>Ga0209062_1001384_pt1 | contig 43906 bp, 39 predicted proteins | sample Coa_R2_2_FD_187158 | JGI IMG/M metagenome (GOLD analysis project Ga0209062, IMG submission 187158) | Surface soil microbial communities from Centralia Pennsylvania, which are recovering from an underground coalmine fire - Coalmine... | ecosystem: Environmental > Terrestrial > Soil > Unclassified...
GGCCCGCGGCGGGCATCGAAGGGCGCGAAGGGGGCCAAGGGCAGGCGCCGGCGCTGAGGGTCAGGCGTCGGTGCGGGTGGGCCTGGGCGGGCACGGTGTCGGGTAGCGTGAAGGAATGGTGACCCTGGCCAGGGTTTCCGCGCCCGACGAGGCGGCGGCGAGCAGCCCGCCGCGCAGCGCGCTCGCCGGTCTCCTCGAGCCGGTGCTGCGGGAGTTCCGTGCCCGCCGCCCAGGGGAGGACACCGAGGTGATCGTCCGTGCCGCCCGGGCGGCCGAGGCTGCCCACGCCGGCCAGCTGCGGCGTACCGGCGAGGCGTACATCACCCACCCGGTGGCCGTCGCGGCCGTCGTGGCCGAGCTCGGGCTGGACGCCGACACGGTGGCGGCCGCCCTGCTCCACGACGCGGTGGAGGACTCCGGCCTGTCGCTCGAGGACCTCGAGCGGGATTTCGGCCCCGTCGTCGCCCGCGTGGTCGACGGGGTCACCAAGCTCGACCGCCTGCAGTTCGACTCCAAGGAGGCCCAGCAGGCCGCGACCATCCGCAAGATGCTGGTCGCGATGGCCAGCGACTGGCGGGTGTTGCTCATCAAGCTGGCCGACCGGCTCCACAACATGCGCACGATCGCCGTCATGCCCGAGTGGAAGCAGCGCCGCACCGCCCAGGAGACCCTCGACGTCTACGCGCCGCTCGCCCACCGCCTCGGCGTCCAGCAGGTCAAGTGGCAGCTCGAGGACCTGGCGTTCGCCACCTTGCACCCCAAGCGCTACGCCGAGATCGAGCAGATGGTGGCGTCGCGCGCCCCGCGCCGCGAGGAGCACCTCGCCCGTGTGCTCGTGGCCGTCCGCGAGCGGCTCCAGTCGGCAGGGATCGAAGCCGAGGTGACCGGCCGGCCCAAGCACCTGTGGAGCATCTACGAGAAGATGGTGGTGCGCGGCAAGGAGTTCGACGACATCCACGACCTCGTGGGCATCCGGGTGATCGTCGGCTCGGAGAAGGACTGCTGGGCCGCGCTCGGCGCCATCCACGCCATCTGGCCTCCCGTGCAGGGGCGCTTCAAGGACTACATCAACACTCCCAAGTTCAACCTCTACCAGTCGCTGCACACCACGGTCATCGGCCTCGACGGCAAGCCGATCGAGGTGCAGGTGCGCACCGCCGAGATGCACCGACGGGCGGAGTACGGCATCGCCGCGCACTGGGGCTACAAGGAGAAGGAGGATGCCTCCTCCGAGATGGCCTGGATCCAGCGGATCGCCGACGTCGACGCCGAGGCCAGCGACCCGGTCGAGTTCCTCAAGGCCCTCAAGCTCGACCTCGAGCAGGACGAGGTCTACGTCTTCACCCCCAAGGGCCGGGTGGTGTCGCTGCCGACCAAGGCGACCCCGGTCGACTTCGCCTACGCCATCCACACCGAAGTAGGGCACCGCTGCATCGGTGCCCGGGTCAACGGCCGCCTGGTGCCCCTCGACACCCGCCTGGCGTCTGCCGACACGGTCGAGATCATCACGTCGAAGTCGCCGACGGCCGGTCCCTCGCCGGACTGGCTCAAGATCGTCGCATCGTCGCGAGCGCGCAACAAGATCCGCCAGTGGTTCAGCCGCGAACGGCGCGAGGACGCCATCGACTCCGGACGCGAGGAGCTCGTCAAGGCGCTCCGGCGGGAGGCGATGCCCCTGCAGACGGTCCTGCGCTCGAGCGCGCTGGCCCAGGTGGCCGAGTCGATGAACCTCGCCGACCTCGACGCCCTGTACGCCAGCATCGGCGAGGGGCAGGTGTCCGCCCGCTCGGTGGTCCAGCGCGTCGCGCGCCTGCTGCGACCCGGCGAGGCGGAGCAGCTGCCCACCATCGCCACCCCCGGCGGCCGGCGCCGGCCGAGCCGCCAGGGCGGCGCGGGCGTGTACGTCGAGGGGCTCGACGACGTGATGGTCCACCTCGCCCGGTGCTGCACACCGGTCCCCGGCGACGAGATCGTCGGGTTCGTCACCCAGGGCCGCGGCGTGTCGGTCCACCGGGCCGACTGCGCCAACGCGGCCGCCCTGGCGCGCCGTTCCCACGAGCGGCTCATGGAGGTCGAGTGGGGCCGCAGCGCCGACGGGGTGTTCGTGGCCACCGTCGAGGTGCTCGCCTTCGACCGGTCGCGCCTGCTCGCCGACGTGAGCCGGGTGGTGTCCGAGCACCACCTCAACATCGTCGCCGCGCGGACGGCCACCACCCCGGACCGGGTGAGCAGGATGACCTTCGACCTCGAGCTGGCGGACCCCACCCACCTGCAGTCGCTGCTGTCGTCGCTCAAGCACCTCGACGGCGTCTTCGACGCCTACCGCCTCCTTCCCGGCAAACGAGCGTGAGCCTCCGTCCGACCGGCGAGCCGGCGGCGGCGCGCGCGCCCACCGGGACCCACGACGTGCTGTGGCCCGAGTCGGCGCGCTGGGAGGCGCTCGTGGCGCGCTTCGCCGCCGAGGTCGAGCGCGCCGGGTACGGGCTGGCCCACACTCCGCTGTTCGAGGACGTGCGGGTGTTCCGGCGGGGGATCGGCGAGGACAGCGAGGTGGTCGGCAAGGAGATGTACGAGTTCACCGACCGCGGCGGCAGGGAGCTGGCCCTGCGCCCGGAGGGCACGGCGCCGATCGTGCGCGCCTTCGTGCAGCACCGCCCGGCACTGCCGTGGAAGGCGTGGTACGTGACACCGTCGTTCCGCTACGAGCGCCCGCAGGCCGGCCGCTACCGCCAGCACCACCAGGTCGGCGTGGAGGCCCTCGGCCCGGCCGACCCCGACCTCGACGTGGAGGTGGTGGACCTGGCCCACGGGTTCCTGCGAGGTCTCGGCCTGCGCGACCTCACCTCGAAGCTCAACTCGATGGGCGACGGCGCGTGCCGGCCCGCGTACGTCGAGCTGCTCCGCCGTGCGCTGGCGCCGGTGCGCGACCAGCTGTGCGACGACCACCGCCAACGGCTCGACGCCAACCCGCTTCGCGTGCTCGACTGCAAGCGCGAGGCCTGCCGGCAGGCCACGGCTGAGGTCCCGCGGCTCGTCGACCACCTGTGCGACCCGTGCCGGGCGCACTTCGAACGAGTCTGCGGGGGCCTGGACGCGCTCGGCGTGGCCTACGAGGTCGACCATCGCCTGGTGCGCGGGTTCGACTACTACACGCGCACGACCTTCGAGTTCGCCGCCGGGTCGCTGCAGGCGGCCCAGAACGCGGTGGGAGGCGGTGGCCGCTACGACGGCCTGGTCGAGCTGCTCGGCGGGCCGCCCACACCGGGGATCGGGTTCGGCATCGGCATCGAGCGGGTCCTCCTCGCCTGCGACGCCGAGGGGGCGTTCCGGGTCGAGCCCCGGGTGCCCGACGTGTTCGTCGTCGACGTGGCGGGCGGCGAGAGCGCCCGCGACCTGACGGCCGAGCTGCGCCGGGCAGGCCTCGGCGCTGAGCGGTCCTTCGACGGCCGGTCGATGCGGGCCCAGCTCCGGGCGGCGGACCGGTCCGGGGCGCGCCTGGCGGTCCTGGTGGGCCCGGGCGAGCTCGCGACCGGGACCGTCTCGCTCCGACCGCTGCGCGGCGGTGGCGACCAGCGGCGCGTGGCCCGCGGCGACGTCGTGCGCGCCGTGGCCGAGGACCTCGGGGTCAGCCCCGGGGTCGGGTGCGCCGAGCCCGACGAGCGCGGCCCGGAGCGAAGGGAGCGAGGATGAGCCCGGCCGACCCGTCCGCACCGACCTCGATGCGGACCCACCTGTGCGGCCGGCTCCGTCCCGAGGACGTGGGGGCGCGCGTCCGCCTGTGTGGCTGGGTTGCCCGCCGGCGCGACCACGGCGAGCACCTCGCGTTCGTCGACCTGCGCGACCACACGGGGATCGTCCAGTGCGTCGTCGACGGCGCTGTCGACGTCCGCAGCGAGTACGTGGTCGCGGTGAGCGGGGTGGTGCGCCGCCGCCCGGAGGGCACCGTCAACGACAAGCTGGCCACCGGCGAGGTCGAGGTGGGGGACTGCACGGTCGAGGTGCTGGCCGCCGCCACGCCGCCCCCCTTCTCCCTCGAGGGCCGCGACGGGGCGGACGAGGCAGTCCGCCTGCGCTACCGCTTCGTGGACCTGCGCCGACCACGGCTGCAGGCGAACCTGCGGCTACGCGCCCGGGTCACTGCCGCCATCCGCGCTGCCATGGAGCGGCAGGGCTTCTGCGAGGTGGAGACGCCCCTGCTGTGGGCGCCCACGCCCGAGGGGGCGCGGGAGTTCGCCGTGCCCAGCCGGCTACACCCCGGCCGCTTCTACGTGCTGCCCCAGAGCCCGCAGCTCGCCAAGCAGCTGCTCATGGTGGGCGGCATGGACCGCTACTACCAGATCGCCCGGTGCCTGCGCGACGAGGACCTGCGTGCTGACCGGCAGTTCGAGTTCACCCAGCTCGACATGGAGGCCTCCTTCGTCGGGCAGGACGACGTCATCGGCTTCGTCTCCGAGGCGGTGCTCGACGCAGCCGACGCGGCCACAGGGGTCCGCCCGCCGCCCATCGAGCGCATGACCTGGGCGGACGCGCTGGAGCGCTACGGCACCGACAAGCCCGACCTGCGCATCGGCACCGAGCTGTGCGACGTGTCGGACGTCTTCGCCGAAACGGCTGTCACCGCGCTCGGCGCGCCATGCGTGAAGGCGCTGCGGGTGCCCGGCGCCGGGCAGCTCGGGCGGGCCAGGATCGATGCCCTCACGGAGCGGGCGCGCGGGCTGGGGGCGCAGGGCCTGGCGTGGTTCCGGGTGGTGGCCGGTGCCGAGCCCGAGGGCTCGGCACCGGCGCTCGACTCTCCTCTGGCCCGGCACCTGGCGCCGGCGGAGCGCCGTGGCCTTGTCGAGCGGACCGGGTCGGAGGCCGGCGACCTCGTCCTGGCGGTGGCCGGCGAGCGCCGCGTGGCGTGCACCGTGCTCGGGCAGCTTCGGGTGGACCTGGCGGCCAAGCCGGTCGGCGAAGGGCCGTTGCGGTTCGTCTGGGTGGTCGAGTTCCCGATGTTCGACGGGGTCGACGCGGATGGCAACCCGGTCCCCGCCCACCATCCCTTCACGATGCCCCATCCCGACGACCTGGCACTGCTGCGCTCGGACCCCGCCGCAGCTCGCTCGCAGGCGTACGACCTCGTCTGCAACGGATGGGAGCTCGGCTCGGGCAGCGTCCGGATCCACCGCGCCGACGTCCAGCAGGAGGTGTTCGCTGCCCTCGGCGTCTCGGAGGAGGAGGCCGAGTCGCGTTTCGGCTTCCTCCTCGGGGCCTTCCGCTTCGGGGCGCCGCCCCACGCCGGCTTCGCCTTCGGCATCGACCGACTGGTCGCCATCCTGGCCGGAGAGGAGAACATCCGAGAGGTGATCGCCTTCCCGAAGACCCAGTCGGGCTCGGACCTCCTGACCGGCGCGCCGAAGGAGCTGGCGCCCTCGGCGCTCGCCGATCTCGGCATCCGGGTCCTGCCGCCACGGCGATGACGGCCGAAGGTGACTTGTTCGAGTCGGCGGCGGCCAGCCGGCTGGCCGCCGCGGCGCCCCTTGCCACCAGGCTGCGGCCGCGCACCCTGGACGAGGTGGTCGGCCAGCGCCACCTGGTGGCCCCGGGCGCCCCCCTGCGGGTGCTGGCCGAGGCGGACCGCCTCGGCTCGGCCATCCTGTGGGGCCCGCCGGGAACGGGCAAGACGACCCTGGCACGGTTGCTGGCCGACACCACGGACAAAGAGCTCGTCACGCTGTCGGCCGTGGCGTCGGGCGTGCGGGAGGTCCGCGGCGCGCTCGAGGAGGCCAGGCGCCGGCTGGGCGAGCAGGGCAGGGGCACGATCCTGTTCGTCGACGAGGTGCACCGGTTCAACAAGGCACAGCAGGACGTCCTGCTCCCCGCGGTCGAAGACGGCCTCGTCGTGCTGGTGGGGGCGACCACCGAGAACCCCTTCTTCGAGGTGAACCCCCCGCTGCTCAGCCGGGCCACCCTGTGGCGGCTCCACCCCCTCTCGCCCGAGGAGCTCGGCGAGGTGGTGGCCCGGGGCCTGGCGGCGGAGCAGGCGGCCGCCGACCCCCCCGCCCTGGCCGCACTGATCGCCTCCGCCGACGGCGACGCTCGCGCCGCGCTCACGACCCTCGAGCTGGCAGCCGCCATTGCCCGCGCCCGTTGCGGGCCAGGTGCGGCCGGCCCGGTGGCGATCACGCTCGACGACGTGGCGCGGGCCCGCGACGGCCGGCTCTACCACCAGGGTGCCGACGACCATTTCGACCAGGCCAGCGCGTTCATCAAGAGCGTGCGGGGCTCGGACCCCGACGCCGGGCTCTACTGGCTGGCCCGGATGCTCGAGGCCGGCGAGGACGCCCGCTTCGTCGCCCGCCGCCTCGTCATCCTGGCCTCCGAAGACGTCGGGCTGGCCGATCCCATGGCGCTCGTGGTGGCCGACGCCGCGGCACGGGCCGTCGAGATGGTGGGGCTCCCGGAGGCGGCGCTGAACCTGGCCGAGGCCACGGTCTACCTGGCGTGCGCACCCAAGTCGAACCGGGTGACGGTCGCCCTCGGGCGGGCCCGCGAGGACGTCCGCCGGGGGCCGCAGCGCGACGTGCCGGCCCACCTGCGCGACGCCCATTATCGAGGGGCGGCCGACCTCGGGCACGGCGCCGGCTACCGCTACCCCCACGACGAGGAGGGCGCCTGGGTCAGCCAGCAGTACCGCCCGGCGGACGTCGAAGGCCACGTCTACTACGTTCCCTCCGATCGTGGTGAAGAGCGCTCCATCGCCGACCGCCTCCGGAGGGGGGGCCCGCAGGTGCCCGGGTGAGCGGGTCGCACATGGGCGCCGGCGGCTCCTGCTCGTGCTGTGGCTGGCCTGGGCGCCGGCGGCCGTCACCCTGCCCGGCTCGCCGGCAGGGGCAGCCGGGGCCCCGCCCGGGCCCAGGGTCACCCTCCCCGGGACACCCCCGGTGCTGCCCCGGGGGTCGGTGGTGGACGGCACCGTGGCGCCCGACCAGGTGCTGCACGCCGAGGTGGTGCTGGCCCTGCCGGACCCCGGGGCCGTCGAGGCGGCGGTCGCGGCCGTCAGCACCCCGGGCTCTCCCCAGTACCGGCACTTCCTCGGGCCCGGCGAGTTCGCCGCCCGCTTCGGCCCCGGCCCCGCCCAGGTAGCGGCCGCACGGGCCTGGCTGGCTTCGGCCGGCCTGCAGACCGGGTCGCTCGTCGGCGGCACGACGCTGCCGGTCGAGGGCCCGGCGGCCGCCATGAGCGCTGCCTTCGGCACCCCGCTCGAGCGGGTCAGGGTCGCCGGCGCGGCGCCGGCCGTGGTCAACGCGGCCGCCCCCTCGGTGCCTGCCGCCCTGGCCGGCACGGTGGCGTCGGTCATCGGGCTCGACACCCTGCCGGTCTGGAAGACCCACTTAGTGCTGGGCACACCTGGTGCGGCGGCCTGGCAGACCGGTGGGGCAAGCCTGGTGCCAGGCCCCGCCGCCGTGGCGGATGGCGGCCGCGGGCCCACAGGCGCCACCCTGCGCGATGCGGTGAGCGGCGCCCCGAGCCTCGCCGGGCACCTCGCCAGCACGCCCACGGGGCCCGGCACCTGCCCTGCTGCCGGCACGGCGGTCGCCGCCGGGGCCCTCACCCAGCCCGCCGTGGCCGCTGCCTACGGCATGGGGCCGCTCTACGCGCAGGGACGGGTGGGTGCGGGGGTCACCATCGCCCTGTTCGAGCTCGAGTCCTACGACCCGGCTGACGTGGCGGCCTTCCAGGCGTGCGAGGGGCTCGGCTCGCCCGTCGCAGACCGGCTGGTGGACGGCGGGCCGCTGCCGGGGCCTGGAGGGCTGGCAGGCAGCGGCGAGGCGGCGCTCGACATCGAGAACGCCATGGCGTTCGCGCCCGGCGCTGCCCTGCTCGTCTACGAAGGGCCCAACAACGGCGCGCAGGGACCCTACGACGTCTACCAGCGGATCGCCGACGACGACGCCGCCCAGGTGGTGAGCACGAGCTGGGGCATCTGCGAGCCCCAGATGGCCCAGGTGGGGCTGTCGCCGGCGGCCGAGCAGCAGCTCTTCGAGCAGATGGCGCTCCAGGGCCAGACGGTGGTGGCCGCCTCGGGGGACACCGGCTCGGAGGACTGCCCCGGAAGCGGCGCCCTGGCGGTGGACGATCCGGGGTCCCAGCCCGGCGTGGTCGACGTCGGCGGCACGACCCTCACCATCGGACCGGGCGGGAGCGGGAGCGAGGTGGTCTGGAACGGCCACGGGGGTGCCGGGGGCGGGGGGATGTCCGCCAACTGGGACATGCCGTCGTGGCAACGCCAGGCTGGGCGGGGCACCGTCAACCCGTTCTCGTCCGAGGGGACCTGCCCGCAGCCCCCGGGCGGATCGCTGTGCCGCGAGGTGCCCGACGTGGCCGCGAGCGCCGACCCGGCCCACGGCTACACGGTGCTCCACGACGGGACGTGGGTCAGCGCCGGGGGGACGAGCGCCGCGGCGCCCCTGTGGGCAGCGCTGATGGCCCTCGCCGTCCAGGGGTGCGCGGCTCCCCTCGGGTCGGCAGACCCCGCCCTCTACGCCCTCGGGGGCGCCGGCTCGCCCGCCCTGCGCGACGTGGTCGCGGGGGACAACGACTTCACCGGGACCAACCAGGGGCGGTACCCGGCGGCCCCTGGCTACGACCTGGCGAGCGGTTGGGGCAGCCCGGACGGGGCCCTGCTCGTCCCCCAGCTCCAGCCCGCGGGGGGGTGCCCGTCGGTGAGCGGCCTGAGCGCCCGCACGGGGCCGCTCGGCAGGGCCGCGACCGTGACCGTGTACGGCGACGGGCTCGGCGGGGCCGTTGCGGTGCACGCGGGAGCGGCTGGCCAGGCCACCATCGTGTCGTCCTCGCCCAATTCGGTGACGGTCACCCTGCCTGCGGTGAGCGTGCCCGAGGCGGTCGACATCACCGTCACGACACCTGAGGGCACCAGCGCAGCCGTCCCCTGGGACCGCTACGCCTTCGGCGCGCTCCACGACGACCGCGGCTACTGGGAGGTGGCGGCCGACGGGGGCGTCTTCGCCTTCGGCGACGCCGGCTTCTACGGCTCGATGGGCGGGCAGCCCCTGGCCGCCCCGGTGGTCGGGATCGCCCCGACGTCGAGTGACCGCGGCTACTGGGAGGTGGCGGCCGACGGGGGCGTCTTCGCCTTCGGCGACGCCGGCTTCTTTGGCTCGATGGGCGGGCAGCCCCTGGCCGCCCCGGTGGTCGGGATCGCTCCCACCTGGGACGGGCGGGGCTACTGGGAGGTGGCGGCCGACGGGGGCGTCTTCGCCTTCGGCGACGCCGGCTTCTTTGGCTCGATGGGCGGGCAGCCCCTGGCCGCCCCGGTGGTCGGGATCGCCCCGACGCTGGACAGTCGCGGCTACGTGCTCGCCGCGGCCGACGGCGGGGTCTTCGCCTTCGGCGACGCCCAGTTCTATGGCTCCATGGGCGGCCAGCACCTCGCCGCGGCCGTGCGGGGGGCGGCCGTCACCTTCGACGACGGCGGCTACTGGGAGGTGGCGGCCGACGGGGGGGTCTTCGCCTTCGGCGACGCCGGCTTCTTTGGCTCGATGGGCGGCCGGCCCCTGGCCGCCCCCGTGGTCGGGTTCTCGCCCAGCTGACCGGGCATCCCGGGCGTCGCCCGCCTGGCTCGCAGCCCCGCCGGAGTGCTCGTCGCCCACCTGGCTCGCAGCCCCCGCCGGAGTGCTCCTCGCCCACCTGGCTCGCAGCCCCCGCCGGAGGCTCCTCGCCCAGCTGGCTCGCAGCCCCGGTGGTCGCAGCGGGCGGGCCGCCGCCCCCGGTAGTGTCCCCGGCATGACGGCGACCGACGTGGTGCTGCTGGTGGCCGCCGTGGTGGCCTGCATCGCGGCCATCGGCGCGGTGGTTGCCGCCGCCCTCCTCGGAGCCCAGGTCCGCCGCTTGGACGCGCTGGTGACCCGGGTGCAGGACGAGCTCGTTCCCCTGGCCGCCGGCGCTCGGGCCGTGGTCGAGCAGGCGGCCGGCGAGCTGGACCGGGTCGACGCCGTCCTCGCAGGGACCGAGTCGGTGACGGCGGCGGTCGACTCTGCGTCGCGCCTTGCCAGGCGCGCCTTCGCCAACCCCGTCGTGAAGGTCATGGCGTACCGGGCAGGGGCTTCCACAGCCATCCGCCGCCTGCGCCGGCCCGGCGGGTCGCCACCTCGGGCAGCCGGCGGGACGAACGGCAACGGCGCACGGGGCGACGGGGCGAACGGCAACGGCGCACGGGGCGACGGGGCACGGGGCAACGGGGCACGGGGCCGGTGATGGGCCGGCCGGCATGGCTCGGTGCAGGGGTTGCCCTCGGCGTGGGCGGTACCCTGTGGGTCGAGAAGCAGGTGCGCCGCCGGCTGCGGCGCGCCGCCCGGCGGCTGGGCGGAGACGGGTTGGTCGGCGGTGCCCGGGCCTCGGTGGGCCAGCTCGGGTGGCGCCTGCGCGACGCGCTCGAGTCCGGCCGTGCCGAGCGTGACCGACGAGCAGCCGAGCTCTTCGGCGAGCTCGGCATGCCGGCGGGTGCCGACGCCCGTCGGGAGGCCGGTGCCCTCGCGAGCCCTGGGGCGCTGCGCCCGGCCGTTGCCCACACCGACCGGCCCGGTCGGCGCCGTGGCCGGCCGCTGCCGTCGGGGAGTGCTGGCAGGCGCCGCCGGTAGGCTCTCGCCGATGGACGCCCAGCGGCTCCGGAACGAGTTCACGCGCTTCTTCGCCGAGCGGGGCCACGAGGTGGTGCCCTCGTCGAGCCTCGTGCCCCATCACCCCCGCGCGCCGATGTTCACCAACGCGGGCATGAACCAGTTCATCCCGTACTACCTCGGCGAGGAGGTCCCGCCGTTCCGCCGCGCGACGAGCGTGCAGAAATGCGTGCGCATCCGCGGGAAGCACGATGACATCGAGCTCATCGGCCACACGTCGCGCCACCTCACCTTCTTCGAGATGCTGGGCAACTTCAGCTTCGGCGACTACTTCAAGGCCGAGGCCATCAGCTTCGCCTGGGAGCTGCTGACCGAGCGCCTGGGGCTCGACGCCGACAGGCTGTGGGTGACCGTGCACACCTCGGACGACGAGGCGTCCGACCTCTGGCGCGACAAGGTCGGGCTCGGACCGGAACGGGTGCAGCGAGCCGGCGACGACAACTTCTGGGAGATGGGGGAGACCGGGCCCTGCGGCCCGTCCTCGGAGATCTACTTCGACCGGGGCAGCTCCTGGGGCGAGCCGGGCGGCCCGGTCGGGGGGGGCGAGGAGCGCTACGTCGAGCTGTGGAACCTCGTGTTCCTCCAGTACGACCGGCGGGCGGACGGCTCCCTCGAGCCCCTTCCCCGGCCCAGCATCGACACCGGCGCCGGGCTCGAGCGGGTGCTCGCCATCCTCGAGGACGTGCCCTCGGTGTGGGAGACCGACGCCCTGCGGCCCATGATCGCCGCCGCCGAGGAGGCGACCGGCACGCGCTACGGCTCGTCGCCCGAGGTCGACGTGGCGCTGCGGGTGCTGGGCGACCACGGGCGCGCCATGTCGCTGCTCGTGACCGACGGGGTGCTGCCCTCCAACGACGGGCGCGGGTACGTGCTGCGCCGGGTGGTCCGCCGTGCGGTCCTGGCCGCCCGCCGCCTCGGGGCGGAGGCGTCGGTCACCGGCATCTTGGCCGACCGGGCGGCGGCCATCCTCGGCGAGGCCTACCCGAAGCTGCGCAGCGACCTCGACTTCGTGCGCGCCGTGCTCGAGCGCGAGGAGTCGGGGTTCGACCGGACTCTTCGCGCCGGTCTTGCGATCCTCGAGGACGCCATCGCCGGGGCGGGCGCGGCCGGGGGAGGGACCATCCCCGGCGCGGTCGCGTTCCGCCTCCACGACACCCACGGCTTCCCCATCGAGCTCACCGAGGAGCTCGCCCGCGAATCGGGCGTGCAGGTCGACCGGGCCGGGTTCGACGAGGCGATGGAGGAGCAGCGCCAGCGGGCCCGGCGGGCGGCGCGCGCGCCGGGCGCCGCCGGCGAGGACGCCTACCGCCAGCTCCTCGAGCGCGAGGGCCCCACCGACTTCGTCGGCCGGACCGAGTACACCTCCCCTGCACGGGTGGTCGGCGTGCTGGCCGGCCCCGAGCCGGGGACCGCGGAGGTCTTCCTCGACCGGACGCCCTTCTACGCCGAGGCCGGGGGCCAGGTCGGCGACACCGGGTCCATTGTCACCGAGACGGGGCGGGCCGAGGTGTACGACACCGTCGCCGCACTGCCGGGGCTGACGGCTCACCGTGCCCGGGTGACCGGCGAACTCTTCGCCGGCCAGGACGCCCTGGCGACCATCGACGCCCCCCGGCGCGAGGCCATCCGCCGCAACCACACCGGCACCCACCTGCTCCACGCCGCCCTGCGCGAGGTGCTGGGCGACCACGTGCGCCAGCAAGGGTCCCTGGTGGCACCCGACCGGCTCCGCTTCGACTTCAGCCACCCGGCGGCCCTCGCCCCCGAAGAGCTGGCGGCGGTGCTCGACGTGGCCAACGCCGACGTGCTGACCGACGAGCCGGTCGTCACGAGCGAGACCACGAGGGCCGAGGCGGAGGCCATGGGCGCCGTGGCCTTCTTCGAGGAGAAGTACGGCGACACGGTGCGCGTGGTCCGGGCGGGTCCCCACTCGCTCGAGCTCTGCGGGGGCACCCACGTCGGCGCCCTCGGCCAGATCGGCCCGATCAGCATCGTGTCGGAGGGCTCGATCGGGGCCAACACCCGGCGGATCGAGGCGGTCACGGGCCTCGCCAGCATCGAGCGGGCCGCCCGACGCGACGCCGCCCTGTCCGAGGTGGCCTCCCTGCTGCGCACCGAGCCCGAGGGGGTGGCCGACGCGCTCGGGCGGGTCCTCGAGCGCCAGCGGGCCGCCGACAAGGAGCTCCAGCGGCTGCGCGCGGCCATGGTCGAGAGCGAGGCGGCCGGCCTGGCCGGCCGGGCACCGGGCGGCGTCGTGGTGGCGCGCCGCGACGGCCGCACCGCCGACGAGCTGCGCGCCCTGGCGGCGGCGGTGGCGCGCCGCGAAGGGGTGCGAGCTGCCGTGCTCGGCGGGAGCCCCGACGGCGCCAAGGTGGCGCTCGTCGCCGCCACCGGAGGCGACCCCGACGCCACGGCGCTCGTCCGCCAGCTCGCAGCGGTGGTCGGCGGCGGCGGGGGAGGCAGCCCGGAGCTCGCTGTGGCGGGCGGGCGCGACCCGGCGCGCATCGACGAGGCGCTCGAGATGGCTCGCCGGCTCCTCGGCGGGGGATGAAGCCCGCCGACGCAGCCTCGCGGTCCAAAGTGATGGCCGTGGACCTCGGCTCCCGGCGCATCGGCCTGGCGGTCAGCGACGGCCGGGGGCGCCTGGCGTTCCCCCGTGGCGTGCTGGAGCGGTCGGGCGACCCCGCCGCCGACCGGCGCCGGATCGCCGACGCGGCGCTCGAGGAGGGCGCGGCCCGGGTGGTGGTGGGGCTGCCGCTCACCCTCGACGGCCGCCGTGGCTCCGCCGCTCGTGCGGCGGCGGCCGAGGCCGTCCTTTTGGGCGAGGAGCTGGCCGGTCGCGGGGTGGACGTCGAGACGTTCGACGAGCGCCTGACCACCGTCACCGCCGAGGCTTCGCTGGCCGCAGCCGGGAAGCGGGGGAGGCGGGCCCGCCGGGCGGTCGACGCCGCAGCGGCAGCGGTCCTGCTCCAGGCGTGGCTCGACGCCCGATGACCGCAGACGAGCGCAGCGGGCCGGCCGGGCGTGCCGAGGTGCCGGCCGAGCGCAGCGGGCCGGCCGGGCGTGCCGAGGTGCCGGCCGAGGCCGGCGCGGGGGCGCCGCCCCACGAGGCCGCCACGGACCCTCACGGCGTGGCGGTGCCGGGGCGAGGCGGCGGTGGTTCCCGCGGCTGGCGGCCCCGGCGGCGCACCAGCCGTCGCCGCCGCCTGGTGCGCAGCGCCCTCGGCCTGGTCGTGCTCGTCGTGGTGGGCGTGGTCGCCTTCTACGAGATCGAGGCGAACCCGTTGGGCGGGCCGGGCCGTGCGGTCGTGGTGACCGTCACCCCCGGCGAGGCGGTGGGCGCCGTCCTCGACGACCTGGCCGCCAGAGGCGTGATCGGCAGCGCCCTGGCGTTCCGGCTCAGCGACCTGGTCGAAGGAGCTCCACAGGTCCGTCCCGGGCGCTACCTGCTGCACCAGAACCTGTCCTTCGGCGACGTGCGGGCCCGCCTGGCAGCCGGCCCCGACGTCTTCGCGGTGACGGTGGCCCCAGGCGAGTCCCTGCGAGAGGTGGCGAACGAGACGGGCAGCTTCCCGGGCCACAGCGCGCGGAGCTTCCTGGCTGCCGCGGCCAGCGGGTCGGTGCGCTCTGCCCTCGACCCGGGCGACCCCAGCCTCGAGGGGCTGCTCGGCACGGGCACCTACGAGCTCCTTCCCGGGGAGAGCGACACACGGCTGCTCGGCCAGATGGTGGGTCGCTTCGACCGCCAGGCGGCGGCTGCCGGGCTCACGCCGGCCGCGGCGTCCCGCCTTGGCCTGACCCTGCCCCAGGTGGTGACGGTGGCCTCCATCGTGCAGAAGGAAGCGGTCATCGCCAAGAACATGGGCCCTGTTGCCCGCGTCATCTACAACCGCCTCGCCCGCGGCGACGCCCTGCAGATGGACACGACCGTCCTGTACGCCCTGGGGCGGGACGGAGGCGTGGTGAGCGGGAGCGACCTGCGGGTGCAGAGCCCCTACAACACCTACCTGCACCCCGGCCTGCCCCCGGGGCCCATCGGTGTCCCCTCGGCAGCCGCCCTGCGGGCCGCGCTGGACCCCCCGCCGGGCGACTGGCTGTACTTCGTCGTCGTGCAGAAGGACGGGACGGAGGCCTTCGTCGACACCTACGCCCAGCAGCTGGCCAACGAGCACCTGGCCGAGAGCCGGGGGATCATCCCGTGAGCCGCCCGCCGGCCAACCGGGCGGGCCACTGGCCTTCGGCCGCCACCTCGGTGGTGGGCGTGATGGGTGACCCGGTCACGCAGTCGCTGTCACCCCTGCTGCACAACACGGCCTTCGCCGATCTCGGGCTGGACTGGGTGTCGGTGGGCTTCCCCGTCGGCGCGGGGCAGGCGCCGGCCGCGCTCGCCGGGGTCCGGGCGCTCGGGATCGCCGGGCTGTCGGTCACCATGCCGCACAAGTCGGCGGTGGCAGGCCTCGTCGACGAGCTCACGCCCACGGCCGCCCGGCTCGGTGCCGTCAACTGCGTGGCCCGCGAGAAGGGGCTGCTCGTCGGGGACAACACCGACGGGCAGGGCCTGGTTGCATCCCTGCGCCGCGGCGCCGGGTTCGACCCGGCCGGCCGGCGCTGCCTCGTGGCCGGGGCGGGGGGCGCGGCCCGGGCTGTGGTCGCCGCCCTGGCGGACGCCGGCGCGTCGGAGGTCGTCGTCGTCAACCGGACCGCCCACCGGGCGGCCGAGGCGGCGTCGCTGGCCGGCGGGGTCGGCCGGGTGGGCGACCCCGCCGAGGCCGCCACGGCCGACCTGGTCGTCAACGCGACGCCGGTCGGCATGGCCGGCGCCGCCACCGAGCGCGCCCGGCCCCTCGTGGACCCGGGCCTGCTGTCCGCTGGTCAGCTCGCGGTCGACCTCGTGTACCACCCGCTGCGCACGGCTTGGCTGGCGGCGGCGGCCGCACGGGGGGCCGCCACGATGGGGGGCCTCGGCATGCTGGTGCACCAGGCAGCCTCCCAGCTCGCCCGCTGGACGGGCCGCGAGGCGCCGGTCGAAGCCATGTGGCGCGCGGCTCTGGCGGCCGTCGGGCGCGGGGGAGACGTCGGCGGGCGGCCCCCGGGGGAGGCGCCCGGCACCTGAGCAGCCGGCATCGCCCGGGTCGCGGTCAACCCGGCGCCGGCCACGCCCCCGCAGCGACCAGGCGCTGGATGACCGCCTCGCGCAGGGAGCGTTCGAGCGGCTCGCGTGCGGCAGGGGTGGTGCGCAGGGAGACGCGCACCGTGCACGACGTCGCCCCGGCCGCCACCACGCCGCTCACTTCGGGCGGCTCGCGCACGACGGGTGCGAAGGCGGGCCGCCCTGCGACCTCCCCGGCGGCCTCGGCGGCGATGGCCTTGACGGCGTCGACCGTGGTGGCGCCCCCCACCGTCACCGGCAGGTCCACGACAGCCCTGGCCCAGCCCCGCGAGGTGTTGGCAAGCCGCCGGATCTCGCCGTTGGGCACGTACCAGACCGTGCCGTCCCACGCCCGCACGCGCGTCACGCGCAGGCTCAGGTCCTCGACCACCCCCGACGCCTGGTCGACGGTGATCGTGTCGCCGATGCCGAACTGGTCCTCCAAGGTGAGCAGGATGCCCGACAGGTAGTCGCGCACGAGCGCCTGCGCGCCGAACCCGATCGTGGCGCCGATCACGGTGGCGCTCGCCAGCAGCGGCGTGAGGTTGACCCCGAGCATCCCGAGCACGATGGCGATCAGCACCACGAGCACGACGAAACGCCACAGGTTCGCCACGAGGGCGGTGACGGTCGCGGCACGGGCCGTCGCCCGCTCGGAGCCCGCCCGCGAGGCCGCACGGCGGCCGAGGCTCCCGAGCCAGCGCCGGATGGCCCTCGCCCCGAGGTGCGCCAGCAGCGCCGCGATCACCACCACGACCACGACCTCGAGGGGCCGGAGCACGAACTCCACCACCGTGCTGGCCGTCGAGCGCGAGACGCCGGCCTTGGTGAGCAGGTCGAAGAGCCAACCGCCGCCCGACGCGGCGAGGGTCGCGGGCCACGGGCCCCCCGGCGGTGGGGGGGTCAGGGGCGCGGCGGGCACGCCCGATATTCTGTCCTGTCGTGCAGGCCCGCACGATGCCGAGGGTCCCGGCAACCGGCCGCCGGGCCTTCCCCGTCGACGTCGTGCTGGTGGTGACGACGCTCGTGGTGGCCGTCATCGGCGTGGTGATGGTGTACACGGCCACCCGGGGCACCCTCGTCGCCGAGGGGCTGAGCGGCACCTACTATCTGAAGCGCCAGGCGCTGTTCGTCGTGCTCGGCGTGGTGGCCATGGTGGTGGTCGCCGCCGTCGACTACCGGCGCCTCGAACCGCTTGCCACCGCCATCTACGTGCTCGTCGTGCTGTCGCTCCTGGCGGTGTTCGTGGTCGGGTCCCACGCACAGGGCTCGCAGCGGTGGTTCAGCTTCGGGCCCCTGCAGCTGCAGCCGTCTGAGTTCGCCGTGCTGGCTCTCGTGCTCGCCGTCGCCACGTACTGCTCGCGGCGGACCGAGGGGCTGGCGTGGCGCGACGTCGTACGGGTCCTGTTGCTCGCTGCGGTGCCGATCGTGCTCGTGATGGCCCAGCCGGACCTCGGGACGGCCATGATCATGACCGTCGTCCTGCTCGTGATGCTGGCCGTGGCCGGGCTGCCCGGCCGGATCCTCGTCCTGCTCGTGGCCGGTGCCGCGGTGGCCGTCGTGATCGCCCTCGAGGGCGGGCTCCTCCACCACTACCAGATCGCCCGGATCACGAGCTTCCTCAACCAGGACACCGCCCACCCCTCGGTGTTCCAGAAGGCGGCCATCTACAACCTGACCCAGGCGAAGGACGCGATCGGCTCGGGCGGGCTCTTCGGCACGGGCATCGGGCACGGCGTCCAGACGACGCTCGGCTACGTGCCCGAGCAGCAGACGGACTTCATCTTCACCGCTGTCGGCGAGCAGCTCGGCTTCGTGGGCGCGACGGGCGTGCTGGTCCTGCTCGGCACGATCTCGTGGCGGTTCCTCCGCAACGCCCAGCTGGCCCGCGACCCCTTCGGGCGCCTCTTGTGCGCCGGGCTGTTCACGTTCTTCGCCTTCAGCGTGTTCCAGAACGCCGGGATGACCATGGGGATCATGCCGATCACCGGCATCCCGCTGCCCTTCCTCAGCTACGGGGGCACGGCGGTGCTGTCCTTCTTCATGGCGGTCGGGCTGGCGCTGAGCGTGCACGCGCGCCGGAGGGCCTAGGTGGGCCAGGCCCTGCCGGCAGCCGGGGGCGCCGACGACCCTGGCGCCGCGCAGGGACCGCCGCAGGCCGCCCACCGGGCGGCGACGATGCGGGTGGTCGAGGTGGCGTCGGTCGAGGTCGAGCTGCCCTCGGCGTTCCCGGTGGTCACGCTGCGCGAGGTCGAGCCGCCGTTCCGCGCCCTTGCCATCCCCATCGGCATGCCCGAGGGGATCGCCCTCGCCCAGGCCCGCCACAAGGTGCCGACCCCTCGCCCGCTCACCCACGAGCTGTTCGCCACCGTCCTCCAGCGGTACCGCATCGACGTCGTCGACCTGCGGGTGGTCGGGCGGCGGGCGGGCACCTACCTTGCCGAGCTCGACCTGGTCGGGCCCCCCGGCTCCGAGGTGGTGCCCTGCCGGCCCTCCGACGGGATGGTGCTGGCCCTGCGGGCCCCGGTGGCGGCGCCGATCCTCGTCGACGAGCGCCTCTTCGAGGAACCCGGCGACGTCGAGCCCCCTCCGGGCAGCTGAGCCCGACGGCGACGGCCTCAGCCCGGCAGCGGGGGGCTCCGCCGGGCCGGCACGCCGGCCGGGCCCCCGTCGGGCGAGCTGGTGCCGGCGCTGGCCGCCTCGTCGGAGATGCGCAGCAGCAGGGCGACCACCGCGTAGTTGGTGACGAGCGACGAGCCGCCGTAGGCGACGAAGGGCAGGGTGATCCCGGTGAAGGGGAGGAGCCGCAGGACGCCGGCCATGATGAAGAACGCCTGGAAGCCCAGGATGGCGGTCAGTCCCGTGGCCACGAGGCGCGAGAAGTCCGAGCGTGCCCGCTGGGCGACGTGGAGCCCGGCGCCGACGAGGAGCACGTAGGCGATCACGACCACGCTCGTGCCCATGAGCCCCATCTCCTCGCCGATGCCGGCCAGGATCATGTCGCTCGTGAGGTAGGGGACCTGGCCCGACAGGATGCCCTGGCCGAGGCCCGTGCCCCCGACCCCGCCGTGGCCGAGGGAGAACCAGCCGTAGGCCAGCTGCTGGCCGCTGCCGGTGATGGTCTTCCAGGGATCGAGCCAGATGCTGATGCGCTGGTGGACCTGGCCGAAGAGGTGGGCGGCCACGACGGCGCCCACGGCGAAGATCACCACGCCCACCACGAGGTACGTCGCGCGGCCGGTGGCCACCCACAGCATCGTGATGAACAGGGTGAAGATGAGCATGGCGAAGCCGATGTCGTTCTCGGCGGCGATGACGAGCATGGCGAAGCCCCACGCCAGCACGATCGGCAGCAGCGGTCGCGGGTCGAGGACGAGGCGGTTGCCGATGCGGGCAGTCGGGATCGAGAGCAGCTCCTTCTTCTCTGCGAAGTAGGAGGCGAAGAAGATGCACAGGACGACCTTGGCGATCTCCACCGGCTGGAACTGCACCCCGAGGACCCGGACCCAGAGCCGGGCGCCGTTGATGTTCAGCCCGACCTTGGGCACCAGGGGCGCCAGCATGAGCACCACGGCCGCCAGCAGGAGCAGGTACCGGTAGCGGTCGAGGTCACGAGTCCGCCGTACGACGAGCAGGGTGAGGACGTACAGGCCGGCGCCGATGGCGACCCAGCCCGCCTGGGCCTTGGCGAAGGCGGGGTTCCAGCGGGCGATGACCACGTAGCCGAGGCCGTTCAGCAGGGCGGCGAGCGGGAGGATGACGGGGTTGGCCTGGGGCGCGAGCCAGCGGTTGGCCACGTGGACCGCCAGCGACAGCCCGACGAGGACGGCCAGGAAGGGGCCGATGTGGGGGGGGATCCTCGACTTGGCCCCGAGCGACGCGATGACGTAGAGGGCCGCCGTGGCGAGCGAGCTGAGCACGAGGAGGCCGAGCTCGGTCCGGCGGCGGGGCTTGGGGCCCCAGGTCCAGCCGGGAAGGCCCAGTGCACGGTGCCGGACACGCGACGACGGCCGTGTCGCAATCTCCACCACCGCCCGAGAGCGTAGTGGCGCATGTATCCTGCGGTGTGGAGGCCCCCATGGCATCGCAGCGCACGACCACCGCAGTGGGGCCGGTCGCGCACCCTGCAGCGGACGGACCGGGCGTCCCGCGTGCGGCGTCCCGGGTCCCAGGTGAGGAGCAGATCGCCGCGTTCGGCTCGGACCGCTTCTCCAACCGCGAGCTCTCGCGGCTCGACTTCGGGTCCCGCCTCCTCGACCTGTCGGAGGATCCGGGCCTGCCCCTCCTCGAGCGGGTGAAGTTCCTCGCCATCTTCGCCGAGATGCTCGACGAGTTCTTCCAGGTCCGGGTGGCCGGGCTCGAGGACCAGGTTGCTGCCGGGGTGACCACCCGGTCGCCCGACGGGCTGCGGCCGGCCGAGCAGCTCAAGCTCATCCGGGCCCAGGTGGTCGAGCTGGTGGCCCGCCAGGACCGCATCTTCCTCCAGGAGCTGGTGCCGGCGCTGGCCGCTGCCGGTGTGCGGCTGTCGAGCTGGTCGTCCCTCGACGTGCGGGACCGCGCGTACCTCGTCGACGTCTTCGACCGCCAGATCTTCCCCGTCCTCACCCCCCTGGCCGTCGACCCCGGCCACCCCTTCCCCTACATCTCGAACCTCTCCCTCAACCTGGTGGTCAACGTCGAGAACCCGGTGACGGGCGAGTCGAGGATCGCCCGGGTGAAGATCCCCCCGGTGCTGCCGCGCTTCGTCGTGATGCCCGACGGCGAGCGCTTCGTTCCCCTCGAGCAGGTCATCGCCGCCCACCTCGACAGCCTGTTCCCCGGCATGAACGTGGGCCGCCACGAGACGTTCCGGGTCACCCGCAACGCCGACCTGGCCGTCGAGGAGGACGAGGCCGACGACCTGCTCGTGGCGGTCGAGATGGAGCTCCGCCGGCGCCGCTTCGGGCGGGCGGTGCGCCTCGAGATCAACTCGGGGGCGAGCGCGGAGATCCGCGACCTGCTGGCAGCGGAGCTGCAGGTGGCGCCCGACGGGGTCTACGAGGTGGACGCGCCGATCGGTCTCGGCGGGCTCTGGGCCGTGTACGGCATCGACCGCCCGGACCTCCACGAGGAGACGTGGACGCCCATGACCCCGCCACCCCTGGCCACGGCGGGCAACCAACCGACCGACCTGTTCGCCGTGCTGCGCGAGCGCGACGTGCTCGTCCACCACCCCTACGACTCCTTTGCCACCTCGGTCGAGGCCTTCGTCGCCCAGGCGGCCGAGGACCCCGACGTCCTCGGGATCAAGCAGACCCTCTACCGGACCTCTGGCGACGGGCTCATCGTGCCCTCGCTCATCCGCGCCGCGGAGACGGGCAAGCAGGTGGCCGCCCTCGTCGAGCTCAAAGCCCGCTTCGACGAGCAGGCCAACATCGAGTGGGCAAAGGCCCTCGAGGAGGCAGGGGTCCACGTCGTCTACGGGCTGGTCGGCCTGAAGACGCACTCGAAGACGCTGCTCGTGCTGCGGCGCGAGGAGGACGGGATCCGCCGCTACTGCCACATCGGCACCGGCAACTACAACTCGAAGACGGCGCGCATGTACGAGGACCTCGGCCTGCTCACCTCGGACCCCGAGATCGCCGCCGACGTGGGAGACCTGTTCAACTACCTGACCGGGTTCAGCCGCCACACCGGCTACCGCGAGCTGCTCGTCTCACCGGTCACGCTGCGCCAGCGGGTGCTCGAGCTCATCGAGGAGCAGGCCGCGGCCGGGCCTGCGGGGCGGATCGTGCTCAAGCTCAACGGCCTCACCGACCCGCGCATGATCGACGCCCTCTACCGGGCCTCGGGAGCCGGCGTGCCGGTGGACCTGGCCGTGCGCGGGGTGTGCTGCCTTCGCCCGGGGATCCCCGGGCTGTCGGAGACCATCCGGGTCCGCTCCGTGGTGGGCGAGTTCCTCGAGCACTCCCGCATCTACCGCTTCGGCGGTCCGGGCGCAGGCGCCACCGGCAACCCGAGCGCCACCGGGGACCCGAGCGCCACCGGTGACCCAGCCGGGTCCTCGATCCCTCCCCTTCGGCTCTACATCGGGTCGGCCGACCTGATGGAGCGGAACCTCGACCGCCGGATCGAGGCGCTGGTGCCCGTGCGTGACCCCGAGCTGCAGCAGCGCCTGCTCGAGATCCTCGACCTCGTGTTCGCCGACGACACGAACGCCTGGGCCCTCGGCCCGGACCGCTGCTGGCGGCGCGTGCCCACCGAGAGGGGTATCAGTGTGCAGCGCCGCCTGCGTGAGCTCGCGATCGAGCGGGCCCGCCGCCGGCGCGAGCCCGAGCCCAGGCCCCGGGAGCCCTGACGCGCCCGCCGGTTTGCCGGGCGACCGACCGGTTGCGGGTCAGCCGCCCGCGACCTGCCGGCCGCCGCCCTCGGCTCCGCCGGCGCTCGCCGGCAGTGGGCCGCCGCCCTCGGCTCCGCCGCCGCTTGACAGTGGGCCGGCGCTCGCCTGCTGGCCGCCGGCCTGCTGGTCTCTCTGCGCCTGGCCGCCGCTCGCCGACGGTGAGCCGCCGCCCTGCTGGTCGTCCCGCGGGCCCGCGGGCCCCGCACGGCGAGACCCCCGGCCGAGCCGCAGCGACAGGTACGCCAGCCCACCCGCGGGGATGGGCAGCCAGAAGTTCACCAGCCGGTAGGAGATCACCCCGAGCAGGGCGATCGCTTTGGGCACCCCGAAGCCGGTCAGGGTCGGGATGAGGACGCCCTCGACGACGCCGAGGCCGCTCGGGGTCACCGGGATCACCGCCAGCACGTTGGCCAGCCCGAAGGCAACCAGGAGGTCGACGGGGAAGGTCGCGTGCCCGAAGGCGAACAGGAACACCCAGAGCGACGCGGCGTCGAGGAGCCAGTTGGCCGCCGCCCACACGAGCGCCCGGGTGAGGAGCCGCCGGTCACGCAGGAGCCCGAGGAGGAGGTCGGCGACCCGGTGGGCGAGCGACGACACGGCGTCGGGCTTGAGGAACGGCACGTGCGCGGCCACGCGCTGGAGGAAGTGCGCCGTGCGGCCCCGCCCGCGGGTGAGCAGCAGCACCACGGTGCCGAAGGTCACCACGAGGAGCACGCCGGCCAGCGCGGCGATGCCGTAGAGCGGGTTGTAGCCCGCGAGGGGTACCGAGATGATCAGCGAGAACCAGAAGATGAGGTTGAGCACGAGGGCCGAGCCGACGCCCTGGGTGGCCAGCCCGAAGGCGGCCGTGCTGCCCGGCACGCCCGACTCGCTGAGCAGGCGGTAGCCCACCGCGGTGCCCGGCGCCGTGCCCCCGGGCAGCACGTGGCTGACTGCCAGGCTCGACATGTTGACCCGGAACAAGCGCCAGCGAGAGGGCGCCCCGGGCGACAGGACGGTGTGGGTGAGCTGGGCATAGGCGACGAGCGCGCCCGCTTCCAGGGCCACTGCCACGAGGAGCCAGGCGATGCTCACCTTGCCGAGCAGGGCGACGTCCTTGCGGGCGGTCAGCAGCTGGGGCAGCAGGAGGTACTCGAAGACGAACAGCAGGACGACGACGGTGATCGCGCCGCGGACGCTTCTCGGGAACCAGCTTCTCGGGAGCCAATGGTGCCGGGGGCGCGGTCCCGCGCCCGGCGTCGGCCCGCCGGCGGGCGCGGTTGCTCCCGTCTCGAGCTCGGCCCGCACTGCGCCCCGCTGGAGCTCGGCCCGCACCGGGCGCGCCTCGAGCTCGACCGCAGGAGGGCGGGGCGGGTCGGATCCGTGGACCGGGCCGGGAGGCGCCTCCTCCATCCGGGTCATGCTTGCACGTCCGGCAGCGCCGGGACCTGCCATGCTGGTCCCATGCCCGGGCGGAGGGACACGGCCGTGGGCGGGAGCACGGCGGCGGGCACCGGCGCGCCCGGACGGGAGGCGGGCCGGGCGACGAGCCGCCCCGACGACCAGTGGCGGACGCGTGTCGTGGCCGCCGCCCGCCGGCGCGGCATCCCCATCACCTCGATCGTGGCCACCGTGCTCGTCGTGGTGGCGGTCGTCGACCTCAACGCCCTTGCCATCCTCCTCGTGTGGGTGCTCCGTCGCGTCATCCTGTTCGCGGTGGTGGCAGGGTTCGTCGCCGTGCTGCTGGCACCGCCCGTCCGCCTGCTCGAGCGGCGCGGCCTGTCGCGGGGCGTGGCGTCGGTGCTGGTCTTCCTGGCCGGCGTGGCGATGTTCGGCGGCCTCGTGTACCTCTTCTCCGCCCCCCTCGTGAGCGGCGTCACCCGGCTGACGCGCGAACTGCCCGATCTCGTCAAGCAGGCCGAGCACGGCCGCGGCAGCGTCGGGCACCTCGTCGCCACCCTGCATCTGCAGCAGTGGGTCAGCAAGAACGCGCCGAAGCTGGCTGCCGACATCACCAAGAGCCTGAAGCCGGCCCAGGCGCTGTCGGTGGGCGCGGCCGCCGTGTCGACGGTGGTCGCCTTGACCACGATCGCCGTCCTGTCGTTCTTCACCCTCCTCGAGGCCCCCCGGCTGTCGCGCGGCCTGCTCGGTCTGATGCAGCCCGCCCGGGCGGCTCGGGTGTCGCGGGTGGCCCGCGAAGTGTCGCGCTCGGTGAGCGGCTACATGTTCGGCAACATCTGCACCTCGCTCGTGGCGGGCGTGGTCGTGCTCGTCGCCCTCGTCGCCCTCGGCGTGCCCTTCCCGCTCCTGCTCGGGGCCTGGGTGGCCCTGGTCGACCTGCTGCCCCTCGTCGGCGGCTTGCTGGCGGGGGTGCCGGTGGTGCTCATCGCGCTCTTGCACTCGCCCGTGGCGGGGCTCGTCACGCTGGTCGTGTTCCTCGTCTACCAGCAGGTCGAGAACCACGTCCTCAACCCCATCATCATGGGACGGACGGTCCGGCTCAGCCCGTTGTGGGTGCTCGTCGCCGTGCTCGTCGGCGCCACGTTGGGTGGCCGGGTGGGGTCGGGGCTCGGCACGTTCGTCGGTGCCCTCGTCGGCATCCCGGCAGGCGGGGCGATCCAGGTCGTCGTGCGGGAGCTGCGACGCGGCCCGGATCCTGTGGAGCCCGCCGGCGCGCGCCTCGAGGAAGGTCTCCGCCCGCCCGAGGGGACGCGGGAAGGTGGCCCCCAAGGTCCATGAGCCCCGGGGCCAGGCCCGAGGTCGTACACTGCCCCGGTGCGCGTCCTGGTAGTGCTGCCCACCTACAACGAGGCAGAGAACGTCGTGGCCGTCCTCCACAAGGTGCGCGCCGCCCTGCCGGACGCCGGGATCCTGGTCGTCGACGACGGCAGCCCCGACGGCACGGCGGACCTCGCCGAGTCGGCCGCGGCTGAGGTCGGCCACGTGGAGGTGCTGCGCCGGAGCGAGAAGTCCGGGCTCGGGAGCGCCTACCGGACCGGGTTCCGTTGGGGCCTCGAGCGAGGCTACGACGCCTTCGTCGAGATGGATGCCGACTTCTCGCACGACCCGGCAGCGCTGCCTGCACTGCTCGCCCCGTTGCGCCGGGGCGACGAGGTCAGCATCGGCTCCCGCTACGTGCCCGGCGGGTCGATCCCCAACTGGTCCTGGCATCGGCACCTGCTGTCGCGCGGGGGCAACTGGTACGCGTCGGTCGTGCTCGGCCTCCGCGTGGCGGACTCGACCGCGGGCTTCCGCGCCTACGCGGCGAGCGTGCTGCGCCGGATCGACCTCGACTCGGTCCGGGCGGAGGGCTACGGGTTCCAGATCGAGATGACGTACCGAGCCCGCCGGGCCGGGGCCTCGGTGGTCGAGGTCCCCATTCGTTTCGTCGACCGAGTGGCGGGGGAGTCGAAGATGTCGGGGGCGATCGTCGTCGAGGCGCTCGGGCTCGTGACCTGGTGGGGGCTCGGCCGCCCGTTCCACGCCACCCGGCGGGCACTCGGGCGGGTGAGGCACTCGCTGTCGCGGCTGCGTCGGTTCTCCCTGACCGACCGGGCGCGCCGCCGCATCGGCGGGCGCCGGCGGCGCGTGGAGGGGTCGGCCGACGGTCGCTCGGCGCGCGACGCTCGGGTCGCGCCAGCCGGCGCCGGCGGGCGCCGGCCCGTCGACGCGGTGCCCCTCGGTGAGGCGCGCAGCGACGCGGCGCCGGCGGCCGGTGAGCGTGCGGCGGCCGCCGACGCGCCGGCCCACGGGGGATAGCGGGCACGGCGACGGGCACGGGCGGTACCAGCTGGCGGCACGACGCGGGGGCGAGGTGATGGCGCAGGGAGAGGGTGCAGCGACCATCCTGGTCGTCGACGACGAGCCGTACATCACCGACCTGCTCTCGGCAGCCCTGCGTTTCGAGGGGTTCGCGGTCGAGGTGGCGTCCACGGGTGCCGACGCGCTGCGGGCGGCCCGGGCACGCCGGCCCGATCTGGTGCTGCTCGACGTGATGCTCCCTGACCTGCCCGGGATCGAGGTCTGCCGGCGCCTGCGCGAGGCGGGCGACGGCGTGCCCGTCGTGTTCCTGACGGCGCTGGATGCCACGGCCGACAAGGTGGCGGGCCTGCAGCTCGGCGACGACTACGTCACCAAGCCCTTCAGCCTCGACGAGCTGGTGGCGCGCATCGGCGCGGTGCTGCGTCGCTCGGGGCCGCTCGAGGACGCAGCCAGGCTCCGCTTCGCCGACCTCGAGATGGACGTCGACGCCCACGAGGTGCGTCGCCATGGCGTGCTGGTGGAACTGACCGCCACCGAGTTCAACCTGCTGCGGTACTTGCTCGAGAACGCCCGGCGCGTCGTGTCGAAGTCGGACATCCTCGACCACGTGTGGGACTACGGGTTCTCCGGCGACCCGAACATCGTCGAGACCTACATCAGCTACCTGCGCAAGAAGATCGACGAGTTCGACCCGCCTCTCATCCACACGATCCGGCGGGTGGGGTACAGCCTCCGCCTGCCGCGCGCCTGAGGTCGGACCGGTGCCGGGGTGGCGGCGTCGCGAGCCAGGCAGCCTGGCACCGGCGCGCCCCGGGGGACGGCGGGGACGGCTCCGGTCCAGCCTGCGGCGCCGGCTCACGGTGACCATGATCGTGCTGCTGGCGCTCGGCCTGGCGGCCGCCAACATCGTCACCTACGTGTCGGTCCGGTCCTTCCTCTTCGGGCGGCTCGACGCACAGCTCGACGCCGCCCAGGCCCAGGCCTACCAGTACCTCGTGCGCGCGGGGTTCTTCGGGCGGCCACCATCGATGTTCGGGCTCGCCGGCCGGGTCAGCCCCGACGTGTACGTGCTGCTCGTGGGGATCGACGGCAAGGTCCTCCTGCGACGGCCGTCGGGGTCGCTCGGCCGCCCGGATCCCCCGCCGGTGCTCCCGCCGTCGCTGCGGGTGGAGGCGGAACCGCCGAGGGTGCCCTTCGGGCGCAGCCGCGGCACCTACCGGCCCGACGCCGACACCTTCGAGATGACGGCGGTGGGGGACCGCAGCGCCCGGTACCAGGGCTCGGCGGTCGCCGTGCCCCAGGGCGTGCTCGTGACTGCCGTCTCGCGCAACCCGACCATCGACACCTTGCATTCCCTCGTCAAGGTGGAGCTCGCCGCGTCGGGGGCCGTCGTGGTGGCGCTGTGCGCCCTGGCGCTCGTGATCATCCGCCGCGGCCTGCGCCCGCTCGAGACAATGGCGGACACGGCGGGCGCCATCGCCGCCGGGGACCTCTCGCGCCGGGTCGCGGTGGGCGACGCCACCACGGAGGTGGGCCGGCTCGCCACGACGCTCAACGTCATGCTGGGGCGGATCGAGGGCGCGTTCGGCGAGAAGTCGGCCTCCGAAGCCCGCCTGCGCCAGTTCGTCGCCGACGCCTCCCACGAGCTGCGCACCCCGCTGACGTCGATCCGCGGGTATGCGGAGCTGCTGCGCAAGGGTGCCTTCACCGACGACGAGAGCCGCCAGCGTGCTCTGGCCCGGGTCGAGCACGAGGCGGCGCGCATGAGCGGCCTCGTCGACGACATGCTCCTGCTGGCCCGGCTCGACCAGGGGCGCGAGCTCGACCTGGCGCCGGTCGACCTGTCCCAGGTGTGCGCCGAGGCGGTCGAGGACGCCCGGGCCCTCGACCGCGAGCGCCCCGTGCGGCTCGAGACCGAGGGCCCGGTGGTGGTGACCGGCGACCGCGACCGCCTCCGCCAGGTGGCCCACAACATGGTGCGCAACGCGTTGGCCCACACGCCCCCGGGCACGCCCGTGACGGTCACGGCCGCCCGCGACGGCCCCATGGGGTTGATCCGCGTGCAGGACGAGGGTCCCGGATTGCGGGCCGGCGAGGCCGCCAAGGTCTTCGACCGCTTCTATCGCTCCGACGCAGCCCGCTCCACGCCGGGAACGGGGCTCGGCCTCGCCATCGTCCGGGCCATCGCCGAGGCGCTCGGGGGCTCGGCCGAGGTGGAGCCGGAATCGGGCAGGGGCACCACGTTCGTCGTGCGGGTCCCGCTGTCCACCGGCGAACCGTCAGCGCCGGGCACGGGAGCCCGCCAGCCCCGGGCCGTCCTCGGCCGCTGAGGGCACCGGCCGGCGGCGGTGCCGGCCTCGCACAACCTCAGCCGATGACGCCCGCAGCCGACCGGCCGGAGCCCGCCAGGAGGTCGCCGCCAAGGGCGGGGGCGAGGGCTGGGGCGAGCGCACCGAGGACCGAGGCCAGCTTGACGCTCGCCTCGGCGAGCTCCGCCGCCGGGTCCGAGGCCTCGACGATGCCGCAGCCGGCGCGGACCGTGACCCTGGGCCCGGCCAGGGTGGCGCTGCGGATGCCGATCACGAAGTCGCCGTCGCCGCGGGCGTCCACCCAGCCCACGGGACCCGCCCAGTGCTGCCGGTCGCCGGGTTCGAGCTCCTCGATGAGCGAGAGGGCAGCGGATCTGGGCACCCCGCCGACTGCCGGGGTCGGGTGGAGGAGGCCGACCAGCTCGAGCACCCCGGGTGCCCGCCCGCCGACCGACCGCAGGGTGCCGGCGATGGTCGTGGCCAGGTGCGCCACGGAGCGGAGCCGGACCAGCGAGGGCGTGGCGGGCACGTCGAGGCGCGAGCAGCACGGCTCGAGGGTCGCGGCGACCTCCTCGACCACCAGGCGGTGCTCGCCGCGGTCCTTGGCCGAGCGGCGGAGGCGGGCGGCCGCCTCGTCGTCGGGCCCCGAGCCGCCAGGGAGGCCGACGGTGCCGGCCAACGGGTTGCAGCGGACCCGGCGCCCTCGGCGCGACACCAGCAGCTCGGGGGACGCCCCGAGGAACCAGCCCCCTGCCACCGGGTGGAGGAAGGCTGTGCAGGAAGGCTCGCGGGCGTGGAGGCGCCGGAGCGCGCCGAGTGGCGACGGCGGGGAGGCGAACTCGAGCTCCACGGCGCGGGCGAGGACGACCTTGTCGAGCGTGCCGGCCCGGATGGCGGCCACCGCGGTCGCCACGGCGTCGGCGTACGCGCCGGGGGCCTCGGCGCGTACGGCCGGCGCCGTCGGGGTCAGGTCATCGTCGACGGGGCCCGGCGCCGGGCCGGCCGAGGACAGCTCGTGGCGGAGCCGGGCCGGGTCGAGGGCGCCCGCGGGCTCGCCGGGCCCGGTGACGAGGGTGACCCACTCGTGGCCCCGCTCGTCGCGGCCGTAGGTGAGCCGGGGGAGGACCAGGCGGCCTGGCGCGCCCCGGCGGAACGGCAGCGCCGTCTGGGCCACCACGCCTGAGCCGGGCCGTCCGACCCGGTCCGCGCAGGGGATGTCGGCCAGGCGGGCGCCGGCGGCCCGCAGGTCCGCTGGGGAGTCGAGCCCGGCGGGCAGCGCCAGCTCCGCGGCGACGCCCCGACCCGTCAGGACGAGCCAGGGGGAGCAGAAGGCAACACCGTCGGGTCCGGCGACGGCCAGCGGATCGATGGGCAGTCCCGGCGGGAGCGGGACCGACACCGCCCGCAGCGAGTCGGGGCCGGCTGCCACCCTGCCGGTCACGCTGCGACGCGCGCCGAGCCGGGCGCGAGGCCCGACCGGGTGGCCGTCAGGAGCTGGCTCAGGCCCCGGTGGAGAAGTCGCCTCGCCACGGTGGAGAAGCCGGCGGCGTTGAGCAGGCGGCGCAGCTCTGCCTCGCCGGGCAGGTAGGCAACCGAGCGGGGGAGGTACCGGTAGGCGTTGGCGTCGGAGAGCAGGGAACCGAGGACGGGCACCACGGTGCCGAACCACCAGCGGTGGCCGGCCCGGAGCAGCGCGCCGGTGGGCGTCGCCACCTCGAGCAGGGCGACGCGGCCACCCGGCCGGGTGACCCGGGCCACCTCGGCGAGGCACGCCGGCAGGTCGGCCAGGTTGCGCAGCGCGTAGCCGCACACCACGCCGTCGACGCTGCCGTCGAGGAGGGGCAGGCGGGCGGCATCCGCCTGGACGACCGGCTGAGCGCCGCGGTGGTTGGCGAGCATGCCCCAGCTCAGGTCCACGCCGATCGTGCGGTAGCCGCGCCGGCGTGCAAGGCGCCCGAGGTCGCCGGTGCCGCACGCGAGGTCGAGGACCACCGCTCCGGGCGCGAGCCGCAGCGACGCCACCGCCGCCCGCCGCCAGCTGGTGTCGAGGCCGAAGGTCATGACGCGGTTGACCAGGTCGTATCGGGGGGCGATGCGGTCGAACATGGCGCGCACGGCTGCGGTCTTGGCGGCGCCGGTGGGCAGCTCGGTCGGAGCGGCCGCGCCAGGCCCGGATCGCGGCGCGTGCACGGTCCTTGCCTCAGCTGGCGCGCCGCGCCTCGAGGGCGCAGGCGCTGGCGACGGTGGGGGACATCGACTCCTCGCCTCGACGGTGGCCGCTCGGGGAACAGGGCCCCGGTCACCGGCAACGTTAGCGGGCGGTCAGTGGAACCAGATGCGCTGGTAGTGGCGGCTCATCGGGTGGAGGAGGAGCGCCACCAGGATGGCGGCGAACGCCACGTTGAGGAGCACGCCGAAGCTGTGCAGGAACACCAGGGCGGCCAGCTGGCCGACCAGGTACAGCACGGCCAGGACCACACCGGCGTGGTACGCGAGGCGGCGCTCGTTGGCGATGCCGAAGCCGGCCGCCGCCATGAGCACGAGCACGAGCGACGGCGCCGCCCCGAAGGCGACGAGGTACAGCACGGCCAGGGCTGCGTTCAGGTAGCAGAACAGGACCGCGGACTGCAGGGTCTGGGGTTGGGACTGGTCTATCCACTTGCGCTCGGCCACCGTGCAATTGTGGCAGTGCCCGAGGTCGAGCGGGCGTCACTACGCTCGGACACGTGGAGCGAGGACCTTCGGACCGGCGGAGCGATGCACCCCCGCTCGCTGCGGGGCAGAGGCGGTCCACGGCGGGCGGTGCGAGGCGCGGCGGGGTGGCCCGGCGGAGAACCGGTCCGGAGCGGCTCCGGCACTTGCCGGCGCGCGACGCCGACCACCACCACCGCCGGGTCGACCGGGGCGGGGTGCGGGCGGGCGTGTTCGGGATCAGCGACGGGTTGGTGACCAACGTGTCGCTCATCCTGGGCGTGGCCGGCGGCCATCCCACGGGTGGCTTCGTGCGCCTCGCCGGCCTGGCGGGCCTCCTGGCGGGTGCCTTCTCCATGGCGGCTGGCGAGTACGTGTCGATGCAGGCCCAGCGCGAGCTCGTCCAGCGCGAGCTCGACGTCGAACGGCAGGCCCTCCACGAGCGCCCCGAGGGGGAGGTCCACGAGCTCACCGGGATCTACGTCCGGCGCGGGATCGATCCCGCCCTCGCCCGGGGGCTCGCCCACGAGGTGATGCAGGACCCGGACCTGGCACTGGCCACTCACGCCCGCGAGGAGCTCGGCATCAGCCCGGATGCCCTCGGTTCGCCGCCCCAGGCCGCCGCCGCCTCCTTCGTCTCCTTCGCTCTCGGCGCCCTGCTGCCCCTGGTGCCGTGGCTCGTGGCGAGCGGCACGGTCGCCATCCTGGCCTCGGTCGGCATCGGCACCGTCGCCGCCGTGGCGGTGGGTGCGCTGCTGGCCGTCTTCACCGGCCGGTCGCGGGTGCGCTCGGCCGTGCGGCAGCTGCTCATCTCCGCCGTGGCGGCGTCGGTCACCTGGGGCATCGGGGTGGCCGTGGGCGTCGGCGTCCACTGACGGGTACGCGCCCGAAGGCCTCGGCTCCGCTCCCTGGGTGCCGAGCCAGGTCAGGGGGCCGACGGGGCTCGCCCGGCCGGCGCGGGATCGCCGCCACCACCGAACACGTAGGACCGGTCGACGTGGTGGACGTCGAAACCGAGGGAGCGGTAGAGCGACACGGCAGCCGCGTTGGCTCCGTCGACGAACAGCATGCCGGTGCGCAAGCCCGCCGAGGCCAGCCAGTCGAGGCCGGCGACGGTCAGGGCGCGCCCGAGCCCCCGCCCCTGATGGGCAGGGTCCACCGAGATGACGTAGATCTCGCCCATGGGCGGCTCCGTGTCGCGATGGACCTTGGTCCAGCACGAACCGACGAGCTCGCCCCCCTCTTCGAGGACGAGGAAGCCGGCGGGATCGAACCACGGCTCGGCCTGACGGGCGGCGAGGGTGGCGGCGTCCCACGCGCCCTGCTCGGGATGGTCGGCGAAGGCCCGGTTGTTCACCTCGAGCCAGGACCGGTCGTCGACCCCCGGGCGGAAGGGGCGGACCGCCACCGCAGCCGACCGGGCGCGGACCTCGTCGTCGAGGGGCAGCGGCACCCGCATCTGGAGCAGGTCGCGCTCGGGGCGGCCGCCGAGCTGCCGGACGGCGCGGTCCTCGGCCGCGGTCGGGCTCGACCGCCAGAGCCGCACCGTTCCACCCCCGCGGCGAGCCCCCTGGGCGAGCGCCTCGCGGACGAGCGCGGTGAAGAGCGCCTCGCCGTGCCGTCCGGCGGGGTCCGTCACCACCTCGAGCCCCCACCCGTCGCGCACCGCGCCGAGCTGCGCGTAGCCGACGAGCGAGGACCCCTCGGACGCCAGCAGGGCGACCAGCTCGTGGCGGCCGGCGCCGAAGAGCTCCACGCGCTTGTGCTCGCTCAAGGCGTGCTCGCCGCCGGCCCTGGTGGCCGAGGCGAGCAGCTCGGCGAGGCCGCGGTCGCGGCGTGCCTCCTCGCGGCCCACGACGCGTACGGACAGGTCGCCCATCGGGCGTCACGCTACCCTCCGGTCGTGACCGTCCCCCGGAGCCGCGCCGGCAGGGCGAGAGTGGTGGCCGCCCGGCTGGCGGAGGCCTACCCGGGCACCCCCACCGAGCTGTGCGCGCTGGCGCACCGCAACCCCTTCGAGCTGCTGGTGGCCACCATCCTGTCGGCCCAGACGACCGACGCCCGTGTGAACTCGGTGACCCCGGCCCTCTTCGCCGCCTACCCCGACGCGGCGTCCCTGGCGGTCGCCGACCCGGCCGACGTGGAGGCCATCATCCGGCCCACCGGCTTCTTCCGGGCAAAGGCCCGGAGCCTCGTGTCCATGGCAGCGGGCCTGGTCGAGCGTTTCGGGGGGGAGGTCCCCACCGCCCTGGAGGACCTCGTCACGTTGGCCGGCGTCGGACGCAAGACGGCCAACGTGGTCCGCTCGGTCGCCTTCGACCTGCCCGGGCTGCCTGTCGACACCCACGTGGGGCGGCTCAGCCGGCGGCTCGGCCTGACCGAGGCCACCGATCCTGCCCAGGTCGAGCGCGACCTCGATGCCCTGGTGCCGGCAGCGGCCCGTGGTGCCCTGAGCCTGCGGCTCATCCTGCACGGTCGTGCGGTGTGCCTTGCCCGTTCCCCGCGTTGTGCCGAGTGCCTGCTCGCGGACGTGTGCCCGACGGCGCCCACCTCCCTCCGGGCGGCGCGCCAGGCAGCAGGCGCACCGGGCGCAGCGGCCGAGCGGCGGGCGCCCGCCGGGCCGGCGGGCACCGTGGCCGCGGGGAGACGGCAACGAAAAGAACGGCTACCCGGGCGAGCATGATCCGCACGGTTCCGCTACACTTGGTATCGGAACCGGTTCCCGCCACCTGGTTCCGATGAGAGCGGTCTTCGGGATCCGCCGCCCGAGCCGCTCGTTCCGACGGCGCCCTGAGGGGCGCCGTCGGCGCGCCTGGGGACGGGATGCCCCGCGGCCGATCCGGCTCTGCGTGGCCCAGGAGTCGTCCAGGAGTCGTCGGCGCGCCCGGGGCAGGTCGCGTGGGACAGGAGGTGCCGGCCGGGGCATGCGATCCCGTTGCCCGGTCCGGCGCGAGACGCCGCTGCTGCGTGCCGCGGCGACCACGGGGTAACACTTTGGGTGCTACCGTAGGGTCGTGGTCACGAAGCGGTCGGTGTCGCTCGCGGACGAGGTGGCGAGGGCGGTGGAGGCCGCGGCACGCGAGGACGGGGTCTCCTTCAGCGCTTGGCTCTCCACGGCCGCCGAGCGCCAGCTGCGGATCCGCCAGGGGCTGCGGGGCGTGGCGCAGTGGGAGGCGGAGGCGGGCGCGCTCACGGCCGAGGAGATCGCCGCTGGCGAGGCGCTCCTCGCCCGGCTCCTGTCGGGCGTGACGGGCATGGCCTCGCGGGTCCGGCGGCGCTGATGGCGGCCCGGGCGCGCGCGGGGCTCGTGTACGGCGTCGGTGCCCTGCGCGCTGCAGCCCGGGGGGACCGGGTGGTCTGGGCGCTGCACCGGGCAGCGCTCGCCGAGGGGATCGTGCCCGTGGTGCCGGCCCCCGTCGTCTTCGAGGGGTTCCGGACCGAAGCGCGCGCCGACCGGCTCCAGGCGCTGCTCGCCGGCACCGAGGTGGAGGCCCTGACCGCGGAGGGAGCCCGGCGAGCGGGCGACCTGGCGGCACGGGCCGACACGGCAGACCTCGCCGCGGTCGCGGTGGCCGAGGCCGCCGACCGCCGCAACGGCGCCGTGGTCGGCTCGCGCCAGAACGCGCTCCGCACGGCGGCCGTGCTCCTCGGCCACGAGCTCGTCCTGCACGCCGTGTGAGGACCCGGTCGGGGTGCTCAGGTGCCCGCGGCTCGACGCAGCAGGCGCAGCGCTCCCTGGAGCGCCCGCTCGACTCCGTAGAGCTCGGTCGCCAGCTCCTCGTTCCCGTCACGCTGGGCGCCGTCGGCCAGAGAGGTGAGCCGGCGGCTCAGCTCCTCGAGCGACGAGGCGAGCGACGACAGCTCGGCATGGGCGGCCATCCCCGCATGATGGCCGATCGGCGCCCGCCGGAGGGCCGGCGCGGCGAGAGCCGTGGAATCGCCCCAGGTAGCATCGGTGTCCCATGGCGCTCGCCCGACTCGACCTGCGCGGCCATCGAGGCCCGTTCGACGCGGTCGTGCCGCGCCCGGCGGCAGCGGGCGCCGACGTGCGCGAGGCGGTGGCCGCAGTGATCGGGGACGTCCGCCGGCGGGGGGACGACGCGCTGCGGGAGCTGACGGAACGCTTCGACGGGGTGGCGGTGACCGAGCTGCGCGTGCCGCCCGAGGAGGTCGCCAGCGCCCCGTCGCGCGTGCCGGCGGCCCTCAGGGAGGCGCTCGGGGTGGCCCACGAGCGGATCCGCGCCTACCACGCCCACACCGCCCGCGACGAGCCGGCCGGCACCTTCTGCTCGGACGGCGTCGAGGTCCGCGAGCTCGTCCGCCCCGTCGCGCGCGCCGGTTGCTACGCCCCGGGTGGCCGGGCGCGCTACCCGTCGACGGTGCTCATGTGCGCGACGCCCGCCGCCGTGGCCGGGGTGAGGGAGGTGGCGCTGTGCGCGCCGCCCGGTCCCGACGGCCGGGTGGCCGACGCCGTGCTCGCGGCCGCAGCCCTGGCCGGCGTGGACGAGGTCTACCGGATCGGCGGTGCCCAGGCGATCGCCGCCCTCGCCTACGGCACGGAGTCCGTCCGCCGCGTCGACGTGGTCGTCGGCCCCGGGAACCTGTACGTGGCCGAGGCCAAGCGCCAGGTGGCGGGGGCCGTCGGGGTGGCGTCGGCCTTCGCCGGGCCCTCCGAGGTGGTGGTCGTGGCGGGTCCGGGCACGCCGGCCCGCCTGGCGGCGATCGACCTCGTGGTGCAGGCAGAGCACGGGCCCGACGGCCTGGCCTGGCTGGTGACCTGGTCGGAGGCCACGGCTCGCGAGGTGGCCGACGAGGTGGCCGCTCTGGTGGCCGCCTCGCCGAGGGAGGCCGACCTGCGAGCCACCCTGGCCAAGGGGGGCTACGCCTGCCTCGTCGACGGGCCGGAGGCCGCAGTGGCCGTCGCGAACGTGATCGCTCCCGAGCACCTCGAGCTGCTCGTGCCAGAGGCGGCCGACCTGCTGCCCCTCGTCGAGGCGGCCGGGGCGGTCTTCCTCGGGCTTGGGTCGCCGGCGAGCTTCGGTGACTACCTGGCAGGCCCGAACCACGTCCTGCCGACCGACCGCACCGCCCGCTTCGCCTCGGCCCTCGGGGTGGAGGACTTCCGGCACCGCCTGCACGCGGTGGCGGTCGACCCGCGGGCCCTCGCTGCCCTCGGACCCCACGTCGTGACCCTGGCGGAGGCGGAGGGCCTCCCCGCCCACGCCGAGTCGATCCGGGCCCGGCTGTGACGACCAGCGGACCGGTGACGCCCGCGGAGGGCTCGGTCACGGGCGCCCTGCCGCCCGTGCGCCCCGACCTGCAGCTCGGGGCCGGCTACCACTCGCCGCAGGCGGCCTGCGAGGTCCGGCTCAACACCAACGAGTCCCCCTACCCGCCGCCCGACGCGTTCCGCCAGGCGCTGGCCCGCGAGCTGGCGCTCGTCGACTTCCACCGCTACCCCGACCGCCGCGCCACCCGCCTGCGCCGCGCCCTGGCCGAGCACCACGGCGTGGGGATGGAGGAGATCTTCTGCGCCAACGGCTCCAACGAGGCGCTCCAGTGCCTCCTCCTCGCCTACGGGGGCCCGGGCCGCCGGGCGCTCGTGTTCGAACCCACCTACGCGCTGCACTCCCACATCGGCCGCCTGACGGGCACCGAGGTGGTGGCCGGGCGCCGAGACGGCGACTTCCGCGTCGAGCCGGACCACGCGGCACGCCTGGTGGAGGAGGCGGCGCCGACCGTGGCCTTCTTGTGCTCGCCCAACAACCCCGACGGCCGGGCCGAGCCGGCGTCGCTGATCGCGGACCTGGCCTGCCGGGCACCGGGCCTGGTGGTGGTCGACGAGGCCTACGGCCAGTTCGCGCCGAGGTCCGCCCTCGAGCTCCGTCGCCCCGGCGGGGAGCTGCCGGCGGAGGCTGCGCGGCGCCTCGTGGTCGTGCGCACGTTCTCCAAGACCTGGTCGATGGCGGCCGTACGCCTCGGGTACCTCGTCGCCGATCCCGAGGTGGTGGCGGCCTGCGAGGAGGTGGCGCTGCCCTACCACCTGTCGGTGCCCACCCAGCTGGCGGGCCAGCTCGCCCTCGGCTTCCACGCCGAGATGGAGTCGCGGGCAGCGGCGATCGCGGCCGAGCGGGCGCGCCTGCAGGCGGCCCTGGGGGAGCTGGCCGTCCACCAGTGGCCCTCGGACGCCAACTTCGTGCTGTTCCGGCCGCTCGGGGTGCCCGCCGGCGAGGTGTGGCGGGGCCTCCTGGAGCGCTCGGTCCTGGTGCGCGACGTGTCGTCGCGCGAAGGCCTCGAGGGCTGCCTCCGGGTGACGGTGGGCACGCCCGAGGAGAACGACCGGTTCCTCGAGGCCCTGGCGGGGTGCCTGCGGTGACGAGCGGCGACCCGGCCGGCGCCCCGGCGCCCGGCGGCGACCGGGCGGCCGGCACGCGCCGCGCCGCCCGCCGCCGGCGCACGAAGGAGACCTCGGTGGCGGTGTCCCTCGACCTCGACGGCACCGGCGACGTCGAGGCCGTCACCGGCCTGCCCTTCTTCGACCACATGCTCGAGCAGCTCGGCCGCCACGGGGGCTTCGACCTGCGGGTGCAGGCGGAAGGGGACCTCCAGGTCGACGCGCACCACACCGTGGAGGACGTGGGCATCGTGCTCGGCACCTGCCTGGCCGAGGCCCTGGGCGACAAGGCCGGCGTGCGCCGCTTCGCCTCCGTCCTCTTGCCGCTCGACGAGGCGCTGGTCGAGGTGGCCCTCGACCTGTCGGGCCGGGCGTTCCTCGTCTACGAGGTGGCGTTCGCCCCGGACACGCCGGGCCTCGGCGCGCCCCCCTTCGATCCGCAGCTGGCCGAGGAGTTCTGGCGGGCCGTCGTGCACGCCGCCGGTCTCACCCTGCACGTGCGAAAGCGCGACGGCCGCAACACCCACCACGTGGTCGAAGCGGTCTTCAAGGGTGTCGCCCGGGCGCTGCGCGACGCCGTTCGCGTCGAGGGCGGCGGCGTGCCCTCGACCAAGGGGACCCTGTGACCGAGCCCGCTGGCGCCGCGAGCGAGCGGGGCGGCGGGGTGGCGAGCCTGCGCCCCGGCTCAGGTGCCCCCCGGCCGTTCATCGCCGTCCTCGACTACGGCATCGGGAACCTCCGCTCGGCGGAGAAGGCGCTCCAGCACCTCGGTGCGCCGGCCCGCCTGGTGCGCGACCCCGCGGAGGTGGCCGATGCGGCCGGCGTCGTGCTGCCGGGCGTGGGGGCCTTCGCCGCCTGCGCCGAGGCGCTGCGCCGCAGCGGGCTCGACGGGGCCGTCCGCCGGGCGATCGGCTCGGACGTGCCGTTCCTCGGGATCTGCGTCGGGTTCCAGCTCCTCTACGAGGCGTCCGAGGAGAGCCCCGGCACCGACGGGCTCGGGCTCTTCCCCGGCACCGTCCGGCGCCTTCCCGAGGGCGTCAAGCGGCCCCAGATGCAGTGGAACCGCCTGGTGCGGCTCGGCGCCGGCTCCACTCTCCTCGAAGGGCTCGGGCCCGAGCCGTGGGTGTACTTCGTGCACTCCTTCGCGCCCGAGGTGGGAGAGGAGACGGTGGCGGTGTGCGACTACGGCGGCCCGGTCGCTGCGGCAGCCGAGCGGGGCCGCGTGTTCGGGACCCAGTTCCACCCCGAGAAGTCCGGGCGGGCCGGCCTGGGCGCGCTGGCCAACTTCGTAGCGACGTGCCGCGTGCCCTGCGGCGCCCCGTGACCGACCGGTGAGGAACCGGTGATGGAGCTGCTCGCCGCCATCGACCTGCGAGGGGGCCAGGCGGTGCGCCTCGTGCAGGGCGACTTCGAGCGCCAGCAGGCCTACGGTGACCCGCTCGCGCTCGCACGTTCCTTCGCCCTCGCCGGCGCCCCGTGGCTCCACGTGGTCGATCTCGACGCGGCCCGCGACGGGGTGCCGGTGCACCGCAGCACCGTGGTGGCCATCGCCCGGTCGTGCGGTGTGCCCGTGCAGACCGGAGGCGGGGTGCGGACCGTCGGCGACGTGGCCTCGCTGCTCGAGGCGGGGGTCGCCCGGGTGGTGCTCGGTACCGCTGCGCTGGCCGACCCGGCCGGGGCGGTCCGGATGGCCGAGCTGTTCCCCGGGCGCGTCGCGGTCGGCCTCGACTACCGCCGGTCCGCCGGCCGCCTGGAGGCGGCGGTGCGCGGGTGGACTGCCTCGTCGGGCCGCAGCGTGGGCGAGGTGCTGGCGGAGCTCGCCGGTGCCCCGCTCGGGGCGGTGGTCGTCACCGCGATCGAGCGCGACGGCACCCTCGGGGGCCCGGACCTGGCCGGGCTGGCGGAGGTCCTCGACGCCACCGAGCACCCTGTGGTTGCCTCGGGCGGCGTCGGTTCAGCGGCGGACGTGACGAGCTTGTGCAGCCTGCGCTCGCCGACGGCGGGGCGAGCCCTCGCCGGCGTGGTGGTGGGCAAGGCCCTCGTCGAGGGCCGGGTCAGCGTCGAGGAGGTGGTGGCGGCGTGCGCACCGTGCGCGTGATCCCCTGCCTCGACGTGGCGGCTGGCCGGGTGGTCAAGGGGGTCCGCTTCGTGGACCTGGTGGATGCGGGCGACCCGGTGGAGCTGGCTTCGCGCTACGACGAGGAAGGCGCCGACGAGCTCACCTTCCTCGACATCACGGCGTCTGCCGAAGGACGCGACACCATCGTGTCGGTGGCTGCCCGCACCGCAGAGCAGGTGTTCATCCCCTTCACCGTCGGCGGCGGTGTCCGCACCGCCGAAGACGGGCGCCGGCTGCTCCGGGCCGGTGCCGACAAGGTCGCGGTCAACACCGCCGCCGTGGAGCACCCCGAGCTGATAGCCGAGCTGGCGTCCGAGTTCGGCGCCCAGTGCGTGGTCGTGGCCATCGACGCCCGAGCCCGGGCCGGTGGCGGCTGGGACGTGCACACCCACGGGGGGCGGCGCCCGACCGGGCTCGACGCCGTGGCATGGGCGGCCAGGTGCGCCGAGCTCGGGGCGGGGGAGATCCTCCTCACCTCGATGGACCGCGACGGCACCCGCGACGGGTTCGACCTGCGGCTCACCCGGGCGGTGGTCGACGCCGTCGACGTGCCGGTGGTCGCCTCCGGCGGCGTGGGCACGCTCGACCACCTGGTGGAGGGCGCCCTCGTCGGGGGTGCCGACGCCGTGCTGGCTGCCTCGATCTTCCACCGGCGTGAGGCGACGATCGCCGAGGCGAAGGCCCACATGGCGGCGCGGGGCGTGACGGTGCGCCTCGAGGGCCAGCCCGGGGGCTGACAGGGCTGCCCGGCAGGAGCGGTCGGTGAATGCGGTACCGTGCGGGTGTGGCATCGAACGAGCCGGCAGGCTCCGTCCCCAAGCAGCCCATCACCGTGCTCTTCGACCGTGTGCTGGTGCAGGTGTCCCAGGCCGAGGGCGAGCGGCGCTCGCGGGCCGGCATCCTCATCCCGGCCACGGCCCAGGTCTCGCGCCGGCTGACCTGGGCGGAGGCGGTGGCAGTGGGTCCCCACGTCCGGGCGGTGAAAGTGGGCGACAAGGTTCTGTTCAATCCCGAGGACCGCTTCGAGGTCGAAGTCCACGGCGAGGAGTACGTCATCTTGCGCGAGCGCGACATCCACGCCGTGGCGTCGGAGCGGATGGACAGCGGCACCGGCCTGTACCTGTGAGCACCCGCTACCTGTGAGCACCCTCGGCCCGACCGCCCGGGAGCAAGGGGGCCCGTCGGAGGCCGTGCCGGGCCGGCCCGGCGACGACCCGGCGCCCGGGTCCTCCGAGCCCGGCACCCCTCTCGAGGGGGACGCCTCGCTCCTCGGAGAGGTCCGTTTCGGGCCCGACGGGCTCGTGCCGGCGGTGGTGCAGGACGCTGCGGGCGGCGAGGTCCTGACCGTCGCCTACATGGACGCAGAAGCGCTGCGGCGGACCCTTGCCACAGGCAGGACCTGGTTCTGGAGCCGGAGCCGCCAGGAGTACTGGCAGAAGGGCGAGACGTCGGGCGACCGCCAGTTCGTCCGCGAGGTCCTGCTCGACTGCGACGGCGACGCCCTCGTCGTGCTCGTGGACCAGCACGGGCGCGGGGCGTGCCACACCGGCCAGTGGTCGTGCTTCTTCCGCACTCTCGGCCGAGGACCCGGCAGGCGACGTCGAGACCGCCCGGCGCCGCCTGGCACGGCGCCGGTTCCGAACGCCGGCCGGTGAGCGCCGCCCAGCCGCAGCCTGGCGCCGCCGGAGGGCGCTGGTGAACGGCGCGGCACCGCCGGGCGGCCCGGTGGTCGGCCCCGGCCTCCGGCTGCGCCCCGACCCCCAGGAGTTCGGCGCCCTCGCGGCCTCGCACCCCATCGTGCCCGTGTGGTGCGAGGTGGTGGCCGACACCGTCACGCCGGTGGCGGCGTTCCTGCACGTGGTCGGGGAGGGGCCCGGGTTCCTCCTCGAGTCGGTCGAGGGCGGCGAGCGCTGGGGCCGTTACTCCTTCGTCGGCCGGGCCGCCCTCGCCACGCTCACGGCGCGTGGCCGCGAGGTGTCGGCCGAGGGCCGGCTGGCGTTGCCCACCGGGGCAGGCCGCGGGGTGCTCGCTGCGCTCGAGGAGATCCTGGGCCGCTACCGCTCGCCGGTCCTGGCGGACCTGCCGCCGCTGCACGGCGGCGTGGTCGGCTACCTTGGCTACGACGTGGTGCGTGAGGTCGAGCGGCTGCCGGCGCCGCCCGCAGACGATCTCGGCTTTCCCGACGCCTGCCTGGCCGTGATCGGCCAGCTCGCCGCCTTCGACCACTGGCGCCAGCGGGTGGTGCTGGTCGACAACGTCGTGGTGCCCGAGGGGGCAGGCCCCCGAACCGTGGCCGACCTCTACACCGGGGCGGGCGAGCGCCTGGCCGAGCTGGCGGCCGACTGCTTCCGGCCCCTGGCCGCGGCACCGGTGGGCACACCGGTGCCCGGGCTCGCGCCGGCGAGGGCACGGCGGTCCATGTCCAAGGCGGCGTTCCGCCGCGCGGTGGAGGCGGCCAAAGAGCACGTGACCGCAGGTGACGTGTTCCAGGTGGTGCTCTCCCAGCGCTTCGACGTCGACCTCGGCGTGGACCCCTTCGACGTCTACCGGGCGCTGCGGCTCCTCAACCCGAGCCCCTACCTGTACTTCCTGCGCTTCCCGGAGGTGACCGTCTGTGGCTCGTCGCCCGAGCCGATGGTCCGCCTGCGCGACGGGGTGGTGACCTCGCGCCCCATCGCCGGCTCGCGACCTCGGGGGCGCACCGACGAGCACGACCGCCTGCTGGCCGCGGAGCTGGTCGAGGACCCCAAGGAGCTGGCAGAGCACGTGATGCTGGTCGACCTGGCTCGCAACGACGTCGGCCGCGTGGTGGCCTTCGGCACCGAGAAGGTCGACGAGCTCATGACCGTCGAGCGCTACAGCCACGTCATGCACCTGACGTCCCAGGTGTCGGGGCGCCTGTCGGAGGGCAAGGGCCCAGTCGACGTGCTCCGGGCCACGCTGCCCGCCGGTACGCTCTCTGGCGCACCGAAGGTCCGGGCCATGGAGATCATCGACGAACTCGAGCCGACCAAGCGGGGCATCTACGGCGGGGTGGTCGGCTACTTCGACTTCTCGGGGAACCTCGACACCGCCATCGCCATCCGCACCATGGTGGTCGGCCCCGACGGCCACGCGTCGGTGCAGGCCGGTGCGGGCATCGTGGCCGACAGCGATCCGGGCGCCGAGGACCAGGAGTGCGCTCACAAGGCGGCGGCGCTGCTGGCGGCGATCGCCGCCGCACGGGCCATGGCGGCAGGGCGCGCGCCTGGGCCGGCGGCACCCGCGCCAGGTTCCGCGGCGGCACCCGCGCCAGGTTCCGTGGCGGCACCCGCGCCAGGTTCCGCGGCGGCACCCGCGGGGCCGGTGCCGGCCGGGCAGACCGGTCGGGCAGGGGCGGTTCCGTGACGGCCGCCCGCCAGCAGCTCGAAGCGGAGTACCGGGCACTCCGCCACGGCGTCGGCGCCTACTTCTTGGACCGTGACGCGGTCGTGGTCCGCGGGCCCGATGCCATCGGCTACCTCCAGGGCCAGTGCAGCCAGGACGTTGCCGCGCTGCCCGTGGGGAGCCACGCGGATGCCTTGCTGCTCGCCCCCGACGGCAAGCTCGACGCCCTGGTCCGGGTGACGAGGACCGCCCCGGAGGAGGCGGTGGTCGACACCGACGGTGGCTTCGGCGAGCAGGTCGTGGCCCGCCTCGTGCGGTTCCGCCTGCGGACCCGGGTCGACATCGAGCTGCTCGACTGGTCGTGCCTCGCTCTGCGCGGGGCGGGCGTCGGGCGACCCGGCCCGACGGGTCCGGCGGTGCCGGAGCCGTCGGGGGGAGGGGAGGCCGGTGGGGTCGTGCTCGAGCTGGGCGTCGACTGGAACGGCTTTGGCGGGGTCGACCTCCTCGGCCCGCCGGCAGGCCTGCAGGTGCCCGAGGGCGCCGTTCGTTGCAGCCGCGAGGCCTGGGACGCCTGCCGGGTGGAGTCAGGGGTGCCGGTCATGGGGGCCGAGCTCGACCACCGGACGATCGCGGCCGAGGCAGGCCTCGTCGAACGCTGCGTCAGCTTCACCAAGGGCTGCTACACCGGCCAGGAGCTCGTGGCCCGGCTCGACGCCCGGGGGAGCCGGGTGGCCCGCCGGCTGTGCGCGGTGGTGCCCGACCCGGTGCCGCCCTCCCTGGAGCCAGACGAGCTTGCCGGCGCAGAGCTGCGGGCGCCAGGTGCCGACAAGCAGCTCGGCATGGTGACGACCGCCGCCTGGTGCCCGGGTGTGGGGGCGGTGGCCGGCCTCGCCTACGCCCACCGCTCGCTGGCGGCGCCGGGGCCGGCCGAGCTCGCGCTCGGCGGCTCGAGGGCCCGGATCCCCGCCGTGCTCCGGCCGCTGCCGCTCGTCTGAGCCCCTGGTCCTCGCGGAGGGGCTGCGGGGAGCCACACGACCAGGCGGGCACCGCCGTCGGGGCCGGTCGGCGACTCGGCCCGC
>Ga0209062_1001392_pt1 | contig 43386 bp, 35 predicted proteins | sample Coa_R2_2_FD_187158 | JGI IMG/M metagenome (GOLD analysis project Ga0209062, IMG submission 187158) | Surface soil microbial communities from Centralia Pennsylvania, which are recovering from an underground coalmine fire - Coalmine... | ecosystem: Environmental > Terrestrial > Soil > Unclassified...
AGCGAGTTGGATGCCCAGACTCAGATGCGCCGCCACGGGGGCGAAGATGTCGCGTCCGTGGAATGTGTCGGAGGGCGTGTTCGTCCGCCAGTATCGCGACTGCGTGAGTTTGTGTGTAATGGCCTCTCCTTCGCCACAGCGCAGCACTTTGCTGAATACGCCGTTATCCGGACCAACGAAATATCGGCCGTTTTTTGTGATGCTAATCGCTGCTCGCTCCGAGCCGACGCCGGGATCGACAACGCATACATGAATGGTGCCGGGCGGGAAGTACGGCACGGCGGTGCCGAGGAAGTAGCTGGCGTGACGCACATCTTGTGGCCGGATCTCATGCGTGAGGTCGATGATATTTGCCTGCGGATTGATGGAAAGAATCACGCCTTTCATCACCGCGACATAGGGCGATGCCCGGCCGAAATCGGTTGTCAGTGTGATGAGAGGCGACTTCATACCTTACGTCCCTTCAAGAGTTGTCGTCCGAGTATCGGGTCGCGTTCGGTGAACGCCCCTTCGGCGGTATCGCGAGTCAAACAGCGGACGTACATCTCCATCCTCGCATCGAGATCGGCGGCGTGGTGCAGGATCAGAACTTCAGGAATGCACGGCGGTCGCGTTGCGCCCCACTCCGGCATTTTCAGATGAGCGACAACGCAGTGCAGAAGCAGTTCCAGCAGTTCCGGGTTGAGGTCGGGCACACTGGCTGCAGCAGTGCGGATCATATCGTAGCCCAGGAAGCTCCGACCCAGGAGTTCGCCGGGTATGGTGTCTTTGATAGGCAACCCCGGCAGCGCATCGAGTTCGCGAACGCGGCCGATTTCATGCAGCACCGCCGCGGCAATCACCAGACCGCGATTGAGCGGCGGATTGAGTTCGGGGAACGCGGCGGCGTAGCGGTCGCTCAGCCATACTACATTGCGGGCGACCGAGAGAGTGTGCTCCAGCCAGCCGCCCGCGAATGGGTAGTAATGCCGGGCGGATGCGGGGAGCGTTTTGAGGGCTGTGGCGTTGGCTGTGAGCAGATTCAGCGCCAGTGCCCGCAGCGGACCATCGGCGATCTCGCCTGTCACGATTGCTTCGAGTTCGGCGAACATCGCGTCCGGGTCGTGCCGCGAGCGTTCGGTGAAGTCGAGTTCGCTGAATCCGTCCGCCCGGTCGTGCTCCTCGACCACACGAATCCGTTCGATATCGAGCTGCGGACCATACTTTTCGTGTTCCGTGAATGTCGCCCGCACTTTGAAAAACTGGCCGACGTGCCATTCCTGGGCTTCTTCAAATAAAGGCGAATCGCCCCAGATGGGCACGGCCCCCACGGTCCGCCGGGCATCGCGAAACTTGCAAGTGAAAAACGGTTTCCCATCCGCGAGTGTCTTGCGGCTCTTCTCGGCCAACTGCACGAAGCAATCGACGTAATCGCCCGACCGCAGGTCGGACAGCTTTGCCAGCACGGGTTTCTTGGCTTTAGACATGGTGCGGCCTCTCGGTGGTGAGTGCATCGTACCGCGAGAGAACTACAATGGCGATGGGCGATGTTGCTCGCTCACCACGGCTTCTTGAAGCCGCCCGGTCGCCAGTTCCAAACGAGTACACAACCAAACACGATTTGATGGCGCATCGTGAGCTTCCGAGTTCAGTTCATGGTTTTTGACTCTGGTAAAATACACTCACTTCGCCCACATCGCACGCACAGAGTCGAGCAGGTCTCCCTCCCAAACCATGAACGTTCGCTTCGGCACGGCTGGGTATGCGTATCGCGAATGGGTCGGCGGGTTTTACCCGCGCGGCACCACGCAACACGACATGCTGCCGTACTACGCCACGCAGTTCCCCGTGGTTGAGATCAATTCATCGTTCTACCGTCCGCCCACGCCCGATCAAATTGCGAAGATGGCACGCCGCACACCGGCTGGCTTCGGCTTCACGTTCAAAGTGCCCAAATCCATTAGCCATGAGTGTTCACCAGATGATCTTTCGGCGTTCAAACTGGCCGCCGACCAGATGGCCTCGGCGGGCAAACTGCTGGGCCTTCTCCTGCAGGTGCCGGAAGCGTTTCACAACAACGCCGACACCCGCAAGTGGTTGACGCACGTTGGCGCTGCACTCAAGCCGCATCGCGTGGCGGTGGAGTTTCGGCACAGATCGTGGGACGCATCCAATCTGAAAGAATGGATGGAGCACGTTCAACTGGACCTGGTGAGCGTGAGCGTGCCGGACATCCCCACACTGTTTCCGCGCGGATTGCGCATCGCCAATCGGCGGATTTATGCTCGCCTGCATTCACAGAATGCTGCCAACTGGTACAAGGATGGCAAGCTGCGCTACAACTACGACTATTCCGACGCGACGCTGCGTCAGTGGGCCGAGGGGTTGAAGCGTGCGGCGGCGAATGGCTCCGCGGAGGAGGCGTTGATCTTCTTCAACAACTGCGTGGGCACTCAACCTATCCCGACTGAAGCAGGTGGACGCAGCGAGGTGAGGTTCATTCCGGACGCCGTGGTAAATGCCCGCAAACTGGCGGCGTTCCTGCGAGAAATTGCCCCACACGTGCGAATCATCGAGCCGCCAACCCCACGCCAAGAGAGCCTGTTCGGTGAGGAGGACTAAAGTCATCAGATCCGACACATTCCCCGTCCAACCCACTGTGTTCACGCGGCCCTCTCCAGTTGTCAAGGCCCTGAAAGCTCTCTTCCAGCCCATTCTTGCTGTTCATCCTTGGCACACAGGTTGCAACTATCAAAGTATCGCCCGCCTTTACGGTTAGTTCCCATGTTTACTGACACCCAACCGAGCGAACGCAGACTTTCTGTGAAGGCGGAATGGGCAGCACGTCTCGCTCAGAGCGCAACAACTCAACGGTGACCGTTATTCCGGTCGATCTTTTTACTCTATGAGGATGGAAACATGGCAGATACTATTCGTGAGAAGATTGAAAACGCTGGTCAGTCCGCCAAAGACGCGGCGAAAAAGGCTGGAGAGAAGGTGAAGGAAGTCGCTGACACCGCAGCGAAGAAGACAGCCAAAGGCGCAAAGTCGGTGGGGCAGGCCGCGAAAGATGCTGGCCAAAAACTGAAGGACAAGAGCGGCGCGTAACTTTTTCTGTTTGTTGATCGGTCATAGCGACCCGCTTCCTGGCAGGGGAGTGGGTCGCCGCATTTACGCGGCGCTATGATTGCTCCATCTCACTAGCTGCATCAGGCGTGGACCTCTCCTCCTTCATGGAGAAGTCCCATGTCGGACGCCGGGCATATGGTCGCCGAGACGGCCAAGAACGTGGCTACAAGATTGCGGAAAGGGGCAACACAAGCAAAAGATTGGGTGGCCGAAGAGACTTGTGGTGGTAGGAGGGGGCGGTACCGCCCCCTCCTACCCGATTCAGTTTGCGCGGCCAATCAGTCATTAGGGCCGCTTTCAGCCGCCAGGGATCGGAGCGACTGGGGCCATTCCACCCGGGAAGCCAGGAGCCGCTCCGCCAGGAGGTCCGCCACCCGCACCGCCGGGGAAGCCCGGGCGACCTGGTCGTCCGGGGGGCCTGCCGCCCGGACCACCAGGCGGCATTCCACCACCAGGAATCATTCCTCCCGGACCACCGGGCGCGCCACCCGGGCCGGCCGGGTTAGCGGGGTTCACCCCGCCGGGTGGAATGAGTCCACCCGGCATGCCTGGAATCCCGCCCGGCATGCCGGGAATACCACCAGGGTTGGGAGGTACGAATCCCCCCGGACCCGCGGGATTTGGCGCTCCACCCGGCATGCCAGGAATACCACCTGGGAGCCCTGGCGGATTTCCACCCGGGAAGGCACCAGCGGGTTGTCCGCTGCCGAGCTTTCCACCAACATTCTTGGTGTCGATCACCACGCCATTGTGGAAGAGCAAGAACTTCCCATCCGGCGTGACGAAACAGTGGCCGACGAGCTTCTCCTTCTTGGCCGTGCGGACCGCAGTGCTCAATTTCACGCCGCTGGCGGCCGCCGGATCGGTGACGTCGTAGATGTCCAGACCATCTGACTTGTAAGAGGAGACGAACAACTTCTTGTTGTCCGGATCGAACTCGACGTACCCGTTATTGGAAACGCGGCCGCCGGTCCCGAGATCCATCTCCGCCTTCTCCGCGCCGGTCGCATCAAGCAGCACCAGGCGGAAGTGGATAGAGTGTTTCGTTGGCCCGGGATCACCGAAGCCTGGCTGCGGACCACCCGGCTGACCTCCTGGCCCAAAGCCACCCGGTTGTCCGCCCGGGGCGAATCCCCCTGGCTGACCTCCTGGCCCAAAGCCACCCGGTTGGCCACCAGGACCGAACCCCGGCTGCCCGCCAGGAGGGCCAAATCCACCCGGCTGCCCCGGCTGTCCACCGACTCCGCCATTGCCTGCCGGTTCTTCCGCATCACTCGTTACCGAGATGACCATTCCGCCGTCGGTCATTGGGGCAATATCGAGGATCGCCCCCTTGAAGGTCTTCCTTTTGACCTGCTCCAACTGCGTTGTGTTGAAGAAGACCAAGGCAGACGACTTGCTGGTCGGATTCCAATCCTCAATGACCAGGAGGGTCTTACCGTCACCGGACATCACCATATCGCGAACAGGCGTGGTCCAGTCCTTGCTCGTTCGCTTCACGTCCTTGCGAGTGGTGGTGTCGAACTGCAGCAAAGCCGGCTTCCTTTGGGCCGAGTTCACAAGCACGAAGAGGCTCTTGCCGTCTTCGGAGAGCTCGAGTCCGTGGATTTTGGCGCCAATGTTGATCGTTGCCACCGGCTTGATGTCGCCGCCATCCTCCAGCGGCTTGCCATCGGCCGCTTTGCCCTCACGGAGAGCCTTGAGATCATAAACCGCGACATGGCCGTTGCCGGAGGCGCGATCAGGATGGTCCTCAAGGATCGCTGTGGGGTTGGTGGCAAACGCGACGTAAAGCAAGTTGGCCTTCGTGTCGATTGCCGAGCGGAAGCCGAGGTGTGGAATCTTGTACCGCTTCATGCCACGGAAGTCGGGATAACTGTACTGGTGGAGGTAGCCCTGAATGAGCCGCGTCCGTGTTGGTTCCCGATATTCGATTGTGAAGAAATCCTTGTGTTCGGGATCGAACGCCGCCGTGAAGAACGGCTCGATCTTGGTTTTCAAATTCCCATCGGTGACGGCGGGTTGTCCGCCACCACCCGGCTGGAAGCCACCAGGCCCCGGCCCGATCCCACCCGGACCGGGACCGATCCCACCCGGACCGGGACCGAAGCCTGGACCACCGACAACTGCGTCTGGTTTGTAAGTAATCTTCACGGAGTTGAAGAAGCGGTCCTGTTCCGTCTTTGGCATTGAGGGCTTGCCGCCCTTGTAGCTCCCACCCGCAATGAACCCGTAAACGCGTGGGCCAACGGCAACCAGGCGCATTCGGCCTTCGCCGCTCTTATCGTTGAGATCAATTTCTTTGCCGGGGTGCCCATCAACCGTGACGTCGGTGATTAACTTGTCCTTGAACTGCGCCTGCTTTTTAATCCCCTCGACCATGAGGTCCAGCAGACGCTTCGGGTCATTCCCCGTGGCGAGCATCACTTGGTTTGGGAATTGGAGGTGAAGAACGATCACAACGCCCGCATCCTTCTCCCCAACTCCCGTTACCTTCACCGCGAGTGTACCGGCATTTTCACTTTTCTCTTCGGGCGTGCCGGGGAACTCGGCAACGAAACCGTCACCCGTGTGGCTGGCCCACTGGCCAGGCGTGCCGAGTTTCTCCATTTTCCCCAGATTGCCGAAGGGATTGCCACCTCCGAAGGGGTTGCCACCGGGTCCGGGCATCCCAGGACCGGGCATTCCGGGTCCGGGCATCCCAGGACCCATACCACCCGGACCAGGCCCGAAGCCGGGGCCCATTCCGCCAGGACCAGGCCCAAAACCCGGTCCCATTCCACCGGGGCCAGGGCCAATTCCGCCGTTGGGGCCAGTTGGAGGGCCCATTCCGCCAGGGCCAGGCCCACCCGGCCCCATCCCACCTGGTCCCATTCCACCAGGAGGAGCCATGACGCCCGGCGTCATTCCAGGGCCCATTCCACCAGGGCCCGGTGTTTCACCCATTCCACCAGGACCGGGTTTACCGCCGGGACCGTTGGGACCATTAGGGCCAGTCATTCCGGGACCGTTCATGCCGGCTGGGTTCGACGGACCGCTGGGTTTGTTGCCGTCGTCCTTCTTCGCGGATTCGTCTTTCTTGCCGTCGCTATCGCCCAAGAGCAAGAACGCACCCAGACCTCCGATGGCGGCCAGACCCAGGACGCCAGCGGCGATGATCATAATCATCGCGCCCGATCCGCCGCTCTCGTTCTTGCGCTTCCGTCGTGTTGGTCGGTCGTCGTCGTCATCATCGTCATCATCGTCATCATCGTCACGGCGTCTCTTCGTCGCGCCTTTGATCGTCGTCTTCTTATCGTCGGCTTTGACTTTACTCTTCTCCTGGTCCTCATCGTCCTCGACAGCAGCCACCACGGCCTTGGGGGCCATCTTGGCAGTCTTTTCGGGGACTGGCGTGGCCTTGGGTGTTGATTGTGATTGAGTGGCCTTCGCCGTGGACTCGCTCTGCGCCGGCGCCTTGGCGGCGGTTGGTGGGCCGGAACCGAATGGTTTTTTGGTTTGGCCGTTGGCGGAGGCAGCTGCGGCCGCAACCGGTTCCGGTACGGTCATTTCCGCTTTGCACGTTGTGCAGCGGATGGTTTTGCCTGCGAGCCGCTCTGGCACCTCGAATGATGCACCACAACCGGCACAGGTAATCGTGATGTCCATGTGCCCCCCGAATGGCGGTAACCCGCAGGATGACGCCTGCGGGAAGAATGAGAGCTAACGGAATGACGAACCACCGGCAGCAGTGGATTGCAATTCCTCTGTTGAATAACAGAGTAGCTGCAAACCACTGCTACCGCAACGACGTTCTAACGGCATAACTGAAATTGCGTTGGCGGGGAATTCGGATGGTCGGGTTCGCCTTATTTCTTGTCTGGCTGGACTTCAATAAGGAGCCACACTTTTGAAGTCAGTGGCGGAATCTTGTCCGTTCGCGCCTCGTAGGTGAGTTGCGCGTCGTCCTTGCTGATCTGGACGGGGAACTCCAGTGTCGAGTACGGGAAGTTGGAGATGCTGAAGATGTCACCGCTATTGGCGGCGTAAACGGGTTTCTTGGTGGGGTCGTCGGGATCCTTGATGAACTCGCTGCCCGCGAAGACCCATTCGTACTGGATCGGCTGCTTCTTCTTGATATCCCAAATCCACTCCTGGGCGGTGTGTGTGTGGAGTTTCCCGTCCTTCTTGTAGTGCACGAGAACCTTCACCTTGCTGCCTGTGGCGGGGGTGTATTGTGCTTCATTGGTTTTGGGGTTGAGGAAACCGGTGGGTGTGCCCACTTTGCCGCCCGCGGCGAGGATGGCGAGATGGATTAGTTCGGCGTCCAGATCGACGCGAACGATCGCCTCGTGTTCCTTCGTGCCCTTCTTGGTGAGGAACTGTTCGAGTGGACCCTGCCGCAAGCAGACTTCCGCGACGATTCCCACGCGAACGACCTTGCTCTCTTTTCCTTCCCCGGCTACCTCGGCGATGATGCTCGTCTTATCGGGCGTCAGCGCTACTTTGCGGTTCTTCGAGTTGAGCAGCGGGAACTCGGGCAAAGCCTCGCCCTTCGGCTGTTCCTGCTGTGCAGCCACGGGAGCCGGGCTAAACCCGACGGTGAATGCCAGGACCACGGCAACCGCGGCCCAGGCGAGAGAAGTCAATTTCATGTCGTGACCTCGCGGGGTTTCCACGTTTAGACTAACAGCCGGCCACGGATTAACACAACGACAAAACGCGCCTCGGAATCACCAGGGCTTCCGCCTGTGCTACGAAAGACGGCCCTCCGGGCGAAGACAATTGCTTGTTCTTCGCCCGGAGGGCCGTCTTTCGTAGCACAGGCGGAAGCCTGTGACATTTTAGCGGATCACTGACACCGGATTCGCACACGGGTTACCCGTCGCGCACGGATCGCAGACGCAGCGGCTTGCGCAGATCTTGCTGAAGAAGTCCCGGATCGGGTGGGGCCGGCACGGGTTATTCAGGAAGCTGCAACGGGCCTTGCAGGGCGAGCAACCGGGCGTTCCGCAGGTATCGCACGGATTACCACACGGCACGCCACAGCTGTTGCAGGCACCCGCCCGAGCTGCATTGCAGCAGGGGCCGGCGTTGCACGGACCAGCCGGGCAGCCCGGACCGACATTGCAAGGGGCAGCGGGGCCGCAGGGAGCCGCTGGAGCCGGGGCGGGCGCTGCGCACGGCACCTGCTTGGTGATGGTCGTCGGCACCATTTCGGTGACGGTGCGCGGAACTTGCACGGTGGTGGTATACGGCACCTGCTTGGACACCGTGTACGGCACACACTTGGTGACAACTTGCGGCTTCATCACGGTGACCTTCGTGGGGACCATGCGGACCACTTCTTGCGGCACGCACTTGGTGACCTGTTCCGGCACGCGGCGGATTTCGGTCACTTGCACGCAGCGCGAGACGTTGTAAACCACGTCGCGCGTGACCGGGATGCCCTCCACGAAGACCCGGCCAGGTGCTTCGGTGTCGTAAGTCGCGCAGCCAGGGGCCGCGAGCGCACCAGGACCGCCACCGACCACACCCGCACCGGCCTTCGCCTGTGCCGCGGCGTTGCCGCCCAGACAGGACGCGTCCACATAAGCACCGCGGGCGTTGCGGCGGACCGTGACCGGCGTTCGGACGACTTCCTGCACCTGCACGTTGCGGACAACCTGCGTCGGCACCTGCTCCATCACTTGCTTTTGCACATTGCGCGTGACGGTGACGGGCACCTTCTCGCACACCACGGTTTGCACTTGGCGCATCACCTGAACCGGTACCTTCTCCACCACGGTCTTCTTGACCATGTGCGTTTCTTGGACCTGCTCAGTGATCTTGCGATTGCGTGTCACTTGCCGTTGCTCGGTGTGAGCCGGGCAGCGCACGAGCTGCTTGCGGCAACCGACCTGCTTCTGCACGTTGGTGCAAGTGCAGGGGTCGAACTCACACTTGTAAATCGGGGTGGACTGCCAGGTGAGACGGCCCGGAACGCAAACCGTTTCGCAGACCGTTTCCGGCACGCACTTGGTCACGCAGCGGGTGGTGGTGCATGGTTCGCACACCGTCTTGCACACGTTCTTCATCACCGTTTCGCACACATTGTTGCAGACGGTGCGCTGGACGTTCTTGTAGCACGTTTCCTGGACGGGGACGCAGACCGTCTTGCAGACGTTCTTGACCACCGTCTCGCAGACGGGCTTGCAAACCGTGCGGACGCATTCCTTGTATTGCGTTTCGCAGACGGGCTTGCAGACGTAGAAGCATTCCTTGCGAACGTGTGATTCGCAAATGTTCTTGTTCACCGTAACCGGGCATTCACGGTAAACGGTTTCGCACACTTTGTTGTAGACGGTGGTGCGGCATTCCTTCATCACCGTCTCGCACACCGGCTGGTTGACCGTTTCCTGCACTTGCTTGTAGACGGTTTCGTTCACGGTCTTGTAGCAGGTGCGTTGTTCGCAGGTGTAGACGGTTTTGGTGACGGGTCGCATCACCGTTTCGGTAACGGTCTGGCAGCCCGGTCCGGCGGGACCGCAGCCGGTATCGCAACAGTTTCCGCTACCGGAGAATTTGCTAGTGAAAGGTCCGGCGAGAACCGCCGAGCCGACGCCCAGGATCGCGAACGCCGCGAACCACGGGGCGCCCTTGCGGATGGACATGTCAATCGCCTCCTGCGGATCGTCGGTATTCGCTTCTGCTCCGAGAAGCGGGTGCCGCAGCGCGCCCCCGTTCGGCGTCGCCTCGGTCCGGCCAATCCGTCAATGCTTCCCCCGTTCGCAACGACGAGCGCATTCCGAACGGTTGATCCCCTCAAACTGCTCGTCTGCGGTCGTGTATCGGAAGCCGACTTCCCGGCGAATGACGCGACCCTCTCCCAACCCGGCGAATCCTTCTCGCCCTGCGCACTGTTAATTCACTCTTGCGGGCAGTGGGGGTTATGCCGTTCTTGGTCATTAGTCATTAGTCATTGGTCATTGGTGCTTTCCCAGGGTCCAGTGTTGGTTGCACAACCAGCAAATCCCCAACGTCCGGAAGGACCAACAACGAAAGACCAATGACTCATGACCAACAACGAAGGACCAATGACCAAAAAGATACGGGCCGGCTAGCTCGTGGAGCCGCCGGCCGTGGGAATGTGTCGCGTTGAGAGGAGCGGGGGCATGCTCGGCTCGGTGGCGTTCCCGAACCGTCGGGGGAGTTAATTTCGGATGCGAAGCCAACACGAGCGGTGATCGGTCTTTCGTACGCCGCCGGTCATCGAGTGTTGGCGTGGTCACAAAATGCACCTCGCGTGCCAACGGGGAGCAGATCCACCGGGTTTGTCGCAGCGACAGGGGCGGATTCTTCAGGAATTCACGACCAAAGAGACCTTTTGGCGGGCACGAGGGAAATTTTGCCGCGCACCCCTTTGCCAGTCAGCAGGAAGCAATAAGCACAGATTGCCCCCCCGACTGCTGGAAAAAATTACCCATGTCGGGAAGATTCTGACCAGAGTGGCGGAAGAGCGGTTTCGGTGGATTGTGTGGGGAATTGCGCTTGACAGCGTGTCGGGAAACTGAGACGTGTGGAGTATACAGTTTATTGCGGCGGTCCACTGAATTCGTCCGACTCGCTCGACCGCCATGGTCCGCATTGCCCCCGTTCGGCAATGCGGCGATCCGAGTGCCTGGAGGAACCGACGGTCATGATGCACTTCTCTTGCGACTTCTGCGGCAAGGACATGACCCCGGATGGAACCGGGCGGTACGTTTTGAAGATGGAAGCGTTCGCGGCCAACGATCCGGCCGAGCTAACCGAAGACGATCTGGAAAACGATCACATCGAAGAAATGGCACGGATGCTGTGCGAAATGGAAGACGCCGACGAGGAACCCGAACTTTTGCCCGTGTGCAAAAAGATGCGGTTCGATCTCTGCACCGCATGCTTCCGCAAGTTCGTCAACGACCCGCTGGGTCGCGAAAGCGCCTCCAAGTTCGACTTCAGTCCGAACTGATCCGAACCGAGTGGGAATCGTCGGCTCTTTGTCCTTCGCGAGTTTCCACCTCGGGAATCGAAGTCGAATTCACGAATGACAAATACCGGAAATCTTCGGCCGAAATGCCGAAGATTCATTTCCCGCGCGCTTTCTGCGTACCGCGAGTGTAGCATAATCCCCGGTTCGCCGCCGAGGGGCGGACATGTTCGCATCGTTGCGCACCAAACCGCACACCGCATGGGTCAAACATGGCACAGCCGCTCACCGTCGTCATCTTCGGCGCTTCCGGCGATCTCACTTCGCGGAAGCTCATCCCGGCGCTCTTCAATCTCTCACTGAAGGGGAAATTACCTCCGGAGGCGCGCATCGTTGGGGTGGCACGGACAGCCTACACCGATGATGCCTTCCGCACGCACCTGAAGACAAAAGCGAAGGAGATATTGCCGGGATCGCAGTTCGATGAGCCGAAGTGGGACGCCTTTGCCCCACGAATTCACTATGTCGCCACCGACGTCACCCAACCCGGAGGCGCGAAGCCGCTGGCGGACTGGTTCGCCGCTAACGAGGGTGGCTCAAACGGCCGAGGGCTCTTCTACTTCTCCGTCTCGCCCGATCATTACCCCGCGCTGGCCGCGAGCCTCGCCGAAGCCGGATTGAACAAGAGCGAAGCGGGCTACCGTCGGCTGGTGATCGAAAAGCCCTTCGGCCACGATCGCGCCAGCGCCAAACAACTCAACGACGCGCTGCACAAAAACTGGGACGAGGAGCAGCTTTACCGCATCGACCACTACCTCGGCAAGGACACCGTCCAGAACATCCTCGTCTTCCGGTTTGCCAACACACTGTTCGAGCCTCTCTGGAACGCCCAGTACATCGACCACGTCCAGATCACCGTGGCGGAGAAGGTCACGGTGGGCGATCGCGGTTCGTACTACAACGGCAGCGGCGTACTTCGCGACATGCTCCAGAACCACCTCTTGCAAGTCCTCACGATGGTGGCGATGGAAGACCCCAACCGCTACACCGCTGACAATGTTCGCAACGAGAAAATGAAGGTGCTCTCGGCGATGGTCGTGCGAACTTCGGCGAACGCCCGCAAGGGAGTCGCCTTGGGCCAATACGACGGGTATTTGCGCGAAAAGGGAGTACCAAAAGACTCCAAGACACCTACTTACGCCGCTGTGAAACTTGAAGTGGACAACCGCCGTTGGCACGGCGTGCCTTTCTACCTGCGGAGCGGTAAGGGGCTCAAAGCACGCTACAGTGAGGTGATGATTCAGTTCAAGTGCCCATCGCGGCTCATGTTTCCGCTACCACCCGATGAAGTTCTCCAGTGCAATCGCATCAAGTTGGTCATTCAACCAAACGAGTCGATCCATCTGAATTTCCAGACGAAAGTGCCAGACGTGGACGGCGTGTCGCTGCGGCCGCACGATCTGACGTTCGACTACCAGAAGGCATACCAGAATCAGGCGTTGCCGGAGGCTTATGAACGTCTGTTGCTCGATGCGATCCAGGGCGATGCGTCGCTGTTCATGCGCGCGGATGAAATCGAACGAGCCTGGGAAGTCATGGACCCGATCATCAAGGCGTCCGAAGCGTCCGATGCTCCACAACCCGAGAAGTACGCTGTCGGTTCCTCTGGCCCCGAGTGTGGCGAGAAACTCCTCACCGAAGACGGCCGATACTGGCAGCCGATTGGATGAAGTAGCCGTGCGTTTGACCCCAAGTCAGAGGCAGCGATTACCCGACTCCACCTCCTTTGATCCACGCCAGTGATGGTATGTAACGTTGTTGGCGGGAGGTGTCTCGGCCCATAGACCTACCGAGGTAACCAGGGTAAACACCAATCAACAAAGTTCGCAAGGCCACCGCTCATGCCGACGCCCCGAAGGGTCATCGAGCGACTTTTCCCCTCGGGTACAAATCCCGGTGGGTCCGACGATCAGCACGCCTGGGATATCGTCCCCTACTGGCCGCCAGATGCATTTGCGGCCGCCGCGACTCTCGTGAGCCTGTCGGGATGTTACAGCCAACCTCGCTATGCTGGGGGTGGAGCGCCGGGGTTGTTTACGGCTGATCAGATTCGGGAGGTGATGGCTCTCGGTCGTACCTGGTCGCGGTTACCTCAGTTAGGTGAACTCCAGAGCATTCAGGAACTCTGGGAAGAGTTGATCGACGAACACAACCGTGATGTGGACGACGTTACGGATCCGCGGCGTGTCCAGTGGTGCGACGCTGCTCTTCGATTGATGGCGGTTGCCGATGAGGCGTCTTCTGGAATCGGCTTCTTTTCGTTGGCCGAGTCGGCTCCCGTTGAGGCGGCATTCCGGAGTCAGTACGAACGGAACAGTTCGGGGCGACCGAGCGGACCGAACGAAGTCGTTCTCCCATACATCCCGTTTAGTCTCACGCGGATGGTTCCGCCGACTGAAGCGTGCGTCCAGCCAAAAGCTCAGGCGCCGCAACTCGGATGTACCCTCCGATCCCTGTCGCACCATCTCGCCTTGCTGCCTCCATCCGGAACGGTACGGACGAGTTGGCGTATGGGTGTCGCTAAGTTGGACGACCATGGCGAGACCGGTCGCCCACTGAATGTGTTGATCGTTCCGTTTCCCTACACGATCCCGGACGGTTGCTTGGAAGCAGGAGAGCATGTCCGTCGTGATCTCATCGAAGACCGTGTCTGCGCTCTTGCGTTTGCTGCGGGACGGCCCGGTGAGAAAGAGGCATTCCGTCAGCAGGCTGAGGAGGAGTTTGGCCCCCGGACGTGTTACTTTTCCGTCCGTCAGAGGTGGCTCCAGTCCAGTGGACGCGGCCTCACCCCGCAAGACCTGGCGAATTTCCTTGTAGGTCTGATCGACCGAACTCGAGCGGTCGGCCGACCTGCCAACGCAGTGATCCTGCCGGAATTGGCTCTTGCGGATCCCATTGCACGCGAGGCAGCGAGGCTGCTCGGTCAGCAGTACTCAGATCTCGAATTGTTCATCGCAGGGGTGGCTACGGACGAATCTCTGCCTCGCAATCGCCTGTATGGCTGTGTGTTCCAAAACGGCTCGGTGCTGACTGAATGGACACAGTCGAAGCATCACCGCTGGCGATTGGACAGCTCCCAAATTGGCCGCTACCAGCTTGGGAACGCGCTCGATCCGGGGGCGTTCTGGTGGGAAGGAATCAACATCGGGGAACGAGAATGCGTCTTCCACGCCTTCCGTCCGCGGGTGTGCTTGGCCGCGCTGATCTGCGAAGACCTCGCCCGACTCGACCCGGTTCAGCCGGTGATCCGGGCGGTTGGGCCGAACATTTTGATCGCGCTCCTCATGGATGGGCCGCAAATCAGCGAACGGTGGCCCGGGCGCTATGCCACGGTGCTCGCGGACGATCCCGGCTCCGCGGTTCTGACGCTCACATCTTTGGGTTTGATGCGTCGTCAATCCGGCCCCGGCGAACAAGAGTACCGGCAGGTCGCCTTGTGGAAGGAGCCGGATCCGGGCTTGCTGGTTGATCAGAAGTTGGTTGACCGTCAGCGCCGATGTAAGAACCCGCGACCATTGTGGCTGGCAACCGGCTCACACGCTCTGTTGCTCACGTTGGATTTCGCGGCTCAGAAAACATACACACTCGACGGTCGACCGGACCGGCAGACCGCGATGACTGCAGTCCTGCCGCCAGACGGTGTGCTTTCCATCACACATCCGCATCCGGCCCCTGTCTGGGTTGAGTAAATGACCTTCTAGACTTGATTTAGACAAATATGCATCTATAATTTGTTGGAGTGTCGCCCAACTTCAAATGCCTCGTTCGGAGGCTGGACCGAACAAGGGGAGTGGTCATGGAAACAACATCTGAGTCTGAAATTGAAGTATCTCAGACGCCAGGAGAAAACCAGCCAGTTGTCCACGCGCAGTTAATGAAAATTGCCCAGTTGGAAGGTCGGAAGGCAGATGCCGAACACGGCACTCAGGCCTTGTTGACGGTGGCCGAACAGGTCGAACAGCTACGTCGGCTCCGCGAGGAGCATCTCGCTCGTCGCCGGAAAGCGGAACTGACATAGCAATCGCCTCGGGAACTGCCACGCCCGGAGTGCTCAACTTTGACGCCCTCGGACGAACCGAGGGCGTCAGTGTTTTCTCGTGGCGCGTTCGGTTCGCTTCACTTCAGTTTTGCGCGCAGATCCGCGATACTATCAAATCTCTGCACCATAAAGCGAATAGTGGGGGTATCAAGATCATCAACGTAGTCGGCAACGATCGGTTCTCGCTCTGACCAGTTCTGGTTAGCAAGGGCAGCTTCGATCAGGTGGAGTTTCAGAAGCGGTTCGACGAACCCGAACCTTCTTTCTGCTCCAACCCCTTCGCTCTGGCTTAGAACGGGGAGTTCGCCCTGAGTGAAGGGAAGTAGTTCACTTGGCAGGCTCTCATCGGGAACTATGCTTGCTGGCAGACACCAAGCCAAAGCCTTCCTCACACTATTCAGATCAAGAAACCCACGGTCGTCGGTCGCAGCGAGACCGCAAGCAGTGAGTAAGGCACGCTGCTCGGCAGTTGCTGCGTTATCCCGTATGATGCTGCGGAATCGAGGAGCCATTCCGGCCAGATCCTTTTGGCAAGCAGCAGCGAGATCCTTTCTCTTCACCTCTGTTCGCTCGTCGTTAATGGCGATTTCTGAGGCGTGAAGCCCAAAGAGGTGTGCGGCGTGCGGCAACCCTTGCGTGAGGTGCGCGATAGCTCGCTTGGTCATATCCTTGATGTCGAACTGCGCGTTGCCCTGCTTTACACGCGAGATGCACTTATTAAGGACATCCGTGACTCCCGTGCGCGTCATCCGTTCAAGATGGACGTGATAATAGGACCGTGCGATTGATGGATGGGCGCGGAGTAATTGCAGCACCGTCTCATTGAACCCAACCAAAATCACGACGGTGTCCATTTTCTCGTCGGTCAACCCCTTGGCTAATTCGGCCAGAGATTCAAAAACCGGGCGGTGGACTATTCGGTCAATTTCATCAATTACGAGGACAGCGTGGCCGGATCCGAGTTCATTGCCGGGCCGCCCTGGTAATGATTGAAGTTGCCGAAGGACATCTCCGGGACTGCAGGGACTTGGCAGACCACGTGAAAGTGGAATGTCGCATTCGATCGGCGGTGACGTCGAGTTCTCAGAGAGGGTCTTAAGCCTCAAGTCGCTGAGTAGCTTAAAGAAGAGTGTATCAAACCGTTCGACGCGATCCCCACTGACGAATGCCGTTTCAACTTCGGGCCACCCCGCGACGCGCAGGAATGGGCGAAGCGTCCGGGCGAACGAGGTTTTGCCGACGCCGCGTTCACCCGAGACGAAGACAATTTGGGGTCGGTGGCGGAGTGTCTTCACGACCTCGTTCATCAACTCGATGCGTTCTGGGTCAGCGAAAAGTCCAAGTTCGCTGATTGGCCCATCTGGTTGGAACGCTCGTCCGAGTTGCTCGCGGAAGTCATCCGAGTTGATGTTTGACATCTCGCCTTCCCTCGCGATCGATCTGCGATGTGTCCGCGATGTCCCGCTCAGATTGAGAAAGTGGTTCCCCTCAGTACACTCGATCCACCAAGCAAGTACGAAACCGACTGCGATTTCGTATTCGCTCCCACGTTGACAGCAAAGAGACGGACCCCCTCGGAAGCCGGAAGAAGATTCTCGCTGGCTCTCCGTCGGACACGAGTCTTGTGAATTCGAGCTTTGCGATGCTGCCGACGAATTGGAACAGGAGGAACCGGAAGAGCGGCGGCGACAACTCTTCGTCTGCCCACACGCGCCGCAGACACAACCCATCCGTGGATGCTTGTGAGAGCCGTGATCAGTTCGTTGGTATTTTTGACGAAACCTGGATAGGCTCCTGGGTCCTCGTCGAAGATTTCCAAGAGTGTACTAATGTCAATTGAGACTGGAATACTCGGATCGAAACGACCGATTTCCGCATGCTCATCCGCCAAGAGTATGTTTCGAGTGGGTGCCCCGGGACTCAAATCAGTTGAGACGGTCGCGGCACCACCAATGCCTGCTGCGAAAAACGGATCGAGTTCCTTCTGTACGTCAGGGCGCGCCAACATCGCGACGAGTTGTTGAAACTCCACCTGTGCTTGACTGAGAGCCGCCGCCACTGGACGCTTCGGGCGTTGAGCCAGCAGCTCTTGGTAGCATTCACCGAGCCGTTCCGCTTGATTGATGACCGGTCGCAGCAACGCACGTAAAGAAGGGGTCATTACGCCTCCAGGACCGGGAATACCCGGCCTCGCAACGACTTCGGGGTAATGAATCTGATTATGAATCCTAGGCAGTGTCCCTTCTGCTCGCTCTGTTTCAATTCACGAAGGGATATCCGGCAAGGATTGCGACATCGTCCTGCTAGTGTATGAACAAATACGCACGGATGACAACGGTTATGAGTGCCAAAGTTGGAGAAAAAATGTTCGATCGACGAAGTTCTGTGTAGCACACGTCTTGCAACTGGCGCATTTGTCAACCTCCAATGGTCGCGGGTTCTTACATCGGCGCTGACGGTCAACCAACTTCTGATCGACCAGCAAGCCCGGATCCGGCTCCTTCCACAAGGCGACCTGCCGGGATCGTCCTCGGGCCACCGTTCGCTGATTTGCGGCCCATCCCGTGCTCGAAACGGAATTGTTTCGCAGTGCTGGCTGCTACACTTGCCCATATTACAGCAGCAAGAGGGCGAGATTGTGAAAAGGCCGGAAAAATCGGCAGTATAACCAATTATGGGTACAATACGTGCGGACGAAATACCGCCCAGCGATTCACCTCCGTGAATCGCAACTCATTTCTACCGAATGAGAACCGGCCGGCCGGGTTCTCGTTTGCTCAAGGGGCGAGAACGATGACACGACGCGAACAAATCGAAGCTGAGATTTGGGAACTCTTGACAACAGAAACGCGCACTGCCGTGCTGCGCAACAAGCTGTTTCAAGAGGAGATCGGTCTGTTCGCGCAACTGGGCGTGGTGGAAGAAGGTTTTCAGGAACTGGTCAATACCGAACTGTATCGCACGGCACAGGCCCGGCTACGCGAACTGGATCATCGGGACGCCGAGACGTTCCGCGAAACGCACCACATCGCACAAGAGCAACTCCCGGATACAGACCTCCGCCTCAACCTCGATTTCCCAACACTTGCTGTGTCGCCATCTGGAGTGTGAAGAAAAACACAGTTGGGTCGCTGCCTGTCGGCTGCCGATACGGCTGGACGGCTGGGTGGCATGTCTTCGTTGGAGTTGCCCCAGATCGCCCGAAGTAGCGCTACTCCGTCGCGAGATGTCTGTTGCATGTATTCGTTACCCCAACTGATGAACCCAGCCCGTCGGTGCGAGCGGCTTTCGCTGACCATCTTCTTCCAACCATAATCCACTCGCAACACATTCGCCGATCTTCGTGAGTCCCGGTACCGGCGGCGTGCGGAGTAGCTTCGCACCATCTTCCGCCGAGACCGCAAACGCCAGCTCAAAGTCTTCGCCGTCTCCCAGAGCGTGCTGGAGCGGCGATTTCCCCGAAGTGTGACTCAGTTGGCGTGCGGCGTCGGCAATGGGAATCGCATTCGCTGTCAGCACCGCACCGCAATGACTTTCTTCGCAAATGTGATTGAGGTCGGCCGCTAATCCGTCGCTGATGTCGATCATCGCATGCAGATCAACCGCTTCGTGAAGCAGCAAGGCTTCGCGGACACGCGGAGTGAAATCGAGATGATGACCGAGAATACTTCCTCCAAGTGGCCCAGTGACGAAAAGCCAGTCGTCCGGTTGGGCACGACTTCGCGTGACCGGCCCGCGAGCTGTCGCTTCGCCCAGTGCCGTCACTGAGATCACGAGCTTCCCGTCCCAGCTATTCGTATCGCCGCCCACGATGGCCACGCCGAACGCGTCGGCAACGTCCCGAAGGCCGAAATAAAGCTCAGCGGCAAGGTCGCGACCATCGCGAGGCAATGCCACACTCACGACAACAGCAGTGGGGACACCGGCCATCGCGGCAATGTCGCTGAGGTTCGCGGACATCGCCTTTCGCCCCACGCGACGCGGACCGACTTCCGTGAGAATAAAGTCGGTGCCGTCCATCAGCATGTCGGTTGTGACCAAGAGCGGACGCGACGGTGGCGCAATCGCGGCGCAATCGTCACCGGGGCCGATCAACACACGCGGATCGGCCGGTGTCCGTGACCGAAGCCACGCAATGTATTCGAATTCACCCGGCATAACGTTGACCCCTCCAATGCGATGCGGTCAGTTTAGCCGCTTCCTCTTGTTGTGCAGCGACCGACGCGGTATGGCCCAGCTTCTCAGTATGTTGCGCGAGGTGCGCACATGGCGTTGACGACTGGATCGCAAGTACCCCGGAGGCTACTACCGCGCCTGCGCATCGTCCGGGCGTCGGTGGTCACAGCGACAGCGCAAGTATCCGGGCGGTTCCCACGCCTGCGGCTGTCGCGTCGGACGCTGGCAACTTTGTGCGGGCTGGTCGTAGCGGCCGCGGCCGTGTTCGCGGTGGGCGAAGTTTATCTTCGTGTCGCTCCACCGGGTGATCTTGCACCGTATTTGGCGGAAAGCGACCGGACCGGTCCGTTTCGCGACGATCTGAAGTATGGTGTGCAGTATCGTTCACTGGAATCGCTCGCGGCCGACAATCCCCGCCTCAATCCCTATTTACCGCTTTTGAACAATCCCCATGCGCCGCCCACATGGGCCTTCTTCGGTAATTCGTTCACGCAGGCGCCCGGAATGCTCGCCGATACTTCGCGACAGTTCGTTCCACAGCGCATGATCTTCAACCTCGGTAAAAATGAACCGTTGCCCGTGCGGCTCGCGCAGGCGGAATTTCTGCTTGATAGCGGGCTGAAGCCGGAGCGCATTTTCCTCGTGGTCACACCTCTAGATGTTTACTTTTTCGCGGAACACGGCCTCGACCAGTACCATGTCACGTCGGGTGGAGCACTTGCCTACACGCCACGCTTACCGCCGGTGGGGAGCAAAGCCGTGCAACACAGCCGGCTCGCGTTGAAGGGTTGGACACGAACGAAATTGCATCTGAACCAGCCATTCTTCCACTCGTCGGCGATTTGCAACCGCGTCGAATCCGTCATGCGTGCGGATATCCGCACACTGTTCACCCACTTCGCCGAAGTAACTGCAAAGCATCGTGTTCCGGTCACACTGATCCTTTTGCCGAACTACGAACAAGTTTGCCGCAACGCGAAGTTCGTTGTGCAGGATGTGCTCATGGAGGATGCGCGTGCTGTGGGCTTTGATGTGTGCGATGTACGCGAGCCGTTCTGTTCCTGGTCTAACAAGCCCGAGCTCTTCATCCCAGATAAGCACTTCTCCGTTACCGGCAACCGCTTGCTGCTCGCGGAGATCCTCGCGCATTTGAAGCAAATCGATCCGAAAGCCGCCGACCTACCAAACCCGGCTGTTGTGCATCCGTGAGGGGTGGGATTACCACAAAGACAGTAGACAGACAGAGGACAGAAGAGCCGCAGATGACGCAGATAATACAGATCAGAGACGAAGATGAATTCTACTCTGTCTGATTCGTCTAATCCGCGTCATCTGCGGCTCTTCTGTGGTGAGTTTTTCGTTTACTGCTTCGGGAATGGAGTCCCTGTGAGTTTCGAGCAGAAGCCGTTCTTGATGTTGTTCGCGGTGGTGTTCGTGTGGTGGTGGTTAATCCGCCGACGCGAGCGATCGGCCGTTGCGCTTCTGCTGTCTGCGAGCTTGCTATTTTACGCCTACAACCACTGGTTCCTGCTGCCGATTCTGCTCGCTTACTGCGTGGTGAACTGGTTTGTTGCCATCCGCACGGAACGCGCGATTCGTCCCCGCGCCTGGATGCTTCTCGGAGTCGTATTCAACCTCGTTGCGCTCTGCTATTACAAGTACACGCCGTTACTTGTTCAGACTGTCGCGGAACTCGGGCCGGGTGTGATCCCCACTCTTCCGCCCAATGCCTTCGAGAAGTGGAGCATCCCCTACGGCATCTCGTTCTACGCGTTCACCGGCATCGCCTACATGGTGGATGTATACCGCAAGACAACGCCGGCGGAGGCGAACTTCTGGCGTTATTCGCTCTCGGCATGCTTCTTTCCGCATCTTGTCGCCGGGCCGATTCTGCGGCCGCAGGAGTTTCTCGATAAAGTGCGGCCTGGGCAACTCCCTTCCGAACCTGAAGCCCCAGGTGAAGCGGCGTGGCTCATCGCCCGCGGGTTCTTCAAGAAACTCGTAGTCGCGGATCGGATTGGCGTGACCATCGATCCGTTTTTCGCGCATGTGAGCGACCCAACCACCGCCGGCGTATGGGCGCTGCCGTATGTGTGGCTCTACGCGCTGCAGATTTACTTCGACTTCTCGGCTTATACGGACATGGCACGCGGGTTCGGCCTGCTGTTCGGCTACCGTTGGCCAGAGAACTTCGACCGGCCGTATCTGGCCGCGAGTATCACCGATTTCTGGCGGCGCTGGCACATGACGCTGTCGCGCTTCCTCCGCGACTATCTTTACATCTCACTGGGCGGCAACCGACACGGGAAGTTTCGCACGTATCTGAATCTGATGCTCACGATGCTGCTCGGCGGATTGTGGCACGGGGCGAGTTGGGCATTTCTCGTATGGGGTGGGCTGCACGGCGCTTTCCTGATTCTGCATCGGTTGTGGAGTGGAAGCCCCATCGCAGAGTGGTTGAACGCCCGTACCGGATGGATTCACTACGTGTGGCACGGCGTCGCTGTGGTAATTACGTTTCACGGCGTGTGTCTGGCGTGGTGCTTCTTCCGGCTGACGCGGTTTGCAGACAGCCTCATCTGCGTGCGGAAGTGGGTGGAGTGCGACGCGGCGAAGATGTGGACGGGCCCCTGGACCGACTCAGCGATGTGGCTGGCGCTGGTACTCTACGCGGGCCTAGCCTGGTCTGCCGAGTTACTCCGGCGGAAAGCGGCGGAGAGTTCTCCGCCTGTTGCCATTGGCGCAGTCTGGGGCGTGCGGTTCGCGACACTCGCCCTCGCCGCCCTTCTGGCACCAACCGGCGCGAATGCCGCGTTCATTTACTTCCAGTTCTGAGTGCCAGAAAAGCCGCGACCCGACACCATGAAGTCGGGTCGGGTCGCAGCGGGAAGTTACTCCTTCACTTCACGATAGCCGGCTGGCACTTTCATGTCGAAGAGCTTGGCTGGGAATTCCTCATTCCACGAATCGAACTCCAAGATCGAGTCGCCTTGGGGGTGGTCGTGATGCTGGAGGCGTACGGGGAACCCCGTCTTCTCGTCTACCCACAACGTCGCCTTCATGGGTGCGATCTCACCATCACCGGGATAACTGATCGCGTAAACCTTCGTGGCGCGGTCGCCAACCTTCTCGTTTTTGGTCTCCTTGATCTCAGCATCCTTCATCCCTCTGACGACGCTGAGGAAGTCCTTGGCAGCGGCGAAGTCGAGCGCCGCTGTACGCTCATATTCCTCGGTAAGATTGAAGGGGCGCGCGGTTTTTGCGACCAGATCGAGTTCGATTCCTTTGCGCGCCTTCAGATCGATAATCTCCACGCTCTTGTCCGGCACTTCCATTCGGAACACATTGCCTTGGTAGTAATTTGTGTATTGCACCGTGTCTCCAACCTTCTGCACGACACGGACAGACTTGGCTTTCGCCGCTTCGTTCATCGCCTTCCGCACCTCTGCACTGGCAGAGGGGCCGGCAAACCAGAACACCCCAACGGCGGCGAACGTAGCGGCGAAAATCGTCGCCGTTCCGTATCCGAGGTAATGCATCAGTCTTCTCCTCTGTGGGTAGGCGAGTTCGCTCGCTGGCGATGGACTCGCGAGTCGAGACTTCATGGCTGCAACCGTTGCAACCACGAGTTCATCCGGCGGCCCTGCCGGTGTGGGCGCATCGCGAAGCACTTTGGTGGCTTCGTCGAGTATTTCTGGAGTTCGAGTGTTCGCGTCACTCATGTTGAACCTCCTGGGGCGTGTTCGCGGTGGGGATCGAAAACGCGGAGTCGCTCGCGGAGCGCAACACGCGCCCGGTGAAGCAGAACTCCCGCGTGATTCGCCGTGATTCCAAGCAGATTCGCTGCATCGGCGTTCGATAAACCTTCCAGGCAAACAAGGCAGAATACTTCGGCTTGTTGTGGATCGAGAGTCGACATCGCGCAGCGGAGCGATTCGGTCAGTTCATCGCTACACGCGACCGCTAACGGGTCGGGGACTGTCGGGTCGGCCGGCGGCTCATCGGGAAATGATTCCGAACGTCCCGCACGTCGATAACGGGTGCGAAGCAACTCCAACGCGCGAGCCGTGGCTAGACGTTTGAGCAGCGCCGACCAGTTGCGGATTGGTTCTGCGTTTGCCAGTTCCACCGCGCTGACAAATGTGTTCTGGAAGCAATCCGCGGCGTCGGCTTCATGCGTGAGCAGACGACACGCTGTCTGCCACACCATCGGGCCGTACTCGCGAACGATTGCGTTCCAATCGGTCATAAGATGTCATCCGTGCGTCGCGAATCGGTCGGAGGTTTAGTCGATCAGACTGGCTGAAGTATTACAGCGATGCGCCAAGAGTTCAGGATGCTGGACAACCCGTTTGAGGGCCATATTCGCCAGGGAAGATCAAACAGATTGGCGAGATGATGAATCCGACGCGAATTTCGCAGCAGGCGACTATATAGTGTAAAACGACGATCTATTGTGTCTTTCCATTCGATCCAACTAAACCATGCCCACACCCGATGATTCGCTTGCTCCTCTTCGTGAAGCGCTTGCTGTCTCGCCGACAAACGTGCCGCTCCGCTTGCACATTGCCGAGGCGCTTCTGTCTGCCAGCCGAACTGATGAAGCCGAGACCCTGCTCAAGGAGGGACTGGCGCGCACTCCGAACGAAGCACGGCTCAAACTGGCTTTGGCTCGCGTGTACTTGAAGCAGGGGAAGTACTCCGCCGGTATCGTGGTCTGTGAAGCACTGGCGCAGGGTGATTCCCCCGCTCCGGCGTTGATTGTGTTGGCGCGCTTACTCCTCCGGTCTGGTGAGTCTGATCGCGCTGCCGAAGCCTACCGCAAAGCCGTGCAGGCCGATTCGTCCGTGACCGATGCGGAACTCGCCGAACAACTCGAGGCCGTCGATGAGACTGAGCTGGAGGAAGATGATTCTTTTAGCGGCCGCGTGCCAGCTGGGATCGCACAGATGCCGGATGATCCGGCCGAGATCGAACGGCCGAAGGTGAAATTCGCCGACGTCGGCGGCATGGAACATGTGAAGGAAGAAATCCGCCTCAAGATCATCTATCCCTTGGCGCACGCGGATTTGTACAAGGCTTACGGCAAGGCCATCGGCGGCGGGCTGTTACTTTACGGGCCGCCGGGTTGTGGAAAAACGTTCCTGGCGCGCGCCACTGCGGGGGAAGTTGAGGCGTCTTTCGTCTCGGTTGGACTGCACGATATTCTGAATATGTGGTTTGGCAACACCGAGAGGAACTTGCACAAGGTCTTCGATCAGGCGCGGCGAAACCGGCCGAGCGTGCTGTTCTTCGATGAAGTGGATGCGATCGCTGCGAGCCGGGCGGACTTCAAGCAAAGTACCGTACGGCCGGTTATCAATCAGTTCCTTGCGGAACTCGACGGCGTGCAGGCCAACAATGACGGCGTACTCGTGATGGCCGCGACGAATGCCCCCTGGCACATGGATAGCGCGTTTCGCCGGCCGGGGCGGTTCGACCGGGTGGTGTTCGTTCCACCGCCGGATGCCCCGGCGCGGGCGAACATTCTGCAACTACACTGCGCCGGCAAGCCACTGGCGAACGTGGATTATGCGGCGGTCGCGCATGCAACAACAGACTTCTCCGGCGCCGACTTGAAAGCGGTGGTCGATCGCGCAGTCGAGGCGAAGTTGCAGGAAGCTGTGCGAACGGGCATCCCCAAACCGATCGTGACGAAAGACCTCCTCACCGCAGCGAGCCAGCAGAAGCCGAGCACGCGAGAATGGTTCGCGGACGCTCGCAACTATGCCCTCTACGCCAACGACGGCGGTCAGTACGACGACCTGGCCAAGTATTTGAAGCTGCGGTGAGTAGCAAAGTAGTAGTAGGCCCCAGGCCGGGGTTCCGTGTGCCGTTGCCTTATTCTTCTGAAAAACCACGGCACACGGAGACTTGCTACTACTTTGCTTTGCGCAAAGCTTTGTCCCACCCTACGTCCGCTTGAACTGCTCGTCCCACTCGGGCAGTTTCTCGTTTAACTCCCGTGCGCTTCCTGCTCGCAATGTCACGTGCCCGACCTTCCGTCCCGGGCGTGAGGATTTGCCGTACAGATGCAGGTGCGCGTCTGGGTTTTTCAGCGCTTCGGCTGCTGGTGGGACGTTTCCAATGAAGTTGTACATCACCGAGAAACCGACCGCGTCGGTCTTGCCCAGCGGCAAGCCGCACACGGCACGCACGTGATTCTCGAACTGACTTGTCAGCGCACCTTCGATGGTCCAGTGTCCGGAGTTGTGAACTCGCGGGGCCATCTCGTTCGCCAGGAGTCGCGGGCCTTCCTGAAACCACTCGATACACAGCACACCAATGTAATTCAGGTCGGTGAGTAAGCGAGAGGCGAATTCGCTCGCGCGTTCGGCGAGTTCTTCGCCCGTTTCCTGAGCGGGTGCAATGGAGCGATGCAAGATTCCGTCAATGTGCGTGTTCTCGATTAGTGGATACGTCACAATTTGGCCATCGCGACCGCGACAGGCGATGATCGAAAGCTCGCGGTCGAAGGGGACGAACCCTTCGAGGATGAGCGGCCGGCCACCGAGTTTCTGCCACGCTGCTTCCGCTTCTGCTGGCGTTTGAAGTACGGCTTGGCCCTTACCGTCATAACCAAATCGGCGTGTCTTCAGCACGGCGGGCAGACCGATCTCCGCGACGGCGGCGCGAAAGTCGCCTTGATTCTCGATAGCGGCGAATGGCGGTGTGGGAATGCCAAGCGACGCGAAGAATTCCTTCTCCGCAAGCCGCTCCTGTGAGACTTCGAGAGCACGGGGAGGCGGAAACACCGGCACGCGCTCCGCAAGCCATCGAGCCGATTCTACCGGGACGTTCTCGAACTCATACGTCACGACATCAGACGCTTTCGCGAGTTCATAGAGCGCCTGGTAGTTGTCGAACTCGCCTGCGATGTGTTCACACACTTGTGCCGCGGATGAGCCGACTGCGGGCTCCAGAACGGTGCTCGTGACGCCAAGCGGATAGCCCGCCAGGGCGATCATTCGACCAAGCTGCCCACCGCCGAGAATGCCAAGTCGCATGTGGTTCCAGGTACCAGGTTCCAGACTTCCAGTTCAGAGTATGACTCTTCGCGCACGGACGGTAGCTGATACCAAGTCGCGTTGAAGAGTATCCCTGGGAACGCGCGCCTCTGACCCGCAGCGGTCGGGACGGCCGCGGTCCCAGGATCGCGACTGATTAACGCGATTCGGTATGAATCGTTCTTCTGCTCGATTGGGAATGTGGAACGCGAACTCACGAATTTCCGCCCCGCGGGTCCGGATTATCCAACACATCCTGCGTTCGGGAAATGCGGAAGTTCTTGAGCGCTTCGCGGATGGATGGCGTTTTGAGAGAGAGAATTGCCGCCGCCAGGAGGGCGGCATTCACAGCGCCGGAAGTACCGATCGCGAGCGTGCCGACCGGTATCCCTGCGGGCATCTGCACGATGCTGAGGAGCGAATCAACGCCTCGCAGCACAGCCGATTCGATCGGCACGCCAAGGACAGGAAGGATCGTCTTGGCGGCACACATGCCCGGCAAGTGCGCTGCTCCGCCCGCACCTGCGATGATGATTTCCAACCCGCGTATCTCGGCTGTCTCGGCGTAATCGAAAAGCAAATCCGGCGTGCGGTGTGCTGAAACAACTCGAACTTCGTGTGGGATGTTCAATTTCACCAGCACTTCGACGGTGTGCTGCATCGTGTTCCAGTCGGACCGCGACCCCATGATGACGCCCACTCGAGGTTTCACGTTTGTCGCGGAGGCCGCTGTCGGTGTTGGTCTCTCGTCAGCCATCATTATTGTTCCACGGAGGCATGGTGCGCTTTGGGATTTTAGTGGCCGTGTGAGCGATGGAAAACTGGGGTTGTGTTATCTGCCTGTTGCGGTATAGCCGCATCCTTAACCACTTAATCAGGCGGACGAATCATGCGCGGATTCATTTTCCGGGCGCTCGTGGTGTATTCGATCGCTGGCGCGACCGGTTGCTTCCTCACGAATAACACCAACCGCATCGGGACCAGCACACCCAAGACGGCGACGCACGCCTACTGGCAGAAAGTGGGCGAAATATTCGCCCGCAAGGCAACGAGCGGCGACATGAAGGCGCTTGTGCAACTCGTGCGAGAGCAGACGGATGCGCTGAAGGAACTCTCCCCGGAGGGTGTCGATGGCGACCTCGTTGCGGCCGTCGACGAGGTCATTCGCTGCGAGGAGGAAGTGTTGTGGCGGGCGGAAATGGCCGGCAACGACGCGGAGATGATGAGGCGGTCGCAAGAGATTGCAAAAATGTTTGCGGATGCGAACCGCAAGGCTTCCGGGGCGAAACAGAAGGTAAAGGGGATGCGCAAATTGCTGGATGAACGCTACGGCGGCGGATTTACGCCGATGGTGGACGAGAAACTGCCGCCGAGAAGATAACGTACCAAGTCGCTCAGTATTTGTGTCATTCCGCGCTGAGTTGCTTGATTCGTAAAACGAGTGCATGTCGCAAGTTGTTGCTCCCCCGCGTCGCCACACTCTCGAAGCGATGTTGCTTGCTGCGGCGTTCGCGGTTGCCTACACCCAATCGCCGCTGTACTACTCGAACCAGAACCAATACCTGCTGCACGGGGCCGCACTGGCCCATCACGGCCATCTCGCCCACGACTGGCTCGCGAACACCCGCGACCCAACACCGATCTTTTCCGCGCTTGTCGCGGCCGCTTATTCCACCGTCGGGCCGGGTTACGCGCTTCAACCCGCGTATTTTCTCCTCTTGATGGGCTATTTCCTCGCGGCGCGATGGCTGATCGCGGCCGTGCCCGGCTTTCCCAGCACGCGCGCAGATCGCGTTACCTTCGCCGCGCTCTTCACGGCGGCCCATGCAGCGATTCTTCGCTGGGCATCCGTGCAACTCACCGGCGTGGATTATCCGTGGTATCTGCAAGCGGGTCTGGCAGCACAATATCTGCTCGGACCGGGCATTCAGCCATCGGTGTTTGGTGTGTTGCTGCTCGTCGCGGTCGGTGCGTTCGCACACGGGCGACCGGTGCTGGCGTGCGCGCTCGCCGCCATCGCGTGCTGGTTTCACTCTACTTATCTGTTGCCCTCCGCGCTCCTTGTGCTTGGCTTTCTCGTCGAACTCACTCGCGAGGGACGAAATCGGACTGGTCTTCTCGCAGGCGCAGCCGCGCTCGTAGTAGTCGCTCCTGTGGTCGTATTCACGGTCTGGCAGTTCAATCCGTTCGATCCACACGCGGAAAATGCTCTTCGCATTCTCGCTCGCATTCGCATTCCGCATCACTGTGTCCCGTTGCGCTGGTTCGATTTCGTGGCGGCATTACAACTGGTTTGGATCGCGCTTGGGTTGTTCCTCGTTCGCAACACGGCATTCGGCCACGCGCTGGCTATTGCGGCACTTGGCGCTGGATTGTTCACAGCGATTCAAATCGCAACTGATAGTGATTCGCTCGCGCTGGCGTTTCCGTGGCGAATCTCGGTGGTGCTCGTGCCAGTCGCGACGGCGGTGATCCTCACGAAGTTTCTCGCATGGATGCGAGTCGGAAAGTGGACGGAACGAACTGCTATCGCGGGGCTTTGTGCGTCGGTTGCGGGTGGAGTTGTCGTGACTGCATGCGGGCTGGGCTACTGCATGGTGGATGAGCACGAATTGTACGACTACATTCACGCAACCGCGAAAGCAGATGATGTGTATTTGCTTCCAGTGCAATTACCGAAGGTGGGCAGTGGGCGTGGGGCAGTGTCGAATACGTTTGCTCCTCCGCCGCGTGCCGTGCCGGGTACGAACCAGATACCGGTCGATTTACAGCGGTTCCGGCTCGAAACCGGCGCGTGCATTTACGTCGATTTCAAGTCGGTTCCGTATGCGGCGCCGGAAGTGGAGGAGTGGTATCGGCGCATGGAGTTCGCCGGTTTACTCGTGTCTGGAAAAGAATGGAACTCTCCCAATACATATGCGGCATTGAAACGCGAACGGATCACACATGTCATCTGGCCGCGCGCACAACCGCTGATGGTGAGCTATTTGAAGGAAGAACACACCGATGGTGGGTACATCATTTACAAGGTAAAGTGATCCGCGTTCGCCTTCCAGGGTTTTAAAGCGAACGCGGGTCGCGCTGCAATCTTCTTACCGCTTGATCCAGTGCGTCGTTCCGTTGATGGAGAGCGAATCGGCGATGATGACGGGTCGATTCTGCATGTGAGTGACGGGCCCGCTCACGGTCACCCGATCGCCGACGATCAGGTCATACTTCCCCGCAATGGTCGCATCGCCCAGATCGGCGATGGCGTAGCGATCATCGGCTCCACGGAGCAGGAGCAGCATACTCTTTCCGCCTTCTTTGCGTGGAACTTCGCTGATGTCCGCGATGACTCCGTCGAGTACACGGCGTTGAGGCTTCGGCAGTTCGGTGACGTTCGGTGCCGCGGATTGCTTCGATGGCTCGATTCGCTGAATGGTGATTGTTTTGTCGCCCACCACGGCCTCCGAGGCGAAGAACACTTGCTTGTCGCCAACCGTCTCGAACTGGCCGCGCAAGGTGATGCTGGATCCACTTCGCACGGGTGTACCAACAAACGCCGTCGTCGGGCCGAGATCGCCAAGCACTTCCTTACCCGCATCGGTTCTCAGAAGAATCACCAATTCCCGGCGGTCGCTCCCGCGCCATTCCACTCTCTTCGTCCGGATCACCTCGCCGGTGAGCGATTGTGTTGTTTCCAGCCGTCCGCCGGGCATTGGCGCTGGTCGTGTAATGGGGAGAGTTTGGTGCCCCGTCTTCAACTGTGAAGCGAAGAACATGTCGGTTTTCCGCATCTGTACCACTGGCCAGACCTGACCCGTGACGGTGATTTCATCACCCAGCTTGATCGATACGGCTCCTTTTCCACTGGCCGCGCCGAAATCGACCGCTCGGATTTCGTCATCTTCCGTGCGTACCCAGGCAATTAAATGCCTGGCGTGGGTGTCCCCGAACGAGACAGTGGTGGTGTCCACCACCTTCCCACTCAACTGTGATGTTTCAGGTGCTTTGTTTGTCGGCAGTTTGTCCACGATCGCTGGCCCAAACCTGCTGCCGGGTGCGATTGGCTTTGGTGGTGGGCTCGGGGGTTGAGCGGGTGTATGGTTCGGACTGACTCCTACGGCAAACGATAGGGCGAGGGCGACAGCGCTGAAGCTAAAGATGCGAGTGTATGGCATCATCGCGCGTCCTCCTCGTGAATTGGGTTGGGATCAATTAGGTTATCGCGGGCAGCGGGATCACCAGTCGTACCACTTGATCTTGGACGAGTCGACGGGGGGACGAGAGTGGTAGAAGTCGTAGTACCAGTTGTCGTCTTCGTAGCCGTCGCGATAGTAGCCGCCGTAGGGCAGGCGCTGGCGTTCCGGCACGGCGGGGAATCCGGTGAGGATGGAGTTCTCGCGATCGAGGGGCTTCAGGTACAACCACGGTTGCTCATAGGCTTTGGGCAAATAGCCGTATTCGCTTGGGTTGATGTGGGGCATGATGTCTTCGTTGTAGTAATACTCCTTAAACGCATCCCAGGCAGTTGCTCCACGCTGTGCGGACGCGACTTGCGCCGCCGGGAACAGCAGCCCTCCGATGACGGCTACCGGCGCCATCGCGGCGAGTGATCTGGCAAACACGTTTGAACCTCCTGAACCAGACAAGAGGAAAGACGCAGGGTCCACGCCAGAATCAATGACGCTGGCGTATCAGGAGATGAGCGTGCAACCGGCGAGCCTAATCGAAGGAATTTGGCTCTCCGGGCGCGGGAAGTGCTGTTATTTGCTTGTCAGACTGATGTAGTATTCAGCTCTGCTCGTGGATCCACTCATACCACACCAGGAGAAGCTTCAGAGCTTCGGCTTCGTCGCGGCAGCGGGCCGCAAGTGCGAAGTCTTGATCAGCGACGAACACTTGCGTCTGCTCGGCGAGTCGACGAATCCGCTCGCGGATGAGTTGAAGTTGCTCGTCGCTGAGAGTCGCAGTCGGCGGGCTCTTTAAGATGTGGACCTCATCCGCTTGTGGTGAAGTCGGAGCCGCTCCACCTTCCATTGGTGTTTCGTGTCTCAGGAGATTGAGGACTTCTTCGCGGACGTCTTCCAACTTCAGCCCGAGATTCATCAATACCTGCGCTGCAACGCCTTCTCCTTCGCGGAGCAAGCCCAGCAACAGGTGTTCGGTACCGACGTAATTGTGATTGAGCCCACGGGCTTCCTGGTACGCATATTCGATCGCTTTGTTCGTGCGTGGTGTGTGCGGTAATCGACCCATAACAACCGCCTCACCGCCCGGTCCGTGTTGAACGATGAGTTCGACTTCTCGCCCCACCTTGCGGAGGTCGATATCGAAATTCTTCAACACATTGGCGGCAACCCCCGAGCCTTCCGCTACGAGGCCGAGCAGCACGTGTTCGGTGCCGATGTATTCGTGGTTGAATCGCTGGGCTTGCGTAGAGGCCAGTTGCATGACCTTCCTGGCACGATCCGTGAATCGCTCGTACATGATGTGTCCTCACACGGAATCCGGGTCGATGCCCAATTCGCGGAGTTTCGCCGCCAGGCGTGCAGCTTTTTGGCGAGACTGTTCAAGTTGTTCGGCGGTGTTTTCCTGGAGTGCGCCAAGTTCGAGGTAGCTCAGAAATGGTCGGCCATCAGGCCGAAACACCGCCACATGACCGCGTGTGACTTCAAAGCGAATGCCAAGGCGAGGACTGACCAGGCCATTCATATTGGCAATGCGGACGAGCGTTTCCGCATCTCGTCGCCAGCCCTGGAAGTACGCAGGGAATTCCGGGTAGAGGATGTAGTATTCCTCCACGCCGTATTTCTCGTAAAACTGTCGCTTTTCCTCCATCCTCTCGGCCGTATTGCTCGGCGACCACACTTCAAATACCACTTGCGGGAAGATGTTATCTTCCGCGAATACCTTGTAACTGCCGCGGTGGCCTTTCGGGCGACCGAAAGCGACATACACGTCCGGTGCCTGGCGAATGTCAGCGTCGCCTTCGACCGGGTAGATGAGATGGTCGCCCGCGACGAACACATTGTTGTTGTCGCGGAACATCAGGTCGAGATTGCCCTGGAGCGTAACGATCCACTCGAATTGAAGTGTGTTGTCGGCCATTGGTTGACCGTCGGAGTCAGGATAGTAGACCGCCGGCGGGGGCGTGGTGATTGATGACATGACTTACCAATATCAGACGCCGGGCACATGCCGCAAGCGGCAAGTTTACGCCAAACGTGCTGGTACGCACCGGGCGTCGGCCTCGTGAAGATCAAGACGACAACCACTGTGGATGAAATGAAGTCGTTTACGCCTGGCAAGGATTGATGGCGTGAAGACGAAGGCCACCGCTTGCAAGCGGTGGCCTTCATGTTGAAATTACCCACCGCCCTCGCGGGCGGGGTTCGCCTACTCACTGTCCGGCGACGACGGCGGGGGCGGGGACGTTGGCGTCGAAGCTGAGCTTCTTCTCGCCGTTCTCCTCAACTACCTTCACCGTGATGGTGTCCGCGCCGTGGAAGGTACCCCGGAGAATCTCCTCGGCAAGCATGTCCTCAAGGTACTGCTCGATCGCGCGGCGGAGCGGGCGTGCGCCGTATTCGGTGCTCGATCCCTTGTCGATGAGGTAATCCTTCGCTTCGTCCAGCACCACCAGCTTCAGGCCCTTCTCCGACAGCCGCTTGGCGACCTTTGCCAGTTCCATGTTGACGATCTCGGTCAGATCCTTCTTCGTGAGCTGGCGGAAGACGATGATGTCGTCCAGACGGTTGAGGAACTCGGGACGGAACTCCTTCTCCATCCGTTCCTTCAGCTTCTTCTTCATGTCCTGGTAGCTGGTCTCGGTGTCCTTGTTCAGGTGCTTGGTGAACCCACCACCAATGACACCCTGCGAGACGATCGTTTCAGCCCCGATGTTGGTGGTCATGATGAGGATGGTGTTCTTGAAGTCCACCGTCCGGCCGACGTTATCCGTCAACCGCCCCTCTTCCATGATCTGAAGCAGCATGTTCCACACATCCGGGTGCGCCTTCTCGATTTCATCGAGCAGCACCACCGAGTACGGCTTGCGGCGAATCTTCTCCGTGAGCTGGCCACCCTCTTCGTAGCCGATGTAGCCCGGAGGAGCACCCACCAACCGCGACACGTTGTGCTTCTCCATGTACTCCGACATGTCGAGTTGCACGATGTTGTTCTCGTCGCCGAACATGAACTTCGCCAGTTGCTTGGCGAGCAGCGTCTTACCGACGCCGGTCGGCCCGGCGAAGATGAAGCTGCCGATGGGGCGCTTCGGATCCTTCATGCCGGAACGGCTCTTCCGCACGGCCTTCGCGATGGCGTGGATCGCCTCGTTCTGGCTGATGACGGTGTTGTGCAGTTCGGCTTCCATGTTCAGGAGCCGCTTGGTCTCGTCCTCGCCCACCTTCTTCAGCGGCACGCCGGTCATCTTGCTGACGACCTCGGCGACGACTTCCTCGTCCACGATGCCGTCGGTTTCCTTGGCCTTTTCGCGCCACTGCTTCTGTTGCGTTTCCTTCTCCTTGCGGAGCTTCTCGGACTGATCGCGGAGCGCTGCGGCTCGCTCGAAGTCCTGATCCATCACGGCCGCTTCTTTTTCCTGATTGAGCTTCTCGATCTTCTCGTCGAGTTCCTTCAGGTCCGGTGGCCGCGTCATGCCTTTCAGCCGCACGCGAGCACCGGCTTCGTCGATCACGTCGATGGCCTTGTCCGGCAGGCAGTGGCCGGTGATGTAGCGTTCGCTCAGTTCGACCGCCGACTTCAGAGCCGCGTCGGTGATTTGCACTCGGTGGTGCGCTTCGTAGCGGTCGCGGAGTCCCTTGAGGATCTCCACGGTTTCCGCCATCGACGGCGGGTTGACGATGATCGGCTGGAAGCGGCGAGCAAGGGCGGCGTCCTTCTCGATGTATTTGCGGTACTCATCGAGTGTGGTGGCGCCGATGCACTGGATTTCACCACGAGCCAGCGCGGGCTTGAGCACGTTGCTGGCGTCGATGGCGCCTTCGGCCCCACCGGCACCCACGAGGGTGTGCAGTTCGTCGATGAAGAGCATGGTGTTCTTCGCACGACGGACTTCGTTCATCACCGCCTTGATGCGTTCCTCAAACTGGCCGCGGTACTTCGTGCCCGCGACCATCATGGCGAGGTCGAGGACGACGATTCGCTTGTCGCGGAGCAGGTCCGGTACGTTTTGATCGACGACGAGTTGTGCCAGCCCTTCGACGATGGCGGTCTTGCCCACGCCCGCTTCGCCCAGAAGGACAGGGTTGTTCTTCTGCCGGCGAGACAGGATTTGAATGACCCGTTCGATCTCGGCCTGACGGCCGATGACCGGGTCGAGCTTACCCTGGCGGGCGAGTTCGGTCAGGTCGCGACCGAAGCTATCGAGCGCGGGGGTTTTGGATTTGCTGCGGCCGGTGCGTTCGGACGACCCGCGTTCGCCGCCGCGTTCGGATTCGGATTCGTTCGGCATGTTGTGCCCCAAGAGATTCAGGACTTCTTCGCGGACGTCTTCCAGCTTCAGACCGAGATTCATCAGGACCTGCGCTGCAACGCCCTCTTGTTCACGTAAGAGGCCCAGCAACAGGTGTTCGGTTCCGACATAATTGTGATTAAGGTTCCGAGCCTCCTCGATGGAGTACTCGATCACCTTCTTGGCCCGGGGAGTGTGCGGGAGCCGGCCCATGACGACCTGCTCCCCGCCGGGACCATGTTGGACGATCTTTTCGACCTCCAGCCGGATTTTGCGGAGGTCAATATCCAGGTTCTTGAGTACGTTGGCGGCGACTCCAGAGCCTTCCTTCACAAGACCCAGAAGGATGTGCTCGGTGCCGATGTACTCGTGGTTGAACCGCTGGGCCTCCTGGTTTGCCAGTTGCATGACCTTCCTGGCGCGATCCGTGAATCGTTCATACATCTACGCCGTCTCCCGCGAGGGGGGGTGTTGTTCGTATTGCCGGAAACGCGGCAGACCGTGTTCGGCTCTGGCCCATCTTATACCGTTCACGCCGTTTGAGCGGGAAAAGTGGTCAGAGACGTTACGAGCGGACGAGTTGCCCCGCTGGCGTGCCTTGACCCTGTTCCGATTCGCGGGAGGGGAGAGGGGACCCGCGTGTTGACTGGTAACCCCGGCGTGACCCGGACAGATGAGTATGAGAGTCTGCGGAATTCTAGGCAGGTGCGCGCCGTGAATCAAGGCAGGTACGAAGGAGGCGCCAGAAGATGATACGACTGCTTCATTCGTAGACGGAAGCAGGTGAAATCCAGGACACGCCGGAGAGTTTCCCAGCTTGATCGACGCAGCAGGCGCTGAAGGAGTCACCGAAGACGAATGTCGCGATGGGGGTTGAAGAGAATGTGCTTGAGAGGGGCAAGAGGGTCCATGCCAACAGGATTACCGCTCTTACGAGCGATTTCCAATACGTCGGCTTCGTGGGCTTGAACTTGCCGTAAACTAGCTTTGACCAAGTCCCACGACAGAGAAGACGCAGATGGGGTGGCCTCCGGTGGCGAGTAGGTCGCGGGGACAAACCGGTCTGGTCCGAACGTGACGCAGAAGTGCCAGCATTCGTCCGTTGTGTTCCAAAATACATCACCCTGTGTCTCGTCGGTAAAGAGCATTGGGGTGGAAGTTACCTCCTCGTGCGTGAACATGAGCCGCACGTCACAAATCTGGAGTTGATCTCCGAATGTCAGTTGCGCGATGTCGCAAACTCTCATTCCGTTCAAAAACACACCATTCCGCGAACCGGCGTCGCCGATCTCGCATTTGCCGTCGTCATGAACCATCAAAACAGCATGCCGACGCGACACTCCCGTGATTCGAGGACAATGTGGTTTTTGTCAGTCCGACCGATGCTATTCGGCCCACGGTGAAGTGGATACGGTCGACTGCTGCGTAAATTCACAAGCGCGAATGTGCTGCCAGGAAGGATGGCGGGCGAGGGGAGGTTGGGTAGAGGATCGCTCACGCTTGCGGCTCCGCAACCGTGACGTGATTTGATGATACTTCAACCCAAGTCTTTGCTACAACGACCTTTCCTCCGGAGCGATTCTCCTCTTGTGCGTTTCAGAAAAGTTGGAACAATCCCTCGCCGCGAATCGGGGGAATCGGCACAACTTTTCAATATGGTCGCTCATGAATCGACGGACCTTCGTGAAACGCTCTCTTGTGGCTCCTCCGCTGCTCCTGGGAACTGGACTCGGTTATGCGCGTTATGAGGAACGCCACGCGGTTCAGGTCGTTCCCGTGGATATTGCCCTCGGTTTGCCGCACCCCCTCCAGGTGGCTCTTCTGTCGGATATCCATTTCGATCCACTGTTTGAGACCGATTACCTGGAATCCGTCGTGACTCGGACGAACGCGCTGTCGCCCGACTTGATTCTCTTTACGGGCGATTTCGTTTCCGATGTGGCGTCACGGCTCGCTGATCTCGCTGGTATCCTGGCTAAGACCAGGGCACCGCTGGGCCGGTTCGCGATTCTCGGCAATCACGACCATACCGTTGCGCCGGAACTCGTTGGCGCTGCCCTGGAATTGGCGGGGGTGACTCTTCTACGCAATCGGACTGTTCCCATTCCCGGTATGGAACTCTGGTACCTCACGGGCCTGGAGAGTTTCTGGCGCGGTCGACCCGACCCAACTTGCGTCACACGCACACGCGCCGAGGCTCGCCACATTGTGCTCGCACACGAACCGGATTCCTTCGATCGCCTCGGCGACCCGCGAATTGCTCTGCAACTTTCCGGACACACCCACGGCGGCCAGATCCGGATGCCGCACTGGGGAGCGATCCAGCTACCGAGTTGGGGGAAAAAGTATCAGGCTGGACTGTATGAAAACGGTGAGCGGAAGCTCTATGTGAATAAGGGGATCGGGACGGTGGTCCATCATTACCGCTTCAACTGTCCACCGGAAATTACGTTGTTGCGGCTGACCTGAAATGCGCTGGCCTGAAATGCGCTGGCCTGCCCCGCGTCGCGACCTGCGACACAAAACTGTGTATCGCCGCTCTCCCCAGAATCGCTATCACAGAGAACGGCCTTGAGATGAAGGCGGGGTGTGAATTGTCACTCACTCCAGACTCCGATAGCAACGAGCGGACGCCAATCCCGCCGCCATCCCTCTCCACCGGTCCACTCGCCGCGACCCCACAAGAATCGCCGCCACGACTCCCCGAGGTCCCCCGCCGGTCGCTGTTCATTCGGGCGATCGGGGTTGGTTTAGTGTCTGGTCTGATGGCAGTCGGTTTTCGGCTTGTCCTCGAACAGGCGGAGCGATTGCGCGACCTCGTGATGACTCTCCCCGTCCCAACTCACTGGGGACTGGTTATCGCAGCGAGTTTCGCCGCCGTCCTGGCCGGATTGTCGGTCGCCCTTGTGCGAAGAGTGGCCCCGGAAGCAGCCGGCAGCGGCATTCCCCACGTAGAAGGCGTGTTGCATCACGGATTTCCATTCCACTGGTTCCGGGTGGTGTGGGTCAAGGTGGTCGGCGGCATTCTGAGCATTGGCAGTGGGCTTGCCCTGGGGCGGGAAGGGCCGACCATTCAGATTGGTGCGTCCGTTGGCCGTGCGGGCGGACTGTGCTTTGGCAGCGACCCCGAGGAAGAGCGAACGCTCATCGCGGTCGGGGCCGCGGCGGGTCTCTCCGCGGCCTTCAACGCGCCGCTCGCCGGCATGACCTTCTTTTTTGAAGAACTCCGCGGTGGCGTTCGAACGGCGGACTACCTGGCTGCCCTGCTGGCTTCGTCCGCTGGCGATTTGCTCGCGCGAAAGATACTGGGTCAGGGGCCGGTATTTGGCGTGATTCCCGTGGACGCTCCACCGGCACTGGATGTCATTCCGCTGGCGGTCGGGCTCGGTGTGGCTGGTGGGGCTACCGGCGTCTTGTTCAACTTCTCCCTCTTGCGGACGCTGGGAGCATTTGACCGCATCCGAAACTCAATCGCCGCATGGCAACTCGGGGCTATTGTCGGGGCGTTGATTGGGTTTCTGGGACTGTTCCATCCCGAACTATTGGGGGACGGCCATCGGCTCATCAGCTCAGCCCTGACCACACCGCCTGTGTTGACGATGGCTCTGGCTTTGATCGCGATTCGAGCCACCCTCACTCTCGGAAGTTATGCGACGGGGGCGGCAGGAGGGTTGTTCTCGCCGTTGCTGGTGCTGGGTGCTCACATGGGCGCGGTCAGTAGTCTCTTGCCGGCGGCTGGTCCGCTTCTGCCGGTATGTGTTGTCCTCGGCATGGCGGCTCTCTTCACCGGTAGCATTCGAGCGCCTGTCACTGGTCTTCTGCTCATGCTGGAGATGTCCGGCTCCTATGCGCTCGTATTACCGCTCCTGGCGACCTGTCTCGCCGCGGAATTCGTGGCCGGGGAATTGGGAGGGAAGCCCATCTATTCCGCGCTTCTCGAACGGGATCTGGCACGAAGATGAAGTGAATAGGGAAAGAAGAGGAGCCGCAGAAAGAGGATAGAAGAGGAGCCGCAGATGACGCAGATAAACACGGATGAAAGGCAGAAGAGCAATCAGAAGAGTTGAGTCAGAATCACAGGGTCAACACGATTCTGATTTCTATCTTGTCATCCTGTCAAAATTCTTTTCTCTGATCTGTGTTTACCTGCGTCATCTGCGGCTCTTCTTTCTTCTTCCGTCCCTGGCTACTTGCTGTTCTTCTTCAACCACGCGGCGATTTCTTCCTTGAATTGCGGCTTCATGATGCAACTGATGTGGTTGCCGTCCTTGACCTCGACGATTGGCCAGTCGGCGCGCACCTTCTTCAGTGGATCGATGTAGAGGCCCCGAATGAGATCATCCTTGCTGCCGACAATCACGGTCATTGGAACCTGGATCGACTTGATTTCTTTCTCCGTCAGTGCGAGCTTCGCGAGACTGCGGCCACACACTTCGTGAGCCTTGGCATTGGGGTCGTTCTTCCCGATCTGCGCGAAGAAGAACTGCGCCACATCGCCCTCTTTCAGCCAGCCCATGCCCCCGAGCGTTCCAGACAGAACGCGCTCCGGGTGCTTGGCGACGAAATTGGCCGTGATGATGCCGCCCATTGAGTAACCGACGATGTGGGCCTTCTTGATCTTGAGATGATCGAGCAGCCGGACGACGTCCTCGACCAGTTCCGGACCGTAATCTTCGTCCTTGAGCGGTTTGTCAGAGAGTCCGTGTCCGCGCACGTCCAGAGCGATGATCTGATAGTTTTTTGCCAGCAGTTCACTGGTGCCGGGCAGCGCCCAGTTAATTCCCGCGGAGGAGAGCCAGCCGTGGATGAGGACGACGGGTTCTCCCTTCCCCTGGGTGAAGTACGCGATCTTCACACCGTTGGATTTGAAACTCTGAACGGTTGGCTTCTCCGCGCCAAACGCGCAGCCGAGAGGAGCGGAACACGCCAGCACGGCGAGAACGGCCAGTAAGCGGCAATGGAGTCGCACGATGGCACCTCGGGAACGTCCACGGTTGGTTATCCGGGATTACCCACAGGGAGAGACGCCGGTTTCAATTAGTCGCGATCGCGATTGAGACGAATTAAATCGCCCTCTCCTGCCAGTCCGGTTCTATGGTTTTGGGCATTGGGCAGGGGCGCTGTGGTGGAGTGATTTTGTCGGGCTATGTGTTGGGCATGGCCTTCGGAGGACACATGGGGTTGTTGGAGCTGGCTGCCTGGAGTACCTGGGTAGCATTCTTCGAACTGGATGCTAACTCGCTCGTTCGGACGAGTCAACGCTATTGCACTTCTCACATGTTGCCGTAACCCCTCTCTATTTCTATTGTTGGCGCGAAAAGGTTCTGACGCGACAATAATTCAGGTCCCGCCAAGTTTTCATGATTCGCGGGATTTTCCGGCTGCTGCGGTTGTTTTTCTCGCCCTATCCGAAACACTGTTCTAGACTCGTATCGCTGGTGCTGGGCTGCCACGGCACCGGGTTACGCTCACAAGGGTTGTTGCATGTCCATTCCCGTGTCCACCCCACACACTGACGACGAGGTCCCCATTCGCCCGTCGCCGCTCGTGCAACGGGTATTCGGCGAACCACGATTCCATACCGACGGCGACATCGCTGCTGTGGCTTTCGCCGCAGATGGTACGCTGTTCTCCATCGACGAGGCCGGACTGCTTCGCCACTGGGCCGCCGATGGCAAATTGCTTGGCCGGCACTTCCTGAGCGATCTGGAAACGCTCTGGTGCTTCGCCCCCGGCGCGAAAGTCCTGGCGAGCGGCAACGACGACCTTATTCTGTGGGACGTCGCAACCGGTCAGCTTCTCTGTCGCATCGAACAACCCGCCGAAGAGCCAGCCTGGATTACCGCGCTGGCTTTCAGCGCCGATGGGCACACGGTCGCCACGGGGCACGAAGACGGGAAGGTCCGATTCTGGGACGTGGGGTCACACAAGTTCCGTGGCGAGGTTCAAGCTCACCCCGAGAAAATCGTGAAGCGGCCGGTATCCGCGCTGGCTTTCTCTCCGAATGGAGAATGGCTCGCGACGGCCGGCGAAGACCTCACCGTTCGCGTCTGGAACGCCGATTCGCACAAGCAGGTGGCGGAACTGAAGAGCCACACCGACCGCATTCCTTCACTGACGTGGTCGCCCGATTCGAAACTCCTGATTTCCGCCGGATGGGATACCTCAGCTCGCGTGTGGCGTCCGCCGCACCCGGATCCGCTTATGCTGCTCAACAGCCATGCGGATCAGGTGACGGTGGTCGCGTATAGCCCGGACGGCAAGTATCTCGCCTGTGCCGACTCGGATAACGACATTCACCTGTGGACCGATCCCGAAGGGGCGACCCGCGGGCCAGTTCTACGCGGACACAACGACGAAATCCGCTGTCTGGCTTTCAGCCCGGATGGCACGAAACTCGCCAGTGCTGGCGCGGATCGCGTGGTTCATGTTTGGGACGTACGCGACGGCAAGTTGCTCGCCGGGCCGAATCCCAAAGGTCGTCACACGATTGCGGTGATTCCCGGCTCGCCGTTGCGTCTGGTCAGTTCCGGAGCCCCAAAGGTTCGCGTGTGGGATGTGGTGAGCGGCGACGAGGTTGCCCCGACGAACCTGTGTGCGGCGTTTTCGGTGGCCGCGAGTCCCGATGGCAAATGGCTGGGGATTGGCGGCACCGACTACTTCACCCAACTGTGGAATGTATCAAAGGGCGAACTTGCCGCTTCGCTGGAAGCCACCAAACCGCCTGTTGGCTTTGTGACCTTCAGCCCGGACTCCAAGACGCTCGTTCACACCAGCCCGGCCGATGGGCTTGTGTGGCTCTGGACGTGTGAAACCGGCCAGCCGGACCTGATCCTCATCGAAGCGGCGGACGCCTGCACCCTGGAAGCCGTTGCGGTGCACCCGAACGGCAAGTGGGTGGCGTGTGGCGGAATCGACTACATGGGCACCGGCGAACGCGACGGTGCGGTGTGCGTGTGGGACACGACCACGAAGGATAAGATTGCTTCAGAGGATGTGGGTGTCTCGTCGCTGGCGTACGATCCGCTGGGTAAATACCTCGCGGGGGCAGGTCTCGACGATGCGGTGTATGTGTGGGACGCCGAAACACTGAACACGGTGTTTGTCTTCGGCGGGCATCAGCAGAACATCAACGCCGTCTGCTTCGATCCGTCCGGCAGTTACCTCCTCAGTGGCGGCGACGACGGCACCGTGCGGTGCTGGGATGTCCTGAGTGGCCGGCAACTGGTGGCTCGCGCGTTCGACAGTCCCGTGCAGTCGCTGGCCTTCAGCCCCGACGGCAAGTTCCTCTTCTGCGGCAACAGCAATACCACCTGCTACCAGGTGGAGTTCAAGAAGTTTTTGGAAGAGTGACAGAAGTCAGAGAACAGAAGTCAGAGAACAGAAGTCAGAGAACAGAAGACAGAGAACAGAAGACAGAAGAATGCAAGCGGCTGGGGGTGATCCCGGCCGCTTGTGTTTTTTGCGCGTCATTTCTTCCGCTTCAGTCTGTTCAGATTTGCCACTTCGTTCGTCTTTTGAACAACACTGCCGCGCATCTCACTCTGTTGGAGGGTGCTTATGCTCCGTTTCCCACTTCGATTGCAGCGGTTCGTTGTCGTTGGCATTCCGCTGGTGCTTTTGGCTGTCGTTGTTGGGTGCGGACGCCAAAACCAACCCGAAGCCGCGCAAGCCCCTCCCGACGAGAAGAAGGACACGACGGCAGTAGCAGTACCGTCACCGGTAGACGAAAGCGAGGATCAACTCGCGCGCCTCAAGCCAGAAATCGCTGACTCGGTTGAGAAAGTCAAACGCGCTCAGGAAAATCTGCGGGCGCGGCCGCAAGACGCATTCGTCCCGGCAAAGCCCCAGTCTGATTCGGTCATCTTGGGTGGAAGTGGCAAAGGAGAACCAGGCTTGCCGTTTGCCCCTCCTTACGAGCGGGCGGTAAAGGGAGCACAGCCGGCTGAGCCGAAGCCTCAGAGTGGTTACAACGCACAGAACGCGGAAGTGTATGGCGTCTACCGCGAGAACGACTTCCGCTCGCCTCTGGTGGCCGCACTCTCCACCTTCTCCGCCGACGTCAACACCGCATCCTACGCCAACATCCGACGCATCCTCAACAACGGACAACTTCCACCCGCAAACGCCGTCTTCCTCGCCGAGTTCATCAATTACTTCCCCTACAAGTATGCGCCGCCCAAGGGCGATGATCCCGTGGCCTTCCATGTTGAAATGGGACCGTGCCCCTGGAATCGCCAACACCATCTCGTCCGCATCGGCATGCAGGCTTACCAGATCCCTGCCGACAAAATGCCGCCACGCAACCTCGTGTTCCTCATCGATACTTCCGGCTCCATGCAACAAGAGAACCGTCTCCCTCTCGTGCAGAAGTCACTGGCCCTTCTGGTGGATCAACTCGGTGAGAAGGATCGTGTCTCGATCGTGACTTATGCTGGCGATTCCCGCGTGGCATTGATGCCCACCAAGGGCAGCGACAAGAAGACCATCAAGAGCATGATCGACAGCCTCTCGGCTAATGGCAGTACCAATGGCGAGGGCGGCATTCGCAAGGCTTACGACCTGGCCCGCG
>Ga0209062_1001397_pt1 | contig 43230 bp, 49 predicted proteins | sample Coa_R2_2_FD_187158 | JGI IMG/M metagenome (GOLD analysis project Ga0209062, IMG submission 187158) | Surface soil microbial communities from Centralia Pennsylvania, which are recovering from an underground coalmine fire - Coalmine... | ecosystem: Environmental > Terrestrial > Soil > Unclassified...
CCGAAAAGAGCGCTACCGAACTCGCTGTTTCGGCCATCGACGACCCGAAGCCGGTGGATTACGACCCCGACCAGAAAACTCGCTCATTCGTGGAGAGCCTGGGCACAGATCAGAACGCCCGCAACACGCTGACTGGCCTGCTGCGATCTATGGTCTACCTCGTGCGTTCGTGGAAGGAAAAACTCAAGGATGAAGAAGTCGAGGCAGAGGAGTGCGATAAACTCCTCGAACTCACCGAAGAACTCGAAAAGCTACTCAAGGAGATCAAGGAAGAACTCGGTCAAGCAGTTTCGTAATCACTGTTTTGTGGGACAGGTGCGCCCAGCCTGTCCCTTTTCTCAAAGGAGAGAATCATGCGGTTCAAAGATGTGCATGACCAGCTTTGGCTGTGCGATTGCCGTGAAGGACTGAAGCGTCTCGCTGATAAGATCGTTGACCTGACCGTTACCTCTTGCCCTTGGGACAACATCTTCAAATATGGCGGCAATCATAACTGGTCCTGGGCTGTTTTCGTCGAAGTCGCCAAGGAGCTATACCGAGTCACCAAGGACGGGGGCATTGTCTGTTGGGACATAGCGGATGGCATCGAGGACGGCGTGTGTTCGGGCACTACCGAGCGAATGGTCTGCTACTTCATGGATTTGGGCTTCTCCAAGTACGAAAAGCTCGTGATCCATAACCATATGCGTCCTACCTCAACAAATAGGCGACACGGACTGCCGCCCGAAGAAGTGTTCGTTTTCAGTAAGGGCAGTCCAGCGACCGTCAACCGTCGCACCAAGCCGAACAGACCGGCCAGCGTTGGCTTGAAGTTCAACAATTACCAACGCACCTTCGATGGCTCGCCAGGGCTGAGTAGCAAATCCGTCATCAAGCCGGTAGGCAAGCGGGGGCCGGTGTGGTCCTACCATCCACTGTGTCCCAAGTGTGGAACGGAGTGGAGCGGACAGATGCGTTTCACTACATGGCCGCAGTTCGATGAGTTTAGTTCGGTGCGCCCATACTACAACGTTCAGGCAGCCAGCTACACGAAGGCGCACCCTGCACGCATGAGTTCCGCTCTCGTGCGGGATTTGATCCTGGCATATTCAAAGGAGCAGGAGTTGGTCCTTGATCCGTTCACCGGCTCTGGCACAACGCCCAAGTGTGCAGTTCTGACGAACCGATCCTTCCTCGGCATGGAAATCCACAAGGAGTATTACCAGATCGCCGAGCGGCGTGTTACTGACGCCCTGGCTCTCTTCCTGAAACGTGCTGAGGAGGATGGCAAGTGAATGCGAAGCTCCACTCGCACCCGACCGGGGATGGTTTGCCATAAGGCGGACCAGGAGAGAATAAGTGCCTGGCAGAGATGCGAGCAAGGGTCGCCCAGCCCGTTATGAGGCGTGTGCGCCATAATCCCGTCGCACTCGCCTCGCCCCTGACTTCCCCATCCTGTGATGTTTCAGTAGCGATGGGATTGGAAGGACAGTTGGTTCGAGTCCAACCAGGGGCAGTCGTGTCTTGTTGATTCCAACCGAAGCTGAGAGGAGCAAACATGAACGAGTATCAACTTGGGAATAAACGATGGTACAAGCGCTGGGCCATTCAGGAGGTTCTTCAGGAAGGGGAGGCCGGCTGGAAGCGAGTCAGCTGGAAAGCAGAAAAGAAGGGCACTTGGTTCTTTGAGGACACCCTGTCGAAACTGAAGCAGCGAATCCGAGAGGAGGAATACCAGTATGACGAGGAAGAGCCGTAACCGATCTTGAACGACGAACACATGCAACCATAGAAGGACTATTCTCAGGAGCCATTATGGACACGTTACTCTACGAAGACCTTGAACCGATCCTCGACTTCGCCCTGCCATTGCATGACCTGGGGTTTTCGATCAGCCCTCCGATTCCGCCGCACGGCAAGTTCCCGTTTCAGCACTGGAAGGAGTACCAGACAGAGCGTGTTTCCAAGAAGCAGATGATTGAATGGGCTTTCGAGTTTCCCTATTGGAACTATGGCGTCATCACCGGCTCGCTCAGTGGGATCGTCTGCCTCGACGCCGACAACCCGGACGCCGAGGCCGTCATCGCCAAGCACTGTCCGCCCACCCCGATGCGCCAGTTGAGCGGGTCAGGTCGGGGCCAGCACCACCTGTACCGTCACCCCGGAAGTCACGTCCCTACTGGTGCCAGCATCGAGGTCAACGGTGCCAAAGTCAAAGGTTTGGACTTGCGGGGCGACGGTGGCTTGTTCGTAGGGCCAGGCTCGCTTCACCGCCTGACAAAGCTGCCGTACATGATGGTTGAACCTTGGACGAAAGAGATGTTGTCCGCTGTTCCCGTTTTCGACCTGGGTTGGCTGGGCATCACGGTCGAACCCAAGAAGACCAGCGAGCCTTCACCGGGCCGAAGCGACATCCAGTTGAGCAGGAAACAGGAATGGGCCAGAGAAATGCTGAAGGAGAAGCCACCGGCCAAGTCAGGTGAGAATTCGGAGGGTTACTGCCTGGCTCTGGCCTCGGCCTTGGTCCACGGCTACGACCTGTCTCCCGACGAAGCCATCGACATCTTTCTGGAGTGGGGCGAGAAGGAGGGCAACATCGACAGCGAGGGACGATACTGGACATGGAAGCAACTCATGCACAAGCTCGAAGATGCCGCAAGCCGAGAAGACCCGAAGGGCAGACCTCGTGGCTACCTCCTTCCCGATTGGGACGAGCAAGCGCTGGCGAAGTTGTTCGACCGCCGTGAGCCGATCAAGCCCTTCAAGGCTCCCACCACTGTTGCCGAGGCAGGGTCGATACTTCAAGGACCGGAAGACAAGGTAGTGCCGTTGCATCCCCCACAGGTCGAACCGGAACCTTCGACTCCCCAACCCGAACCGCAGCAGTCGATCCTCGCCCCCGACGATCCCCTGCGCCGCTTTGCCGACGATCCGAGGACGGCGTACTTGTGGAAGGGCCACCACGCCAACGATACCAACGTCCAACCTGCCGAGCGACTTTCCCGAAGCAAGTCCGTTCTCGAAGCCTACGCCATGATTCCGCAGACCGGGCTGCTGGCGGACTTCCTGGCGACGTACCTGCCGAACACCGACTGCTCCTGCACGCTGCTTCTGGGTGCTGGGCTGGGATTGGCTGCCAGCTTGCTCAATCGCCGAGTCTGGATCAGCCAAGGGGATAAGAAACTTCATCCTCATCTCTGGTGCGGCCTGGTTGCGGCCTCCGGCGAGCGCAAATCGACCGCCGTGAACCTCGTGGCGAACCTTCTCAAGCAGGATGCCGACTACCAGTCTATCTGCCTCGCCAGCGACTCCACCTGGCCGGCGCTGGCACCGAGGCTGGGCATCGAGGTCAAGCGGGGGTTGGATGGCGAACCGGATTGGGTGGGAGCGAGGATGTATTGCGAGCAACAACGTGCTGGGTGGCTCAAGGGGGTCGGCACCCTCTGCATCGATGAACTCGGCGGCTGGCTCAAGACCCTCGCCACCCAGGTAAACCAGGGGCTAATGGAGACGCTGACCGGCATGTACGAAAGCCTGCCTGAAATAATGAAAGAGACGAAGACCGCCGGGTGCCACTACATCTGGCGACCCTGCCTGACGATCCTCGCCGCCTCGACGGACACATGGCTGTCGGAGAACACCGACCAGTCGATGCTTGAAGGCGGTTTCCTGGGCCGGTGGCTGTTCTTTGTCAGCACTGGACGGGACTATAAGCTACCTCGCCGTGATGCACCCAATCCCGATGCAGAGCGATGGTTGTTGGTCGGCATCGAGACGTTGAAGGCGGTGTCCGGCGAGATCAAAGTGTGCGACCAGGCGTGGGACGAGTATGCCACCTGGGTCAAGGGGCTGTCGGTGTCGGAGCGGTTGGCTTCCTTCCGCTCCCGGTTCGAGAACGCCGCACTGAAAGTCGCCCTGATCTACGAGGTCACGCAGGGCGGCTCTGTGGTGCGAGTCGAAACGATGCGGTTGGCGATGGCCCTGGTGGACTGGCTTGCAGTCCAGACCGAGATGTTTGCCGAGGAAAAGTTCGTGTTCGATCCGGCACAGAAGAACATCGTCAGGGTGAGGCAGGTGTTGGCCGCTCACGATAAAGTGATGCGGTCGGAGTTGCTGCGCCTGACTCGCTTGACGGCCAAGCAACTCGACGAGGCGCTGGCGACCTTGCTCCAAACCGAGGCCATCGCCGTAAAAGACGTGCCCGGCGGCGGACGCACCGGCAAGGAATACCGACTGGCGCATTGACCAGCGGGCGGCACCGAGTCATTGCCTTCTTTCACTTCTTGCACCCTTGTTGCGGAGGCCAGATGTGGGAGAAGTCGGGGGAGAGGGGAAGGCAGAAACCAGTGTGTTTCTTGTGTATTTACACATTACTATTGGTCAATACCCTCCTCTCGACCCTTCTTTCACATCATTCACAGGGGGCGTCCCCTGTCCGCACAGTGTTCAAGACGAGAGCGGACAGGCGTGAAAGAAGTGAAAGAAGTGAAGGGAGGGTCGTCGGGCGTGAAAGAAGCAAGAAGGTAGCACGGGCCGACGAGTGCAATGCGTTGCACTGATTGGCCGAAGCAGCGGGAGGCACCGCCCAGTGCCTCCGGCTAGTTCTCTGCCCCTGACTTGGCCTTCGACAAACAGCGCCCGGCTGCTCAGAAGCTCGGTGAACGTCCAGACTCGCATGTTGCTCGTCTGTCGAGCGGCGTCTGCACCAGTTTCTTCACGCTCTTGGCGACGGCCCAGAGTTCCGAGGGCAGGAAGTCCTTGCGGTGGACGTTCTCGGCCAGTTTGCGGCCAGCACATCAACAACCGCTAAAGCCCCTGGTGGGCCTGCCATTGCCGCAGGGCGTCCGGCAGACATGCCTTGCGTGTTTCGGTGTCTTTCCTCAAGCCGTAGGGCATGTTCCGAATCCGGTCCATATCCTCTTCCGACAACTGGGCCGTGTACGCTTTTCCCTGGTGCGGTTCGACCCGGAGTTGATAGCGCACCCGGTCATTCCAATTTTCAACCCTGGTTCGGGCAAGAACGGTCTTGATCGCAGAACCGTCGATCTTGCTCTCACCTTTGGTCGGGTGGAATACCGTGGCGGTCGTGCCTCGAATGCCCAATACCATGCAGATGCTCAGAGTTTCGGTCTGGACAAGATCACCCACTTTGACGTTGTTCCAGGGCTTCTTCACTTTCTTGGGTGCTTCCCACGGCTTGACCCCAAACCTTTCAAAGACCTGCTCCTGGGAGAGCATGGCGACCGGCTCCTCCCCTGTCTCGCCGACGATCTCGTGGAAGGTCAGTGGGTACTGGGCGTAGGGGTTGCCCAGAACGCTCCTGTTGTCCTTCACAATGACGTGCGTGCGAAACCCGGTCTGATCGGGGAAGCGAATGCGAATGTCACCCTCGAAGCCGTCAAAGTTGAACCGCCCTTTGTCCAAGTGACATTTGTAACTGCCGCCCTTGGCAAGTAGTATGTCGATCACTTTGTTCACCGTCTTATGGGCAAACTTTTGGGCGACCGCATCAACGTACTCCTTAGCCCGGCGTTTCAAGTCCCGCTTGGCGGTAGGCAAGAAGTCCACGCTGAAAGCAGGCCGGTTCAGATTATTCAGCCAAGCCTGCCATTCGTGGTGGTCGCTGAAGTCAATGCCAGGCCGGGCGTCACCCTGCCAGCGCCGCTCTGGTAAGGTAGTGTAGCAGGACAGGTAGCTCATCCGTTCCTTCACTCGGATTTCCATTTCATACTCTACTCGCTGTTGCTCCTGCTTTCGCCTCAAGATGCCATCGTAAGGCGTCTCGTTCGGCTGTCGGGTTTCGATGAAGCGCTGGATGTCGTCCCACCACCTTTTGAACAGCAGGGCTTCGTAGCTGGCTCGATGGTGAGCAATAAGCTCCAGCACGGCGTCCTTGACCTTCTTGGTGAAGGTCTGGTGTTGCTCCATGTACTGTGCCCGCAGTTGGTCACGGGTGAAGACTTTTATTTCCGGTAACATGATCGCCATTTGTGAATCTCCTAATCGAGTCCCCAGGCCCACAGCCTTCGCTTGAGCTTCCGGCGAAACGGATCAAGCCGGTAATCATCCGCTGCGCCGGAATACAGATGCCAAACATCGAGCAAGTATCGAGCCTCAATGCCGTGCCGATCAATTTGGTTGTAGATGTCGTCACAGATGACCTCTGTGACTTTCGGAAAGCGGTTGCACATCCTAAAGCCGTACCAGTCGAGCAATTCTTGGTTCTTCTCCACGACGATGACACGCTTTACCTCGGGTTTTTGGCAAACCTTCTTGAGTAGCCAGCCGAGGCCAAGTCCGCCGATGACGACCGTGTGAGAGGCCATCTTGACTGCACTTCGCTGCGTAATCATCTCCATCGGGGTCAAGGACATCCAGATCGCTCCCCATTGGACCCGCTCCTGAACCGGCAGAGTGGTCTCAAATCGCTCCCCAGAGCGGCACCTTCGAGTCACGTCGATGAGTGTGGGAATGACCACATCGCCGTTCCAGATGACCCGGCCACGTTGCTTCCCGTATAACAAGACCAAAGGTGTACCTGCGGGCACGATCCTATTCTGGTAGGCATAATTACCGTTCGGGCTGATGACATACTCCCCAACATCTTCCGGCATCTTCGGCGAGGTATGGAAGAGCAGTTCTGGGCGATAAGTCGCCGCTTTGAGCCGGAGGGCACTCCTGAAAGGTGTCGTGTCTTCATTCCAGTCCTCGTACCGTCCGGTGTACAGAGTCGGTCGAGTAAACACGAATGAGCCTCCTCTGTTGGGCGAAGCCTCCGTTGCCTCAGTTGAGAGTTACTACGCTACCCTCTGCTGGAGTCGAACCAGCCAATCAGAACATCTTTGTCCTGACTTCGCCCGCTCGACCGTCCTCCAGGCGACGGCGCTTTCTGCGGCCCTCGCCTTCACTGTCTGCTGCTCGACCGGCCCCGCCCCCAGGATGTCGAGCCGGAATTTCCTCTGTTGTCTCGCTCAGGCGTCCAGCGTCCAATCATCGGGCACGATGATTGATTCGCCAGCGGCCTTTTTGGAAGCCGCTCTGACGATGCCCGTTACCGCTGATTCCATTTTGGTGAACCAGGGCATCTTCCTTGCTTCTGGTGGGATTACGACATCAAGGCCGGACAGGAACATGATGCCGCAGACTACAATGAATTGGTCTTGCGTCAGCCCGTCGGCACGCATGAGTTCGCTGATCTTGTCGCAATACTTCTGGTAATCCATGTTTGTCCTTTCAGGTTGGTTGCCAAATCCTCGCCGCTCCCGGTAGCGTTTGACCACCCGCTCAAGGTTGGCCAGCTTCTTCGTTTTCGGGAAGATCGATACCACCCGTCCGGCGCTGCAATCGCCGGACATTGTGGCCGTCAACAGTGCGGAGTAGACCAGGAAGCGTTCTTCCGGGCCGGCTTGTGGCCGGTCTTTCAGTTCGGCGTAGTAGACATCAAGTAACGCTTCGTAAATCTGGATTTCGTTCTCCGGGTGGCGGTCACGGCGGAAGTTGTCAACCCACTCCTCAAACGGGCGGTTGTCATGCTCGTGGAGAGCATCACTTATCCGCCTGGTGCGATCCATCTGCTCCTGGGTCAGCTCGGAGCAGATGTCGCCCTTCCGCAACGTGGACGGGTCTTGCCAATACCGCTTGCCGGTTTCGGCGTCCTGGGTCAAAATCCAGCCGCTAGGCGGGACGGTATCCGGCGTTGCCTCAATCCAGCCGGGTCTGGCTTCCGGTGGCGGGATGGGCTGGCCTTCGTCTTCGGGATGGGGCGACAGCCGCAAATGCCAACGGCCATCTCTATGCACCCAGCACAGGTAGGAGTCAGCTGGCGACTCCTCTTCCACAATCTCAAGCGGGCCGTGTTGCCGGATAATCAGCATGAGGAGATGCTTGAAAAAGTTGGCTTGATTCAGGATGAGATGGGAGTGCTTGTTGTAGTGCGGAACCAGGTGCTTGCGGAACTCTGCGAAGAATATGCTCCGCTGCTCCGGCGTCTTAAAGCCCAGGCCGTCCGCTACAGCAAGAGCGGCGTTCTCCACCACCACCCGCACCCGATTGGTCTCTGCGTCCAAAAGCTCACCGCTCATACGCTTGTTCACCAGGCCGCACATACGGTCATTCAGCTGTTTTTGCCGCTCAAGAGCGACGATTGCATCTGTGCGGAATGCTTCCAGGTCGGTGATGGTCTGGTGCTGCTTTTTGGCCAGTTCCTCTGCCTCGTGCCGTCCCCGCTCCGCTGCGGAGTGCAGCTGCCGCATTTCCAGGAAGTACCGCTCTGCCCGTTGCATCGGCACCCTGGTCTCTGGCGTCTGCGGCAGCTGTTGCAACGCTGCCCGGAACGCAGAAACAATCTTGCTTTTGCTCATTGGTCATCCTTTCTGTTGAGGTTGAAAACGCCTCTTCGCTGCCCGCTGCCGTTACTCTTGCCCCTCAAAAGTCTCCGGCCAATACACGTCCGGGTTCTCTGCGGTGATTTCGCAATTGCCCAGGTTCTTCACTTCGGTCACTCCGCTGAACCAGTCGGTGTCCTTGTAGAGCTTCGGGTCGTAAGCATCAGCCCGCACCAGGATGAGCTTGCTGATGCCGAACTCACCGGCTCCCGGTGCTTCCAGAATCACATACTCCATTGCGATACCTGCCTTTCGTTGGGGGTTTGAGAATTTCTTCAACGCACGGCGGACGGCCTGGTCGTTGATTTCGCCCGGACCAGGGTGTCAATCATCACCAGCTGCCCGCCGAGGGTCCGTGCAAAGACAAACGCCTGAGACGCCGGATGGGGCTTGGGAGGCAGATCGAGACAGGCAGCCCAAGCAGGCGTGTCCCCGGTAGCGGCATATGTAGCTTTTGACCAATTCCGACAGACTGTTGCGGTTGCACGCCAATACGACGTATTTGGCGAAGCCGTGATAAACGATGTCGCTGCGCTTGCTGTCTTCTGGACGGTGCGGGGGGCCAAGCAACCGCTGTCGGCAGTCCTCAAACAGCGCCCTTGACGGGTAGGGGCGGTGTATCTCGATCAAGGTTGCCAGCAGTTCGAGGAAGCGGATTATGGCAGTCCACAAGCACGCTATCCCCGTGTCGAAGTCGTTAAGTCGGACACGGGCCAAGGGGAGGCAATAGTTGAGTAGGACGGCCCCGCAACCTACCATCGGTTCACGGTATTCTTGACCGTTGAGGTTGCCTAGCCGGTCGATGATTTGTGCTAGTGCGTGTTTGGGTTTGTTGGCGCAGGCTTTGCCGCCTGGATAGCCGAAGGGGGGCTTGACGAATGGCATAGCACAAAACCTCCGCTTACCGCCTGATGGCAGCAAACAGAGGTTAGGGGCTAAACCCCTTCGTCCGCTTTAACGGGATCGATGATACCCGTGCCTAACCTCGAAACTTCTAAAATGTCAGCGTGACGCTTTCGTCACGGAGGTTATCCTACGGGACGGATGGCGCAGCGTCTAGGGGTTGCGGAAAAAATGCGTCCGAAGCCAAGCGCCGCTGGAGGTCAGCCTTGGCCTCGCCAACGACGCCCCGCAATTCCGCCCCGTCATGGCCCAGGCATCGGTGACGGTCGTTTACGACCGGCTCTGCCCATCTGCCGCTCCACAACTTGCCAAGCCATGATGAACTCCTCCTTTACAACCTGACCGACTCGGCAACTTTCAATCCTTCCTGCGCTGCCCACCGCTCCATGACTTCCCGCTCGACGGCCTGTGACAGCCGGTTGCATTTCCTTCGGGACTGGCAGACCGTCCGTTTGAGCAGGTCTACCTCGATGGTCAAAACCCGATGCCGGCCCCGCTGGTTCTCCATCCGCATCGACCAGATCGAGGTCTGGCGGCGGGCACAGCGCTCGGCGTAGGTCGCCACGCAATGTCGCATCGCCCGACCTTCGACAAACAGCGCCCGGCTGGTCAGAAGCTCGGTGATCGTCCAGACCCGCATGTTGCCCAGCGCCTCACTCCCCTCGACCTGCCGGAAATCCCTGAACGGGGAATGCCGCCAGGACAAGCAGGGCTGGTTTGTGTCCTGGCCGAGTTGCTTGTGCCACTCCTCGACTTGCCGCAGAACCGAGGCTACCGTGCGCCCCTTCATCGTGTAGTCGGGACGGGGCGGCGGCTGTTTGCCGAACACACCCTCTGACGACACGCCCTCCTTCCACTCGAATTTCTGGTGTTGGAGGAAGTCCACGATGGGGCCGATCTGGGCGAGTTCAAGGGACGGATGGTTGATGAAGAAGTGCAGCACGCTTTCCCAGAAGTCCTCGTTCTCCAGCACCTTGCCCAGCCGGGTGCCGACGACCGCACGAGCCAGCGCCTCGCTCCCGCCAAGACCACGCACCTGCGCCCAGCGGAGAGCAGCGATAGCCGTGTAGTGGTGCGGTGCCTGGCCGAATAAATGGGTCATAGCCCTCGTAAATCGGAGCGGCAGGTTGGCGGTGCGAATGTTCCGGCCCTGGCCCAAGAGTTTGTACCAGCTATGCTGGACCAGGATTTCGCCAGGCGGCAGGTCGAACCACACCGATGTCATGAAAGGCGGGACGGGGTAAACGGCGAGCAGGTGGTGAGCCAGAGACGTGAACAGCAGCCAGGCATTCTGTCTCGACGGGAACCATGTTTCGACAGGCCGCAGCCAATCGGCGTGGTGCAGCGACAACGCCAGCAGACCGGCGTTGAGCAGGTTGCGGTTGTCGCCGTGACGGTCGGAAGGGTGCAGCAAGTCGGTCTGGGTCTGCACCTGCCGTAGCAGTCGCTCGTAGGCCGGGAGCGCCCCGTCATGGCGTTCGGCCAGGAAACGGCCGGTGTGAATGGCATCATCGAGTAGCCGCTTGGCCGTCTGGCGAAATGATCCTTCTCTGCGCATGATGAAAGGCTCCTCGTGCCGTCCGGGGTGTCAGACGGCGGAAGAATGGAAGGAATCGACACGCCGGGTCCGGGAGGACGGCGGCGGCGATTACCAGCTTTCAGCGCAGTTGCGGATGGTCGTCGTCATCGGTAAACTGTCGCAAGAGCCTCAAAGCAGGTGCGGTTACGGTGAACCGTCTGCACTTCTTTGTTGTCTCCCCAAAGGGCGGGAGATCGCCTCGTGGTGAAGGACACGAAGCCACGATGTCGGGTTCGACGTGAAAGAGTCGGACGTGTAACCAAGCGGACCAAGAAGAGGCAGGCTGCTATGGCGAAGGCAGAACGAGTCCAGGTAAGTCAGGTTTTCGATACGGAAAAGGTCGCCTCAGCACGGTACGTCGTCCGGGTGGCGGTCGGGCCTCACGCCGACCTCGTTGTGCTTTCGCTCGATGCACCGCCCGACTACCGAAGGACGGCTCCCAGCGGGGCCACCTTCGCCAAGCTGCGGGCCGACCACATGAACTGCTATCGGATCGACTACTTTCGGAGCGGTGAATGGTCTTCGCAGGCGCTCACTCCTACCAACGAGAACTTCCACTTCGTCCAACCGCTCGGCGAGCCGGGATGGCTTCTGGTGCGTGGGCGGGCGAACGGCAATTCGGACAAGAACGCCCACGTCTACGGCAGGGACGGAAGGTGCCTTCGTTCGTTTCATGCCGGGGATGGCATTGAGGACATCCAGGTCACGGAAGAAGGCCGAATCTGGGTGAGTTACTTCGATGAGGGGGTGTTCGGCGATACGGCTCTCGGTCAAGCAGGTCTGGTGTGCCTGGACAGTTCGGGACAGCTCGGTTTCCAGTTCAACGAGTTGGCGTCCGTGGGTGCGGTGCCGGACATTGCAGACTGCTACGCTTTGAACGTCTGCTCCAACCGAGAGGCATGGCTTTATTACTACACCGACTTCCCCTTGGTGCGGCTGGTTGATGGGCAGGTTGCCGGCCTCTGGACGGGGATTGGCGTGAAGGGATCGCACGCCTTTGCCGTCTCGGAGAAACACATCCTGTTCGCCGGGGGGTACAGCAAGCGAAATCGACTCTTTCTCGTGGACCTTGCCACGTCGAAAGTTAAGGAGCGCATTCCGGTAGACGAGAAGGATCAGGTTATCGAGAGCTTCGCTGCTTTCGGGCGAGGAAACCGGCTTTGGCTTCAAGCGGGAAGTGCGCTATTTGTTGTGGACCTGTCCGATGAAGACAACTGACCCTGGACGAGCGGTTTGCGGGCAGTAACCAACTGCCAGCCGCAACAGGTGTGATACACGATTGGAGGCGTTCACTCGGACCTGTTCCCACGCTCAACCGTTGTATCAGGAGGCACTGACCAGCGCAGCAGGAACGTGGTGTTGATAAGGCATTCATCAGGGAATTTCGCTTGGACAGGACTGATCGAGTGTCTTCCCGATCAAGGCGCTCCACGACGCCACTCCGCTCGGCCAGTGCCTCCTCTAAACTGTGCAGTGAATTCCACGGGACGGTAGAGGCGGCTGAAACTCGCTGCATCTACTTCCGCCTACGATCAAGGCATGGACTTGGCGCAGTTTCGACCGCATCAAGCCCGGTTCATCACGCAGCCAGCCGTCTTTTCTCCTCGAACAGCCTTGCAACCTCGCTCATCAACTTCCGCATTCGCTCATTCTCGTCTTTCTGCGCCTGCCAAGAGAGTCTGGGTCGAGGGTAGTCGTCAAGGACCGTGAGGGTTGTTTCTGTAGAGGATGCTTCTTCTCTCTCTTCTTCCATCATCTGCATCAACTTCTCCGATGCCCGCCACTTGCACGCACGACCCATGCAGTACGTCTCGTCCTCCCACTCAAGCAAGCACTCGCCATCTACGACCAGGGAGGACAGGTGGTTCCTGATGGCGGCGAAGCGCTTGGGATTGAAAGCACGCTCAACGTCACCGGCCTGGTAGAGCGTCGTCCAAAACCGTTCATACCTGGCCCAAGGCAAGGTTCCGTTCTCGTTCATGTTTCTCGTGAAATACCCCAGCAAGAGGAGAAAGATGGCCACGTCCTCGACCGTGACCGCAACTCTCCCACTGCACTTCTCGCTCGGAAGGCCCAGCAGCCTCGCAACTTTTCTCAGCCTGGGCATGTCAGCAAGGTCGTCCGGGGTGATAGCCTTCGGACACCACGATGCCGACGAAGAGCCATGAGAGCTTCTGCGCACCACAGGCACCTTCTCCTCCACCGGCTGAAACTTGGCGAGGTCGGTGATGTCGATGTGCGTGGTGGCTCTCACATCTCCCCGTGGCAACTTGGCGTTCGTGCCTGCCTTGACCTTGACCAGCTTCCCGTCTTCGTACTCGAAAACCGGGCAGCCTCCTTTGACCTCCACATCCTCGATGTCAACGCCTGCTCTGCGGGCCTCCTGCTTCAGCCACTTCTCGAACGTCCGTTGAACGGCATTCACATCACGGGCTGAGACGCCGAGCTTGTGCAGGACGAGATAGGCATGGATACCCTTGCCGTTGGTGGAAAGCTCCCAGCGGAGGTCGGGGAAGGTCTTGCGCAGGTGGTGAACGAAGGCAAGCGCACCCTTTGTCGAGCCGAGCTTTCTGCTTTTCCTCACGTCTATGTCGATCATCACGAGGGTTTCAGGTCGGTCAGGTCTGCCTTCCCCTTGAAAGTAGTAGGTGTCGGTGCCTGCGATGTGGTCCTGGTAGTCGGCATTCCTCATCTTGCGGAGGAAGCCCTTTCGCTGTGCCAGGACCGAGAGGATTTGGGCGTTCGTGTGGACGGGGCGTGGTTCCAAGATGTAGTTGCCCTGCCCATCGATCTTGAACTCGCTCTTCTCGTGGTCCCAGCACGGTTGCTTGAGGGCGAAGTGGTACTGGGCGGTGCGCTGCCGGAGCCAGGTGAAATAGGTCCGGTCTGTTGCGGGTGCGGGGGGGAGCAGCTTGTTCCTGGCTGCCCTTCGCTTGAGCCTCGCACGGGACGCCGGATGAGTTACTTGATTCTGGACGCCAGGGCAAGCATCCGTTGAAGCTCTTCGGCGGTGATGGGCTTGTCGGCCTCTCCGCTTGCGACCCACTCCCTGAAGGCTTCGACATCCTTCTGGACAAGTTCGGCTGGCCAGGCGGTTCTGGGGCGATGTGAGGCATTCTTGGAACGCCTTTGTTTGCGTTTTCTCATGATTCGCCTTTGTTATTATGGCTGATGTTGTCATTCTAACCTATCTAATACAGTGTGTGTCGAGAATTCTATCGTTTCTTTCATCTCAGTGCGGTGGTCGCCTGCTCGTAGGCGGCCCGAATCCGCTTGAAGTCCTCGGCATCCCCTCCAAAGGGGTTTGGCAATCATTCCAGTGTCTCCTTACCGACGTTCAGGCCCGCCAGGAGCAGGTCGTCTATGGCCCGGCTGGGGATGCGGTAGACGCCGTGGATGTGCGTGAACGGGACTTTGCCTTGCTCGATCCAGCGGTAGAGCGTGTTGCGGTCGATGCCGAGGCGCTTTGCAGCCTGCGACACTTTCTCAAGGCCACCTGCCAGTAAATCTTGCTTCGTCATGGGGCTGTCTCCTCTGCTGATTTTTGACCTGAACTTATATAGTGTCACTCTTGCATTTTCTTCGATCCCCAGGATTTTTTTCTGCTGACCCAGACGTGAGCGAGATCGGCCCGAGCCGTCAAGAAGCCATCGGCTGATCGCACGTCAGGCGCATAAGAAGCAACCCAGGCTTGTGCCACGCCTTGATCCCACAGTCCGGGCAATGGTAGGTCACTTTGGAAGCCGGGGCTTTGGGATGAGCCGTCTCGTGAGTCGGTTGTCAGGGCAGCACGATCTCAGGGGGAGCCTTTTGAAACGCTCACGAACACAATTCGCACTTGGGAGCGAGGGCGCAGGTGTTGTGGGAAGCGGCGGGCAGAGTGCGATGAGGCCAAAACAACAAAGAGCGAGGCAGTCGAACTACCTCGCTCAAGCCTACGGGCAAAGCCCCAAAACCTCGACTTGTCTCGGAACCTCCGGGCTTGCCCGTAAACTCTTCTTTGGGCAAGTGCCAGCAGGGCAGGAAGTTACTTGCTGGACTTGATGCGGTGAAGGGTGAAGAGGATACGATCATCGCCACTGCGGAATGCCGTGGGGCGTCCTCGGGAGGGTGCCCTGAAACAGATGATGATACTATCGCCTTGCTGACGGTAGATTCCGAGGAACTTTTCGCTCCCCCATTTGACATCGGCAACGCCGTGGCCCCGGTCGAAGCAAACGAAGAGGTCAGCCACACCGCAGCCTCCCACGCAGACTGTCCCCCGACCGGGTAACAGGAGAATGTCAGACGCCACACAACCATCATCCCTAGTGCCAAACCACTCCCCGCTCAGGTCCAACCTCTGCTCCATCTCTCCCGACACCTTCTCCAGCCCATCGCCCGGAACCACCATAGCCGCCGTCAGGATCATCGCCAGTGCCGACATCGTATCTGTCCTCCGTGAGTTTCGGGGGGCTTGCTGACGAATGTACCACGCCGTCCGGTCGCAAACCAGAGAAGAACTCAATTGCAGAAGCTACGGCCCGGAATGAAACACCCCTCTCCTTTGTAATCAAGCCCGCTCGTTCCGATGGGCGGGTAGCGGTTCCCAGAAGAGACAAAGCAACATGAAGATTCTCGACCTCGTTGCGGCAATTTTCGAGGATTGCGAGACGCCCTACGCCTATGTTTCAGCGCCTACGGTCATCGACGGCGAAAAGCGGCTTTACGAGTCGCTGCTTTCCGCCATGAGACGCATCGACTACAACGGGTTCGGCGGTCGCAAAGCTGCCGACTTTCTACGCAAGAACCTCGTGGCAGAGAACGAGGACGGCAAGATTATCAGGGTGTGCTTTGGGCGTGAGTATAGCCCCGCTCTCTACCTGACTTTGACCGCATTCGATGCCAAAAAGGACCGTCGCCTTACCTATCACGAGCGCCGCAAGCAAGCGAGGGAATTTTTGGCATTGGTCAAAGAGAAGCTGGAACCTGCTGATGTTTCTGTTCTGCCTGGATGCGTAACCCTGCGTCTGTGGTGGGACTAACCCAACTACACCAGAAAGGAACCAACATGCTTGTGGTTATCGTGCGCCTTCGTGGCCTGCGCTACGAGATGTCCTTTTTGCCCGGCGAGCAGAAGACGGCGGAACAGATCGCCCAGCGCTACGGTTCTACAGTCTACCAGCCCGGTGCCTTGTTGGACTGTGGCGGAACTGCTGACCGTGCGAGAACGCTGTGCCACATTCCGAAAGGATAACCATGAACGTCCTTTTTTCCCGGCAAACGAACTTCCTTGGGCGCAACGGCTACATGAAGTGCAGCGGACTCGACCTGTGCAAAGGCGGTCTGCGTGACGACCTCGTGATCCTTTCCCCTCTGACGAGTCGGGGCCAAATCGGTCGCTGCGAACTCGAAATCCCGTTGGAAGACCTGCCGGCCCTCATCGCCGGATTGCAAAAGCTGTTGCCGAAGTCCCCTTCCCGGCAATCCCGCCAGCGTGCGACGAACCAGTGAAGCCACCAGCCAAGGCCGCTAGAACCCATCCTCCTGCGGCCTTCGCATCCATCTCCAAGTCGTGCGGATCAAGCGCCCCTCTCTGGCTTGGGGGATCGTGTCGAGAGGGCACAGGTGATGGCCCTCGGTGGGGACTCGTTCCGCTCAAATGGCATGTCTTCGGCTACTGCTCTCAGTGGATCATTGCCCTCCACTCACCAGGTAGTTGAAGGCTGCGAATGAAACACCCCTGATTGGAGGAAAAGAACAAAGTCGCAACCCGCTGAGGAAATCGATATGCCCGCCTACCTCAAGATCGAGAACATCGGCGTCTGCCCGCCAGAGGGTTTCACGGTTCTAGGCGTCAGCCTTGCCGACACCACGAACAAGGAAGGCGTCATCGGCCAGTTCGGGTCCGGCAATAAGCACGGTGTCGCCGTCCTTTTGCGCCACGACCTTTCGCCAGTCGTCTTCGCCGGAACCCTCAAGATGGAGTTCTCGACCCGCCCGCAGGTCGTGTCCGACAGCCAGGCCAGTAAGGAGTTTGGCCGTGTTGTCGTGAAGTACGGCGGCATGGATCAATCCACAGGGGCCAGTCGTTCCAGCACAGAAGACCTTGGGTTCGTGCTGGATTACGGTAAGCACGACTGGCAAGAAGTCGCCCTGGCCCTGCGTGAATTCGTCTCAAACGCCATCGACCGCTCCATTCGTGAAAAAGGCGACTGGTCGGGGGTGAAAGTCGAAATCGTGGACGAAGGGCAGGTGCGTGCGAAGCGTGACCACACCAGAGTCTTCATCCCGCTCAACACCGAGGTTTTCGAGTTCTACCACAACATCGGCAAGTGGTTCCTCCACTTTTCGGAACCCGAGGCGCTGCACAAGGCCATCCTGCCGAAGAAGAACCGCAACCTGGGCGACCGCAAGGCAGCGGTGATCTACCGCCGTGGCGTCCGGGTCCGTGAGTTCGAGTCGAGCAATACGGAGAGCTTGTTCGACTACAACCTCAACGACCTGACCATCGACGAATCCCGCAAGGCAAGCGATTGGGACGTGAAACATCATTGCGGCAAGGCGCTCGCCAATGCCGACAAGGACATCCTGGCGATGCTGTTCGACCGGCTCATGCACAGCGAGAAGTCGGTGTGGGAATTCGGCTTCGACACCTACTCTCTCCAGCCGTCACACCGGGACAGCGCCGAGGACGAGTTTCGCAAGCGGCAGAACTGGCAAGAAGCCTTCGCTCTGGTCGCCGGGGAGGATGCCGTCCTAACAGGCAAGGGGCCGGTTGAACAGCTTGAGCGCAAGGGTTACAAGCCTGTCCAAGCGCCCGAAAGCCTCGTTCATGCGGCAGAACAGTACGGAGTTCAGACTCCGGCGAAAGTTCTGTCTTCTGACGAATTGGCGGGCCGGGCGGTGATGGAGCCGACGCCTGATGCGCTGGCTGCTGTCGATTTCGTGTGGGGGCTGCTCGAAGAAGTCGGCCTGACAAACGGCAAAACGAAGCCACCCGTCAAGTGCTTCACGTCGATTCTTGACGCTGGCGTGATGCTGAACGGCTACTACCGAGATGGCGTCGTCTTCATCAATGCCGATCTCGCTGGTTCTGGCTCCGTTGTCGCCGGCCAAGAGGCGCTTTCGGATCGGCTGTTGAAGGTGGCCCTTGAGGAGACGGTTCACTACCTCACAAATGCGACGGACAATTCAAGGGATTTCCAAGATTGCGTACTGGACCTGGCCGTGAAGCTCGCTCGCTCACGGCCGTAGAACACGATGTCCTTCTCACGTTCTCGGCGCTAATGAAACACCCCTTATGGGCATGAAGATCAGAAACGGCTTGGCGCTGATAAAGATTGGTTCGCACCGGGCCAGACAGAAGTTGGAGAACCTACTAGGCAGGTTGCCAAGCGGTTATTTTGACTGGCACCGACAAGGCGAATGGCGGGAAGTGACGCCCGAAGAATTGGAGAAAGTCAAAGCCGCCAAGATCAAAGGCATTACCCAGTCCCGATGGAGCGACGGGCTGAGGCCGTATATCAACTGGTCTGGTGGACCGACGGGCTGAAAGCGAAAGGGCAACATGAAGCTGACGAAGGAACAAATCACCGCCAAGTTTCGGGCAGGGGAGATTGATGCCGAAGAGATGTTGCGGCTGATGAAGGAAGCTGAGCGCAAGCCGCCCCGATTCGCCGTGGCCGAGAAGAGCGGTTGGTTGTCCATCTACTTCGACGGCCTGCGGTTCCCGGTGTCCCTGCCGTATGACTGCGCCTGCCTGCTGTTCGGCGACGAGCAAGTGGCGGCGGCACGGGCCTACCTTGAGGCGAACAAGGGGCGCTTCAAGGTCAAGAACAAGGGCAACTAACCCTCGATCATCGACGGTCGAGTGGCAAGGTTTTTAGCCAACGGCCCATGTCTATCGGTCAAAAGAGGGAAAGAGAGGTCGGCGCATGATCCCGGTGAACAATCCGCTCTTCAAACTCGGTCAGATCGTTTCCACGCCCGCCGCTCTCGAAGCACTCGGCAAGGCAGGTCAGGCTCCGTGGGAGTTTCTTGTCCGGCACGTCCAAGGAGATTATGGCGACCTGGACGACGAAGATCGCCGACTAAACAACGAAGCGGTAAAGGCAGAGGAGCGCATCCTGTCGGCCTACACGCTGAAGACAGGCGTGCGGGTGTGGATCATCACCGAGGCCGACCGAAGCTCGACGTGTCTGCTTTTGCCCGATGAATACTGACGCAAATGAAACACCCCTGAAATGGTGTGGAGGGTTGGTCGGAAACGCTGCGAGCATGAGCGCAAGAGTATTTTGGAGATTCAGCATGAGCGAATGGTTTTCTGTTGATCGGGCGGGTCTGGGCAAGCAGGCCGAGCAACACGGCAAAGGGCGTCTGGTCGGCGAGCTGGTGCAGAACGCCCTCGATGAGCCGGGAGTTACGCAGATCGCCGTCACCCTGGCCCTGGTTCCTGGCCGTCCGCTGGCCGAGTTGACGGTCGAGGACGATTCGCCGGAAGGGTTCAGGGACTTGAGCCACGCCTACACCCTGTTCGCTGAGAGCTACAAGCGATCAAACCCGGCGCAGAGAGGCCAGTTCAACTTAGGCGAAAAGATGGTGCTTGCGGTCTGCGAGAGCGCCAGCATCAGCACCACGAAGGGCACCGTCGTTTTCGATCCCACAGAGGGCCGAATTGAGAAGCCACGCCAGAAGCGGGACCGTGGCTCCATCTTCCAGGGCACCATCAGGATGACCAGGGAGGATTTCCCGGAGGTCTGTGATTATCTCCGGTCGCTGCTGCTCCCGGAGAACGTCGTGGTCACTTTCAACGGCAACCGGCTTCTCCCTCGCACGTCGATCCGCACCTTCGAGACGAGCCTGGAAACGCTGGTAGCCGACGATCAAGGCGTGATGCGGCCACGGGTCCGCAAGGCGACTGTGAGCATCTACGAGTCGTTGCCGGGTGAGACGCCGAGCCTGTACGAGATGGGCCTGCCTGTGGTTGAAACTGGCGACAAGTGGCACGTCAACGTCGGTCAAAAGGTGCCGCTCAACCGGGATCGAGATAATGTGCGCCCGGCGTACCTTCAAGCCGTTCGAGTCGCCGTGCTGAACGCCGCCTTCGACCTGCTGACTAGCGATGAGGAGGCCACGGCAGGCTGGTGCAAGTTGGCCGGCTCCGATGAACGCTGCTCCGACCAGGCCATCAAGCACTTGATCCGACTGCGTTTCGGTGAGAAGATCGCCGGCCCCGATCCCAGCGACACCGAGGCGATGAAGCGCTTCCAGTCCGAGGGCGGCACCATCGTTGCCGGTCTGAGCAAGGGCGAATGGGCCAATGTGAAGCGAGCCGGTGCCGTGCTGCCGGCAGGCCAGATTTGCCCAACTGCGAAGCCCTACAGCGCCGACCCGAACGCCGATCCCGTCAACGTGATCCCGGAAGACAAGTGGAGCGACGGCATGAAGAACATCGCCGCTTACGCCCGCTTCTTGGCAGAGGAGTTGATGGACGTGAAGCTCGTCGTTTCGGTGGTCCACACCACCAACAATTTCGTTGCGTGCTATGGGGCCGGGCGGCTCGATTTCAACTTGCTCCGGCTCGGCCACAAGTGGTTCGACCAGGGCATCACCGAGGACGTGGACTGGCTCCTGATCCACGAGTTCGGCCATCACTACAGCAGCGACCACCTGAGCGGCGAATACCACGATGCCTTGTGTCGGCTAGGCGCACGGCTCAAACGGCTGGCCCTGGAGAAGCCGGAAGCTCTGCGGCAGTTCATGAGGTAGGTGTGCAGGACACAGTGAGAGAGAAGGGCTGAGGGGCCAGCTTGCTCTCAGCCTTTTTCTGTGCAGCATCAACGGCAACCGCCTCCTGGCAGTTTGCATGGATCAGTTGCCGCACCAGGGCACGTTTCTCCAGCTGAACGGCGACCCTCACCTTTATGCTCTCAGCCCCGCTTCGTCAAACCGACCGCTACTCCCCGACCAGCTTGTGTGCATTGACCAGCACGGAGGGAATTGCAATCCGCCGCCGCTCCGACCGCCCTGGACCACACGGCTGCCAGCGCCAGTGACCCTTGCGCCAATGTGGCGTCACCGTCCAACCACCTTTACTGCTGTCCCCTGAGCCAGTTTCCCGATGGAACAAGGTAATGTCCTCGGCGAAGGCATAACGCACCGGAGCCATCAGCAAATCCATCTCGGCCTGCTCCAGTCTCTCCCGACCCTTCTTCGCCGCCACTTTCACATAGCGTTTCAGTCGCTCGTAATGCGACGGATTCGACGGTCCCAGGCAGCGCACTCCATACGCCGTAGCCATCAAGCACACGTTCAGAGCCATCTTGCTCAAGGCGCTGCCCAGCACCATCTCCTCCGGCGTCATGTCCAGCGAATCCGTGGCATCCCAGGTGCGCTTGCCCTTGGCCCACATCTCTTCCAGCGTCCAGGCCGAGTCCAATTTGAGCAGGCGAGTCATCGCTTGATGGCTTGTCATGTGCATCGCCACCATCACGCACTGCGCTTCTGGTTCGTGCCGCACAATGACGAAATCCGGGGAGTGCTGGCCGGCGTCGAAGGGCACGACACGCTTGCGAGTGTAATCGGCAGGAAGCTCGATGACGACGGACGGGAAAGGTTGCTGATAGTCGGCCGTCGAAAGGCTGAGATCGAAGTTCTCCAGCGCCTCGCAGGTCAGGGCATCGAAGGTGAAGAGTTTCGGACCTTCGGCCAGCGTGCGGCTCATGACCAGGGTTTCGATGCAGGAACTCGCTCCCATCTGGAAAACGGTGCTGACCATCGAGAGGGCAATCGCCGGTGCCGCCGAGTGCGGATGAAACTCAAAGCGGTGGGGCGTGATGCGGAGCAGATCGAACTGCTTCACTGCCAGGTAGTAGGGCAGTGTTGGTTGCAGGATATTCAAGGCGCTGGCGAAACTCATGGCAATCCTGGGGAAAACGAGAGATTGTTGTCACTGGAAACTAACGCTTCCAAAGTCGAGATTCAAGCACGGCACAGCTACGAACAAGAGTTTTTCCTCGGCCGGTCACAGATCGAGGCCAGCGTTCGTCACGGTGGCCGATTTGCCCTCCTGCTGCAACTGCTCGGCGGTGTCGAGGATCAGAGCAACCGCCTGGCATGTCCGGTCCAGGACACGAATACACGCCTCCGTGACGGCGATTCGTTCTTGCTCGGCGTAGTGCTGAATGTAGCCAAAGCATCCGCCCAGGTCGGCGTCGTGGCTGAATCCCAGGATTTCAAGCAAGGTGGACCCGCCAAGCTCGGCTACCGTCTCACTGCGCCAGTGCTGCCCTCTCTCCTTCAACTTGCCGTTCTTGTCGTCGGCAGCGTGGACAAGCTCGTGCGCCCAGGTCGAGAGGTTCTTCGTACCGATTTCGATGGCTTCTCCGTAAATGTAACGGCCCAGGCAGCTATCAGCCCTCCCATCGAATGTTCCCACACTCAAGCCCCAACGCCTCGCCACGGCCAGCAGAGGCAGCGACTTGACCCACTTGTCGATGTCGGGATCGCCTGCCGGCAGAGGACGGCCTTCGGTCTGCTCCAAGCCGAAGACCGGCAAGCTCCTGTAGCCGATGACGATGACCCTCTCCTCGCCGGTTTCCTCATTCCGCCACTTCTTCGTGATTGGGCCGAGGATTTGGAACGCTTTTTCGCCCTTCTTGACGTTCCGACCGACCTCTTTCCACTGCTGGAATCCACGGGCGTCGGAGTAGCCTTTGAGGATGACAAGAAGCTGGTTCGCCCACGACCATTTGCGGCAGTGCGGGCTGTCCTTGCGCCGGATGAAGATTTTCGCCAACGGCTTCGGGAGTGAGTTTGCATCCTCAAAAGCACGAACGATCCGCTGTGCCGCCTCTTCCGCCTTGCCGTAAAAGCCCATGATCTGCCCCCGACTGATGCCCGGCACCGACAACCTCGTGGCCGCTCCCAAAGTGCCGCACTAACCAGGGGTGTTTCATTTCCTTCCAGGTATTCCACGAATGAAACACCCCTGGATGGCAAGAGAAGGGGCAAGCATCATGGCGACCGAAGTGATCTGGATGCGGGTAGGCGATCAAGACGACTACCACGAGTTCGACACGCTGGAAGACGCCGCTCAATACCTGGCCGACTTCTACCAACTTGAGCGCATCAGCCGATACAAGAAATACGGTGTTTGTGCCGAAGGCTTCGCCGGCCAAAATTACATCTCGCTGTATTGGGGAGTGCCCGACCCCGGCGATGGCAGCGCCGAAGCCACTCGTGAGCTAACCGATCAGGAGATCGAGGAGATCAACGAGTCTCTGGAATCGTGCGCCGACTGTGGCTAACGAAACACCCCTGGATGACATCAGAGCAAGGGCTTGAACACCGACAGAGGAGGACACATGAGTCGTAAGGTTTCCTTTGATGTTGTGGCCGAGGTCCAGGTGAAGGTGCGAGTGAAAATCCCCATGACCTTCCGTTGCGCCGAGGGCGACCAACACCGCATCAGTTTTGCGCACGCAATCAAGCTGGCACTCAAGAACAAGCAGCATCCCAGCGCCGACTTTGAGGATGCTTTGTCGGTGGACGAAATCCTCTCCGTGGACGACCAAGACAAGGCCGACGATTACACCGACGCCGCCGACTGGCTTGAGGAGGCGGTTCAGGAGAAGGTGACGGCGGGCCAAGCCAAGTACATCGACGCCACTGTGGTTGACAGCCGCTAAAGGGGAACCATGAGAAAGGTGAAGATTCTTTTGCCGCATTGGACAAAGGGCGAATTGGACGATCCCATTCGCCACACGCCTTGGTTCAACGTCTGGGTGACGACCGCCAGAGGCGAACGCATACGCCTGGCGCTGACTGCGGAGGAATTTGTCCTTCAATGAAACACCCCGTCGGTCAAAGGGAGGTAATATGTTCAGCCAACAGCAAGTTCTCGACGAGGTTCGCCGCATCCGGGCCGGCGAAGTGGAACCGCACAACAGCCGGGTCTACGACGCTTGGATGGAAATGGCCGGCGACTGGTTCGTGCAAGACGATGGCGAATACTTGCGGAACGGCTTCGTCGGCTTCAACCAGCGATCCCCGGAAATAATCTTTTTGGACTTCCACTTAGGCGGGAAGCTGGCGGAACCGCTGACCGACGAGCAGGTGGACGAGTATTACGGAGCCAGCAGGAAGTGAAGCGTGTTACATGATGACGGCGGACCTTGCGACGAGTAGGACTCTCCTCCCCGACATCATCCGATGCAAAGGCGAACCAGAAGTCAGGAAAATGGCCCGGAAAGCCGTGCAAGACGACAGCGACCCCTACGAAAGCGTAGTCGCCTGCCTCTATGTCTACGCTGCCCTTCTCCGAGTCGCTTCCACACCTTCGCTCATCTGTGATGCTGTCTGTGCAGCCTGTTTGAAGGTCGAGTACGGCACTGCAACACGGCGTTATCGTTATTGGCCTCCACAAGCAGCTTGTTTTCCTCGGCCAGATACTTCATGGGACAGCGAGGCCAGCGCTTCATCTGCCTGGGCAGCCCTCTCCTCGTTGCATTCCTCGCAATGCGGGTCGCCGCAGGTGCCGTCTTCGTGGCTGTCATCGCAGCCGCACTCGATTCCGATGGTTTTGCCGCAATAGGTCGTTCTGTCCACCGATACCTGACGGGTCATGCACAGGTCGCAAAGATCGTCCATAGGTGCCTCTTGGTTTGACTGCGAGGGGTGTTTCAACACTGCGCCGCCTCGATGCAATCTTGGCAGACCCCTTCATATTCTTTGATGCACTGGTCCCGCTCGCTCCAACCATTGCCGTCGTAGCGATCCCCGCCCTCCAGACAACCGCAGACAACGCAAGGACTCCAGGAGAAATACGGTTCAACCGGAAACTCGCCGCTGTCCTTGCCGCACCGAGGACAAGCGCTGCACACAAACGGTTCGGCGCAATCAGGACACTTGTAGCGAGAGGCAGAAAGATTACTCAGACCTTCCCGCTCCATGAACTCACGGAATCGGCGCTCATGGTCCTCATTGGGCTTTGTGACGGTGAGCATGTCTTGTCTCTCGGGCGTTGTGGGGGCGTTTCGTACCAATCCCCCGACGATCCGAAGCCGGCCTCTCCTCCACGCCAGCCGTTCACGAATCTTCCGTTGGGTAGATCAAAACCCATCCTTTGCCTTCTTCCCACTTCTTGACCGCCTTGATGGACAGCAAGGGGATACTCAACAGCAGGCGGGCATGATCGGCACAGGCGGCACGAACGCTGGCGTGGAAATCGTCGCCGTAGTAGATCGTGTAGTCATGCAGAACCACTTGTTCTCTGATCCCCATGATTGACTCGCTTTCCGTTCCATTGTTCCGTCTAACAGGGGTGATTCGTTCAGCTCATTTTCTGGACGAAGCGTTGAGCGGCAGCCAAAGTTTTGAAGTTGGCGGTCATCTGGCCATCGAAGCAGACGGTGTGCGTGTATCCCTTCGCCCGCAGGTCTACGTCGCCAACTTTTTCCCCCGGCTCGATCTCACGCACCGTGATCGTGGGGCGGTTGTATTTCGGGTGTTGGTAAAGAACCCGCTTGCCCTTGGCAGTGGTGATCTTGATGATGCAGTTGTCCAGGATAGCCATGCCGCCGTCCGAGCGGACGTTGTGGACCAGGATCGGCACCTTGAGCGGGCCGACGCTGTTGCTGACGTAGCCCTCCAGGTCGTTCTCTTCCATCCAATCCCGCCCGCATTCGGGATGATCGGGTTCGGTGTGGCCGTAGTGCAGGCGAAGGCGGGTTCGATGGCGGCGTGCGGAATCGAGGACTCGCACAACCTCATCGGGCGTCCCGTCACGGTAGTAAACACCGTTGTACGCCTTGTGAGTGAAGACGTTGCCATTGCCAACGGTATGAACGGCGGTCGTCTTGTTTGGACTGAACACGACGCCGGGTTTGGGTTCTGCCGCTGCGGTCATGTGAATTACCTTCATGGTCTTGTCCCTTCTTTGAGGGGGAGGGGTGTTTCATCGAGGAGGTTTTCGGGAAAGTGGAGCGTAAACCGTTCCCGCTCGTTTTCGGCCCAGGCTTCTCGTTCGTCCCAGGCTTGCCAGGGGCAGCGCTCGTACAGGCGTTTGAGAAGATTGACGGCTTGCTCTCGTGTGTAGAGGGACTGTCCGCTCGCCGGGTAGCTGACGCAGCGGAGATAGCGCCCTCGCACTTTCTTGGGCGGGACTACGGGAACGAGAACCTTGAATCCATCGTTCATGTTTTGGCCTCTTGGGTTTCCTTCAAGGGGTGTTTCAATCGGCGGCGACCGAGCCATGCCTTGTGAATGAAACACCCCTGCATAGTGCTGCCAATCGAAAGGGGCTGACGCATGAGAATGTTCAAGGTCTACACCGCCGACGAATCTGCGTATGAACTCATCCTTGCGAGGACGCCTTCTCAAGCTGCACGAATCGCCAGGACCGTTTGGAAAGAAGCTGGGACGCCTCAACATCAGGTCAAAGTGGTCGAGTTGCGCTTGCCAGAAGGCGACGTGGGGCTGATCTACGAGCCGAACACCCCTCCCATCGAGTACCCCGCAAAGGCCCGTGGCTGTCGAGGTTGCCGCTCAACCTGCGGAGTCCCCAACTGTCAAATTTGCCGTGGCGAAGTGTTTTGTTCCCGATGCCAGAGTCGAATCCAGAGAGAACATAGACCTGCATCCCAGGCACCGCTTACGCCTGAGAATTAGCGACAATGACCGGGGCAAATGAAACACCCCTTCTCGGTAGAGAATAGGCAGACAGGTTGTGGCGAGGCGGATTCCATGATCCTCTACTACCGGGAACGGAACGGCGACTATCTGGCAATCGACACCACCACGAACCGCTACCACCGCACGTTGTTTGGCAACGACTACTACGAGGGTCGGGCAACAGCCATAGCGTCCCTCGTCTCGTCCGTCTGCACCACATCGATCAGCCGAGAGTTCTTGATAAAGGAATGCAAGCGTGTCCCAAAAGCAAAGGTGCCCCCCGATTGGCTCCGGGCCATCGGCTATTGAACGAGCAAGAACGGGCCGCTTGCCGTCCTCGAAGTTGGTTTCGACCTGCCGTTCCAGCCTCTTCTTGGGTGGCAGACCAACACTCCCTGCGCTTCCGCCCGGTTTGCGAATTGGGCGGGGCGTCGGTCACTACCGCCGGGGGCTTGTCGCAGGCAGAATGATTACGGTGTGCTTCCTTGCTGCTACTCCATGTCAAGGTTTTGTGCTTCGCCCTGCGATTCCTTCTTCTCAAGGAGCGGCACAGACTGCCTAGCGGTAAACCGCAATCTGACCGATTCGGGTTGCTGCTGACCGGCTCGGTAGGGCAGTTTGAGGTCGTGGTTTGCCTGCATTTCGAGCAGCAAAAGCAGCATGTATTGCGCAGCGATTTCGGAAGGCAACGGCCAACGGGGGAAGACATAGCTGTTCGTGATCTGGCTGGCCCATTGCCATGTTTCCATCCACAGTCTCGACAACGAGGGACGAATGCCGTAGCTGGCAAGCTGGCGTCGGACTTCCGCCACGAGCTTCTTTTTCGGCCAGCCCGGTAAATCCCTCTTCTCAGCCATCCGTCGCCTGCGGCAAGGATAAAGGTTCGTCTCCCCGAAAGGGGTGTTTCATTCCAACGCTAATAAACGGTGCCAATGAAACACCCCTCGAAAGGGACGGGAATCGGAAACCGAACCGCACGAGAAGGGATGAGACAAATGCCGAACGATCCGTGTTGCTCCTATTGCGTCGGAAAAGGCGAAATCAAGGGCACAGTGGATGACGTTGAATTTACCTTTATCTGCTCGTGTGCAGGTGGCAGTGAGGAATCTGTCGGATGGCTGCTGGCTTGAACGAGGAACCACCGCCCGGCCAAGACTGGAGAATCTGACCTCCTACTTCCAACGAATTCGAGGACCATCATGAGCCTGAAAGCACCGTTCCATCTTCCGCCCGACTTCCTCCCTCGCTTCGGCTACCGAGGCGGGTGCAGATTCGTTGCTCTCTTCTGGGAGCCGTGCGGCGACGAGGCGTGTTACCACGACGGCCAAAGCTATGCTTGCGGTTCGTGCGATAACTGGCTCTTCCTCGATTTCATCCGCCGGCCGGATGTGCGCCGCTGGCTCGACGAAAACGGTATTCATCTGGGCAGTTCGGACGAAGCGGCGCAGCACTGGCTCATCGTGGATGCCTTCACGGACAACCTTTACGCCGCTCCTCGCCAAGACGCTCGTGCGATTCTGCTGCGCCAGGAGTTGTCGGAGCAATCGAGGTAATCATGGAGAGCGAGAAAACGCAGGCGGTGCCATGCCGGGGCTGTTGCCAAATATGTGTTAGTGCCGGTGCTTGTGCGGAGTGCTTGGGGCGTGGCGGGATTCCGGTCGCCGGCTGGTTCAGGAAGCGTCGGCTCTGCACTCGTTGCGGCGGCACTGGGGTCTGCCCAGGGTGCAAGGGTTCGGGCTGGATCATCCTGCCGAGCGCAGGGAGTAAAACGAAACGGCGCATCGGGAAGAGGAAGAAAACATGAACGCTGACGACCAATGAAACACCCCTTGCGGGTGACATTTACAACGACAACAACACAATAAAGAGAACAACGATGCCGCACGAAATCGAAACGATGGCCTTCTTTCAAGAGACTCCCTGGCACGGCCTCGGCACGGCTCTTCAAGAGGATGACCTGTACGACTGGCCGAAGACCTGCGAGAAGGCAGGGCTGGCCTGGGACGTGGAACTTGTCCCGCTCGTCACCGCCGACACCCAAGCGACCGTTCGGCACAAGGCCGTCCGCCGCACCAGCGATGGCCGCATCCTGGGAGAAGTTGGCCCCCGATTCTTTGTCTTGCAGAACAGGGACGCCTTTGCCTGGTTCCAGCCCTTCCTCGACGCCAAGGAAGCCGCTCTGCACACCGCTGGCAGCCTGCGCCACGGTAGCCGCATCTGGGTTCTCGCCAAGCTGAACCGCCGCCCGCTGATGGTGGCTCCCGGTGACGCAGTGGAGAAGTTCATTCTTCTCAGCCACGGACACGACGGCAGCCTGGCGATCCGAGTCGGCTTCACTCCGATTCGGGTTGTGTGCCAGAACACCCTCAGCATGGCGCATGGCTGCGATGCCTCCAAGCTCATCCGTATCAAGCACACCAAAGACGTTCACGAAAACCTGGCGAACATCCGTGAAGTCATGGACCTGGCGAATCAGGACTTTGAGGCCACGGCCGAGCAGTACCGCCTTCTGGCCCGCAAGAGCATCAATCAGGCCGACCTGCGCCGCTACGTCAAGAAAGTGTTCCAGGTCAAGGACGATCAGGAGGGCAGCACCCGGCTCAAGAACATCATGGAGGAGATCGTCGGTCTGGCCGAGGCAGGCCGTGGCAACGCTCTGCCGTCTGTCAGCGGCACCCTCTGGACGGCCTACAACGGTGTGGCCGAATGGCTGGGCTATCAACGAGGCAACAGCCAAGGCAATCGGCTCAACAGCCTGTGGTTTGGCGATGGTGCTTGCCTCAACCGGCGTGCCCTGGAAATTGCCGTGGCGATGGCAGCGTAAGGCGCTCCCAAAGAGGCAGCGGGCGAGTCGAAACCACATGCCCGCTGTCTCTGCTACCGAGCTTGACGAGAGAGCTTGTCGATGTTCGAGTGAGTAGCATCTCAAACCGCAGGGGAAGCACATGGAACGCAACGAAATCAACGACGTAGCCCCGACCTCATTGGCGCACCTGATCGGCCAGCGCAGCGTTGTCGAGCAGGTTCGGGTCGCCTTGGATGCCGCACACATGGATGGGCTGTCCTTTCCGGGGGCGCTCTTGGTTGGTCCACCGGGCGTTGGTAAGACCCAGACCGCCAAGGTCATCGCTGCTGAAATGGCGAGCGATTACCACGAGGTCTTGGGGCAGGCCATCCAGTCGTCCGCCGACCTCAATGCCTTGCTCTTGGGAGCGAAAGAGCGTGATGTGGTACTGATCGACGAGGCGCACGAAATCGAGAAGTCCTTCCAAACGGCTCTCTACCTTGCCATCGATCAGCGTCGGGTGTTCCTTCAGAGCGGCAGGTCGGGTCGGACGCCGCAGAGCATCCCCCTCGCCGATTTCTCGTTGTTGCTGACGACGACCGATGAATTCAAGCTGCTTCAACCGCTGCGGGATCGGATGAAGTTGACATTGCGGTTCGAGTTTTATTCGGGGGATGAACTTGTGGAACTGCTCCGGCAACGCAGTCGAGCCTTGGGGTGGAGGGTCGATGAAGAAGTGCTGGCCCCTATTGCTGCTCGTTCCCGTGGCACGCCCCGGCTTGCTTTGCGTCTGCTGCAATCCTGCCGCCGTGTCTGTCGCTCCGAGGGGGAGAACATCATCCGGCTCGCCCACTTGGAGCGGGCCTGCACGCTGGAACAGATCGACGGCCTGGGCTTGGGTCCGACCGAGCAGCAGTACCTTTGTCTTCTGGGCGAGGGGGACAGCCGGCTCAACGTGATCGCTTCTCGGTTGGGTCTGCCCAGCCGAACCGTCGCCGAAGTCACCGAGCCGTTTTTGATCCGTGCCGGGTTGGTTGTGAAAGACGATCAGGGCAGGCGACAATTGACAGCCGAAGGTCGGGAGCATCTGTCGAAAAGCTGTGCAATTCCTGTCTGATTGTTGACCGAGGAGCGTCCGATGAGCGTCCCGAACGAGACGAAAGCGGCAGTGACGGTCGCAGAGATGGCCCGTATGTGTGGCCTCAGCCGGTCCCGCTTCTATCAGTTGATCGGCACGGCGTTCCCTGAACCGGAGCGTCATCCAGAGACAGGAAGGCCGATCTATACCGAGGAGCTTCAACAGGTCTGCATCGAAGTGCGGAGGCGGAACTGCGGCATTGATGGCAAGCCGATCCTCTTTTATGCCCGTCGCCTTGGCAGCGCACCGATCCGACCCAAGCCGTCGAAGCCGAAGCTGGAAGCGAAGCGAGGCGACGTGATGGCACTGATCGAAGGGTTGAACGCCCTTGGTCTGACCACGGCGACGGCGGCTCAGGTCCAGCGAGTCACCGAGGAGTTATACCCACAGGGATTGGCCGGCATCGACCAAGGGGAGGCACTGCGGGCCGTCTTCCTGCATTTGAAGCGCAAGAATTCGGGAGATAATGTCGAGAAATAATAACCCTTATCAGCCCAGATAGCCCCCAGGAGTGTCCAAATGGCGTCCGATTTCCGTCCCGAAGGCGGTCAGAATTCGGGTGATAATGTTTTCGAGGGCATCCCGGTCGGCAAGGAGGAGGCTGCCCACTTCACGGCCTTCCTCGCCGACCATGACTTTTCAGCCAACAGCCGAAGAGCCTTCACACAAGACATGCGCAAGTTCGCCTCATGGTTCAGCAACGTCAACCGGGAACGCTTTGTCGTGGGGCGAGTGACCACGAGGGACGTTGCCGACTTTCGAGACCACCTGCGCCGGGAGCAAGGCCAGGCCGTCGCCACCATCAACCGGGCGTTGGTGACGGTGCGGCGGTTCTTCGCTTGGCTTGTTGAGCAAGGCCACATCGCCGGCAACCCCGCCAAGAAGGTCAAGGAACTTCGCAGACAAGCGCTGGCACCGAAAGGACTCGACCGCAGCCAGGTGCGCCGGCTGCTGCGTGAGGTTGAACTGCGGCAGGACATCCGGGCGACGGCGATTTTCTCATTGCTGCTCTACACCGGCTGCCGGGTGTCCGATCTGGTCAACCTCGAACTAACCGACCTGATGCTGGGCGAGCGGAGCGGCACCGTGGTCTTCCGTTTCGGCAAAGGCGGCAAGCAGCGCTCCGTCCCGTTGGCGCTTCTTGCCCGCCGTGCGCTCCAGGCGTACCTTGACACCCGCCCGCCGATGCAGACCGACCGGCTGTTCATCGGCGAGAGGGGGGCGTTGACGGATCGGGGCGTGCGGGCCTTGTGCGACAAGTACAGCGCCATCACTGGCATCAAGCTGCACCCGCACCTGCTGAGGCACACAATGGCCCACCAGTTCCTCGAAGACAACAATAACGACCTCGTTTCGCTGGCGCAGCTTCTCGGCCACGAATCGCTGAACACGACGGCGAGGTATACGAAGCGGAGCGCCGATCAACTGGCCGAGGCGACGGAGCGCTTGTCCTACTGATAACCCCAATGCAGAAGCACGATGGCACGAAGAGACGATGACCCGGCCGAGCCGCCGAATAGGATCGTCAGACGCTTGGCGACTTTTCCGATGCGGTTCCAGAATAGGATCGTCTATGTAACTGTGCCCGTGGACTGGCCGGAGAGCATTCACCACGATGGCAAGACGTATTATCAGACAGGGAAGCTCGGACACCGGCTCGGCGACCGGACCCAGGCTGCCGAGTATGAGGCAGTAGATGGAGAAGGGCGAAGGACGGGCGAGCGGGTGTGGCTGCTGGACGATGGAACCATAACGGAGGATTGACCATGTTGGACCTTATCACGCAAGTCCGCAACCTTGCTTTGGATGCGGAATTGAAGGGGCAAAAGCTGCTCGCCGCAAAGCTGCGGGCAGTTGCCGATGAGGTAGAGGCGGCAGATGAGCCGACCTCTGGCCCTGCAAGCGAACGCAAGCCCGGAGCGTCCTGCTCGTGCCGAGGAAGTCGTTGATGGGGCATCGCTTTTGTGCAGCGGTCAGTGTGCATGGGTTCCGGTCAGCGGTTGGCCGAGGCGACCGAGTAACGGATCGACTTATGAGGCCGACGGAGGAGATGTTGCAATAATCGAATTAAATTATCTTCTTTTCGATTCCGCCAGAGGGGAGGGGGTAGAGGGGGCATTTCAAGGGCTGCGCCGACCTCCTCTTTCTTGTCCGAACTTGTTGCATTTTTCTCGGCAAAGTCGCAGATCAGCGCCTTGGAGGGGCTAAAAAGTTCTCGAAGTGCGATTCCAAAAAGAACGCCGGAGAAAAACGGCTTTCTCCCCCAAGGATTGCTCTTCCGGCTCAACGCTCGGCCGAGTCTGTCTCGAACTCCAGGGGTTGCGCCGACCGCCTCTTTCAAGCGTGGCCGTGTTGCATTTTCACGGGAGGGCGCAGGAAGAGATTGCCAGCGACGATAAAGTTTTGCGAAGGTGCGGTCCTGAAAAATCGGGCGGCGATTTGCGGTGATCGTCCAGGGGAAAAATGCTCCCCCAAGGCGAGCAGGAAGAAGAGGAACGCTATCGCATGATCTCTGAAGACGCTGCGGAGATGGGAAAAATCCTCAATGCTGCCCGCAAGTGGCGATGACGGCGAATAATGGTCCGGTCATCGAAGCTCAAGAAAAACGGCAACTGGCTATCCGCAGCATTCGGATAGTCAGTTGCCGATGAGGACGTGGAGGAGCTTTTGGACGCCTCTCCCTCCCCTCTCACCGCCCCATTTTGTAACCGGCTTTTATAACCCGTTTTGTAACCCGTTTTTCTCCTCCTAACTTCTTATTTTTCAACCATTTAAGTCGGGGCGACTGGATTCGAACCAGCGACCTCCTGAACCCCATTCAGGCGCGCTAGCCAAACTGCGCCACGCCCCGAGTTTTAGCTCGATCGAGCTAATGGGTTTTAAAAATTCTATGATCCACAGGTACTTTCAGCAAGGGCGCTCTGATCGAGCAATCCTTCGCTGTGGGCGTCTCGAATGGTGGTGGGTTTTTTGTACACAAGTCTTTGGCGGCGTGTTTGGTTGAATAATCTACCCTTTATATCCGAGAATTGACCATGAAGGAATCTCTCACGTCGATTGCCTTTGCACTGTCTCTGGGCAGTCCGACGGCGGGGCTGGCGTTTGAGTGGCAATCCGCCTCGCCGCGGAGCCAAGGCGTTTCCAAGGAGAAGCTCGACGCCCTCAAGGACGATTTGGCGAAACGAAAAACCCACAGTTTCCTGGTCGTCCGGAACGATAAGATCATTTACGAGTGGTACGCGGCGGGACACGGACCCACTACGAGACATGGTGCCGCGTCTCTGTCCAAAGCGACGGTTGCGGGGCTCGCGCTAGCGCTGCTGCTCAGCGATGACAAGCTCCAACTCGACACGAGAGTCGCCGATCTTGTCCCTGCCTGGCAGGACGACCCAAGCAAACGCAAGATCACGCTGCGCCATCTTGGCTCGCACACATCGGGGCTTGCTGATGCGGAGCAAGATCGGCTGCCCCATGCTAAACTCACGGGCTGGAAAGGCGATTTTTGGAAACAGCTCGACCCGCCCAATGATCCCTTCACGCTCTCGCGGGATAAGGCACCCGTCGTGTTCGAGTCGGGAACGAAGTTGCAATACAGTAATCCCGGCATCGCCATGCTGGGCTTTGCACTTACCGCAGCCTTGAAGGACGCCCCGCAGAAAGACATCCGCACTCTGCTTCGCGATCGCGTGATGCGGCCCATCGGCGTCACGGATAACGAATGGTCGGTTGGCTATGGCAAGACGTTCCGAGTTGATGGCTTGCCTCTCATTGCGGGTTGGGGCGGTGGAAGTTACAGCGCCCGCGCCCTGGCGCGCATCGGTCGGTTGCTGCTACATGAAGGCGACTGGGACGGCAAACAACTCATCAGCAAAGAAGCGGTGCGCCAAGTGACCGGAGACGCCGGCTTGCCCGGCCACTGTGGAATGGGCTTTTGGACCAATGCCGATGGCCGTTGGGGTAAATTGCCCAAGGACACATATTACGGTGCAGGGGCAGGCGATCAGCTGTTGATTGTGGTGCCGAGCCTGAATTTAATTGTAGTCCGCAACGGCGAAACGCTCGCGCCGGAACCCAAGAACGCCAAAGATGTGTTTGAAGCCTTTCACGATCCGCGCGTGAAGATCCTCTTTGAGCCGGTCATCGATGCGATCACCGACATTCCGAAACGATCCAGCGCGGCTCCCTACCCTCCGAGCAAGATGATCAAGGGCATAAGATGGGCGGGAAAGGAAACAATCGTCCGCAAAGCCAGGGGCAGCGATAACTGGCCTCTCACCTGGGCCGATGATGACGATCAGTATACGGCCTATGGCGATGGTCGCGGTTTTGAGCCTTTTGTGCCGAGGAAACTGGGGCTTGGGTTCTCCCGCATCGAAGGCGATCCTCCTCGCTTCCGAGGCATCAACATTCTGTCCTCCACGGGCGAACAGTTGGGTGATGGGGCCGCGTCCAGGAAAGCCAGCGGCATTCTCTGCGTCGAGGGAGTGCTGTATCTCTGGACGCGCAACGCCGGCAACGCGCAACTCGCCTGGTCGAAAGACCACGGCAAAACGTGGGAATGGGCCGATTGGAAATTCACCACGAGCTTCGGCTGCCCGACGTTTCTTAACTTCGGCAAAAACTACGCCGGCGCCCGCGATCAGTTCGTCTACGTGTACTCGCAAGATGCCGACAGCGCGTACAGGGCTGCGGACCATATGGTCCTGGCTCGCGTGCCGAAAAACAGGATCGGGGAACGCGAGTCCTACGAGTTCTTTCGGAGCTGGGACACGAAGGGACGGCCGCTCTGGACGAAAGTAATCGACGAGCGCGGAGCGGTTTTTACGCACAAAGGAAAGTGTTATCGATCTAGTATCACATATGATTCTGGACTCCAGAGATATCTATGGGTGCAAATTCTCCCTGGAACCGAGGGCAAGAAGGCCGACACCCGCTTCGAGGGCGGCTTGGCTATCTATGATTCCCCGGAGCCGTGGGGTCCGTGGACGACGGTTTATTTCACCGAAAAATGGGATGTCGCTCCGGGCGAAACGGCCAGCTTCCCGGCCAAGTGGATGAGTACCGAGGGCAAGAGTATGTATCTGGTGTTTTCAGGAGAGGATTGTTTTTCCGTTCGCAAGGCGAGTCTAATATCGGATTGAAGTGAATTGCCATCTATGTCCGAGCCTGAAACTAAGCGAAGGCGTTTCTTCGCTTACGTTTCAGGCTCGGACGGGTTTGTCCGCGACTCACCGCTTTAACAGAGCCGCCCCATAATCATTGTTCGGATTGCGAATCACCGTGTGGATGTGATCCGTACTGCCCTGCTGCGGCGCATATTCGATCACCACGGTCGGCCCCTGCACGCGGAAGTAGGCCGCGCTCCCCATTGTGGTCGGTCCACTCCATGCAAAATAGGTCTCGCCGATCTTGTCCTTGATCTCCGCCATCCGCGCCTTGGCCGTATCCGGCTCCGTGATGTTCACCCAGGCGCCGATTACGTCGAGCAGCATCGCTTGCTGATCCGCATTCAGCGCGGAGCATTTGATTCCTTGCGGCTCGATCTTCTTGCCGTCCTCACCCGGTCCCAGCAACAACTGTCGCGGTCGCTTCCCGATGATTGCTTGTGTTTGCTGCTTCTCGTCGAGAGCGTTTATCAGCTTGAACGCGGTGTCATTTTCCAGGCCCAGCGGTCGCACATCCTTGCCGTTGCGAGAGAAGAGGGCCGGCTGTGCGCCGGTGTGCGATGGCGTTAGCACGAAATGCTTGCCGATCACCGTGACATTGACACCGAGGTGATGGCCGCCGAATTGCACCATCCACGGTTTCGTCTCCGATGGCTTGCCGAAGATCGCCAGGTAATACAGTGCGGAGCCGAACATCGTCTTACCGCCGCCTTTCGGACCTTTGCCCTTGCCGCCGCCTTTGCCCTCGGCCAATTGTTGATCGCCGTCCATGATGTCCACGACCTTTTGATAGCCGCTCTTGCTGAGCACGGCAGCAACCACGGACATCGCCTTGTCCCGCTGGGATTTGGTCAAGTCTCCGAGCTTTACGCCGTTCCGTGGCGTCATGGTCACCGGGAAATTGGACCACTTGGGTTTCCTATCAGAATCGAAGTCGTACAGTGCTTTCGCCCGTTGTTTCGCATCCAGCACATCGAGGAAGGCGTTAGCCGCCATCACCGCATGCGAAGTGGGTGTCGTTGCCTTGTCGTCCTCGACCACGGCAGCTGCTGGCTCGCGCGAGGCATACAGCGCAATGCCAATAAACACCATCGCGCCGAGAAGGGCGAGAAACCTCGCGCTGCCGGAGCGTCCCGCAAGTGGTAGCGTCTTCCGAATCGGCTCGTTCATAGGTTGCTCCCGCGGCAACAGGTCGGAGATTATACGGGTCAATGCCCGTGTCCATTATCTCTTTGGATAGGAACCAAAACGATTCGAACCGTGCCCGGAATCAGAGAGAAAAACGTGGTTCGCTGATGGAGGCATTGCAGCTCAAATAGATCGGTCCGAGCCTGAAGTGTAAGCGAAGACTGTCTTCGCTTACACTTCAGGCTCGGATATGAAACTGCTGCAATGGAATGCCGCGGGATAGGGACGATTTATTCGGGACGGCTCCCTCCCGCGATCGAAGTAGGACGACGCCGCGACCGCGAGGGGTACATGGCTTCGCGGAAGTCGATCTGTCGGCACAAGACTCCCGACTCCAGATGACGGCGCATCAATTCCATTGTTTCATCGACGAGATCAACCTGGATCAGAAGCAACTCACCCAGACGGGCGGAGGCCAGGGCGTGCTCAAGCGCCGCGATGGCGCCCTGAATTTCTTCGATGTGTTTGACGCGGCGGCGGCCCACCAGCCCCTTGCGAAAGATGGCATTGATCTCGCCAGGCGCACGGCCGCGGATGCAGTTCTCTTCCTCGTAAAGAATAACACGATCGAAGGAGTCGCCCAGCAATTCTGCCTGGCGAATCATGTCGCTGTCTCGGCGGTCGCCGGCGGCCGAGTAGACGGCCGAGCGGAACTTGTGCGGCAACGGCTCAAACGTCTCCAGGAGAGAAGCGAGCGACGACGTGTTGTGGCCATAGTCCAGAATGACCGTTGCGCCGTTGAAATCGAAGAGATTGAAACGGCCGGGTGTGTGCTCGAAATCGGCCACGAACGATTCCAACCCGGCAAGGATTGCCTCGCACGGTACGCCCAACACCCAGGCTGCGGCGGCAACGGCTAGAGCATTCTCGACTTGGAACCCGACCAGTCCGCCGTGGGTCAGCGGCACATTCTCCAGACTGACCAAGGGGATTTCCTGCGCACCCTCCGCGAGAATGATGCGCCGGTCGCGGACGAAAGCGGCTCGTCCGCCGCGGCTGCGATGCTCGACGATCACGGGATGTTGGCTATCCCGCGCGAAGAAAACAACGGAGCCAGGACAATACGAGGCCATCTCCGCAACCAACGGATCATCCGCCTTGAGGATCGCGTGTCCATCCGGGGCAACGACATCGACGATGGTGCGCTTGACACGCGCGAGCTGTTCGACGGTCTCGATGTCGCCGATGCCCAAATGATCGCCCTCGGCGATGTTGGTAACGATGGCGACATCGCAGCGATCAAAGCCAAGTCCGGCACGGAGGATTCCTCCTCGTGCCGTCTCCAGGATGGCCACATCGACGCGCGGATCGCTCAGGATCATGCGAGCGCTGAGCGGACCGCTGCAATCGCCACACTCGATACGTTGGTCGTCGATGTAGATGCCTTCCGTGCAAGTCATGCCGACACAGCGATGCCTGCGCGAGAGAATGTGAGCCAGCAGACGCGTCGTCGTCGTCTTGCCGTTGACGCCGGTGATGGCCGCGATGGGGATGCGGCCCGATTGTCCGCCGGGAAAGAGGCGATCGAGAACACCATCCACTGGGAGCGAGAGGTCGGAGAGAGACACGCGTTTCTGTCGGACCCCGTGGCCCAATTGAAATATGTCCGTGTCATCGGCACGACAAATGGGGATATGGCGCTGGCGGGCTGCTTGCACCAGGGCGGTTTCCGCTGGTTGAGGGCGGAGCCGCTGGGCCAGCTCACGCAAGCGAGCGATAGCGCCCTCCATATCGAAAGGTCGATCGTAAACAGCAGCCAAGCACAGATCGCGGCCGACTTCCAAGGAAGCGCGGCCGAGATCTTCGTATTCGAACTCGAGGGCGACTTTGTAAACGCCGTCTTCGTGCGTTTCGCGCGTGCGGCCAAAGCCAACCGGCGTCCCCGCGAGCGATTGCAGCTCCAGGGCCACGTGCTCCAGGATATGGGCCTGCCAGGTGCCGCGTCGGAGGCGCTCGAAGAAACCGCCCCGTCGCCCGACGCTACACCGGTGCTCGACCAGAGAAGGGAGCCAGGCCATCAAACGCTCATTGAAACCAGGCAATTCATCGGAAGGGGAATCCTTCAAAGGGCCGAGATCAACCCAGGCTTCCAAGACGGGAAAGTTGGCCCAGATGTTTGGGCCGTCTAGAAGCCGGACTCTCCTGAATTCCATGTGTTCTCCTTCCACCCTTATCGTGGGGTGTGGCTCCGGGATGTCTGCGGGCCTGGGCGGCACACCACCGCCCAGGCGACGACCTCTGCTCCTATCCGCGGCGCAGAATGCGGCACGCATCCGCGCCAATTACGTAGGATCAGCCCTGAAATCCGTTTCTCGCGTGAAGCGGTAGAATGTTAGCAAATGCCGTGCCTCTGGGAGAGAAGCCCTGATTCGTCACGAGGTGGATGCCGCGGATGACTCCAACTCGATGGGTCTAGTGCCTTCCTAACCTGGACGAATCAGATGTTCCTTGCTAACGGCATCCGTGACGATGACTCAACCTGAGAATCGACCGCATTGCCGCTCAGGCTGACATTGTTCTGGCGAAACCTAGTATAGAGAGTGAGGGCGTCCCCGGTCAGGTGTGCGACACGTTTCTCGACAAGAATGACGATGCCTTGACACCCCATAATCCGGAAGGCGGGCGGATTTTCAATAAAGCGCCCCATTCCTCACCAGTCTGGGAGAAATAGGACAACTTGAACGGAACAAACGAGAAGTCGGACAAGCTGCCGGCTCACTGGAGCGACGAAACAGCTGTTCAGCTTGAAACGGGCGAGACGCTCCTGGCCTGGTTTGAACCGGACTTGGATGATCGCCTCCATTATGCGCGGGGGGTGGTCCTCCTCACTGATCGGCGGGTGCTATCGGGCAGGGAGGTCGAAGGCGGGGCAGTACACTGGCAAAGTTGGCCATTGACCGAAGGCACAAGTCTGCGCACGGTTGAGCATGGGAGTGCCGCAACGCTTGAACTTGTGGATTCGTCAGGCCGGTTGGCGTGCTGGTACTACACGGCGGGTAAAGCCACGGCTGCGCATCGGTTGGTGCAGAAACTAGAAAGCTGGCGGCGGAGCCGGCAAGATGGAGATGGCCAATCGGGGACGGCGGTCTGTCCTAGCTGTGGGGCGCCCATCAACGCTGAGGATGGACGTTGTGAAGCCTGCGCGGCTGGGCCGGCCAAACCTTCGCTTTCCGCACTGCTTCGCCTGGCCGCATTTTCTCGCCGGCGTGCTCGGATCATCGTGCTGGGTTTCATACTGACCGTGTCGGCCGTGAGCGCCAGTATGGTGCCGCCGTATCTGACTAAGCCCATCATTGATAACGTGGTTCGGCCCTGGGAAGAACGCAAGGAGAACCACTCGACTCTGGCGGTTTGGTTGCTCATCGGACTAGCAGCGACCGCGATCGTGGCTTGGGCGCTCGATTGGGCCAAGCTCTACGTATTGGCCTGGGTGAGCGAACGTATCAGCGCCGACTTGCGGGCCAAGACGTACGCCCACTTGCAGCGACTGTCGCTGGAGTTTTTTGGCGGGAAGCGAACCGGCGATCTCATTTCCCGCATCAGCAACGATACCGAGCGCCTGTGCAATTTCCTCTCGATCAATCTGATCGATTTCAGCACCGACATTTTAATGATTGTCATGACGTCGGTTATCCTGATGTCGATCAACCCTTTGCTGGCGCTTGCGGTGCTGTGTCCGTTTCCGATCATCCTCTGGATGGTGGCGCGGGTGCGCGGCCGGCTGTTGCGCGGCTATCGCCAAGCGGGGGCGGCGTGGGGTTCGATGACCAGCGTACTCGCCGACACGATTCCCGGTATCCGTGTGGTTAAGGCATTCGCCCAGGAAAGCCGCGAGATTGAACGCTTCGATGTCAGTAACGAGCGGGTTTTTCACTCCGCTAATCGTCTCAACAAAGTATGGTCACTGTTCAGCCCGACGGTGACGATGTTAACGACCTATGGATCGTTGATTGTGTGGGTATTCGGCATATGGCAAATCTTCAAAGGCCGCACTTCGCTGGGCGAGTTGACCATGTTTTTAGCCTATAGTGCCCGCTTCTACACACGGATGGAGTCGATGATCCGCATGGCCTCGGCAGTGCAGCGCGCCGCAGCTAGCGCGCAACGGATATTTGAGATCCTCGATAAGCAGAGCAATGTGCCCGAGCCGGTGCGGCCTGTCCACCCTGGACGCCTGGAAGGCCGTATCGAGCTGCGCGGCGTGCGCTTCAAATACGGCTCGCGCGAAGTGCTACATGGCCTGGATTTAACGGTTGCACCGGGAGAAATGATCGGCCTGGTTGGGCCAACCGGGGCCGGGAAGACCACACTCATCAACCTAATCTGCCGTTTCTACGATGTCAGTGCCGGCGCGATCCTCGTGGATGGCACGGATGTGCGCTCGTTTCCGGTCGAGGAGTATCGTCGCAATATCGGCATCGTCTTGCAGGAGCCGTTCTTGTTTTACGGCACCATCGCTGAGAACATCGCCTACGGCCGGCCCAATGCCAGCCGCGAAGCGATTGTCGCGGCGGCGCGAGCGGCCCGCGCTCACGAGTTCATTCTGCGTTTGCCGTGCGGTTATGACTCACTCGTGGGCGAACGCGGACAATCACTGTCCGGCGGCGAACGGCAGCGCATCTCGATCGCGCGGGCGCTCTTGATCGATCCGCGGATCCTTATTCTTGACGAGGCCACGTCCTCGGTGGACACCGAGACGGAGCGCGAAATTCAGGCGGCACTGCAAAATCTGATCCGCGGCCGGACGACGATCGCCATTGCCCATCGCCTCAGCACTCTTCGCCGAGCGGATCGCCTCGTGGTTGTAGAAAACGGCCACATTGCGGAGATCGGCCGCCACGATCAACTGCTGGAGGCGCGGGGCAGCTACGCCCGATTGCATCAGGCGCAGATGGAATTGGTCCATGGGAGAAACGGAAATGGAACCTAAGGGTGCGGCGAATGGCCAAGCAGGACCGCGGCCCTTCGGACTCCATTACGACGTCTGGGGCCGACTTGTGCTGACGGATGCTGACGGCCGTCAACACATCGGCGTCGAATTGGTCCGCGCCTTTCCGCTGTCCGATCCCCAGCGCGGCATCTCGATTTGCGATTGTAAAGGAAGGGAATTGGTCTGGATAGCCGACCTGAATGCACTACCTGTGTCGTTGGTGCGGCAAATTGAAGAAGAATTAGCGAAGCGCGAATTTGTGCCGATTATTCGCAGGATTGTGAAGGTATCGGCACCGATCGAACCCTCCGAGTGGGAAGTGGAAACGGATCGCGGCTGCACAACGTTTGTACTGAACAGCGAGGACGATGTGCATGAATTGGACGAACATCGAGCGCTCATCACCGACGCTAACAGCATCCGCTATCTCATCCCGGACTTACGGCAACTGGACTCCCATAGTCGGCGTCTGCTGGAACGCTATCTCTAATTCCAAATTCTCGGCGATTCTGTCCGATTAGCGACGCGACGCTTCGCAGAAGCGTTTACTTCGACGCTTCTGCGAAGCGTCGCTAATCGAAGAGAACCATTTGTTAGCTCCGCGGCGTTGCTTCGTCTCTTTGTTGGATGCCAAGCTGGGGATTCCTCTGGCCCACGGACGGGGGCGGATGAAATAATGGAACTATGAATGCAACGCCGCCACCGGCCGATGCCAAGCGAGCGGACTTCGAGCTACTGTACGAACGTCACAGTCGCGAAGTCTGGGCGTTGGCCTATGCGCGGTGGATGAATGCCGATACGGCGCTGGACATAATGCAGGAAACATTTCTGCGCCTGTGGAAACAGATGGAGAGCGGAGAAATAATCCTTAATCCACGTGCCTGGCTGTTGCGCGTGGCGCGGAATTTGGCCGAGGACCACTCAAAGAGCGCTTTCAGGCGCAACGGTACCCATCCGCCTCACACAATGAACGGTGTCCAAGCTCAGGGGCCGCTGCCTCTGGAAAGTCTGGAAAGAGAAGAAACCTTCGCGCAGCTGCGCGGGGTGCTGGAACAAATGCCCAAAGCGGATCGCGAGATCCTGACTCTGCGATACGCTCTTGACTACGAAACAGGGGAGATCGCGGAACTGCTATCGATCAACGCCACTGCCGTGCATATGCGCTTGAGCCGTGCTCGGCAACGCTTGGCGGAACGCCTGAAGGCCCAAGGCGTGGTACAGTTGCCGTGAATCCCAAAACCCGGCCCCGATCAGGCGGGAGCCGCTCTCAGTGGGAAGATGTTATGAGTGTAGTAGGACCGTCTCCTGTGCAACCTGGCGATGATCTCGACGGGTTGCTCCGCAAGTTCTTCAAGAGCCAACTGCCGCAGCCCTGGCCGGCGCCGCAGGCCCGTGTATCCGTCACATCAAGTAAGCGGTATGCAGTCGGTCGTAGTCTCGTGCGTGGTCGCTGGGCGTTGGCGGCCTCGGTGGCACTGCTTTTTCTGGGTTCCTGGCTTCTTCCAAATCGGCTCACGCCAGATGC
>Ga0209062_1001399_pt1 | contig 43187 bp, 39 predicted proteins | sample Coa_R2_2_FD_187158 | JGI IMG/M metagenome (GOLD analysis project Ga0209062, IMG submission 187158) | Surface soil microbial communities from Centralia Pennsylvania, which are recovering from an underground coalmine fire - Coalmine... | ecosystem: Environmental > Terrestrial > Soil > Unclassified...
TGCCCCAAGAAGCATTCCCGCTCGGCCGGGCCCAGCTCGCCGACGATGTAGCCGAGCACCCGGCCCCGGATCCCCGCACAGCGCGCGTCGTCTCGCTCTTGCATGGTCGGCGTGTACTCCACTTCGTCCGCGTTTGCGCGGCCCCAGGCGCCGCGGCGAGTCTGCCACCAGCGCTCTCATAATAGATAGAGCGTGCGTCGCCGATGGGTAGTCTCGCCTAGCCCACCGGGCGTTACATCCGCGCTCATTCCCCAAGGTCCGCGTGCTAGCCCCGCTGGCGCCCCGCTGCCCGCCTGGCAGTATAGCCCACGCGAGCATCCCCGCTGCGGCCGGCCGCCGATCCTGAATTGCCCCGGTCCGAGTGTAACGAATCCCCCCGCCGCCGAGACCTGACCTGCGAATGGGGGAGAACACGACGGCCCCTGAGCGAACGGCAGGCGCCGATCTCAGCGGGGCGCACGGGGAGGATGAGGTGATGAGTGATCTGCACTGGACAGGGGCCGCCCTGCTGCTGGCGATCGCGGTGATGGGCGGCAGCAGCTCCCGCACGCGGCGGAACACGGAGCAGAGCTGGGAAGAGTTCGCTCGGGCAAACGGCATCGCGACGGAGCATGGAACGGCCGCTCCGCGTCAGGCGCTCACCGCGCCGGCGGCAGCCGTCACTTCGGCGGCGCCGGCGCCCAGCGTGCCAACCGCAGCGAGCGGGCGGACGACCTGGCTGCGGGCCGCGGCAACCTGTGGCCACTGTGGGCGCGCGGCGGGCGAGCTGGAGTGGGACGCGGCGGCGCCCGCGAAGCGGGCGGTCTTGCGGCCGGCGGGCGGGACGCCCATCCGGGTCGTGCCGCTCGGCGCCCGGCTGCGCTGCCCGCACTGCGAGGGGCCAGTGTTCGCCGAGGAGCCCGAGCCCGTCATCGTGCGGCCGCCGGTCACGCTGGCGCCGGCACGTTGCGGCCGGCCGCGCAAGAGCGACCAGCGCGCGAGCTAAGTGTGACGGTTCCTGGCCCTACCCCCAACGGCGTGGGCAGGGACAGGAGTGGCCGTGGCGAAGACCAGCCACAGGGAGGAGAGAATCATGTCGAGAGATACGAACTACGACGTGATCATCATTGGGACGGGGGCGGGCGGCGGCACGCTAGCGCACGCGCTCGCGCCGACGGGCAAGCGCATCCTGCTCCTAGAGCGGGGCGACTACGTCCGCCGCGAGCCGGAGAACTGGGACACCCGCGCGGTCGAGCTGCAAGGACGCTACAACAACGCCGAGCCGTGGGTCGACGAGGATGGGCGGGAGTTCACGGCCGGCACGCACTACTTCGTGGGCGGCAACACGAAGTTCTACGGCGCGGCGCTTCTGCGCATGCGCGAGAGCGACTTCGGGCCGGTGCGCCACCACGGCGGCATCTCGCCGGCCTGGCCGATCGGCTACGACGAGATCGAGCCTTACTACACGCGCGCCGAGCACCTCTACCACGTCCACGGCATGCGCGGAGAAGACCCCACGGAGCCGCCCGCGAGCGCTCCCTACAAGTACCCCGCGGTCAGCCACGAGCCGGTCATTCAGGAGCTAGCCGACAAGCTGGCAAGCCACGGCCACCAGCCATTCCACCTGCCCGTGGGCATTCTGCTCAACGAGCAGAACCCGCGGCAGAGCGCGTGTATCCGCTGCGCCACCTGCGACGGCCACCCCTGCCTGGTGAACGCCAAGGCCGACGCCCAGGTCGTCTGCGTCGATCCGGCGCTCCAGCACCCGAACGTGACGCTGCTCACGCGGGCCTACGTGGCGCGGCTGGAGACGAGCCCGTCGGGCCGAGCCGTGAGCGGCGTGGTCGTCGAGCGCGACGGCACGGTCGAGCGGTACACGGCGGATGTCGTGGTGGCGTCCTGCGGCGCCATCAACTCGGCCGCGCTGCTCTTGCGCTCGGCGAACGAGCAGCACCCGAACGGCCTGGCGAACAGCTCCGACCTGGTTGGCCGCCACTACATGTGCCACCTGAACTCGGTGGTGCTTGCTATCTCGCACCACGCCAATACCACACGTTTCCAGAAGACGCTCGGCCTGAACGACTTCTATTTCCGCGCGCCCGACGGGGAGTACCCGCTGGGCCACATCTCGTTCGTTGGCAAGACGGACGCAAATGGGCTCGCCGCCGGCGCCCCGCGCCTGGCCCCCGGCCTCACGCTGGAGCAGATGGCGAAGCACTCGCTCGACTTCTGGCTTACGTCCGAGGACTTGCCCGACCCGGACAACCGCGTGACGGTCGATCGGCAGGGCCGCATCAACCTGCGCTACACACAGAACAACGAGGAGGGGCACCGCCGCCTCCAGGCGCAGCTCAAGCAGATGCTCGGCCGCATCGGCTGCGAGGCCCACGCCGTCTGCCGGGAGAACTTCGTGCCGACGACGGCGTACATCGGCAAGCGGATCCCGCTGGCGGGTGTGGCGCACCAGAATGGCACCCTGCGCTTCGGCCGCGACCCGCGCGCGTCGGTGCTCGATCCCAACTGCAAGGCACACGACCTGGACAACCTCTACGTGGTCGACGGCAGCTTCTTCCCGTCCAGCAGCGCCGTGAATCCCGCGCTCACCATCATGGCGAACGCGCTGCGTGTCGCCGACCATCTGGCCGAGCGGCTGGCCGTTCGGCTCGACGGTGCGCGCACGCCGGTACCCGCGGCTATCGCCGCCAGCCTATAGCCGCAACACGCCTACTCGCAGAGGCCACACATAAGGCAGCAGGAGGAGATTCCATGACACGCTCGATGCGCTCCCTCGCCCTGGCCGCGGTGCTCGCCGCGGGGATGCTCGGCAGCGCGGTCGCTGCCACCCACGCCCAGATGGAGCCGATGGACATGATGGGCGCCTGCATGGTGCCGATGGTGCCCACATACCCCGGCGCGCAGCCCGCCTCGGCGCAAATGCTCGCCATGCGCAGCGGCATGGCGCACAGCGTCACCGTCTGGGCCACCGGCGACAGCGTGCAGCAGGTGATCGGCTACTACCGCGCGCAGCTTGCCGCCGATGGCTACGTCGACAGCACCCCGGGCATCGCCCAGACGATGCCGGGCCAGGCGCAGACCGGCGGCCCGGGCGCCGAGCTAATCAACAGCGCCGAGTTCGCGAAGGACGGGCGCCAGTTCGTGTACGTCGCGGGCACCAGCCCGGGCTTCATGCTCGCCGTCGGTTGCCAGTAGCCGACGCACGCGGGGCCGGGGTCTCCCGAGCCGCTTGTCGAGGGACCCCCACCCCACTCCCCGAAGATTCACCGTCTCGCGAGCCCCCGAGGTGTCCGACGACTCCGCCCCCTGTTGGCGGGACATGGGAGAACAACCATGTGGCGAGTCCCCAGCCGCCGCCGAGACGCGCAACGTGGATCCTGGCCACCAACGCGGGTGTCCACAGCGCGCGCAGGGTACCTGCTAACAGTCGGAGCCCTGCTGGTCGGCGCGATTCTCCTGGCGCCGACCAGCATCCGAATGGGAGCGCCACGGGCGCAAGTCCTGCCCCCGGCCCCGATCACGGCCGTCGCCAAAATGGGCATGACGGTCGAGGACATGGACCGGTCGGTAGCCTTCTACACGAGCGTACTCGACTTCGAGAAGCTCTCCGACGTCGAGGTGGCCGGGGCCGAGTACGAGGCGCTGACAGGCGTGTTCGGCCTGCGCGCCCGTATCGTCGACCTGCAACTCGGCGACGAGACGCTGGATCTGACCGAGTACCTGACGCCGCGGGGCCGCGAGATCCCCCGCGACTCGCGCAGCAATGACCGCTGGTTCCAGCACGTCGCCATCATCACCAGCGACATGGTGGCAGCGTACGACCGGCTGCGGACGAACAACGTGCGTCACGCGTCCACGGGACCGCAGCGCCTGCCCGATTGGAACCCGAGCGCCGGCGGCATCGAGGCGTTCTACTTCTTCGATCCCGACTGGCACGTGCTTGAGGTATTGCAGTTCCCGGATGGGAAGGGCGATTTGAAGTGGCACCGAGATCGTGGACTGTTCCTGGGCATCGATCACACGGCAATCGTCGTCGCCGATACCGAGGCGAGCGTGCGGTTCTACGGCGACCTGCTGGGCCTACAGATCGTCGGGACGAGCGAGAACTATGGCGATGAGCAGGCGCACCTCAATAACGTGTACGGCGCCCATCTCCGCATCACGACGCTCCACGCCGCCTCGGGGCCGGGAGTGGAGCTCTTAGAGTACCTGGCACCGCGCGATGGCCGTGTTTATCCAGCGAGGGCCCGCCCCAACGATCTGTTCCACTGGCAGACGACTGTAGTCAGCGCCGACGCCCGTCAGACCTTTGAAACGGTGCGCGCACAGGCGCCGTCGCCCGTTTCGGGAAACTTGGTGGCGTTCCCAGATGCCGGCAAAGAATTCCGGGTCGCCGGCCTGATCCGCGATCCGGATGGCCATGCCTTGCAGGTAGTGGGGCGCTGAAAACCACGCTACCTCCATGTGTAACGGCCTCGCCACTGGCGAGACTACATTTCAGATAACCAGCGCGAACGAAGCGCTAAACGGCTGCACCCGCGGGACTATCAGCGGAGGAGGAACGGCCATGTTGGATGTACTACACCAGGTGATCGAGCGGGCGAGTGTCGACGCGGCCTTCCGTGGGCGGCTCGCGAGCGACCCGGTCAGCGCACTGAGAGGATACGACCTGACACTCGACGAGCGCGCGACTGTGCTGAGTGACGCTATCGGCAGCACCGTATCGTTGGGCCTGGATGCCCGTGTGAGTAAGATCGACAATCCGGCGATGCCGGGAGACGCGTTCCCCAACGGGCCGTTCGATCATCCGTTCGGCTCGTGATCGTCCGACCAAGGGCAGCCACCCGCCTGGTATCCAGGCGGGTGGCTGCGAGCGTCGCCTGCAGAGGCCGCCGTTGTGGATCGTATCGGTGTCCCCGCATACACTGGCCATTGGGGAATCCGGGCTTCTGGATGCACGAGCCGCGTCAAGTAGCTCTCCGCTGTCTGGCGACCCCCGGGACGCGGCGCCCTATAATCGGTGATTCTCGATCGGGAGGGCGACTAATGCAGGACCCGAGCGATGCAACCATCAACGTGGCAGAGCTGCCCGACATCCCGCCGCCTAGCCTCCGCACGATGTCCATCGAGGTGGAATCGCTGGGCAAGCAAAAGAAGGTAGGGCGCTACCGCCATTTCGAGATCCTGTGCGATGAACCGCCGCGGCTCGGCGGAGAGGACGAGTACCCGCAGCCGCTCACCTACCTCGTGGCCGGCGTTGCGTTCTGACTTCTGACACAGGTGGCGCGGTACGCGTCCATGCTCAAGAAGACCATCACGAGCGCCAAGTGTCGCTGCGAGTTCGACTTCATGCTGACCGGCTCGGTCATCCAAGACACGAACCGGGCGGTCGTCAAGGGCTTCCGCACGCACCTGGAAATCGAGTCGCCCGAGCCCGACGAGGTCGTGCTGCGCATCGTGCGCGCCGCGAAACGCGGCTGCTACGCGGAGCAGCTTATCGAGCACCCGGTGCCCATTACCAGCACCTACGTCATAAACGGCAAGCCGGGCTCCGTGGATTTGAGCGACCGCGGCTGACGCGCGCGGGTCTCATGGCGCCGCGCCGATCGACGCGCAACCGATCACACGGCGCCTTGTGAACTTGCTTCCCGTCCCGACACGTTCGCCGCGACGTCGGTGTGCATGATGGCCGCCGTGACTAACACCTTCGCGGACGCGCTGAAGTTTGACGAGGACCTGGAGCGGCTCGGCATGCGGTCGGGTTATTCCTGACCGGCCGCGCCGGGCGATCGCTCATGCCGTTCGCGGGCGGCTCCGCGGCCGGGCACAGTCCGACCGATCCGCCGGGTCTGCGTGTGGGAGACGGCCCCATGATGCTCCGGGGGACAGAGATCAAGGCCGTAGTCTTCGACGCCTACGGCACGCTCTTGGACGTCGGCTCGCTCACGGCAGCCTGCGCCGCCGTGACGGCTGATCCGAGCGCGTGCGTGACGCTCTGGCGCGCCAAACAACTCGAATACACGTTCCTACGCTCGCCCATGGGCCGCTATGTGGACTTCTGGCGGGTGACCGCTGACGCGCTCGACTACACTGTGGCCCACTTACGCTTGGCCGTGGCGCCGGCCGCGCGCGAGCGCCTGCTGGAGGCGTGGCTCGCCCTCGAGCCATACCCCGACGCTGAGGCGACATTGCGACGGCTGGCCAGCCGGCCGCTGGCGGTCCTCTCGAATGGGAGCCCGCGTATGCTGGAGACCGCCCTGGAGCACGCGGGCCTGCGCCCATACCGGCCGCACGTGTTCAGCGTAGATCCGCTCGGAATCTACAAGCCCGCCCCGCGTGTGTACGAGGAGGCGCCGCGCTGTCTGGGCGTGGCGCCGGAGCGCATCCTATTCGTGTCGGGCAACTCCTGGGATGCCGCAGGAGCCGCCAGCTTTGGCCTCCGGGTGGCCTGGCTCAACCGCGCCGGCGTGCCGTTCGACGTGCTGGGCCAGCAGCCGGACTGGGAGATTCGCTTGCTCCGCGAGCTTACTGACCGCCTGGACGGACCCCGCGACGCACGGGGAGGCGCGTGATTCAGTCGATGCGCTGCGCGCCGTTCAAACACGTGAGCGTTCGCGGAATCTCGATAGCCTCTCGGGGGTTGCATAACCGCTGGATTCGTAGGAGTGATCGTTCTGCCCTACTGGGTAGCAGGTCGTGCAAACAGGAGGGTGCGCTCGTCGCGCTGAGGCGGCAGCGGCCGACCGCACGGTCTTTTTGGCAAGTTTTTGGCAACCTGGACGTGGAAAACTTGCCAAGAACGGGGCGGACGCGCATGCACCAGGTGGACGCGTATCTCACGGAATCGGCTCCGGGATCAGCAAAACTCTGATGCTTGATATTGGCCAGTATCGCTTGATCCAGCGATATAGTGCTTCCTAAACCGCCGGCCGGGAGTTCGAGTCTCCCCGGGGCCTCCAATTCCATGTAATTGCGCCAAAAATCGAGATGGTGGCTGTCTCGATTGCCGCGGTTCAACGAACCGCGCGTCTGGTACGCGGGTGCCCGGTGCCGTGTCGCGATTTCTTCGGCCAGCTTGGCGGGACGTCCGCCGGGCTTCGCCTGACACTATGTTCCTCGTCGTCCTCTTGGCAAGGTTTTGGCAACTTGCACCTGGTTTCCGGCCCTTGCTGACGTATGCGCGGCACGTGGGCGGTAAGGCCTCGCTCGGCAGTCAAGTCGGCCCGGCGCTGCGCCATTGGTCGCTCTGTAGTATCCGGCGCAACACCATGGCCGACATACACTGCCGTCCTACTCGCCGCGGAGGGCTCATTGCGGGCAGGTAGCCGAAAAGCCGGGTGCCTCCGTTCCCACGTCACGCCACCAGGTCGAGCGCGGTGTATTGGGTGCTGCCGCACCAGCCGGTCGCCAGTGGATCTTGTCGGCAGTGTGGGCCAATTCGTACTGATCCCGGACTCGGCCGCCCGCAAACTTCCGATCAGCGCAGCCGGAGTTCTGATCACGGCTTAGTAGTCCATGGGGTTGGGATGCACGAAGACCATGGGGCGGCCCTGCTAGCCCAGTCGCTCGAAATTGAGCGGCCCGTTGATGTGCTCGGCCATCGTCGTCCTCCTTGCTATGGGTTACTCATCGCCGGTCGTCGGGTAAGGAGCAAGGTCTTTGGGTCCGCCGCCGGGCGAGCAGTCTACCGCGGGCTAGTCCAGCGCGCCCGACTCGCGCACGAACCCGGAAGCATGTAGCTCGTCGACGAAGTGATTGTCCACAAAGTCCTCGCCGCGGGCAGCCGAGGCCCCCGGCGCGTCGATTACCGCCAGCATGGCGCGGACGGCCTCGGGCGACACACGGAAGTCAGGCCGTCCCCACAGGTCGCGGTAGTAGCGATAGGACTCGTCCAGGACCGCAGGATCGTCCGTCTGCGTGTACTTGCCCAGGGCCGCTTTGGCCGCGGCGGCGTCGGCGCGGGCGAGGGCGACGGCCGAGATGTAGGTGCGCAGCACGCGACGGATTACATCGGGATGCTCATGTGTGTAGGGCACGTTGGCGCCCACCGTGCCCTGGAGAAAGGGGAGGTGTAGGTCGGCGGCGTTGACCAGCGGCACCAGTCCCGCCTGGATGGCCATCTGGGTGACCGGTGGCGAGAGCAGCGTCGCGTCGGCGAGGCCCTGGACCATGATCGCGAGCTGCTCGGGAGGCCCCTGCGAGGCGGACTGGATACGGACGTCCTGGTTGGGCGTCAGGCTGTAGTGATTCAGGAGCATCAGCCACGCCGAGTGAATGGTCCCGCCCGGGACGCTGCTAACGACCGTCTTGCCGCGTAGGTCCTGGGGGTCCTGAATGCCTCCGTCAGGACGCACGAAGAGCGTGTAGGGCATGCCGTTGACCAGGGCGGCGATCGCCACCAGGTCCGCACCCGCCAGCCGGGAGGTCAGTACGTTCGCGCCGAAACCGACCGGGGTTTCGCCGCTGGCAACGGCTTGATCCGTGCGGGAGGCTTGCAGCAGCACGATCTCGACGTCCAGCCCCTGCTGCTGGAACAGTCCCTGTTCATAGGCCAGCAAGACGGGAATATTGCTCGCCGAGGCCGACGCGTAAGCGATGCGCAGCGGAACGGGCGTGGGCGCGCTAGTCGGCGGCGCGGTCGGGACGGCCGTCGCGTCCGACGCTTCCGGCAGACCCGGCGGGGCGCCGGGTGCGGGCCGGGCCGGGGCCTGCACGGTTGTACAGGCTAGCGTAAGCGCGACCAGCAGGTACGCGACACTACGCATCGCGGTGGCCGAGCACCCAGTCGCGGATCAAGGCGTTCGTCTCCTCGGGGGCCTCCCAGAAGTAGCCATGCGACTGGCCGCGCAGCTCCTGGTACTGCGCGCCCGGAATCCGCTCGGCCATCAGCTTGCCCTGCGCGACGTGGTTGCTGCCCCCGACGTCCTCCGTGCCGACGACGATCAGGCTGGGAACGGTGACGTCGCCCAGGCGGTGCGTGGCTTCCCAATACTGGCGCGCCATAACCAGGCGAACGTACTCGGGGAGCCGCGCGTGGTGCGGCCACACGTACTGCTCGAAGAAGGTCTTCACCTTGTCGGGGTGGCTCGCTCGATAGCGGTCGGTGAAGTAGACGGGGGAGTCCACGATCTCCTCCCGCACGTACTCGTCGAACCCCAGGCGAGCAAGCCCGCTCGAGACGCGGTAGGACAACCCCGGCAGGCATTCGGGCCCTGGTCGCCCGGCGGGGCCGGAGCCGGTGGCAGCGAGAATGAGGCTCTTGACTCGGTCGGGCCAATCGAGCGCCGCTTCCAGCGCGATGCGACCGCCCATAGAGTGGCCGAGCAGGTGGGCAGCCGGAACGTCGAGCTGGTCGAGCAGGGCGATAACGTCGCACGCCATCTGTTCGATCGTATAGGCGCCCTGATAGTGCGTGGAGCGCCCCACCCCGCGCACGTCGAGGATGATGAGCCGCATGTCTTTGGAGAGCGCGGGCACTTGATCGGGCAGCCATACGTCGGCGGGGAAGGCCGTCGATGGTAGCAGGACCAGCGGCTCGCCGTCGCCGTGCGACTCATAGTACATGTCGATGCCTGTAGCCAGGTGCACCGTGGGCATGGCAACCTCCCTCGCCAGATGCGTCGCGATCCCGCAGGCCCGCGCCCGGGGTGGCCAATCCGCCGCGGCACTCGCCGTGAGAGCGACGGACGGACGCCGCGAAGTGCGGGGATTCTAGCACTCGGGGCGTGAGCCGGCCACGCAGCGCCGCAGCGGGCACAGAACACTTGCCTTGAATGGTCCCCGCGCGTGTGGGATACTGCGGACTGATCTCCACCCGGAGAGACCTGCTCACCATGACCGATGAGAGCCCGTCTCCGGAGCGCCTACTCGCAGGCTATCGTGTCCTCGACCTAGCCGACGAGGCGGGCGCCTACTGTACCCTGACGCTCGCCAGTCTGGGCGCCGAGGTGATCAAGGTCGAGCCACCCGAGGGCTGCTCGTCGCGGCGGCTCCCGCCCTACGCCCACGACCAGCCAGGTCCCGAGTCCAGCCTCTTTCATCTCTACTACCACGCCGGCAAGCGCTCGATCACGCTGGACATAGATAACCCCAGCGGCCAGGCGCTCTTCCGCCGCCTTGCCGTGACGGCCGACGCCGTGGTCGAGACGATGCCGCCCGGCGTCATGGCCCGTCGCGGACTCGACTACCCCGCCCTGGCCGAGATCAACCCGGGGTTGGTGTACACGTCGCTCACCGGCTTCGGCCAGACGGGGCCGCGCCGCAACTGGCTGTGCCCCGAGCCCGTGCTCGTCGCCATGGGTGGCGTCCTCTACCAGTGCGGCGAGCCCGAGGAGGAGCCGTGCGCACCGCCGGGCCACTTCGGCTACGGCGTCGCGTCGAGCTTCGCCGCGCTCGGCACGCTCGTCGCCCTGTTTGCGCGCGCCGCCACCGGCCGCGGCCAGCACGTCGACGTCGCAGCGCAGGAGTGCGTCGCACTGGCCACCGACTCCGGCATCCCGAAGTACGCCCGCACCGGCGCCGTGCCGGGCCGCGAGGGCCAGACCTATCGCTCGATCACGCCCGGCGGCTTGTATCCGTGCAAGGATGGCTACGTGCGCATCGTGGGCGGGCAGCTCCGCCACTGGCGCGCGCTGGTGCGCTGGATGGGTAGCCCCGAGCCGTTCAGCGACCCCGCGTGGGAGGACCGCGAGCAGCGCAACCGCCAGCGCGAGGAAGTGGACCGCGCGGTCGCGGAGTTCACCCGGCGCTACACGCGCGCGGAGCTGTTCGCGCAGGGGCAGGCGGCCGGCGTTCCGGTCACGCCGGTGAACACGCCGGCCGAGTTCGTGGAGAGCAGCTTCGTCGCCGAGCGCAGGTACTTTAACCCGCTCACGCACCCGCTGGTGGGCACCTACCGCGCGCCGGGCGCCGGCTTCCACCTCGACGGTGCGCCGGTGCCCGTGGCGGGACCCGCGCCGCTGCTGGGCCAGGACAACACACCCATCTACCGCGGCGAGCTGGGGCTGACGACGGACGAGCTGGCGGCGCTGGCCGCCGCTGGGGGTAGTGTGACGCCGAAGGCGCCGACCGCGCCGAAGGCGGCGGGCTTGTCCCTGACGGGACAAGCCCGCGGACGCACAGCGCAGCGAGGACCGACGGCGCAGCCGCCGACCGTAGCTGCGACGCAGCGAGGACCGACGATGGCGGCCGCGGCGCGGCCCCTGGCGGGCGTGCGCGTGCTGGAGTTCGGCACCGGCTACGTCGGCCCTGTCATCGGCATGCGCCTGGGCGACTTCGGCGCCGACGTGGTCAAGGTCGAGACCGGGCGTGCCATCGACTTCATGCGTGGGCCCGCGCCCCGCAGCACGGACCTTTCCCCCAGCTTCTACGACGTGAACCGCAACAAGCGCGGCGTGACGATCGACGCCGCCAGCCCGGCGGGCAAGGCTCTGGTCCTGCGACTGGTGGAGCGGGCCGACGTGGTCGTGGAAAACTTCGGCGCCGGGGTGCTGCGCCGCCTCGGGCTCGACTACGAGGCGCTCCGCGTGGTGCGGCCCGACCTCATCATGCTCAGCTCGCAGGGGCTCGGCGCGACTGCGACGCACTCGCTCACGCTCGGCCAGAACCTGCCGCCGCTCATCGGCCTCACCCACCTGTGGAACCACCCGGGCGCCGAGCAGCCCATCGGCACGCACCTCTTCCACCCCGATTACTTCGGCGGCGTGCAAGGCGCGTGTCTCGTGCTGGCGGCGCTCGACCACCGCCGGCGCACGGGCCAGGGCCACTACCTGGACGTGTCGCAGGCAGAGGTGGCCGCCTCGCTGGTCGGGCCCTACTATCTGGACTGGACCATCAACGGCCGCGTGACCGAGCCGCGTGGCAACCACGCCTACCCTGGTGCGCCCGTCGGCTGCTACCGCTGCGCCGGCGACGACGCCTGGTGCGTAGTCGTCGTGCGTACCGAGGCCGAGTGGGCCGCCTTCGGCCGTGCCATCGGCGACCCGCCCTGGACGCGCGATCCTCGCTTCGCCGATCTGCCCGCGCGCGTGCATCACCGCGAGGCGCTGGACGCCCACGTGCAGATGTGGACCCGCGAGCGCACGCCCCACGCGGTGATGGAGACGCTCCAGGCGGTGGGCGTGCCGGCCGGCGCGGTGCAGACGATGGCGGATCTCCTGGTCGATCCGCAGCTCGCGGCGCACGAGTTCATCGTGACACTCGACGCCCTGGTTCCCGACCCGATCCCGGCGGGCGGCATCCCGGTGCGGCTCTCCGACACGCCCGGGGCGGTCCGGCGGCCACCCCCGCTGCTCGGCGAGCACACCGCCGAGGTACTCCAGGAATGGCTCGGCCTCTCCCCCGGCGCCGTCGCCCGCCTCGCCGCCGACGGCGCCCTGCAGTAGCAGCGTGCGGGCAGCCCTATAATTACGGAGTTTAGCGGCCGGCACGCGCCCGGCCGTGGCGTAGAGGGGGCGTGATGCCAGTCGTCCAGCCCGCGACAGCCTCGCATACGACGCTCGAGGTGATGAATCTCCCACGTGCGCTGCGCTTCTACCGCGAAGTGCTCGGCCTGCAGACCCACGCGGCGTCGGCAACGACCGGGCACCTGCGCGCCACGAACGGTCAATACGCGGCGATGCACGAACGGCACAACCCCGGGCCGCAGCCGTTTTTCAACTTCTACGCCCGCCCAGTCCCTGATGCCGCCGCGGTGGACGCGGTGCACGCCCGAATCGCCAGCGCCCCCGACGCCTGGGGAATACAGGAGATCACCATTCCGGCCCGCGAGGACCCAACGAGATTCGGCGTGGACACCTACGGCTTCTATCTGAAGGATGGCGACGGCAACTGGTGGCGGATCGAGGAGAATGATAGTCCCTTCGGGACGCTGCTCATCCCCCGGGATGCCGAGCCACGCGACTCTATCGTTCCTGCTGGCCCGATCGGCTACGTCACGCTGGAGTGTCGTCGCCTGGCGCCGACGGTGAGCTTCTACCGTGACTATCTGGGGTTAGAGATCAGGCGCGTCGGTCCCACGTACGCCCACTGCGGCGGGTATGGCGGCGTCAACGTGATCGTGGTGGAGGTCGGGGACCGCCTCCTGCCGCAGCGCCGCTCCAACCATCACGGCCTCATGCTCCGGGGAGACGAGTCGACCATCGACCGCCTGCACGCGGCGACCGCGGGGGTCAAGGACACCTTTGGGATTCAGAAGCTCCAGGCGCCGTGCGCGGCACACGGCTCGTACTCGTTCTATCTGGAGGACCAGGACACCAACTGGTGGGAGGTGGAGATCTGGGAAGAGGGCATCTGCCCGTGGGACCGTATGGAGGCGACGCTACAGGCCGGCGGGCTGGGCTTCGCGCGGCGCCCGCGCCCTCCCCAAGCCGCGCCACTCAACCGGTAGCCCCGCCACCATTGGCGTCCAGCTTGTAGATCCGCGCGGCGTTGCGCCAGAGCAGCTTCTCCTGGCATTCCGGCCGTAGGCCCAGCTCGCCGATCTCCCGGGTGGCGCGCTCGAAGTCGATGATCGGGAAGTCGGTGCCGAACAGCACCTTGTTCTGGCCCCAGCTATTGATGAAGTGGATGAACTCCGGCTTCCAGTAGCGCGGCGCGTAGGCGTCGGAGCCGATGTACACGTTGGGGTGCTTCCAGGCGACCGAGATCATCTCCTCGACCCACGGCCAACCGGTATGGATGCCGATCAGCTTCAACTCGGGGAAGTCGCAGGCGATCGTGTCCAGGAGGATCGGGCGCCCGACGCTCGGCAGCGGGCGCTCGCGCGAGTAGACGAGGCAGTGGCCCACCTGCATCTGGATCGGCACGTCCAGCTCGACGCACTTGGCGTAGAACGGGTAGTACTTGCGGTGGTCGGGCGGCAGCTCGAACCAGTGCGGGTACAGGTGTGCGCCGACGAAGCCCAGCTCCTTGATGGCGTATTCCAGGCGCCGGACCCCCGCCATGCCCTCCGTCGGGTCGATCCCTGCCAGCCCGCGGAAGCGCGTGGGGTGCGCCTGCACTACCGCGTGCACCATCTCGTACGGCAGGTGCCAGTTCACGTTGTGGGGGATGGGGCCCGACTTGGCGGCCGCGATGAACGCGACGTCGATGCCGGCGCGGTCCATCTTCTCCAGGTACTGCTCGATGGTCAACCCCTCGATGCGGTCGCGCTCGGCGCCGATCTGGCCGCCCAGGAACGTCTCGTACCACTTCGGTCGAAACGCCAGCACCTCGGGTGTGTGCAAGTTGATCACGATGTCAATCGCGCCCGGCACGCCTCACCTCCCACGCTCTCGGATGGTTATCGCCCCTGCCAGACCGGCTCGCGCTTCTCGGCGAAGGCCCGGGGGCCTTCCCTCGCGTCTTCGGTGGTGCTGATGAGCGCCGACAGGTCGGCTTCCAGTCGCAGGCCATCGTCCAGCGGCAGGTCCAGCCCCTTGTTGATCGCCTCCTTGACGAAGCGCGTGGCGATCGGCGCGTTGCGCGCGATCTTTTGCGCGAGCGCCAGCGCAGCATCCATCAGCTCGGCGCGGGACACCACCGCGTTAACCAGGCCGATGCGGTACGCTTGCTGCGCGTCGATCGGCTCGCCCGTGAGCGCGAGCTGGAGCGCGTGGCCCTTGCCCACCAGCCGCGTCAGTCGCTGCGTGCCGCCCGCGCCCGGGATGATGCCGCGCCGCACCTCCATCAGGCCCAGCTTGGCGTCCTCGGCCGCGATCCGCAGGTCGCACGCCAGCGCGATCTCCAGACCACCGCCGACCGCGTAGCCCTGGATCGCGGCGATCGTCGGGCGGTCCACGGCCGCGATCGCGCGGTGGTGCTGGGCGATCCCCGGCCGCACGCGCACGGCGCGCGCCTCGATCGGCCCGCCGGTCGTTGCCGCGCGCTCCTTGAGGTCGGCCCCGGCCGAGAACGCGCGGTCGCCCGCCCCGCTGACGATGGCCACCCGCACCTCGGGGTCCTCGTTCATCGCCTGGCACGCCGCGATGATCTCCCGCGTCATCTGGCGGTTTAGCGCGTTGAGCGCCTCCGGCCGGTTGAGCGTCAGGAAGGCGATGCCGTCCTCGACGCGGTACAGAATCGTCTCGTAGCTGCCACCGTTCGCGGCCATGCGGCGACCTCCTCGCGAAAGACGGTGCTCCAGCGTGCGGCTCGGGGCGCGCCTCCGTGCCAGGACGGGGGCTCCTCGTTGTTCTAACGTGCGACGGTAGCCCGGGCAAGGCCGGGGGGCAGCGGCGCACCTCCTCCTCTGCCCCCAGCTTGATCCCCGCCCACACCGCGCCCGCGGGCAGGAATAGTCGCCGGCCAGGCCCTGCACGGAACGCCTCGCGACCTGCTACGCAAGCTTCACCGCGGCAGGGGAGCCAGGACTATACTGCTTGCGTGTGTGACCCATAGTCGTCAGCCCCCTACTCTACCCCGCCCGGCAGCGAATATCTGCACGTCGACAGCGGTTAGCCTATCTGCTAGACTAGCGCCCGCACAACGACTCATTCCATCGCCCGAGATGCTAGTGTCGCGATAGCCATGGCGATGAGGTGGCGCATGGAACAGGAATCCCCCTCAATCCTAGAGCCGGCTCGCCGCGCCCGGATCGGCCGTCTGCCCTTCACCTTCTCGCTCGCCGAGCGGGACCGCCGCTACGCACGTGTGCGCTCGATGATGGCGCAGCGCGGGTTTGACGCGATCATCGCCCCGTGCAATACCGGCCACAACGAGGCCTTTCAGGCGGATGTCCGCTATCTAACGCAGATCGGCGGTTTCGCGAACGAGGCCTGCGTCTTCTTCCCCGCCCGAGGTGAGCCGACCGCGTGGGTGCGTGCCGACTCCCAGCCGCCCGAATGGTGGCGCGATATGCAGGGCTGGGTCGCCGATGTGCGCGGCTCCGACTGCACCTGGAGCGACAACTTCATCGCCTCGATTCGGGAGCATAGCCTTGAGGGCGGTACGATCGGCGTCGTGGGGATTGGAGGCACGCCGCGTTCGCCGGACGGCATGATCCTCTACGTCACCATGCAGCGCTTACGGGAAGCCTTCCCGAACGCCCGCTTCGAGAGTGCGACCGAGTCGATGGTCGAGGTGCGGCTGATCAAGAGCGCCGAAGAGATCGCGGCCCTAGAGCGAGCCACAGAGATCGCTGAGGAGAGCGTGCTGCAGATGGCGGCCGCGGCGCGGCCGGGCGTGAGTGAGCATGTCGCCTACGCCGAGATCGTCGCCCACATGGTGCGGAGTGGTGCAGAGCTACCGACCCTGGTGCTCTGGGGGGCGGGCGTCTCGCCCGTCCGCATGAGCCGCGTGCCGCCGGTGCGGCCGCTGCAGCGCGGGGACGTCATCATCACGGAGACCGAGGTCCGCTACGCGGGGTACATCGCGCAGGTGCGGCGGCCGGTGTTCATCGGCCCACCGTCCGACGAGTACGCGCGCCTGCACGCGCTGGCCGTGGATTGCTTCGACCGCATGTTCGAGTCTATCCGGCCGGGGGTGACGTACGGCGAGGCCGTGAAGCGCTACGTTGATCTCGTCAACGGGCGGGGCTACAAGGCGCAAGCCGTACCGCTCCACGGGCGAGGCTTGGGTGAGGACCTGCCGGTGCTGCACATGAGCCGGCCGGATGCGCCCGTAATGCAGACGGCAATCCAGGCTGGGCAGGTGTTCATCCTCGGGCCGCGCTTCCAGACGCTCGATGGCAGCAAGATCCTGGCCTGGGGGGACACGATCGTCGTCACCGAGGATGGGGCGCGCCGCCTCGGCAAGCGCGATAGCGCGCCGATCATCGCGGGCGAGTAGTCGCCCGCCGGCGCGCAGCGGTCCGCGAAAGGACGCGCGAGAGCAGGGCGCAGGGGAGGTCGTGTGAATCATCGGAGTTGCCGCACGCGGCGCGACAGGCCGCGACTGGCGCAGGTGGTTGCCGCGATTTGCGCGGCGGTGACGCTGAGCGGCATGGTAGCGTGCGGCCCCGGGGCGGCTAGCCCGAGCGCCCCGGCAGCCAGCCCGTCGGCCGCCGGCGAGGCTGCCTCCACCGCGGCCTCCCGGCCCGCCGTCCCAGCGCCCGCCGCGCCACAGAAGGTGACGATGGTCCTGAGCTGGGTAGGGTATCAGCCGCATCACATGCCGTTCTGGCTCGCCCGCGAGCGCGGCTGGTATTCCGAGCAGGGCCTCGACGTGACTATCGAGGACTCGCGCGGCTATAGCCAGGTGATGCAGTTCCTGGCCGCCGACAAGACCGAGTTCGGTCTCGTGGGGGCATCGTCGTTGGCGCAGGCCGCGGCGAAGCAGAACGTGCCTATTAAGATGGTGGCACTAGTGCAACAGAAGGAGAACAACTCACTGCGCTACTTCTTATCGTCGGGCATCCGTACGCCCAAGGACCTGGAAGGGCGCTCGGCCGGGCTGGTCGGCGGCTCGATTCAGGAGCTGCTGCTGCCGGCCTTCGGGCGCGCGGCGGGCTTCGACGCGAGCAAGGTCGAGGTGATCCACGTCGACATCCAGACATCCGGCCGTGCCTTCGCGGCTGGGCAGTTCGACCTCACCAACGCGGCAGTCGGCAGCGCGGACACGACGATTTACGAGCGCAAGGGCACTCCGACCGGCCAGTTCGTGTATGCGGACTACCTGCCGCTGCTCGGGCCTGGCATCGCGGTCACGAACAAAACGCTCGCCGAGCGGCCGGCTCTCGTGCAGGGCTTCACGAAGGCTACGCAGCGCGCGCTGGAGTATATGATCACCTCACCGCGCGAGGCGGTCCTGGAGGCAAGCGAGGTAGTTGCCCGCAATGTGCAGGGCGCCCCAGAGGGGGACCTGGTGGCCGAGGCGGCGTTCGAGGCCGTGCCGTCCCTTATGGTCTCGAAAAGCACCGAGGGCAAGCCGGCCGGCTGGTCGAGTCCTGACGACTGGCGGCAGATGATCGAGCTGCTGCGGCAGTACGATGAATTTCCCCGCGTCCCCTCCGTCGACGAGCTGATGACCAACCAGTTCGTCGAGTCGTAAGGGCGGCGCGCGGGGCATTGGGGGACGACCATGCTGGCTACCGAGCGCGGGACGGCAGTGGTACGAATCGACCACGTCGTGATGCCGAGCAACGACCTGGGCCAGTCATTGCTCTGGTTTCAGCGCGTGCTGGACGCGCATACGCCACGGATTATCGGCGTCAATCGGCGCGGTCTGGAACGCGAGGTGCCCATGCTCGTGTTCTTTACGCTGGCCAACCACGCAGGGTTCGGCGTGGCGCTCCAGAGCCAGCCCATTCCAGCCCCTGTGCGCCCGCTAGAGGGGCCGGTCTGCGGCTTCGAGATCGACGAGCGAGGCATGGCGGGAGCGATCGACGTGCTGCAGCGGCGCGGAGTGGCCTTCGAAGGCCCTGTCGAGTATCCGGCGCCCAGCCCCATCGCCGCCTCGATCTTCGTGCAGGATCCTTACCACTACGTCTATGCGCTATCGATGCGGCGTGACCCGATGCGTAACCCCGACCCCGGGCAGGGCGAGGTAGGGCTGCGGCGAATCAGCCACGTGCGCCTCGAGGTGACCGACCTGGAGCGCGCGCGCCAGTGGTACACCACGGCGCTCGGCCTCGAGCCGGCGGCGCCGGTGCCCGGGGAGCGCCAGATCACCCTGGCCGTGGCGGACAGCGGACAACTGTTCGTCCTACGGGAGGTGCCGGAGATGACCGGGCGCAGCCTGTTCACGCGGGGCGTGCACGTGGACGTGAAAGTGCCCGTTGGCGCCTACGCCGCCGCCTTCGCGCGCATCGACAACCCCGAGCGCTACCAGGGGCCGATCAGCGACCGCACGCCGTGGCACGAGCCGACCCAGCCAACGGTGTACTTCTACGATCCTTTCTTCAATCGGCTGCAGCTCAGCGAGCATGAGCCCGAAGAGTAACCGGCCGAAGGGGAGCGGCGCCGCACGGCGCCAGTGCGCCGCCAGCCATGTCGCTCCGGCGGGGCGGCAGTAGTGCGCTCCGACAACTCGGTGCCGGCTGGCAGGAAGACCGAGACGAGTGCTCCGAGCAAGAAGCTCGGCCTGGCGCTGATCGTGTTAGCGTTGGTCGCGTGCGCGCCCGCCAGGCCTGCGGCGCCCCCGACCCAGCCGCCAACCGCGGCGCCCGCGCCCGCGGCACCGGCCGGCATGCCGGCCGACCAGGGGGCACAAGGCACCGCTGGTTTGCAAGGACTGAGCGGCGCGATGGAGCGCGTCGTCACCGGCGAGTTCGACCTGTTCGCCCTCGATTGCGGAAGTTACGAGGCCCACGCCTGGCAGCAGAAAGGCGCGCCCGTGGGCCACGTCATCCCCAGCGACGCAGCCACCGTCAACTACTTGTACATGGGCATGCCGCGCACGACGGCGCACCCCAACGCGGCACGGCTATGGATCAACTTCCTGCTCAGCCGCGAGGCGCAGGACCTGCAATACGAGTACGAGACGGTAGATCATCACCTGGTGCCCGGCTCGAAGACGGCCGGCGAGATCGCAGAGCTGCAGGCGAAAGGGGTACGCTTCGCCGAAATCGACGTGCAGTTCATGCAGCGCCAGGACGCCCAGGACGTGGCGCGTATCCGGCAAGCGCTCCTGCGTGAGCTGCAGAAGCAGTAGCCGGCCCACCCGCCGGGGCAAGGCCCGCAGCGCCCCTGCGGCCTGACGGCGAGAGGGCCGTCAGCGACGGCCCCCGGCACCAGCCCCAGAGCTGCCCTGCGCCTCGGGGAGACCCCGCAGCACGATCTCCTTCACCTGCCAGCGGGTCTCGCGCAGGTGGGCGTCGGGGTTCACGACCATGCGCAGCGGCTTCGGCGTGTAGGTCGTGAGCCGGTCCGCCCCCGGGTGCGACGTGCTCGTATGCGAGATGCCCGCCTCGGCCATGGACGTGCTGCCGGCCGGCATCGGATAGAGGCCGTGCTCGGTCTCCTGCATGACCACCCCGCTGAACTGGAACCAGAACTCGTCTTCGTCGTAGCCGCGGTGCGGCGCCGGCTGGCGGCCGGGGTTCGCGTAGACGCGCTGGCGGAACGAGGGATTGTCCCAGAGCAGCGCGGTGCGTACTGCCGCAGGTCCCTGGTCCGAGCTGGTAGCGGGCGTGGTGAAGTAGTCGAAGGGGCGCAGCTTGGTCGGCCGGCGCCCGGTCTCCGCCTTCCCGAACAGGTATTCATAGGTACGCACGAACAGGTAATCCTCGCCAGGGCGGTCGTCCCAGTGGGTCAGATGCTCGCGGATCTTGCCGTCCGGGGGCGGCGCAGCGTCCAGCAGCGGCTCCTCCACGAACGGCTGGCCATCGGGGACCACGATGAAGCGCGTCTCCGTCAGCGCCGCCCGCGGGTCGAGTCGTGGTGTGGCTAGCTCGCGCGGGTAGAACTCCAGGCGGCGGCAGCTCAGGCTGCCGATGGTCCGGTGCACGACCATCGCGGGGATGTGCAGCGCCTCGCCAGGGTACAGAGCGTAGTCGCCGAAGCTGGTCTGCACGCGGGCGGTGCCAGCGAACTGGAAGAGGATCGTGTCGTAGTCGCCGGCGCGCTCGAACACCGGCTGAGCGCCGACGATGTGGGCGCACCCGACGCGTAGGTGCTCGCCGACGTAGAGGAGCTCCTGCGCGATGCCGCCCGTAACTGGGTCAATCTCGGGCAAGAGGTCGAAGGGGCGCAGCCGGCGCCAGTCCTGGCGGCCGGTGCCCTCCACGATGCAGTCCACGAGGTCCTCGTTGGGCTGCGTCTCCCAGAGCCGCTCCTCCTCGCGGCCCCAGAGCGTATAGAAGCACCGCTGGTAGCCCGCGGCCGCCTGTGGCGCCTCGCGGAACTGCCGCATCATGCCCGCGACGTCATCCTGCTTGCCCGTCTGAGTTACCTGGGCCACGGTTCCGCCTCCGCTTTCCTACGCCGACCGTGGCCGACGCATGCCGCCCGCTCTATCCCGTTCTAGGCGCGCCCAATATACTCCTCACCCCCGGCGGGGTCAAGCACGGGAGCGTGAGCAGGGCTCATTATTCCATGAAGCGATTGGTGACTAGCTCCTCGACTGTGGGGGTGCGCGGGAGGTCGGCGCTCTGCTGAAGCGCCGCCGCCATGCTACGCCAGTCGTCAGGGCTCGACCAGCCAACGGGCTTGCCCTCGGTGCTCTTCGTCCGCATCATGTCGGGGATAACCTGCATCGCGCCCTCGGCGATCAGGTTGGCCGGCGGAGCGCCCTCGACGTTCTTCGTGATCACGTCTGTCGCCTGCTGCACCGCCTCACGCGGGTTCTTCAGCATGTAGTCCCACGCTTGCTGCGTGCCCCGCGCGAACGCCTCGACTACGGCGGGCCGGTCGGCGAGCGTCTTCGTCGTAACGTCGATGCCGTGCCCGATCATCGGCATGTAGTCCGAGAACACGAAGCGCCCGATGGGCGTGCCTTCCGCGTCGTACGTCAGGTCGTCGGTCGAGCCGACGAGCGCGTTCGTGGCATCGAACTGGTGGGCGGCGAAGGCCCGGTTGTAGGTCTGGATGTCCACATTCACCAGGCTGACCCGGTTGCGGTCGAAGCCCGCGGCCTCGGCGAAGGCAGGCCACACCAGCGCCTGTACCGAGCCGGCGACGAGGCCGACCGTGCGTCCCTCCAGGTCCTTCGGCGTGCGGATACCCGACGAGAGGAAATACTTGAGCGCGGTGTTGTCCTTCTGGGTGAAGACGCCGACCATCTGCAGAGGTGCGCCCTTAGCCACCGACTGCGTGTGGACGATTGCGGTGACGAGGCCGAAATCGGTCTGCCCCGCGGTGAGCAGTTGCACCACCTGGCCGGAGCCGCGGGCGTCTTGAATCGTCACGTCGAGGCCATTGTCGCGGTACCAGCCCCGCTCCTTGGCGAGCCAGAACGCCATGTGGTGCGGCTGGTAACCGACCCAGTCGAGCGTCATCGTAACAGCCTGCGGAGCCGCCGCGGCGGCCACGGCCGATGGCGCCGGCTCCGCGGCGCCTGCCGGTGAGCGGGAGCTAGGCGCCGCCGGCGGGGACGCGGCCGGCCCGCAGGCGATAGCGAGCCACACCATGAAGCCCCCGAGGAGCGCGGGCCAGATCCGGGTACGCTCGCCACACCGGGTAGTCATGCGACCGGTCATGTGGTCCTCTCCTGGCAGCCACGGCGCCGAGCAGCCACGCTAGAGCTGGTTTCCCATCTCGTCGAACCGCTTGAGCATGTGGCTCGGCACCACCAGCCGCTCGACAAGCGCCACCGCGAAGAAGACCAGCAGGCCCAGAATGGTCAGGTAGAGCACGCAGGCGAACGCGCCGGCCGTATCCAAGTTGCCCACCATGAGCACCAGCAGGTAGCCCAGGCCGCTCTTGGCCCCGGTGAACTCGCCGACGACAGCCCCGATGACCGCTAGGGTGCTCGCCACCTTCAGGCCGCCGAAGAACACGGGCAGCGCATTCGGCAGCCGGAGCTTGAGAAACGTCTGGAGCGGCGTGGCGCCGAGCGAACGGAAGAGGTAGATGCCCTCACGGCGTGTCATATTGAGGCCAATGATCGTGTTGATGACGATCGGGAAGAAGGCGATGAGCGCGGTCATGGCGAACTTCGAGCCCAGGCCGAAGCCGAGCCAGATGACCAGCAGCGGCGCGATGGCAACCTTGGGCATCACCTGCGCCGAGACGAGGGCCGGGTAGAGCGCGCTGCCGACCAGGGGCGATAGCGCGATGAGCACGCCGAAGAGGCTGCCCAAGACGATGGCCAGCAGGAAGCCGAGCGCGACCTCGCTGCCCGTAACCGTACTGGCGCGCAGCAGCTCCGGGGCCTTGACGATCATCACGGCGAAGATCTGCGACGGCCGCGGCAACACGAGCGGCGAGATGCCGGACAGCGCGACGCCGATCTCCCACAGCAGGAGCAGCCCAATCCCAAGCACGAGCGGGGGCAGCCAGCGCAGCCGAAACGTGGCGAGTGAGCGCGCGCGCCGCGTGCGTGCCCACGTTCGCGGCCGGGCTTCCGTGGTCACTACTTCGTCCATCGCTATCGCTCTGCTCCCGCCGCGGCGTAGCCGTCCTCCAGCGTGCGCCGAAGGTGCGCCACGAGCTGGTTGAACTCGATCGTCTCCGTCATCTCGCGTGGCCGTGGCCGCGGCAGGTCGACGGGCAAGATCTCGCGGATCCGGCCCGGCCGGGCCGACATTACGGCCACGCGGTCGGCCAGCAGCACGGCTTCACGGATGTCGTGCGTCACGAACACCACCGTCTTGCGCTCGTGCAGCCAGATCTGCTGCAGCAGCACCTGATGCTCCTCACGGGTGAGCGCGTCGAGAGCGCCGAACGGCTCGTCCATGAGCAGTACCCGCGCGTCGTAGACCAGCGCCCGGCAGATCGCCGCCCGCTGTCGCATGCCCCCCGAGAGCTGGTACGGGTAGTGGCGCTCAAAACCGCGCAGGCCGACGAGCCCCAGAAGCTCCATTGCCCGGGCGCGCCCCGCTGCGCGATCGAGGTGCTTGATCTCGACGGGCAGCAGCACGTTGTCCAACACCGAGCGCCACTCTAGCAGGTTATCTTGCTGAAAGACGAGCGAGCATTTGGCATAGCTGCCCGTGAGCTCGCGCCCGTCGCAGTGGATGGTGCCCGCGGTTGGCGGAACGATGCCCGCGAGAATCAGCAGCAAGGTACTCTTGCCGCACCCCGACGGCCCGACGACGGAGAAGAACTCCCCGGGCGCAATGCTGAACGACACGCCATCGAGCGCCCGCACCGAGCCGGCCCGGGCGGGAAACTCCATTCCCAGTTCGTGGACTTCAATGAGCGCGGTGGGTGACGCAACACCTGGCGGGTCTGCCTTCACGGGCGGTATCCCTCGTTGGCGGCTGGCTGCACCGTCCTACACGCAGTACAGCGCCATGTTCGTCTCACCGAGCACCCGCACACCGTCGCGCGTGACGGTCACAGTGTCGCCCAACTGCAGCCCGTACCTGCGGTCGGCCGTGGCCACGAGCGGCTGGAGGCCGAGTACCATCCCCTCTTCCAGCGGCACCGGCTCGGTCTCGACGAGCGCGCCACGGAAGTTGCGGTCGTGCGGCTCCTCCGATTGCTCCAGCCCGAGGCCCTGGAACTGCGGTCGATACCAGGTGTAGCCGGCCTCGGCGATCGGCCGGTTGATGGCCTCGGCCACGTCGTTGGTCGTCGCTCCCGGACGGATGGCCTTCAGACCTTCTCGATAGGCGCGCTCGGCCACTTCGGCGATCTGCCGATAGAGCGGGATCGGCTCACCCAGCACGACCGGCACCATGACCTGCGTCCAGTAGCCAGCGTATTTCGGGCTGATCTCTTGAATGAGCATGTAGCCCGCCTGGAGCACGCGGTCCGAAGGGAATCGCAGCGCGTGGCGCGGTTCGGGGTCAGCCTCGTACATCAGGAACATCGGCGACTCGCCGCCCGCCCGGAAGACGGCGCCCAGGATCTCGCCGTAGACCTCGTAGGCCCGCACGCCCGGCCGCGCAGCCTGCAGCATCGCCTGCACGGCCACGTCGCAGAGGTGGGCCGAGCGCGCCAGGAACTCGATCTCCTCCGGGCTCTTGACGACCCGCACGTCCTCCAGGATGTCGCTGGCCGCCTCGAACTGCGCGTCGGGCAGCACGTCGAGCAGCGCGCGGTAGATATCATAGGACATGATCTTCCCGGCCTCGTTGCGGCCGCCGATGCCCACAACGCCGATGCGTCCCCGCACGTAGCCCAGCTCTCGGAGACAGTCCGCCGTTCGCCCGGCCCAGGTGGGGCTGCCCTGACGTACGTCGTGCACCCAGTCCTGGGCGATAGGCCACCATTCGAGCTGCGACGGCGCCCAGATGAAGACCACCGGGTCCCGGTCTAGCGGAAACACCGCCATCGCCTCTTCGCCGTTGCCGCCGATCTGCGAAATGTAGCGCACGTTGGCGGTGCCCGAGTCCCACTTCGACGAGATGCCGCGGATGACCAGGCAGTCCAGCCGGCGCTCGGCCATCCGGGCCCGGATGGCTTGCCAACGGCGGTCGCGCTCGGCGAGCGACAGGGGGATGACACGCGTCTCGGTCATCGCGCTCCCCTCGGTCAGGCGTCTGGCAGTTCGACGAGCACCTCGTCGCCTACGACGCGCACCGGAAATAGGCGCAGGCCCTCCGTCGCCGGCAGTCGCAGCACGGCGCCGCTGTTCAGGTCGAACTCGGCGCCGTGGTACGTGCAGCGCAGCACGTTGTCGTGCACCTGGCCGAACTCCAGGGGGAACTCCTCGTGCGTGCAGTAGCGCTGACAGGCGTAGAGCTGCCCACCCGACCGGACGACGAGCACTTCGAGATCGCCCACCTCGACCGGCCGGGCGTCGGGGTCCCCCAGCTCGCTGAGGGTACAGGCCTTGATGATCGGCACTGGCTCTCCTTACGTCCCCAGGTAGCGCAGGAATCAGACGAGCCCTCGGGGCTCGGCGACCTGCGCCTGGCCCTGGCACGCGGATGGCTGACGGACCGTTCCGTGCTCCCGACTCGCGGGGCGCTAGGCTGGCAGGATAGCCGGGTTGACCGCGACCCGCCCTTCGCTCTCCCAGATCAGGTTCACGAGCGGCGCGCGACGATTGGCCGGCGCGTGTTCGATGCCAGAGGGCAGGTTGTAGAAGATGCCCGGGCCGGCTTCGACGTAGCCCAACTCGGTGTCCTGGTCGGCGTTGCCCAGATGGCAGAACTCGACCTCGCTGCGATTCACGTTGCGGTCGTAGAACGGCAGGGGATCGGCGCGCTTCGAAATCTGCAGCTCCATGGTGGGGCACTCGAACAGCTCGAAGGGGAGGCCCGGTAGGGGGGCCGTCGGCGAGTGCGCCGGAATCGCTTCGACGTCGATCCCATAGACGAGCCGCGCCTTGCCGACGATCTTCTTCACGCGCAGCGGGTCGTAGGGCCGCTGCGCGCTGGCCGACCAGTGGTGCGTGACTAGCCGCTCCTCCCAGATATCCTGCCTATTCGGCTCCGGCAGCATGCAAGGAAACGTCGGCGCGATGAGCGGTACCTCACCCGCATACACCGACTCGTGCAGCCCTAGCGGCTTGTCGGTCTCGATGATCAGCGCGAGGAAGTCGGCCGAGGTAGGGAGCACTCGGTAAGCAATACCCCGCCCTATCACCACGAACCGCCCGGCCGGCGCGTCGAGCTGGCCAAGCTCCGTCTGGATGAGCGCGGCGCCGCGATGCACGAAGAACGCCTCGTCGGCGTCGATGTGGCGCCAGGCGTACGGGCTCGCCACGCCGCGCTTGGTCAGCTTGAGCCGCCAACCCTCGCATTCCACGAGCAGCAATGGCTCGGATGCGGGATCAGTCGCGTCGGGCGCGGCGACCGCGTGCAGGTCCGTGCGCCAGAACGGCACATCGCCCGCCCACGATCGCACGCTCGCCGACGGCACGGGCTTAATGAGGTGCACGCGCTGACCGCGCGGCCCGACCTGCTCCATAATGTCCTGTGAGATTGTCTCGCGCTGCCAGATCGTGGTCATCTCGCCTCCCAAGTGCCCGTCAAGACAGCCGGCCGTCGCAGAGCCGAGGCGAGACTGTCACAAGCGCACACACTCCTCTTGCCGTGACGGTCGCCCGCACCCGTATCCGGCGCCTCCTGCTCCAGTCAGCGCGCTACGTATCGCCGGCACATGTGACCAGATCGGCTCGTGGCGCGATCATAGCAGCGCCCCGACGCTCCGTCAACGCACTGCACGGGACACCAGGGCGATTGCATCTTATTGCGTCAAGGATGCGGGCCGGGGGCGGTCGGAGCATACTAGCGACCGGAGCTGGGCCAGAGCCCAGGAGGAGGTCGCGGATGGAGCCCACGCCGTGGACGGGGATTGAGGCGCAGTTGGCGGGCCTGACGGACCCGCGCGTAGAGCGGACCCGTATTCACCGCTTAGGCGAGCTGGTGACGATTGCGCTCTGCGCAGTCCTGTGTGGCGCCGACGATTGGGTGGCGGTGGAGACGTTCGGGCGTGCCAAGGAGGCGTGGCTGCGCACGTTTCTCACGTTGCCGGGCGGCATCCCGTCGCATGACACGTTGGGCCGGGTGTTTGCCCGGCTGGATCCCGCGGAGTTCCAGCAGTGCTTCATCGGCTGGGTGCAGGCCCTGCTCCGCGACGCGGACGGCCAGGTGATCGCCGTGGATGGCAAGACGTTGCGGCGCTCGGCGGATCGAGACCATGGCCGCGCGGCGGTGCACCTGGTCAGGGCCTGGGCGACTGCCAGCCAGCTCGTGCTGGGGCAGGAAGCGACCGCGGCGAAGTCGAACGAGATCACGGCGAATCCCCGCTTGCTGCGGCTGCTCCACCTGGAGGGCTGTGTAGTCACCATCGACGCGATGGGCTGCCAGACGGCCATCGCCGCCCAGGTGCAGGAGCAGGGGGCGGACTACCTGCTCGCCCTCAAGGGCAATCAGCCCCCCCTGAAGCGTACGGTCCAGACGGCGTTTGCCGACCGGGATCCGGTCGCTATGGAGCGGTGGGAGCCCGCGGCGGAGGATACCATCCACACGCTCGACAAGGGGCATGGCCGCGTGGAGCGGCGGCGCTACCACGCGCTGAGCGATCCGGACTTGCTGGCCTGTCTGGACCCCGGTGGGGCCTGGCCGGGCCTACGCTCGGTCGTCCAGGTCCAGGCCGAGCGGCGGGGCGGGGCACAGCGGAGCAGCGACACGCGCTACTACCTGACCAGCCTGCCTCCCGACGCGGCGATCCTCGGCCAGGCGATCCGGCAACACTGGCAGGTCGAAAACAACCTGCACTGGGTGCTCGACGTGCTGTTCCATGAAGATGCCTGCTCCGTGCGCGTGGGCGACGGCGCGCACAACCTGGCCATCCTCCGCCAGCTCGCGCTCAATCTCTTGCGCCAGGAACGGACTCATCGGGCAGCCTCGCCTCCAAACGCTTCCGCGCTGCTCTCGACGACGCCTACCTGCACCTGCTCCTCGGCGGACTCGCGGCCGGCCATTAAGATGCAATCGCCCTGTCGGTTCGTCCCATCGCCCAGCCCAGATGAAGGTCTGGTGCACTGGGGAGCCGCATGGCGCAGCGCGGCCCGTTCTCGTATAGTTCGCCGTACCGAAGACCGCCCGGGCGGAAGCTGGCAGAGCAGGAGTGTGCGATGGGGGCCTGGGACCGACGGTTCGAGAACCAGATCGAGAAAGAGCTAGCGGCACAGAAGACCAAGGGCATCCTCGAGGCGCCCGCTGCCTGCGACAACGGTTACCTCGTGCCACCTACGCAGTGGGTCCCCGGCGACGTGCGTGCATCCATCCCGCCGCTCGGGCTGCGCGAGTACTGGTATCCCGCCCTGCCGGCCAGCAAAGTGGGGCGCAAGCCGCTGTTCTGGCTCATGCTCGGCGACGAGATGGTCTTCTTCCGCGACGCGCAGGGCGAGGTGGTCGCCCTGACCGATGTGTGCCCGCACCGTGGCGCCAGCCTCTCGGAGGGCGACTGCTTCTACAAGGGGTTCGTCACCTGTCCATACCACGGCGCCTGCTTCGACGGCCGCGGCGAGTGCGCGGCCTTCCTGACCGAGGGGCCGGACTCCCGGATGGTTGGGGATCTACGCGCCCGAACGTACCCGACGCGCACCCTCCGCGGCTGGGTGTTCGTCTGGATGGGCGATGGCGCGCCAGCGCCGATCGAAGAGGACGTGCCGCCGGAGTTCTTCGAGCCCGAGACGTCGGTGCTACTCAGTAGCTATTCGTACTGGTACACGAACTGGCTGGTCGCCATCGAGAACCAGATGGACGCGCACAACTGCTTCTTCGTCCACCGTAACTGCGTCAAACAGCTCACCGGCATTCACCTGGGCCGCCCCCGAACCCCGCTCGGGCCGCGCTCGAAGGTCGTGAACGGCCGCGCGCTCACCGCGGTGGGCACGAATCGGAGCTACTACGCGAAGGACGGCAAGCCCGCGCCCTACCAGATGTATTACCCGGGGGTGGATGGCGTATGGCCGCTGCACCGCTATCGCCTGCTCTGGCGGTGGTTCTTCATGCTGTTCAACGAGCGCAGGAAAGATTACGAGACCAATGAGGAGTGGAGCAGCGCGCACCACCTGCCCTGTGCGGTCCGCGTGAACTACGGCAGGTACATGTACACGCGCTACGCGGTGCCCGTGAAGCCAAACCTGTCGCGCATCCTCTACTTCCACCATGCCCGCCGTCCCAGCGCCCTGGGACGCCTCTGCGAGCGCACACGCTTCTTCCTGTTCCATAACTGGAGCCAGAACTACAACTTCAGCGCCCAGGACGATAACGTGGCGTCCCCGTGCCGCTGGTTCACACCGGAGTACCTCTCCCCCACGGACACGCACCTCGTCGCGCTGCGCAAGTTCATCGTGGAGGGGTCGCGCGACGCCGTGCGCCGCAAGGCTGGCGAAAACGGCCACGCGAGCCAGCCCGCCGCCGAGCCGTTGAGCGCGGCGCCGGCGCAGCCGGCCGCCCTCGGCACGCCGGCGGAACGGTACGGTCCACGCCGGGACGCGCACCCGAGGGAGTCGCCGTGAGCGAGCGGGCCGCGCCCAAGTGGCCAGGGGCCGTTGCGCGCCGCGCCGCTCAGAAGAAGACGGTCAGGTTATTCGCCAGCAGGACGTTCTGATCGAGAAGAATCTCCCGCCGGGCGATGCGCCACTGGTCCCCCTCTCGCCGGAGCACATCGGTGCGCCGCCCGACGAACAGCTCCGTGTCCTCGGTCTGGCGATTACGGTAGACCAGAAAGCGGCAGCCCACCGTGACCTGCGCCTCCGTCGCTTCCAGCACGCGCACGTTCGACACCATGTGGCAGACCCGCGAGTATGGCTCCTCGGCCCAGTGCACGCCCGTGAGGAGCTGCGCCACCCGCTTGGCCAGGGTCGGCTTGCTCTCGTCCATCCAGCACACGTCTTGCTGCTCGCGGGTCATCTCCAGCTCGGGGTGCGCGGAGCCCACGTTGCGCCGCATCGGCATGAAGTAGCGCAGGTCCTCGGCGAACAGGTCCAGCCACTCCGCGAACCGCCGCGCGTCGAGCAGGTCGGCCTCCTGGTACAGGAACTCCTGCACCTCGAGCGTCAGCAGCGCGCGTGCGATCTGCGACTCACTCGCGACGACGGCCATTGGCTCTCCCCTCGCCCGCGGCCCGCAGCTCAGCCCAGCTCGTCGCGTCCATGAGCTGGGCCCAGCGGCCGAAGAAACTCCGCGCATTCTCCTCGCTGAAGAAGCCCCCGCCATCCACGGCGCCCGGCATGCTCTCCACGGGGCGGGCGTGGCCGAGCCCCATCTGGTAGTTGTACGGGTAGCGCCGCGCGATGACGCCGCGGCTGGCTTCCGATGCGTAGCGCCAGTTTTCGGCGTCGTCCTGCTCGACCATGCCGGCCGGCCCGTAGTAGCGCATGAAGTAGTGGCGCAGCATGTCCTGCACCTCACGCGGGGCATCCGCGTCCACCAGGTACCAGCGCCACGACTCGGACAGCAGGGGGCCGCGCGGCTGCGACACCAGGATGGTCCGCGGGAACGGGCTATGGAACGACATGTTCGGGAAGATGGCGCCGCCCCCGTAGGGTCGCGGCTGGCCCGCCAGGCGCCGCTCGCGCTCGGCGTAGACCTGCTCGTAGTACTCGCGGACGACCGGGTCCTCGAACACCGGCGCGTCGTCGTCGCGCAGGTCCGGCACACCGTCGCGGGCCCCGTGGCCGAGCGCTGGAAACGATACGGCGCCGTCCCGGCGGCGGCCGCCACGGCTCTTGTTCTGGGGCCGCCCCGAGCGCGTCTGCCGGGCGCCACCATCGCCGAAGATGTTCACCGCCTCCACCGACTTATGCGTCGTGGCGCCATGGTAGAAGTCGCCGATGTTGTTCTCCACGGCGAACTTCCAGTTGCTGCGCAGCCGGTACTTCTGCACCCCGACGATCGCCTGGGAGCCGCCCTCGCGGCCGTCCCTGCAGTCCAGCAAGGCGTCGAGCCAGAGCCGCATGCCCCCCAGGTACTCGAGGAAGGGCGGGGCGGCGGGGTCCCACGTGGCCCAGATGGTGCCCTTGTAATTCACCTGCTGCGCGACGTGTACGAGCCCCCACGCGTCCTTGTCGAGCTCCCCGTGGTAGGCATCCTCAAAGCGCGGTACGCCCAGCAAGTCGCCCGGCACCTGCACTACACGGCCGTCGACGGAGTACGTCCAGCCGTGGTACGGGCAGGTGAACGTCTGCGTGTTGCCCTCGTCGTAGCGGCACACCTTCATGCCGCGGTGCCGGCAGGTATTGAGCAGGACGTGAATCCCGCCCTGCAGGTCGCGGGTAAGGATGACGGACTCCTCGCCCATGCAGGAGACGAAGTAGTCACCAGGATGGGGGATCTGGCTCTCGTGCCCAACGAACAGCCAGGCGCGCGCGAAGATATGCTCTTGCTCGCGCTGGTAGACCTCCTCGCTCACGAAGACCTCACGGCTGATGACGCCGTGCTCCAGGTCGACCAGGTGCCGCATCGCCGAATCCGGGCGGGCCACTCTGTTGCCTCCTGCTCCTGTCGCTGCCGTGTGGACCAGCGCGCGACTTCAGCGACGGACTGCTAGTACGCCTTCACACGGGCCTTGGCGTTCTGGGCGGCGGCATCGGCCAGCCCTGGAGCCAGCTTGGCGGGCGTGCGGTGCAGGATGTCCGTCTTATCCTCGTCGCTCAGGAAGCTGAGCGCGGCGTGTTCTTCGAACATCGGGACGAGGTCGTCCGCGGTGCGCTGCGTGCCCGGCCGTAGGTCGAGGCCCGAGCCCGGGGCCTCGGTGCCGAAGGTAAACTGCGCGACGCCCCGCTGCTTGATCGCCAACGCCATGAAGTCCAGATCATACGCGGCGGTGTCGTAGAAGAGGCCCCCGGACAAGCGATCCGTGTTCTCCTTGGCCCGGAACGGCGCGTTCTCGCCCAGGCGGTCGATGAACCCGCCACAGTGGCAGATGATGATCCGAAGCCCTGGGAACCGCTCGAAAACCTCGGGATGCTGCCGCAGCGTCGCCGTGGCAATCGACTGCGGGACCATGAAGTTGAACTCGAAGTATCGGTTCATCTCCCAGGCGTGGAACTGCGGGTTCAGCACGTCCGTGCCATGCACCAGGATCGGGACACCCAGCTCCTGGCACTTCGCATAGAGCGGATACCAGTACGCCGTGTGCATGGGCGGGGTGTTGCCTTTGCCGTTGGGGTCGGGGGACACATAAGCCGCCACGAATCCCATCTCCGTGACGCAGCGCTCCAGCTCCTCGAGGCAATGCTCGGTGTCCTTCGCGTCGGCGCGTTGGGGAAGCTGGCAGGACCCTACGAAGACGTCAGGACGGGCCTGGACGATCTTGAAGGCGAGGTCGTTCTGGTAGCCAATCCAGCTCTTGAAGAGGATTTCATCCTCCATCCAGCCATGGAATTGGAGGGGGTGCGGACTGAGAATCTGCGCGTCGATCTTGCGGGCTTCGAGATACCTCGCGAGGGCGTTCGCGACCGCCTGGAAGTCCTCATCCCGGTTGCCGGGCCGGTCCGAGTGCTTGCCTGGAGCGATGGGGCTAGGCACGGACTTGGACGCTCCCAGGCCCTGGATGAAGAAGAGGTCGTGCCAGAACTGGTACGCGAGGCGCGGTGCCTGACTCCGGTCGGTCATCCCAATGTCGTGGATATGGCTGTGGACGTCGAGGACTTTCACGCCGTTGAACACGGGTCACTCCTCCGATACGCAGCCACTGCAGCGACGGCTCTTAGGGCCGTAGTTGCTTTGCACTCCGGTCGCCGCCGTGAACGGCGGGCCTGAGGACGCCACTCACGTCTACCGTTCACGGCGGCGATTTCAAGCCCAGCCGAGGCTACCTGCTTAATGGCGGCTGCCGGCCGCGGCGACCAGGGGCATGTAGTGGCGGCCCTTGGAGACCGGCGCGAGCCCACCGACGATGCGCGACCAGTTCTCGCCCTGGTTCTCGGCGGTGTAGACGTCGCCGTCGGTCGTGCCCGCGAACACGTCGAAGCCGCCGGGCCACGCCGCCAGGCTGAGCGCCTCGATGTTGCACCGCATGTGGTCGGGCAGCCCGCGCATCACTAGCTCCCAGGTCCGCCCGCCGTCGCGGCTGCGGGCCACGGCCGCGTTCGCATCGTGCGTCTCGCGCCAGGTCCCGGGGTTGCGGTTCGCGCCCGACATGATCAGCACGTTGTCGTCCTGGGGTGAGAACAGCAGGCCGTCCGGGTAGCCGATGCGCCCGTTGTCGTCCGTGAAATGGTCCCACGTCTCGCCGCCATCGGCGCTGTAGTACAGCCCGGCCCCGCTGGTGAAGTACACCTCGTCGGGGTTGGAGGGTCGCAGCGCCACGCGGTGCACGTCCTTGTAGGCATGGTCGTCGGCCCGCGAGTATCCCGCTAGCTCGCGCCAGGTCTGCCCGCCGTCGGTGCTTTTCAGCAGCGCGCCCTGCTCGACGCTGACGTACATCGTGCGCGTGTCCCGCGGATCGAACGTGATGTCCTTCACATGGGCGACGTGAGGCGGGGACGGGAACCACCAGGTCTCCGTCCCGGGGACGTTCCGCAGCGCCGGCAGCTCCTCCCAGGTCTCGCCGTAGTCCGTGCTCTGGAACAGGGCTGCCGGTTCGGTGCCCGCGTAGAGCACGACCTGGCCGTCCCGCTCGGTCGCCGCCAGGCTGAAGACGTACTCCTCGGTGAGCCCGCGCATGCGCCGCTCCCACGTCTTGCCGCCGTCCAGGCTCACGTGGAGGCCGCCCTTGTTCACACCGGCGAAGAGCGCACCCCGCCGCGGCTCGAACAGCAGCGAGCTGATGTGGCAGCCCTCGAGCGAGCGCCCCGCGACCCGCCAGGCCGCCTCCGCGCGCTCCAGCGTCACGACGCCCTGAATGGTGGCCACGTGCAGCCGCCCGCAGCGCTCCTGGCCGATGTACCTCGTGGCGCCATTCGGGGAAAGAGTCGCATCCATCGCACACGCCTCCTCGGCGACGATTTCGCAGCCAAACTGCCTGCTGCAGTATGCTCCCCCGCACGGTTCGCTGCAAGCTGTGCCCCCTGTGCGAGCGGCGCGGGGGGGCGCCCGGGCCACCGGGGACGCGGCGGCCGTGCGTGCGCTACAATGGCGGCTCCAGGCAGTATCATGTGCCGCGAGATGCGGCGCGAGGTGCAGCGCGCAGACGGTCCGTGAGGCCTGTTCGGGCACGGGCCGCGATCCGGGAAGTCACAGGGCCGTCTAGCCGCCCGCGGGCTCGCCGCGGCCAGGAGTGAGGCAGAGGCATGCGCGAGAAACGAGATGTCCCCCCGCGCGTCATGAATCGCCGGGCTTTCCTCCAGCGGGCTGCGGTGGCAGCCGGCGGCCTGCTCCTCGCGGCCTGCCAGCCCCAGACACCACCGGCGGCGGCCCCGGCGCCGTCGGCCGCGGGCGCGGGCGCCGGCCCGCCGGGCTGGCAGGCGGCCTGGGATGCCCTGGTGGCGGGCGCGAAACAGGAGGGCACGCTCATCCTACACGGTCCGCCCGTGCCAGAGACGCGCCAGCAGGTGCCTGCCGCGTTCACCCAGCGATTCAGCATCCCCGTGGAGTACATCGGCGCGCGCACTAGCGAGCTGGCGCCCCGGTTGGTGGCGGAGAAGCAGGCGGGGCTCGTGACCATCGACGCCATGGTCACGGGCATCAACTCGTTTGGCGACGTGCTCTATCCGGCGGGCCTCGTCGCCGACCTCAAGTCGCAGCTCATCCTGCCGGAGGTGACCGACGAGTCGCTGTGGATCACCGACCCGCCGCTGTTCGTCGACCCCGAGCAGTCGAAGGTCATGCGCCTGTTTAACAGTTCACCGCCCATGCTAGTTGCGAACCGGGACTACGTGGACCCATCCACGATCCGAGTGGCGCAGGACCTGCTCCGCCCCGAGTTCCGCGAGAAGATTGTTACCGACGATCCCCTCACGGCGGGGCCCGGTTCCGTGCCGCCCGCCTACTTCCTCAAGCTCTTCGGCGAGGAGTTCCTTCGCAGGCTCTATGGCGAGCAGGTCGTCAGCTCGCGCGACCCGCGCCAGGAAACCGACCTGCTGGCGCGCGGCCAGTGCCCGCTTGGGCTGGCTATTGCCGGCACCGACGTGCAGAGGCTCGTCGACGAGGGCTTCCCGATCGAGCTGGTCCGACTCGCGGACGCGCCGGGCTACACCGGCGGGGGCTTCGGGATGCTCGGGATCATCGAGGGCGCGCCCCATCCGAACGCGTCGCGGCTATTCGCCAACTGGGTCGCGTCCCGCGAGGGACTGGCGGTATTCGCGCGGTCGCTGAGCGAGGTGGGGACGCGCAAGGACATAGACTACCACGAGTGGGCGCCGGACTTCATGATCCCCGAGCCTGGGTTGAACTACTTGGCGTCCTACACCTGGGAGTTCAAGACGAAGGAGCAGCCCGCGGCGCAGCAGCGACTCCGGGAGCTGCTGGGCAAGTAAAGCAGGCGAGGGGCGGGCCGTAAGCACATCGGCTGCGGAGGTGACACGAATGGTGCGTGCCCCAGTTGTCTGCTGGGCGAGGCGGACAGCTTGCCCCCTCCGGGGTCGGGCGCTATAGTGCCGATGATCTCAAGCGGACCAGACGCTTGGACGAGCCCTCGACCGGAGATGTTGCTGCTCTTCGGGCGCCCTGCACGTGGACCTCGCGGGGAGTTGGCACGCATGTCCACCAAGCGACTGATCCCGGCCGCGCCCTCCGAGGGCCTCTGCCTCGGCGTCCTGTTGTCCGTGCTTCTCGCCGCAGCGTGTAGCCCACCGGCCGCGCCCGGCGCGAGTCAGTCGCCGGCCGGGGGCGCGAGCGCCCCGAGCCCGGCCGCCAGGGCCGGCGCGCCCGCCAGCGATGCCGAGTGGGAGCAGCAGTGGGACCAGCTCGTGGCCGGCGCGAAAGTGGAGGGGAGGGTCGTCGTCTACGGGCCGCCCACGCCTGAGACCCGCGACCGGCTCACCGCCGCCTTCGAAAAGCGCTTCGGCATCGTGCTGGAGTACCTGGCGGTCGGCGGCGGGGACGCCGCGGCCCGGGTGATAAGCGAGCAGGGCGCCGGGGTCTACGCCGCCGACGCGATGCTCGCCGGGTCCGACTCGGCGTTCCGGACCCTCGCCGCGAGCGGCCACGTCGAGAACGACGTGATGGGCGTGTTCGCGCCGCTCCGCCCCGTCTTGATCCTGCCGGAAGTCACCGATCCCACGAAGTATCGCAACGGCAAGCTCTGGTTCGTCGACCCGGAGGATCGCTACCTCTTACGTATCGCGAACTTCGTCTACACGCCCGTCTTCGTCAACACCAACTATGTAGGAGCCGCCGAGCTCCAGGGCTGGAACGATCTGCTGAAGCCCGAGTACCGGGGCAAGATCGCGGGCGCCGACCCCACCGCCACGGGCGGCGGCCCGGGGCTGCCCACCGCCAGTTTCCTCTACGTGACCCAGGGTGAGCAGTTTCTCCGCGACTTCTATTTCGGCCAACAGCCCTTCATGAACACCAACTTCCGCGTGCTCGCCGACCACCTTGCCAGCGGCAGCTATCCTATCGTCTACTCGCTGCAGACTTTCGAGTACGTGCGCCTGCTCGACGACGGCTTCCCGGTCGCCGAGGCGGAGAACGTGCCCGGCTACAGCACCGCCGGCTACGGCTTCCTAGGGCTCCTGAATCGCGCCCCGCACCCGAACGCCGCGAAGCTCTTCGTGAACTGGATGGCCTCGCGCGAGGCGCTCCAGATCTACCAGGACGCCGAGGGCTACCCCTCGACCCGCAACGACGTCGATCCTTCCAAGATGCGCCCGACCATCTTCCAGCGCCCCGGCGTCGATTACTTCGACGCGGCGGCCTGGGACTGGGTGCTGGACAATCGCCCGCCTACCGAGCAGAAGGTGCGCGAGCTCCTCGGCCGCCGCTAGGGCACAGACCAGAGTGCGTGCCGAGCGTAGCTATGAGGTGTTGCAGAACACGGTTTTCGTTACCATCCTACGGTGGGCGGAGCGGCCGGAGCGCGTCTACGCGGGCGTCGCCTGAGCCATTCCTAGCGGCAGCGAGGAGGCGAGCCAATGGCTAAGCAAGGCTTCAAGGTCATGGACAGCGACATGCACATCATGGAGCCTCCCGACCTCTGGCAACGCTACATCGATCCCGAGTTTCGGGATCAAGCTCCCGTCGGGCTCACCTCCGTCAACTTCCGCGAGCTGCGGACGGTCCTCCCGGGCCGCGAGCCCGTTCCCGACCAGCCCAACCGCATCCAGGATTCGGGGCACCATTTCGAGCGCCTCCAGGAGGTCTATCGCGACCATGGGGAGCGCGGCTGGACAGCGGATTGCCAGCTGGAGGCGATGGACACCGAGGGCATCGACGTGGCGGTGCTCTTCCCCACTCGCGGGCTGAGCGTCCTGACGCACCCGAACATGGAGCCCCGGTTCGCGGCCGCCATCGCCCGTGGCTACAACGATTGGCTGTTCGATTTCTGCCAGCTGGACCCCCACCGGCTCCTCGGGGCCGGCATGCTGTCCGTGCACGACATCCAGGACGCGATAGCCGAGGCGCGCCGCGTGAAGGAAGAGCTGGGGTTCCGAGCCGTGTTCCTGCGGTCCAACATCGTGAATGGCAAGAACTGGTACGACCCGGCCTACGAGCCGCTCTGGGACACGCTGGAAGCACTGGACCTGCCACTCGGGTTCCACGAGGCCACTGGCTCGCGGTCGCGCCAGACGGGCGACTGGTTCGCCCCGAACTTCGCGATCCGGATCATCTACTCCCAACCCTTCGAGCAGATGCTGGGCCTGGGAGCCTTCATCTGCGGGGGCGTCCTCGAACGCCATCCGAAGCTCAAGGTCGCGATTCTGGAGGCCAACTGCTCCTGGGTGCCCTGGCTGCTCTGGCGCATGGACGAGAGTTACGAGCGGCAGGGCGACATCTTCATGCCAGACTTGAAGATGGAGCCCAGCGCATACTTCAGGCGGCAGTGTGTCGTCTCCGTGGAGCCAGACGAAGTCACGGCGCTCCACCTGATGGACGAGCTCGGGGGCCACCTCGTCTTCTCGACCGACTACCCGCACATTGATTCGCGCTATCCGGAGGCCGTCGATGCCTTCTTGCAGCTGCCCATCGCCGACGAGACCAAACGGCGGATCTTGTGGGACAACTGCGCTCGGTTCTATTCCGTGGGCAGCGAGCCGGAGGTTGCACCGGCTGGCAGTAGCCGTCAGACCGACCGCTAGGAGACTCCTGGCGTCGAAAACACATACGCGTTCACCTACCCTGATCGTGTAGGGACCAGCGATGGTGCGGCGCTTCCCCGGAGCGCGGCTTTCCCTGTCCCACCAGGGAATCAAGCAGACGCCGCGTCCTGCTAGTCGCGTCGCACTCAATCCCTGGACTCATGCCGGGCGCATGCCGTGCCGACTCATGAGCGCGCGCTCCTGCCCGACCGACGGGGGCACAGGGCCTTGCCAGAGCTGCTCCAGCTCGGCAAAATAGGCATCCATGGCCGGCGCATGCAGCACGAGCAGACGCGCCGGGCTGGCGGATCGATTGCCGAACGTGTGCGCCGTACCGCCTGACACGAGGATCGGGCTGTCCGGTCCGCGCACCAGCTCCGAGCCATCCAGGAGGAAGCTAATCGGTCTCTCCAGAATGTTGAACAGCTCGTCGCAAGCGATGTGGACGTGTGCTGGTGGCATGCGCCCGCCCGGTGGCAGCGTCCGCTCCATCAGGGACAGCCGCCCGCGCGTGGTCTGCGCCGTGGCGGTAAATCGCATCACGCTACCGAGGGCCTCATGGCGCTGCCCCTCGCCGGGCCCGAACACCTAGAATGGCTGCTTCGGCATTCCCGGTGTCCCTCTCTCTCACGCCGTAAACCGTCACCGCTGACCTCGCAGCGGAGTCGAGATGGTGACCTGGACCGCGGGTATCTCGCACATGACCCGCGGGTGCCGTACCGCCTGATGGCGGTGGCTGCCCCGCTAGGTCAACACGGCTACCGCTTCGATCTCGATCAGATACGCTGGGTCGGCGAGAGAACCCAGCCACACTACCCGAGAAGCCCACGAATCGATCGCCGGCCCGCGGGCTGCGCTGATCGGACTCACGGGGTTGCTGCGCCTGGTCGAGGCCGCCGAGCGGGTGCGAGCAGCGCAAGGTTCGCGACACGCAGAAGGGGCCGAGCCATGTCTGGTCCAGCCATCCGCTTCGTTCCCTCCCGCCCAGTCCGAGCGCGGGGAGCAGTCGCTGGGAGCACCTGCCGCTAGCCCACCGCCAGCGGCTGCTGGGGCTCCTGAGCCACCTCCTGGAGCGGCAACTGCCGCCATCGCGGGAGCGCGGCGAGGAGGCCGGCCATGACGCCGCTCTTGGCCGTCACTAGCCCGCGGGGCGGAGCGCTCCACTCCGAGAAGGGGGGACCCTGGCATCGCGATCGGCTGGCCGTCGTCTATGTGCGCCAGTCCACCGTCCAGCAGGTGCTCGCTCACCAGGAGTCGACGCGGCTGCAGTATGGCCTGGTGGACCGCGCACAGGCACTGGGCTGGGCCGCCGACCGCGTGTTGGTCATCGACGAGGACCTGGGCCGGTCGGGCACCCGCGCTGACGAGCGGGCCGGCTTCCAGCGCCTGGTGTCGGAAGTGAGCCTGGACCATGTCGGGCTGATCCTCGGCCTGGAGATGAGCCGGCTGGCGCGCTCCGATCGGGACTGGTACCAGCTGCTAGAGCTGTGCGCGCTGTTCCGCACGCTGATCGCCGATCTCGATGGGGTGTACGATCCGGCCCAGTACAACGACCGGCTCTTGCTGGGGCTCAACGGGACGCTCTCCGAGGCGGAGCTGCACGTGCTCAAGCAACGGATGCACGAGGGCCGGCGGAACAAGGCGCGGCGTGGCGAGCTGCGCTTCGCCCTGCCAATCGGCTACGTCTGGGGCCCCGAAGGCACGATCGGCTTCGACCCGGATGAGCAGGTGCCGGCGGTCGTGCGGCTGGTCTTCCGGAAGTTCGCGGAGCTGGGCACGCTGCACGGCGTGCTGCGCTACCTGGCCGACCACCAGATCCAGCTCGGCATCCGCGTGCGCGAGGGGCCGGGCAAGGGGGAGCTGGTGTGGCGCCGGCCGAACCGCATGACGCTGCAGACCATGCTCAAACACCCGCTGTACGCGGGAGCCTACGCCTACGGGCGCCGGCAGAGGATCCCCGACGCCGCCGCGCGGGGCAGCGGCGCAGCGGGCGGGTCGTCATGGCGCGTGAGGACTGGCTGGCCTTCGTGCCCGCCCAGGCGCCGGCCTATAGCTCCTGGGAACAGTACGAGCGGAACCAGGCGCAGTTGGCGGCGAACCGGGCCCGGACGGAGAGCCCGGGCGCCGTGCGGACGGGCCGCGCGCTGCTCGCGGGCCTGGTCCGCTGCGGCCGCTGCGGCCCCCGCATGCTCGTGCGGTACGAGAGCGCCCGCGCGCCGCCCGCCTACGTGTGCGCGCGCCACGCCAGCGACTACGGCGCGCCGCACTGCCAGCAGGTGCCCGCCGGGGCCCTGGAGGCGTTCGTGAGCCGGCACGTGCTCGCGGCGCTGGAGCCGGCCGCCCTGGAGCTGTCGCTCGCGGCTACGGAGCGGCTGGAGCACGAGCGCGCCGAACTCCTCACGCTGTGGGAGCAGCGACGTGAGCGCGCCGCGTACGAAGCCGAGCGGGCCCACCGCCAGTACGACGCGGTCGAGCCCGAGAACCGCCTGGTCGCGCGCACGCTGGAGCGCCAGTGGGAAGCGAAGCGCGTGGCGCAGCAACAGCTCGAAGAGGCCTACCATCGCTTTCTGCAGGAGCAGCCCCGCACGCTGTCGGAAACGGAGCGGGCCGCCATCCGGCGCTTGGCCGCCGACATCCCGGCGCGGTGGAGAGCGTCGACGACCACTGCCGCCGACCGCCAGGAACTGCTCCGCCAAATCGTCGAGGCCGTCGTAGTCGCCGCCGACGGCAATAGTGAGCGGGTGCAGGTGACCATCCGTTGTCACCTATCGCTGCCAGAATTCCACGTCGCGCAGCGGCACAGGCTCCTCTCGCGTTCGGGGCGCAACCAGGGGTACGAAGTGCTCGTGATCCAGCCTGGTCAGCGCTTCCAGTTCGAGCGGATCGAGGTATATGTGGTTGCCGGTAGCCATGTCCTTGATGAAGAGTCGGACGCCATTCGCCGACTCGTCCCGTTGCACCATGACCATGGCGAACTCGCTCTGAAAAATCCCCTCCTGGGGGTCCAGCGTCGTCACCGTCTCCGCCCCACTCCTCTGCTTAGTCGCAGTCACTTCCCGCCATCCCAGCCCACGGCCATAGTCGCTTCGGCGGTCTTGACCGTCTGGCTATCGATCATCGCGGCCGGCGGCTGCACGTCCCGCCGCAGGCGGCGCCGACTCGCTTCCCGCAGGCGGTGGACGACGACTTCGTTAGTAGCTGTTCTGGTCCCCGGCGCCCATGTCGGTCGGCAACGGCTCGCCCGCCCGCGCCATCGCGTCGTCCACCGCGCCCGTGCCATTGGCGCCGTTCGCGAACCACCTGGCTGCGCGCTCCACGCCGCCCACGCCGGGAGCCTGGCCCGGCCGCTTGGCGAACAGGTCCGCCCACTTCGTCTCCACCCGCCGCAGCAACTCCGGCGACCCCTCGGCCACGCGCGGGAAGTCCTTGATCCACTCGTACGGCCGGCAGGCGTCGATGATCGCCCGCGAGTTATACGGCGGCTGGCCGTCCTGCAACATCGGGTCCGCCCGGCTGCCCCACGCCTTGCGCAGGATATCGATGTCCTCCGCCGGGTCGCAGCGCGTACACAACGCCCAGACGACCTCTTCCAGGTTCGTCGGGTCGATGTCGTCGTCCACCACCACGACGAAGCGGTTCATGTACGCCGCCTCGCGGCACTGCGCGGCGATGGCGCCCGCCTGCCGCGAGTGGCCGCAGAACCGCTGCGTGATGCTCACCACGATCAGCAGCCGCCCGCCACCGCACTCGTCGGCCCACACCCCGCGCACGTCGGGTACGCCCGCCTTCACGAGCGCATCGTAGATCATCGCCGACTTCATGGCGGTGCGCATGTACGAGTAGTCGTGCGGCGGCTTCGACGGCGGCGAGCCGAGGAGGATCGGATTGTCCCGGTAGCGCAGCCGCTGCACCTCCAGCACTGGCGATGGCAGCAGGCTGCCCGAGTAGTAGCCGGTCCACTCCCCGAACGGCCCCTCGCGCCCCTTCTTGTCGGGGTAGAGCCAGCCCTCCAGCACGATCTCAGCGCGCGCGGGGACCGGCAGCGGCGTCAGGTCGCTCTGCAGCACCTCCAGCGGCTCGCCCACGATCGCGCCGTAATACTCGATCTCGCTCACACCCGTGGGGACCTCGACGCCCGACAGGCAGAACAGCAGCGGGTCGTGGCCCAGCGAGATCACCACCGGCGCGCGCCCCTCCTTCGCCCACCACTTCTGGTAGTGCACGTAGCCATGCTTGCCGGGGATGATCTGCAGCGTGACGCGCTTGTCGTCCAGCAGCATGCAGCGGTAGGCGCCCACGTTCGTCACGCCCGTGTCGGGGTCGCTGGTGATGACGGAGCTGCCCGTGCCGATGTAGCGCCCCCCGTCGTGCTCGTGCCAGAACGGCACCGGGAAGCGGCTGAGGTCCACCGCCGCGCCCTCCAGGACGTTCTCGTTCACGGGTCCGTCCGGCACGACCTGGGCCGGGAAGCGCGAGGCGTTCGTCTCCCAGTACAGCGGCCGGCCGCGCAGCGCCTCCACCAGCTCCAGGTCGGTCATGTCCGTGGAGAAGCGCAGGCACGTGCCGAAGCGCCGCGAGCTGCCCGTGGCGCCCGTCAGCACGCGGAAGCCCGGCGCGTAGTCCTTGATCCGGTCGAACAGGAGCGCTGGGAACGGCTTGCGGCGATAGTTCAGCTCGGACAGCGCGCCGATCTCGAGGTTCCAGTCGGCGCCATCGACCACCGCCAGCTCGCCAAAGCCCTCGACTATCGCCAGCCACTCCCGCAGGTCCCGGTAATACACTTGGTTCGTCCGTGCTGCTACCGCCTGCATCCTGCCTCCCTCCGCGACGAGGCGCCGCGCCACCGGCGCCGCTACCGTATCCCTGCGCCGCTCATCGCGCTAACTGCCACGGCACGATTGCCGCAGCAGGCCCAGCGACTGGAGCTGATTTCAGGGCCTTGGTCAAGGGACCGGGTACCGGCCCTAGGGCTTTTCACTGCTCTAGTGAGATGGTAGAACAAGCGTCACCGAAGGGAGGTGGCGCGCGATGGAGTGGGGCGAGCCGGTCCATCCGCAGAGTGTGTTAGCGCGGCTACGGAC
>Ga0209062_1001400_pt1 | contig 43183 bp, 36 predicted proteins | sample Coa_R2_2_FD_187158 | JGI IMG/M metagenome (GOLD analysis project Ga0209062, IMG submission 187158) | Surface soil microbial communities from Centralia Pennsylvania, which are recovering from an underground coalmine fire - Coalmine... | ecosystem: Environmental > Terrestrial > Soil > Unclassified...
CTCATCCGAGCCGCGCATCACAACAACTCCCGCAAGCTACCGAGATCAGTGAATCATCTTCTTCGGTCCGATACGACGACTTCTTCAACAACCTGCTAGGGCTCTTCGTGGCAGATGACGAGCGGCAGGCCGCGCGCCGAGGCGGCCGTGAAGCAGTCGGCGACGCTCCCAAAAAGGGCGCGGTCGAAGTCCACGGCTTGAAGCGAATAGCTGGCGTCGGAGCCTCCGGCGGCGCTCCCCTTCAAGGCGACGGCGTTTCCAGAGGCGCCGCCCGCCAAGGCGGCGGAACTTCCAGCGACCTCGCCCGTCGCAGTGAGGATGGGGGGCCCGAGCATCGTGCACGCGGCGAGGGCGGACAGCAGCAGCGACAAGCCAACAACAGCTTCAAGGCGCACCCTCGTCTCCACACCGACACCGTCGCTGCATCCAATGACATGGAATCTGCGCGCGCGCCCGTGTTCTGCTCGTGACTTCCGGTTGCAGCGTACCGCCGGCTGCTACTCCGCAGCCCGGCGCAGGCGCGTTGGACAACCGGTGCTGTATCGCTGGGGCGGCGTTCTCTGCGCTCAGCCAGCCCCGCCGGCAGTCCGGGGCCGGCGCGACTGATCATAGGCCCGCAGGCAGCCGCGGAAGATCGGCGCACACACGCCTTCCTTGCCGATGAATTCGTCGTTGTCGCCGGTGTAGTTCACCCCGGCCACCTTGCCGTCGACCATGCGCACCAGGGCATGGCAATACGAGCCGCTGCCCCCCAGCCTGAAGCCGCCGCCGATCAGCGGGAAGGTGACCTGCGCGCCGTTCGTGTTCTCGTACTTGATCTCGTAGGAGTACAGCTCTGTCCGCGGACCGAGCTGCGCGGTGCGGGTCGGGATGCCCGCGCAGGTCTGCAAGGTCCCGGAGTCCATGCCGAGGATGAACGTGCGCCCCTTCAGTGCCACGTCATTGTCCGATGCGCAGGCGCTCGCCAGGAGCATGAGTATCGAGCTCGGCAGCAATGATGGCTTGGGCATGACACCCCTCCTGGCTCCATGCAACGGTGAGCGCCGGAGCCGAGTTCCAAATCCGCCCGTGGGTCAGCAACTTTTTCGCAACCGCAGTCATTTACGACATTGGCCGCCACACCTGCTGGGCGGCCCAACCAATAAATCCGACCGGCCCCTCTCCGCCACACGAGGCAAGCCGGTCACCCATCCTGCGGCCGCCGATCGACTCCCCCTCGGTCTGGCGGCCTTTTCGTGTTCGGAGGCATCGGGGTTGTACAGCGCGTATTCGCCGGCGGCCGGCATTGTGTGCGCCCTGTGCACAAGACAACCCCGACCGCCACTACCATGTGCCGCTCATCTTTACACCGTCCGGCTACACCACGTACCGCGGCAGCTGACGTCAGGCGCCGAGCGGCTGCAGGCTGAACACGTTGAAGCGCCAGGGGCCGAGATCGATGTAGAGCCCGGGATCCGTCAACGCGCTGCCGTCCCGCTGGTAGACCTCGCTTCCCATCATGTCGGCGAGGCGGAACGGCACACCAGCCAATCCCGTCAACGGCAGGCGCAGGCGGCATTGCGCCTGGTGATCCGAGTAGTTCACGACGACGACGGAGCGGCCGCCCTCCGGCGCCTGCCAGGCGTAGGCCACGAAGTCCTGCCAGCTCGGGTTGCCGGTCCAGGCGGGGTGCGGCGTCACCAGCTGCCAGGCGCCGTCGCGAAAGCCGGCGGACGTCCTCAACACGGCCAGGAGCCTCTCGTAGAAGGCGGCAATGTCGGCGTCGGGCGCTTCGACCGGCGCACGGCACAGATGCACCGGCACCCTGACCCGGTTGCCGTCCAGCTGGCCTTGGTGGAAGAACCGCAGCCCCGGCGCGAAGTACGTGACGATCGCAGCTGCTCGATGTGTCGGCCAGGCGAACGCCGTCGCCGCGCGCGGCTCGTCGTGGTTCTCCAGGAAACGGGCCAGCCGGTCCTGATACGCGAGCGCCGCGCGCAGGTGAGCGCGTATGGCGCCGGCATCGCCGTGACGAAGGCGGTCGTACAGCCGCTTGTCGTAGCAGTAGTCGAAGCCCTGCTGTTGCAGCTCGCCTTCGAGGTCCCAGTAGGCTTCGGCCAGGAACGTGAAGCCGCGCCGCACCTCCCGCACCGCCGCGATCGCCTTCGGCCAGAACGGCGCCGGCATCCGCCCCCAGCTGCGCTGGAAAACCTCCGGCAGCACCAGCATCGCCATGTCGCAGCGCAGCCCGTCGCAGTGCCCGGCGATCGTCACCAGTTCCCGCGTCTGTGCCGCCTGCAGCGCCGGATTGGCATAGTCGAGCTGCAGCGTGTCCGGCCAGCCCGGGAAATTGGGATCGCGCCCGTGGGCCAGGATGCGCGGTCCCTGCTCCGTGTCGACCCGGCACCAGTTCCCCGCCGCAGCGGCAAGAGCCTGCTCGCTGCCCTGGACATAGAAATCGGGATGCGCCCGGACCCACGGATGGTCGAGCGCCGTATGATTGGGCACGAAGTCGAGCATGAGCCGCAGGCCGCGCGCCGCCAGCCGGGCCCGGAACGTCGCGAGCGCCGCCGTCCCGCCCAGCGCCTCATCCACCTCATAGGCCGTGATCGCGAAGCCCGATCCGCAGATATCGTCCTGCGTCAGATCCGGCAGCGCCGATCGGAACTCGGCCTGCCAGGCGGGGTTGCCGCGGGACACGGCGCGCCCGGCCGGGCCCGTCTGCCACACGCTGAGGAGCCAGACCCAGTCGAAGCCCCGGCGCGCGATGTCGTCCAGGATCGCGTCGTCGACGTCGGCCAGCGTGACCGGCCGCCCGGCCTTCCGAGACAGCCATCGCAACCACACCCGCGTGTTGATCTCCAGCAGCGACGGATAGCGCGGCGCCGGCCTAGTCATGCAGCTCGGCGATCATGTTGGCGACCAGGGCGCTCCAGCCCGTCTGGTGCGAGGCGCCCAGGCCGCGCCCGGTATCGCCGTCGAAGTATTCGTGGAAGAGGATGTGGTCCCTGAAGTGCGGATCGGTCTGGAACTTCTCGTAGGCACCGAAAACCGGACGCCGCCCGTTCTCGTCGCGCCGGAAGATGCCGATCACGCGGCTGCGCAGCTCATCGGCGATCTCCTTCAGCGATCGCTTCTGGCCGGAGCCGACCGGGCATTCGACACGGAACTGGTCGCCGTAGAACCTGTGGAACCGGTTCAGGCTCTCTATGATGAGATAGTTGAGCGGCATCCAGATCGGCCCGCGCCAATTGGAGTTTCCCCCGAACAGGTCGTTCTCCGACTCGGCCGGCGTGTATTTGACCTCGGCGCGAAAGCCCGCGGCTTCGAAGACATAGGGGTGCTGCAGGTGGTAGCGCGACAGGGCCCGCACGCCGTAGTCCGACAGGAACTCGTTCTCGTCCAGAAGGCGCTCCAGCAGCTTGGAGCCGCGGAAGGCCCGGACGGTCGCCAGCAGGCGGGTGTCGCCCGCCCCCGGCGTGTTCCAGCGCGAAACCAGGGCCGTGAGCTTCGGGCGGTAGCGCAGATACCATTCCTGCCATTTCGCGAACTCCGGCATTCGCTTGAGCAGGGCGGTGGCGTTGGCGACCTCGACGGCGAACATCGGGATGAGACCGACCAGGGAACGCACGCGCAGCGGCGTCGCCTCGCCGTTGCCCATGACAAGCCAGTCGTAGAAGAAATTGTCGGTATCGTCCCACAGGCTCAGGCCCTCGCCGCCGAGGTTGGTCATCGCCCCGCCGATCGTCAGGAAATGCTGGAAGAACTTGATCGCGATGTCCTGGTAGGCATCGTCCTCCTGGGCGAGCTCGACGGCGATCCGCAGCATGTTGAGGCAGTACATCGCCATCCAGGACGTCCCGTCGGACTGCACCAGCATGCCGTTCACCGGCAGCGGCGCCGACCGGTCGAACACGCCGATATTGTCCATGCCGAGGAACCCGCCCTCGAAGACGTTGAGGCCGCGCGGGTCCTTGCGATTGACCCACCAGGTGAAGTTGAGCAGCAGCTTGCTGAACACCCTTTCGAGGAACTTGCGATCGCCCTTGCCGGTCCGGCCGCGCTCGCAGTCGTAGAGCTTCAGCGCCGCCCACGCCTGGACCGGCGGATTGACGTCGCTGAAGTTCCACTCGTAGGCCGGCAACTGGCCGTTGGGATGCATGTACCAGCTCTGGCACAGCAGGATCAGCTGACGCTTGGCATCCTCGAGGTCGAGCTGGCCCAGCGTCACCAGGTGGAAGGCCCAGTCCCAGGCGGCGAACCACGGGAATTCCCATTTGTCCGGCATCGATACGATGTCGATCGCGCTGACATGCGGCCAGCCGCTGTTACGTCCGGCGAGGCGGCTGCGCGGCGGCTTGGGCTGGGCTGGATCGCCTTCCAGCCACTGCGTGACGTCGTAGTAGAAGAACTGCTTGGACCACAGGATGCCGGCATAGGCCTGACGCTGGATGCGGCGCAGATCCTCGTCCTCCACATTGCCCTGTAGCCGGGCATAGAAGGCATCCGCCTCGGCCTTGCGCTGGCTGAAAACCTGCTCGAAGTCGGCGAAGGGCGAGTCCTGGGCCGGAGCCGGACCGAGACGAACCCGGATCGTGCTGCTCCGGCCGGCGGCGACCATCCGGCGATAGAGGCCGGCCGCTTTCGTCCCCTTCTGCGAATCGACGGCTTTCTCCCGGCCGTGCACCAGGTAGTCGTTCAGCCCATCCTTGTAGAGCCGTCCGGTCGGCGCGCTGCCGAAGAGCCTTTCGACATTGGTTTCGTTCTCGCAGAACCTGATGTCGTCCGGCCGCTCGAACTGGAACGCATAGACCCCGAGCTCCTCGTGGGTGGCGATGACGGCGTCGCCGACCCGCCCCAGCGACGGCCTGGCGCTTCCCTCGGCCCAGCTCCAGGTGTTGCGGAACCACAGCTGGGGCAGCACGTGGATCGCCGCCGCCTCCGGCCCGCGGTTCGTGACCGTCAGCCGCAGCAGGATGTCCTCGACTCCCGCCTTGGCGTACTCGATGTCGACGTCGAAGTAGCGGTCGGCGTCGAAGATACCGGTGTCGATGATCTCGAACTCGGGCTGACTGCGGTTGCGCCGCGCGTTCTCCTGGACCAGCAGATCGTAGGGGAACGCCGCCTGCGGGTACTTGTACAGCATGCGGGCGTAGCTGTAGGTCGGCACCGCGTCGAGATAGTAGTAGAGCTCCTTGACGTCCTCGCCGTGGTTTCCCTCCCGGTTGCTGAGGCCGAACATGCGCTCCTTCAGGATCGGATCCTTGCCGTTCCACAGCGCGACGGCGAGGCACAGGCGCTGCTTGTGGTCGCAGAAGCCGCCGATTCCGTCCTCGCCCCAGTGATAGGCGCGACTGCGGGCGTGATCGTGCGGAAAGTAGTTCCAGGCGTCGCCATCGGCGCTGTAGTCCTCCCGGACCGTGCCCCACTGGCGCTCGCTCACATACGGGCCCCACTGGCGCCAGCGCTGCCGCCGCTCATCCGCTTCGGCCAGCCGTCGATCTTCAGGCGTGATCGTTGCGGCCATCGCTCTTTTTTTCCGGTTCCTGGCTCAGCCGGTGGATGATCTGCGCGGCGACCTCGCCCGGCGACGCACCGACATCGACGACCAGGGGATCCTCGTCCGGCCCAGGCTCCTCCAGGGTGTCGATCTGGCTTTGCAGCAGGCTCGCGGGCATGAAGTGGCCGCTGCGCTTGGCCAGATGCCCGGCCATGACCTCCTGGCTGCCGCGAAGATAGACCAGCCGGACCTCCGGGCGGTCGCCGACGACGATCCGGCGATACGACCGCTTGAGCGCGGAGCAGGTGATGATGCCCGGTTGCCGGCGGGCGCGCTGACCGTCGATCCAGGCCGCCACGCTCTCGAGCCACGGCTGGCGATCCGCGTCGGTCAGCGGGATTCCGGCATGCATCTTCGCGACATTGGCCTCGGGATGGAGCGCGTCGCCTTCCTTGAACGGCCAACCCAGACGGGCCTCGAGCTCCTCGGCGATGGTCGTCTTGCCGGCGCCCGAAACGCCCATGAGCACCAGGATCGGCGGCGAGCCGCGATGGGCGCGCGGGCTCTGCAGCCGATGGACGCCCTGCCCGTCCGCGACGAACACCGGATCGGCGCAGCCGATGAACAGGCCGCTCTCGACGACACCGACGATGCGGCGGATGCGATCCTCGAGCCGCGCCGGATCGGCGATCGGACCGGCGAAGCGGCAGTCGAGGATGCGGTTGCCGCCGTCGGTGACGAACAAGTCTCCGGCCGACGACAGGCGCGGCCGCGCTTCCACGGCGAACACCTCGAGCGCGGACCGGGCGACCTCCAGGCCGAAGGCGACGACCTCGACCGGCACCGGCGTCTGCGTTCCCAGCCGGTCCACCAGCTTGGCGCCGTCGACGATGATGGCGAGCTGCCGGCTCGCGCTGGCGACGATCTTCTCGCGCAGCAGGGCGCCGCCCAGCCCCTTGATCAGGTTCAAGGTGCCGCGTTCGACCTCGTCGGCGCCGTCGATCGTGAGATCGATCTGGCGATGCTCGGCGAAGGACGACAGCGGGAGGCCGGCCGCCTTCGCCTGCGCCGCCGTTCGCTCCGATGTCGGAATGCCGACGACGCGCAGGCCCTGGCGATGCCGCCGCGCCAGGGCGTCGACCGCGAAGGCCGCCGTCGAGCCCGTGCCCAGCCCGACCACCATGCCGTCCTGGACCAGCTCGACCGCCGCCTCCGCCGCGGCGCGCTTCAGCGCATCGCGATCGGTATCCGCGCTCACGGCTCCGACACACCCAATATGAAACGCTCCATCGCCTTGGCGAACCCTTCGTCGTTGTAGGAAGCGGTGACGGCGCCGGCCTGGGCCTTGACCTCGTCCGGTGCGTTGCCCATGGCGATGCTCAGGCCCGAGAGCTTGAACATGGGCACGTCCGTCTGCTGGTCGCCGATGGTGGCGATCTCGGCGGCCGGCACGCCGAGATGCCGCGACAGGAACTGCACCACGGCGCCCTTGTTGGCGTCCTTGTTGGTGACGTCGAGGTAATAGGGCTGCGAGCGGTTGGCGGTGGCGCGCTGGCCGAAGGCCTTCCGGGCATCGGCCTCGCAACGCTGCACCTTCTCCAGGTCGTCGCTGACGCCGACGATCTTGGCGACCTGGTCGAGCCGCTCCCCGACATCCTTCACGACCACGGGATCGAACTTGACGGTCCACGCCTCGCGCGCGACGTGCGGCGCATCGGCCCGGCTGATCAGCCAGTCGTTGCCGCGATAGACCCAGACATCGAGGCCGTGGTCGCGAATGAGCTTGATGGCCGCGGCGGCGATGTCCGTGGGCACCGTTTTCTGCTCGAGGATCGTGAGGTCCGGTTTGACGAAAAGCCCGCCGTTGAAGCCCGCGATCGGCGTCTCGAGCTGCAGAGGATCCAGCAGCATGGCCATGCCTTTGGGCGGACGGCCGCTGGTGATGGCGAAGCGGATGCCGGCGCGATGCAGCCTCTGCACGGCCGCCTGCGCCCGCTCGGTCAGCACCTTCTCCTCGTTGACCAGCGTGCCGTCCACATCCGCCAGGACCAGGGAGATCTTTTTCTTCTCCGCCATCAGAACCTCCAGGGGCCGAGCTACCCGAGCGGACGCCAGGCACGGCCGTCGCGCGCCAGCAAGGCGTCGGCTGCCGCCGGACCGTCACTGCCGGCCGCGTAGTTGGGGAAATCCGTGGGTGCGTTGCCGCCCCACAGGTCAAGCAGCGGCTGCACCGCCCGCCAGCCGGCCTCGATATTGTCGGCGCGCTGGAACAGTGTCGCGTCGCCGATCATGCAGTCATAGAGCAGCGTTTCGTATCCGGTGCTGGGCGCTTCGGCGAAATAGGACTGGTAGGCGAAGTCCATGCGGACGTTTTCGAGCGTCATCGTCGGGCCGGGATGCTTGGCGGCGAACTGGAGCGCGATGCCTTCGTCGGGCTGGATGCGCAGGATCATCCAGTTGGGATTCATCTGCTCGACATGCGTGCCGCGGAACAGCGTGTAGGGCGCCTGGTGGAAGCGGATCGCAACCTCGGTCCAGCGGCGCCTCAGGTACTTGCCGGTGCGCAGATAGAAGGGCACCCCCGCCCACCGCCAATTGTCGATCTGCAGCTTCCACGCGACGTAGGTCTCGACCTTCGAATCGGGCGCGACGTCGGGCTCGCGACGATAGGCCTGGACCGGCTTGCCCAGCACGGTGCCGGCATCGTACTGGCCGCGCACGGCATCCTTCATCGCGCGCCGCGGCGTCATCGGCCGGATCGCCTGGATCACCTCCGCCTTCTTGTCGCGAACCGCCTCCGCATCGAAGGAGATCGGCGGCTCCATGGCCGTGAGGGACAGCAGCTGGAACATGTGATTGGGCACCATGTCGCGCAGCGCGCCGGTGCCCTCGTAGAACTTGCCGCGCCGTTCGACGCCCACCGTCTCCGCCGCCGTGATCTGGACATGGTCGATGTGCTGGCGGTTCCACAGCGGCTCGAACAGGCCGTTGGCGAAGCGGAGCGCCATGATGTTCTGGACCGTCTCCTTGCCGAGAAAATGATCCATGCGATAGATCTGCTGCTCCTGCAGCGTTTTCAGGATCTCGGCATTGAGCGCCTTGGCCGACGGCAGGTCGTGGCCGAACGGCTTCTCGATGACGACACGCCGCCATTGCGCCCCGGTTTCCGTCACCATCCCCGCCGTGCCGAGGGCGGCGACAATGGGCCCGAAGAAGCGGTCGGGCACGGCGAGATAGAACAGATGGTTGCCAGCCGTTTCGGCCGCCTTGTCGAGACCGGCGAGATGCTCCTTGAGGCGGCGATAGTCCTCCGCATTGGTGAGGTCGCCGCGCACGTACGTCATACGGTCGGTGAGCCAGCGCCAGGCTGTCTGGTCGATATGGTCGGCCTCGAACTCGCCGCCGCCCTTGGTCACGAACTCGTGCATCATCCGGGTGAGGCTGTCGCGCCATTCCTCGACGGTGCCCAGGCTGCGGTCGAAGCCGACGAGCCGGAAGCCGTCGGGCAACCGCTTGGCGGTCACGAGGTTGTAGAGCGCCGGTGCGACCAGACGCTTGGTGAGGTCGCCGGCCGCGCCGAAGATCACCATGGCGCACGGAGGCGCAATGGCAGCCGTTTCGGCCTTCCTGGTGGTTCGAGCGGCGGGGGGATGGTCCTGCATGCGTTCCACGTCCTCTACTGGCGACCGAGCATCTCCAACGCGACCGCAACGACCTTCTGGGGCTCGAAGCCGAACTTGCGCTGCAATTCCTTGAGCGGCGCGGAGGCGCCAAACGCCTTCATGCCGATGACCCGGCCCTGGTCGCCGACATAGCGCTCCCAGCCGAGCGCCGACGCCTGCTCGACCGCAAGCCGCGCCTTGATGCCGGGCGGCAGGACCTGCTCGCGGTAGGATCGCGGCTGGTGCTCGAAGATGTCCCACGACGGCATCGAGATCACGCGCGAGCGGACGCCTCTCGCGGTCAGCGCTTCCTGCGCCTCGACGATCAGGGCGACCTCGCTGCCCGAGGCGATCAGCACGATCTCAGGGGAACCGCCCGGCGCATCCGCCATGACGTAGGCGCCGCGCGCGACACCGGCCGCCGAGGCGTACCTGCCGCGATCGAATGTCGGCAGCGGCTGGCGCGAGAGCGCGAGCACGGCCGGCTGATGACGGAGCTGCAGGACGTAGCGATAGGCCTCGACCACCTCGTTGGCATCGGCCGGCCGCAGCACCACCAGGCCCGGGATGGCGCGCAGCGACACGAGCTGCTCCACCGGCTGATGCGTAGGACCGTCCTCGCCGTCGCCCATGGCGTCGTGAGTGAAGACGAAGATGGTGGGCAATTCCATGATGGCCGACAGCCGGATCGCGGGCCGGGCGTAGTCGCTGAAGATGAAGAAGGTCGCGCCGAACGCCCGCAGCTTCGACAGCGACAGCCCGTTGACGATCGCCGCCATGGCGTGCTCGCGGATGCCGAAATGGAAATTGCGTCCGCCGGGACTGCCCGCCTCGAAGTCGCCGGCACCGGCGAACTTCAGCGTCGTCTTGTTCGACGAGCCGAGGTCCGCCGAGCCGCCGAGGAACCAGGGGATGTTCTGGGCGAGCACGTTCAGCACCTCGCCGGAGGCATCGCGGCCGGCGATGCCCCTGGGATCGGCCGGAAAGCTCGGCAGGTTCCGGTCCCACCCTTCCGGCAGCTCGCGCCGCTGTATCTGATCGATCTCCGCGGCAAGCCGGGGATGCTTCGCACGGTAGTCGGCGAACAGCGCCTCCCAGCCCTTCCGCGCCTGCGCCCCGCGTGCGCCGATGCCGTCGGCGAACACACCCATGACACCGTCGGGCACGAGGAACCTGGCGTCTTCCGGCCAGCCATAGGCCCGCTTGGTGAGCCGGACCTCGTCCTCGCCCAGCGGCTCGCCATGGGCGGCGGCAGTATCGACCTTGTGCGGCGAGCCGTAGCCGATGTGGCTGTCCAGGACGATCAAGGTCGGCCGGCCCTCGGTCTGGCGGAAGATTTTCAGCGCATCCTCGATGCGCTCGAGATCGTTGGCGTCGCCGACGCGCAGCACGTTCCATCGATAGGCGAGGAAGCGCGCCGCGACATCCTCGGTGAAGGCGAGCCTGGTGTTGCCCTCGATGGTGATGTGGTTGTTGTCGTAGATCCAGCAGAGGCCGTCGAGCCCGAGATGGCCGGCGAGCGACGCCGCCTCGGCGCCGACCCCCTCCATCAGGCAGCCGTCGCCGCACACGGTGTAGACGTCGTAGTCGAACAGCGCGAAGCCCGGCTTGTTGTAGCGGCTGGCCAGCCACTTGCGCGCGATCGCCATGCCGACGCTTGTGGCGATACCCTGCCCGAGCGGTCCCGTCGTCGTCTCGACGCCCGACACCCAGTGATACTCCGGATGCCCCGGCGCCTTGCTGTCGAGCTGGCGGAAATGGCGGATGTCGTCGAGCGTGACCGATGGCTTGCCCAGGCGCTCGTACTCCGCATTCACGGCCTGGGTCTGCGTGAGATAGAGCACCGACCACAGCAGCATCGAGGCATGGCCGTTGGACAGCACGAAGCGATCGCGGTTCGGCCAGATCGGATCCTGCGGATCGAACCGCATGACCCGGTTCCAGATCGTGTAGACCAGGGGCGCCAGTGCCATCGGCGTGCCCGGATGGCCCGACTTGGCCTGCTGCACGGCATCGATGGACAGCGTGCGGATCGTATTGATCGCCAGTTGATCGAGCTCTGCAGAGGTCATCTCACGCCGCTCCCGTTCGTCAATCGCCCTTCGGATCGGCTCGGATCCGCTACGGCCCGGCCGGCTTCTCGAGATGCCCGCCAAACTCGTAGCGCATGGCCGAGAGCAGCTTGTCCGCGAAGTCCGCCTCGCCGCGCGAAGCGAACCTCTCGTAGAGCGCCGCCGAGAGCACATGAGCCGGCACGCCCTCGTCGATGGCGGCCTTGATCGTCCACCGCCCCTCACCGGAATCGGACACCCGTCCGCCGAACTTCGACAAGGCGGGATCCTCGATCAGGGCCGCGGCCTGCAGGTCGAGCAACCACGATGCGATGACGCTGCCGCGCCGCCAAAGCTCCGCTATGTCCGGCAAGTTGAGGTCGTATTGATAGTCCTCCGGATCGCGCAGCGGTGTGGTCTCTGCGTCGACCGTTCCCGTCTTCTTGCCGATGTTCGCCGCCTTCAGAACCGCGAACCCTTCGGCATAGGCCGCCATCACGCCGTATTCGATGCCGTTGTGCACCATCTTCACAAAATGACCGCCACCGTTGGCGCCGCAATGCAGATAGCCCTGCTCCGACGTCCCTCCAACTTTTTCGCGCCCAGGCGTCCGGGGGATGTCGCCGCGGCCCGGGGCCAAGGTGGCGAAGATCGGGTCGAGATGCTTCACCGGATCGGCCTCGCCGCCGATCATCATGCAGTAGCCGCGATCGAGCCCCCAGACACCGCCGCTCGTGCCGACATCGACATAGTGAATACCCCTGGGCTTCAGCTCCTTCGCTCGGCGAATGTCGTCGATGTAGTAGGAATTGCCGCCGTCGATGAGGATGTCGCCGGGGTCGAGGTGGGGCAGCAGATCGGCGATGCTCCTGTCGACCACGCCGGCCGGCACCATGAGCCAGACCACGCGTGGCTTCTTCAGCGCCTTGGCGAACTCCGCCAGCGAGCCTGTGCCGATGGCTTTCTCTTTCGCGAGCTCGGCCACCGCCTTTGCCGACATGTCGAACACGACGCATTCATGGCCGCCTCGGATCAGTCGGCGCACCATGTTCGCGCCCATGCGGCCGAGGCCGATCATTCCCAGTTGCATGCTCAGTCTCCTTGAATGGCAGGATGTAGAGCGGGCGGGCGAATCCGGGCATCAGGACCCGGATCCCTTCAGCTTGCGGTAGCGCCGGATCAACGCGTTGGTCGAGCTGTCGTGCTCCAGCTTAGGGTCGGCGCCGCTTTCGAGCTCCGGGATGATCTTCTGCGCCAGCGCCTTGCCGAGCTCCACGCCCCATTGATCGAAAGAATCGATCTGCCAGATCGTGCCCTGAGTGAAGACGCTGTGCTCGTAGAGCGCCACCAGCTTGCCGAGCGCCGCCGGCGTCAGCTCCTCCAGCAGGAACGTGTTGGACGGCCGGTTGCCCTCGAACAGCCGATGCGGCACGAGCCACTCCGGCGTGCCTTCCGCCTTGACCTGCTTGGCGGTCTTGCCGAAGGCCAGCGCTTCGGCCTGGGCAAAGACATTGGCCAGAAGCATGTCTTGATGGTGGCCCAACGGATTGGCGGTCCGCGCGAAGGCGATGAAATCGCACGGGATGAGCCGCGTCCCCTGATGGATCAGCTGGTAGAAGGAATGCTGCCCGTTGGTCCCTGGCTCGCCCCAGTAGATCGGCCCGGTGTCGTAGTTCACGGCGACGCCCTCGGCGGTCACGTGCTTGCCGTTGCTCTCCATGGTGAGCTGCTGGAGATAGGCCGGGAACCGCTTGAGATACTGCTCGTAGGGCAGCACCGCGACCGTCTGGGCGCCGAAGAAATTGTTGTACCAGATCGAGAGCAGCGCCATCAGCACCGGCAGGTTGCGATCGAAGGGCGCGATGCGGAAATGCTCGTCGATCTCATGAAAGCCTCCGAGCATCGCCCGGAAATTGTCCGGCCCGATCGCGAGCATGGTCGAGAGCCCGATGGCCGAATCCATCGAGTAGCGGCCGCCGACCCAGTCCCAGAAGCCGAACATGTTGGCGGTGTCGATGCCGAACTTCGCCACTTCCTGGCCATTGGTCGAGACCGCGACGAAATGCTTCGCTATTGCCGCAGCGTCGCCCTTCAGGCCGGCGAGCAGCCAGTCCCGCGCGGTGTGCGCGTTGGTCATCGTCTCCAGCGTGGTGAAGGTCTTCGAGGAGACGATGAACAGCGTCTCCTCGGGATCGAGGCCGTGCACCGCCTCGGCGAAGTCCGTGCCGTCGACATTGGAGACGAAGCGGAAGGTCATCGATCGCTCGGCATAGTGCTTGAGCGCCTCGTAGGCCATGACCGGCCCGAGATCCGATCCCCCGATGCCTATGTTGATCACGTTGCGGATGCGCTTGCCGGTGTGGCCCTTCCAGTCGCCGCTGCGCACCCGCTCGGAGAACGCCGCCATCTTGTCCAGCACGGCATGGACCTCGGGCACCACGTTCTGGCCATCGAACAGGATGGAGGCGCCGCGCGGCGCGCGCAGGGCGACGTGCAGCACCGCGCGCTTCTCCGAGGTGTTGATCCTGTCGCCGCGGAACATGGCATCGATGTGCTCCCGCAGGCCCGATTCGCGGGCCAGATCGAGCAGCAGTCCCATGGTCTCGTCGGTGACCCGATTCTTGGAGTAGTCGAAATAAATCCCGGCAGCCTCGACAACGAGGCGTTCACCGCGCCCGGGATCCTTGGCGAAGAGCTGCCGGAGGTGGAGACGCCTGACCCTCTGGTGATGCCTCTTCAGCGACGCCCAGGCCGGGCGCAGGTGCAAAGCCGGTACGCTCATCGATCGTTCCTCGCGGATGGTTTCAGCTGGCCTTGCGTATCGCGACGCGCTTCGACTCGATTCGGTCCATCAGGTCGTTCCAGGACTTCACGAAGGACGCGGCGCCCTCGTCCTGGAGCCGCGCCGCAAGCGCGTCGATGTCGATGCCCGCCCTGGCGAAGCTCGCGAGGACGGTCTCGCAGTCGCCGCCATCCGGCGCCATCACCTCGCCGATCTCGCCGTGATCGGCGACGGCCTTGAGGGTGCCTTCCGGCATCGTGTTGACGGTGAAGGGTGCGGCGAGCGCCTTCACGTACAGGATGTCGGATGCCTTCGGATCCTTGGTGCCGGTGCTGGCCCACAACAAGCGCTGGGCACGCCCACCGCTGTTGGCGGCGCGCTGGAAGCGCGGCGAGACGAGCATCTCGCGATAGGCCTTGTAGGCGCGCTGCGCGATCGCGATCCCCAGGCGGTTGGTGAGCTCGGCCGGGACCTTGCCGCCGACCGCGACATCCCAGCGGCTGACGAACAGCGAGGCCACCGACGCGACGGCCGTGTTGAGGCCGGCGGCGATGCGGCGCTCGATGCCGCGCAGATAGGCCTCGGCCGCCGCGAGGTATTGCTCGCGCGAGAACAGCAGCGTGACGTTGACCGGCACGCCCGCGAAGATTGCTTCTTCGATGGCGGGCACCCCCTCCACCGTGCCAGGGATCTTGATGAAGAGGTTGGGCTTGCCGGCGCGCCGGTGGAGGTCGATGGCCGCCGCAAGGGTGCTCTTCGTATCGTGCGCCAGCAGCGGCGACACCTCGAGCGACACCCAGCCATCCACGCCGTCCGTCCGGTCGAACACCGGTCGGAACAAATCCGCGGCGCGAGTCAGGTCCGCCAGCGCCAGGGAGAAGAACAGATCCTCCCCCGATCCGTCCGACGCCGCACGGGAGATATCTGCGTCGTACATGGCGCTGTTCTTGATCGCCGTGTCGAAGATCGTCGGGTTCGAGGTCAGTCCCGTCACCGACAGATCGTCGATGTAGCGTTTCAGCGTGCCGCTGTTCAGCAGCTCTCGCGTGATGTTGTCGAGCCACAGGCTCTGGCCGAGATCGTGCAGGCTCCGGGTCGGGTTCATCATCTCACCTTCTGGCTGGAGGCAGGGGTGCGCGGCGCCGCGCCGAGCTTCGCCAGGTCATGGTCGAGCAGGTCGCCGATACGCTCGATGCTCACGTCGGCGGGCGGCAAGGCGCCAATCATCTTGGCGTCGTGCGCATACTGGCCCTGGCGCGGGAAGACCGTCGTGACACGCTCCCGCCAGACCTGCTTGACGGCATCCAGGATGCGCAGCTTGTCGTCCACGAGAACATAGTGCTCGGCCGGGAAGCGCCGCTCCACGTCATCCAAAGCCTCTTCCTTGTGGATGTAGATCAGCACGTTCCCGTCCGCCACCCGGGCCAAGCCGGCATGCTCGACCTTGCGCGGCTGGAACACGACATCGCCATCGGACAGGATCACGGTTGGACCGAGGCTGCGCAGCCGCTGCAGCACGCGCAGGGCGTCCGGATACAGCCGGTCCGCGAACGGATAGTCCATCAGAAAAGAAGACATCGCCAGCAGCTCGATCTCGCGCGGATGCTCGACGCGGAAGCGCTGGAGGGCGCCGATATAGTCGCGATAGCCCAGCTCCTCCATCAGGTCTTCCAGGATCGCCCAGTAGCGGTCGCGCGCGGCGACGCCATAGGTCTGCTCGAGATGGTCCTTCAGGTCCTGCTGGATCCCGTCGTTGTCGACGAGCGTGTTGTCCACGTCGACGAGAAAGACGATCGGATGAGGCCGTATCATGCAGCACCTCACGCTCGAGTGACTTATGAGGCCAGCCGGCAGCCGGCCCTCGACCTCGGCAAGGCGGCTGATCCCTGCATCATGCTCAGCGGAGACCTGTTTGGAAAGCCCTCGCTGACGCCTCTATCGAACGCGCAAACCATCGAATTCCGATGAGTCTGCTGCCGCGTCACGTCGCCGCTTCGACCTCGACGAGGTTGGTATTGTACGTCGTGGCGCCACACGGTGCGGACCGATCGTTCGTCAACGCATTGGCACAGCCGCTCCTGTCGCCGCCATCGCCGTCTGGCGTGAACCAGGCCCCTTCCTTGATCGAGACCACGCCCAAAGCGATGCGGTCGGTGATCTTGACCGGCAGCACGGTCGAGCCGCGCTCGTTGAACACGCGCACCTTCTGGCCGTCGACGATGCCCCTCGTCTTCGCGTCCTCGACGTGCATCCAGACATCGTCCGGATCGACGCGCGCAAGCTGTGGCTGGTTGCCATGGATCGAATGCGTACGGGCGCGCGACTTGGGGCCGCACAGCATCAGCGGATACTTCGATTGCGGCTCGACCGGATCGAACCAGGTCGGGATCGGCGGGATGACGCCCAGGCCATAGAAGTCGGGCTTGGCCGCCAGCACCGTCGAATAGACCTCGATCTTGCCCGAGGGCGTCGTGAACTTGTGATTGTCGGGGTCGCGGATCTGCTTGGCGAAGGCCACGGCATCCTCGGGCGGGGCGAAGCGCGCCACGCCGGCGTCGCGGAACGCCTCGAAATCGTCGATTGCGTCGGCGGTCAGCCCGCGCAGCCACTGCTCGTCGCTCTTGTCGTTGTAGTCGCTGATGCCGACGCGCGCGGCGAGATCGCTGAAGATGTCGAGGTCGTTGCGGCACTCGTACATCGGCTGGATCGCCTGCTTCATGTAGATCGCGTAGTGCCCCGCGCCCGCCCACGGCGTGTGCACATCGTTGCGCTCCCAGAAGGTCGTGGCTGGCAGGACGACATCGGCATGGCGCGCGGTCGGTGTCAGGAAATGGTCCTGCACGACGATGAACTCCACCTTGTCGAGCGAGCGGGCGATCTTGGTGGCGTTGGGACACTGGTTGAAGAGATCGCCGTTGGCCGAATAGATCATCCGGATGTCGGCGGGGTAACCGCCGGCCTTGCCCCTGGCCAGCAGGTCGGCCAGCAGCGGAGTCGACACCTTGGCGTCGATCGGGTTCGTCCCGGCCGGCAGGCTGTTGATGCCCATCCGCCCGGTGACGCCGTTGCTGACGCCGGTGTTGCCTCCCGCGATCCCGATGTTCCCGGTGATCGCTGCGAGCGCGTAGGCAGCGCGATGGAACTGCTCGCCATAGGCCGTGCGGCCCGGCGCGTAGCCGCAATGGAGCGCGGCCGGCTTGGCCGTGGCGAACTCGAGCGCCAGCCGCCGGATGGTTTCGGCCGGGATGCCGCAGCGCGCGGCGGCCCATTCCGGGGTCTTCGCGATCCCGTCGCACTCGCCCAGCAGATACGCCTTGTAGGACGAACCGGCCGGCGCGCCTTCCGGCAGGTGCGCCTCGTCGAAACCGAGCACGTAGCGGTCGCAATAGGCCTGATCGTGCAGGCCCTCACTCACCGCGACATAGGCCATGGCGATCAGCGCCGCCGCGTCGGTCGACGGCTTGATGAAGATATGCTCGTCGGCCAGCTGGCGGCTGGTGCGGGTCTGGCGCGGATCGACGGCGACAATGCGCACGCCCCTCTTCTTCGCCTCCTTGAGGTACTGCGGCGTGCCGGTGCCGAACGTGCCGTCGGCGGGGCTCCAGCCCCACATCAGGATCAGCTTCGAATTGACGTAGTCGGTCGGCTCGCGGCCCGCGGTCTTGTAGTCGGCCTTGGCGCCGAAGGTGATGCGCACGGAGAAGACTTCGGCTTCGGCCGACATGTTCGACCACAGCTCGGTGCATCCGCCGAACTTGTAGAAGAAGCGCTTGGACATGCCGAAGCCCGACAGCATCGATGTATTGCCCGAGCGCGAGGCATCGAGGAACGCCGCATTGCCGTACTGCGCGCGGATGCGCAGCATCTCGCGCGCGACATGGTCCATCGCCTCGTCCCACGAGATGCGTTCGAACTGGCCCGAGCCGCGCGGCCCGGTGCGGCGCATCGGATATTTCAGCCGGTCGGGATGATAGATGCGCTCGATCTGGCCCACGCCGCGCGCGCAGGCCTGCAAGGGCGGCATCTCCGGCGTCCAGCGCGCCTGGTCGGTCGAGATGTGGACGATCCGGTCGTTCTCGACATGGGCGTTCACCACGCAGCGGCCGCCGCAATTGTGGCCGCAGGTCGTGGTGATCACGGTCTCGCCGTCGCGGGAGGGTCCGCGCGGATTCTGGTAGATCGTGTGGTCGGGCATGGCGGAGCTTAGACTCTTTTCGCCTGCCCGGTCGACGGCTCCCCGGCGGGAGTCTCGGCTAGTATTTCGTGTCCTCGCCGCCGCTGGCCGCTCCGCGGGCGCTATCCTCCTTGATCCACATGGCGACGAGAGCCGTGCCCAGCACGGTCGGGAAAGCACACCATCTCATTCCGTCATGCTCTCCTTCCGACCATACCATATCGCCGGGCGATCCCGCGCAAGAACAGCAAGGTGGCGGGTCTGGACCCACATGCCCGGCTCCGCCCACAATCGCGCGACTTGGAGGAAAGCGAATGAGCGCAAATGGTTTCAGGGCCGCGGGATTTCCGTGGCGTCTCTACTGTGGCCGCCAGGTCCTGGAGCAGAGCCTCAAGGAGGCGGTGGGGCGCGCCGGCGCGAGGCGCGCGTTCGTGGTCTGCTCGCCTTCGATCACCCGGAAGACCGACACGGTGGCACGCATCGCCGCGACCCTCGGCGATCTCTATGCCGGCGTTTTCGACGCGGTCGAGAACGATGCGACCTACACCTCGGTGCGGGCGGGCACCGACGCCGCCGTTGCCGCCGGCGCCGACCTGTTGATCGCGGTCGGCGGCGGCAGCGTCATCATGGCCGCGCGCGGGGTGGCGATCTTCATGGCCGAGAAGGCCGATCCATTCCAGCTCATGACGCAGTATCCGGAAGGACGGCCCGCCCACAGCCCGCGCCTGATGGCCAACAAGCCGCCGATCATCAACGTGCCGACGACGCCGAACAGCGCGATGAACCGGGCGGGAACGGCATTGAAGAACCCCGACCTCGACCATCGCATGGAATATTTCGATCCCAAGACACGGCCCCATTCGATTTTCCTCGACGAGCAGGCGCTGCTCGCCACCCCGCCGCACCTGATCCGCTCCACCGCCGCCACGGTGTTCGCGGGCTCGGTGGCCGCGAAGGCTCAACTCGATTCCAACCCGCTGGTCGAGGGCGACGACGACCAGGCGTTCCGCCTGGCCTATCGCGCCTGCCAGCGCCTGCCGGACGAGCCGGACAACGCCTCGCTGCTCATCGATCTCGGCATCGCCGCCTTCCTGCGCAACCGCGCCGAGGATGACGGCATGAGCCGCCTCCTGCGCGGCCGGACCTTCTCCGGCAACTACGCGATCTCGACGGCCATCCACATCCGCTATCCGCGGATCGGCCAGGGCGAATCGACCTCGGCGATCCATTCGGCGCGCATCAGGACATCCGGCACGATCGACGCGCCGGCGGCGGAAAAGATCGCGCGCGCGGTCGAGGCCTGGCGCGACGGCATGGACGGCCGGGCGGCCGCGCTCGCCGTGGCCGACCGGCTCGATGTGCTCTATGCGAAGCTCGGCATGCCGACGCGCGTGCGCCAGCTCGGCATCCCGCGCGAGGACTTCCCCAAGATCGCCGCCGACACGGTAAAGAACTTCAACGCCAATGCCGGCGCCCGCTCCCCCGACGCCCAGATCGCCGACGCGCTGCGGCTCCTGGAAGCCGCCTACTGAGGCAGCCGAGCCATCATCACGGAGACATCGCGCGCCATGTCCATTGCCTGCTCGAACTCGAGCGAGGCGGCGCGGTGGAAGGTGCGCTTGGTCTGGCCGACGAACTCGGGATTCCACTTGGCGATGATCTCCGCCATGCCGAGCGCCGCCTCGAGCTGGTGCCCGTCCGGCACCACGCGATTGACGAGGCCGAGCTCGTAGGCGCGCTGCGGCGTGACGTTCTCGCACAGCATCAGCAGCTCGAAGGCGATCTTGCGGCCCATCATATGCACGGCGTGGGCCGTGACCGTCGATGCCGTCAGGCCGGCGCGCAGCTCGGGAAAGCCGAAGCGCGCGCTCTCGGCCGCGATCACGAGATCGCAGCCTAAGGCCAGGCTGCAGCCCGCACCGAGCGCGTAGCCATGCACAGCGGCGATGATCGGCTTGTCGATCCGCGCCAGCAGCTTGAAGACGTTGGTGCTTTCATCGGCACGGCGCACCAGGTCCTTGCGACTCTCCGTCGTCAGAACCCGCGGCACGGACGTGTCCATCCCGGGCGAGAAGGCCCGGCCGGCACCGGCGATGACCACGGCGGCGACCGAGTCGTCGTGCTGTACGGCGCGCAGCGCGTCCATCAGGGCCTTCAGGAGATCGGCATTGAGGGCGTTCAGCTTCTTGGGGCGATTCAAGGTGAGCACCCGCACTGCGCCCCGCGTCTCCGTCCGCAACACCTCTTCGTCCATGATCCGTCTCCCGGCAGCTGCGATTCCCGCTGCCATCCAGAATACGCCGATCCGCATCATCCGCGATGCAAAGGTGAAATCGGCCTGCGGCACGGCCTATAGTTGCTTGAGCAATATTTGTTTGAACAACGATTGCCCGGGCATTTACATTGCCCGCCCCAAATGAAGCAGCACTTCCACGACAAGACCCTGACCGCCCTCGCCTCGCCGAGCTATCTCGTGCGGCGCCTGCTCCATGCCTTTGCCGACCACTATGAGCCGCTGTTCGCGCCGGCCGACATCACCTATCCGCAGTGGACCATCCTGATGCTGCTGTACGGCAACATGGCCTGCACGTCCGCGGACATGGCGCGGCAGATGTGCCACGACGCGGGCGCCCTGACGCGGCTGGTCGACCAGCTCGAGAAGCGCGGCCTGCTGAGCCGTCAGCGCGACACGGCCGACCGGCGCGTCGTCAACCTCGTCCTCACGCCCGAAGGTCGCGCGCTCGCCGATTCGCTGAAGAGCCGCGTGGTCGATTTCCTGAATGTCGCCCTGGCCGATCTCTCCAAGGCCGACCTCGCGGCCTGGCTGAAGCTCACGACGCGCATGATCGACCTCGTCGAATCCCGGCCTGCCGGCCTGCTCGGTGCGCCAACCCAAAAGAAGGCCGCCCGCCGGAAGGCCGCGCGATGAAAGGAATTTCATCGCTCCTCCTGCTCGCGCCTCTCGTGGCGGGCTGCGTGCCCGCGCCGCCGACGACACAGAGCGAAAAGCCGATTGCGCCGACCTCGCTCGGCCTGGCTAGCGACCTGGCGCCGTCGATTTCGCAACAATGGTGGAGCGAATTCGGCGATCCGCAGCTCGACCGGCTGGTGGGCGATGCGCTGGCCGGGAGCCCGACCCTTGCCGCCGCGCTCGCGCGCGTCCGTGCGGCCCAGGCGCAAGTCTCGAGCGCACGCTCCCAGCTCTATCCGCAGGTGAACCTGGACGGCAACGAGACCTGGCAGCGGCTCAGCGCCAACTACATTTATCCGCCGCCGCTCGGCGGCAACGGCAACTGGATCGGCTCGGTGCAAGCCAACCTCACCTGGTCGCTCGACTTCTTCGGCAAGCAGCAGGCCCAGATCGACCGTGCCCGGGCGGCAGCGCAGGCAGCCGCGCTCGATGCGGTGGCAGCACGGTTGATGCTCGCGGGCTCGGTAACCCAGGCCTACATCGCCTGGGCGCGGGCGTGCGACCTCGTCACCGTCGCCGAGCAGACCGTCGCCCAGCAGCAGGACATTTTGAAGCTGACGACCGATCGCGTGACCTCGGGTCTGGAGACCGAGGCGGCCCAGCAGCAGTCGCTCGCACTGGCCGCCTTCGCCCGCCAGGATCTCGTGCAGGCGCGCGCGGTGCGGGATCTCGCCGTCCATCAGATCGCGCTGCTGATCGGCCGCGGTGCCGACGCCTACGCGCTCGGCAAGCCGCAGCTCGCCGCGACGGCGCTGACGCTGCCCGAGATCCTGCCGGCCGACCTCCTGGCGCGCCGGGCCGACATCGCCGCCGCCCAGGCGCGCATCGAGACCGCCGCCAAGGGGCGCGAGGTCGCGCGCAAGGCCTTCTATCCCGACATCAACCTGCTGGGGCTGGTCGGCGTCGCTGCCATTTCAGGCGTCGGTCCGCTGCTGGCCGGCAATGCCGTGCAATACGGCGTGGGCGCCGCGATCCATCTGCCGGTGTTCGATGCCGGCAAGCTGCGCGCCAACCTCGCCGGCGCCACCGCCGACCTCGACGCCGCGATCGCCGACTACAACCAGGCCGTCCTGACCTCGGTCCGGGAAGCGGCCGACGCCCTCACATCGCTGCAAGCCGCGCAAGGCCGGCTGGCCGAGCAATCGACCGCCATGAGCGCCGCCCAGGCGAGCTTCAACCTCGCCCGCGACCGTTACAGCAGCGGCCTCATTCCCCAGCTCAACGTGCTGAGCGCCGAAGATCTCGTGATCCGCGCCCAGCGGCAGTCGGCGACGCTCAGTGCCGACCTCTTGTCCGCGCGCGTGACCCTGGTCATGGCGCTGGGTGGCGGATTCACGCCGCCGCCGTCATCATCCAACCTGAGCCCCTCTCCTCGAAGCGCCTCGAGCGCCCCGGGAGCCAAGCCATGAACGAACCTTCCCGCATCGACAAGCAGACGGAAAACGCGACGCCGGCCAATCCGCCGCCGCCCACCAGCCTGCCGCGCGCACCGGATGTCAAGCGTGCGCCGGACGCGCCGCCGTCACCGGGCATGCCGTATGTCCGGCGGAAGCGCCGCAACCGTCGTTTCGGCCTGGTCGCCCTCGCGCTGGTCGTCATCGTGGCCGGCGCGGCCTTCGCCTACTACTGGTTCACCTACGCAATCTGGGTCGTGTCGACCGACGACGCCTATGTCGGCGGCGATCTCGTCGCGGTGACGGCGCGCGAGGCCGGCACGGTGGTCGGCCTGCAGGCCGACAACACCCAGGCGGTGAAACGCGGCCAACTGCTCATCTCGCTCGATCCGGTCGAGGCCACCGTGGCCGTCGACGCAGCGAAGGCCGATCTCGCCCACACCGTGCGCGCGGTACGCACCGCCTTTGCCCGTGTCGACCAGGCCCGCGCGCAGCTCGCCTCGGCCGAGGTGACGCGGGCGCAGGCCGAGAGCGACCTGAAGCGCCGCACGAGCGCGGGCAACGCGGTGTCGCACGAGGAGCTCGCCCATGCGCGCGACAGCGTGGTCGCGGCGGGTGCGGCGGTGCAGGCGGCACAGAGCAATCTCGCCCAGGCGCTGGCCGCCGTGCAGGGCACAGACATCCCCCACAATCCCGATGTCCTCGCCTCGGCCGCGCGGCTGCGGCAGGCGGAGATCAAGCTTGCCCGCATGGAGATCACCGCGCCGGTCGACGGGATCGTGGCGCAACGCAGCGTGCAGATCGGCCAGCACATCGCCGCCGGCACGCCGCTGATGGCCATCGTGCCGCTCGAGACGGTGTGGATCGACGCCAACTTCAAGGAGGTGCAGCTCGCCGACGTGCGGCTCGGCCAGAAGGCGACGATCGTCTCCGACTTCTACGGCTCGGACGTGACCTATCACGGCACCGTCGTCGGCCTGGGCGCGGGCAGCGGCAACGCCTTCGCGCTGCTGCCGCCCCAGAACGCGACCGGCAACTGGATCAAGATCGTGCAGCGCGTGCCGGTGCGCATCGCGCTCGATCCCGCCGAGCTCGCCAAGCACCCGCTGCGCGTCGGCCTCTCGGTCGACGTGACGCTCGATATCCGCGACAAGTCGGGCTCGATGACGGCCTCGGCCCAGCCCTTGCGCGACCTCAAGGGCGATCCGGGCGACGGCGACCCCGCGGCGGTGGCACGCGAGATCGACGCGATCATCAAGGCCAATAGCGGCGACTGACCATGGCCGGGCCTTCCGCAGGACCAGGAGCCCACCACGGCCCGCTACCGCTCGAGGGCGGCAAGCGCTGGATCACCGCGCTCGCGCTTGCGGTGGTGACATTCATGCAGGTGCTCGACACGACGATTGCCAACGTGTCGCTGCCGACCATCTCGGGCAATCTCGGCACCTCGACCGACCAGGGCACCTGGATGATCACCGGCTTCGCCGCGGCCAACGGCGTCGGCGTGCCGCTGACTGGCTGGCTGATGGGCCGCTACGGGGTGGTGCGGACCTTCATCTTCGCCGTGGTCGGCTTCACCGCCGCCTCCTTCATGTGCGGCATTGCCTGGAGCCTGCCGGCGCTGATCCTGTTCCGCGTTCTGCAGGGCATGCTGTCGGGCCCGATGATCCCGGGCTCGCAAGCGCTACTGATGGGGATCTTTCCGCAGCGCCAGCGTCCGCTCGCCCTGGGCATCTGGTCGATGACCACGCTGGTCGCGCCGGTCATCGGCCCGATCCTGGGCGGCTGGATCTCGGACAACTACTACTGGGGCTGGATCTTCCTGATCAATGTGCCGCTCGGCCTGGGCGCGGCGGCACTGTGCTGGGTCAACCTGCGCGACCGCGAGACGCCCACGCGCAAGCTGCCGATCGACAAGGTCGGGCTGATCCTGCTCGTCGTCTGGGTCGGCGCGCTGCAGACGCTGCTCGACAAGGGCAAGGACCTCGACTGGTTCGACTCGCGGCTCATCGTCGTACTGGCGATCGTGTCGGTCCTGGTCTTCGCCGCCTGGATCATCTGGGAGCTGACCGATGAGCATCCGGTCGTCGACCTCTCGCTGTTCAAGGGTCGCAACTTCGCGTTCGGGACCATCGCCTTCTGCCTGATGTACGCGGTGTTCATGGGCAACACGCTGCTGATGCCGCTGTGGCTGCAGAGCAACGTCGCCTACACGGCGACCTGGGCGGGCCTGGTCGCGGCGCCGAGCGGAGTCGTGGCGATCGCGGCGACGCTGTTCATGGCGAAGTTCCTCGGCAAGGTCGACACGCGCATCACCGCATCGGTCGCCTTCATCGCCTTCGCGATATCGTCGTTCATGCGCTCAGGCCTGGTGCAGAATGGAACCTTCTGGGACTTCGCGCTGCCGTCGCTGGTGCAGGGCATCTCGATCGGCCTGTTCTTCGTCGCCCTGATCACCATCGTGCTGGACGGCATTGCACCGCCGCGCATCCCCGCCGCCACAGGCCTCTCGAACTTCGCGCGCATCACCGGAGGTTCGTTTGCGATCTCCTTCACCACCGTCCTGTGGGATCGCCGCGAGGCGCTGCACCAGAGCCGCCTCAGCGACTTCTCGACCGCCTACAATCCGGCGATGAACGAGGCGCTGGCCCGCATGCACGAGCACGGGATCGCCGGGACCAAGGCCTACGGCCTTCTGACCGGCAACCTGGTGCAGCAGGCCTATCTCCTGTCGTCAAACGACATCTTCTGGCTGTCGGGATGGCTCGCCCTGGCCTGCATCCCGCTCGTCTGGCTCGCCCGCCGCTCGATCAGCGGCGGTGGCCCTGTCGCAGCGGATTGAGGCCGATCATCCGGCCATTGGAACGCCTTTGGAAGCACCTACGGCCGCACGTAGGTCCACCCCTGCTCCTGCAGCTCCATGACCCGTACGATGCCCGACTTCACGACAGTCGCCTCGGCGATCAGTGGAATGGTCTTGTTCTCGGCCTTGCCCATCGCTTCCTGGGTGTTGCCGCAGGCCTTGAACGAGATCGACGGCATCTGGCGGGTGATCGCCTTGATGCGATCCTTTACCGGCGACGTGTCATCCCGCAACATATGCAAGCCGGGACCGAAGGCAACGACCTCGATATCGAGCCTCTCGCCGATCGCCTTGTAGTACTGCTCGGCATTGGTGGCATTGTTGAGCACCAGATTCATTGTTGCCGGCTCGCTGGTATTCACTTGAAGGACGAGCCGATGCGCCCTCTTTGTGAAGTTTCCTGCAGGCGGTACCGGCTTTCCGCTCTCGGCCGCCGCGGGCGGGACCGCAAGGACCAGCGCCGCAACGCAAACCGTTGCCGCGCGTACTACCAGTGACCAGATCATCATTTTCTCCTGTGCCTGAGTCGCTCATCGCTCATCGATTACGGGGCGCGTCGACAGCAATGGGCCATCGACAGGGAACGGCCAATCGGTCCCGCACGGCTTTCAGGCCCTCCAGACTGTAGCGGCCCTCCATCGTCGCTCCGTGCGATCCGGCAATGCGAACGATCATCTCTCCCTGGTCGGGCAGCGAGGCCAGCAAGCGGACGATGTCGCCGTTGACGGCGACACCGGCCTCCGACGCCAGCGTGGCCATCGGCGCTTTTGCGGGCGAACCACCGGTGACGGCATAGGAGAATGCGTAATTCTCTCCGCGCCGCGTGAGGGATGGGCTCGTAAACACCAGATCAGTGCGGCCGCCGCGGCATTGGATCGCCAACTTCAGGGCAGCCCCGCCCGGCCCAACGCTCGACGACGCGGTGGCGACCACGACGGCGGAGTAGTCAATGGGCGATGTCGTTTCGCTGACGATCCAGTTGTTCGAGGCCGGCAGTGAAGCCGATGGCATGGTTGCGCTGTTCGGCGTCGGGCTGAGCTCTTGGGCCATTTTCTCCAGGCATGGCAGCCTTTCAGGCTGTGCCATCAGCGAGCACACACGCAGCTTTTCGCTGGCATCGTCCGCGGCTTGCGACAAGCTGCCGACGCCCAGCAGTCCGGCCGTCAGCAAGCGGCCGATTATGCCGGTCTTCATTTTTGCGCAGCCCTCTTGCCCGCCTGCCGGTCGAGCCAGTCTTGCGCCGCCGGCGAGCGCGCCAAACCGGGCACCGTCGCGGCGACATTGACCGTCTTCCATTTTGGATCGAAACCGGCAACCTGCAGTCCGTCGATGCGGCCGAACAGGCGGTCGGTGAAGCGGGCCACCCGCTGATAGCGATTGGAGCCGATGGGCCAGTTGTACGAGACCAGTGCCGTCGGCACGGCGATGGTCTGGATGCGCTCGCCGGGCTTGATCAGGTTGGGGTAGTCGGCGGCCTCGAGCGACGCCGGCAGGTAGTAATCCTCGAACCTGGCCTCGTAGGGTACCGGCAAGAACTTGAAGCCGGCCTCCAGCGGCATACGCACGAAGGCGTCGACCGGTTTGGAGGTGATGAACACGACGGCAGCCATATCGCCCTCGCCCTTGCGTAGCTGCTGCAGCGCCAGGGGGTGCGGAATGAAGGCCCTCTGGATGTCGATGCCCAGCCGGCTGAAGATCAGCGGTCCGGAATAGGCAGCTGCGGTTCCCAGGGTGTTGAAGTTCACTTTCTTCCCGGCCAGGTCTTGCAAGCTTTGGATCTCGGGGCGAACCAGCACATGGAGTTCCGATGGGAAGAGTTTGAGCAGATAGTTGACGTGATTTCGGATCTCCGGAAGTTCGATCCTGAATTCATCCAGTGAGTCGGAGTTGATGATCGCCAGATCGACGCCGCGCAAATAGAGCAGCGAGTTCACGTTTTCCGTCGGCCCCCTCGTGACGATGGGCAGGACATGCAGGTTCGCCCCGTCATCGGCGACGCGCGCCATTTCCGACGCGAGCCGCAACGGTCCCTTCGATCAAGCCCGCGGCGAGGCCGACCGTCCACGCATTTATCCTTTCCTGTTGCGCCGCGAAGTTCAGGGAACGCGTTGCCACCGGTTCCGGTGCATTTCCTGCCTGACCCCTCGCGTTTCCCGGCAGAGTTGCCAGCAGGAACGCTGTCAGGATCGTGGGCACACACAGAACGCGTATCGCCTGGACCAAGATCATTGATCAGCCCTCCCTTGTCAGCCGGTTGATCGTGCGCTTTGCGTGGGGTTGCAGATGTCGCTTCGCCTACGGCAGCACCTCCAATCGACGCTTCGCCTCCACGATCCCTCCCTTCAAGGCCCGCGCGTAGAGTTCCTTTGCCTTGGCAACATCGCCTTGTGTTCCAAGGGTTCCCCATGCTGCGAGGACGACCGGATCGTGCGTTTCCGCCAGTGCGAACAGCGCGGCCGCGTTGCCGGACTCGGCGGCGCGCTCGAGCACGTTGCGCGCTGCACCGACATCGCCTTGCGCCACCAGCAGATTGGCGCGCTCCATTAAGCGGACAGTTTCCAAATCTCCCGCTGTCCTCGGCGCCTCCGGCGCTGCGGGTCGTGCCGTCATCGTCGCCGACTCGTCGACTGCGGGTATCGCCGCCGTGTCACCAAGGACAGGCGTGGTCACCGGCTGCTTGGCCGCCGGAACCGGCGTTGGAGCAGACAGACCGGACTGGGGCGACGTCGCTTCATTGCTGCGGCCCGACATCGGGGCGCCGCGGAGGTCCGCCACCTGCTCTTCGAGAGCTCGGGTGCGTTCGTGCTCCTGGTCCAGCAACTTTTCATAGGTGGCCGACCGCGTTTCGCTCTGCTGCAGGACCTGCTTGAGCTGAGCCCAGTCCGCGGCAAACCGAATGGCGAGTTGCTCGTCCCTGGCACGTTCCCGCTGCAGCGCCTGCTTGAGCTGCGCCAGCTCGGCGGCGAGGTCACGGATCTGCTGCTGGCTCTGGTCACCTGCCTGCTGCATCGCCTGCTTGAGCACCGCCATGTCGGCGCTCGGTTCGCTTATCAGCCGGTCGCTCTTGTCACGTTCTTCCTGCAGCGACTGCTTGAGGTGCGCCAACTCTGCGGCGAACTCACGGACCTGCTGCTCCCCTTTGCCACGTTCGTGCTGCGACTGCTTGAGCTCCGCGATCTCTGCCTTGAAGTTGCGGATCTGCTGTTCGCCCTCGTCCCGCTGCTCCTGCAACGCCTGCTTGAGCTGCACCATGTCGGCGGTGCGCTGGCTGCCCGGCTGCTCACCCTTGTCACTCTGCTGCAGCGCCTGCTTGAGTTCCGCCTGCTTCGCCGCAAGGTCGTGGATCTGTCTCCCGACCTCGTCGCGCTCCTGCTGCAGTGCTTGCCTGAGCTGCGCCATATCAGCGGCGCGGCTGTCTGGTTGTTCGCTCTTGGCACGCTGCTGCTCCTGCTTCAGCTCTTCCTGCTTCGCGGCAAGGTCGCGAACCTGCCGCCCGACCTCGTCGCGCTCTTGCTGCAACGCCTGCCTGAGCTGGGCGATGTCGGCGGCAATCCGACTGTTCGGTTGCTCGCTCTTGGCATGCTCCTGCTGCTGCGCCTGCTTGAGCTGCGCCAGCTCTGCGCTCGGTTGGCGGACCAGCCGATCGCCCTCGTCACGTCGTTGCACCTGATTCATCTGGTCCGTGTTGCCAGCCTGCACTGCCGGCGGCGCTGTGCCGAGATTGTTCGTGACCACACTGATGTAGAGCCACGCGACGACAGCTCCCGCGACGAGGAGCCCGACGACTCGTCCGATCCCCAACCGCGATCGGCGGACAAGTCGACCTTCCCCATGTGGCGACGGCACGCCGTCTGTAACCAGTCTTTCGTGTGCGGTCGCATCGCCGGCGGCTGGTTGCGCCGGTTGGGTCGCATGAAAGAGCCCCGTCCCGTCGGTCATCGCGCTCCCTCGCGGACAAGAGGTCGGATGACGTGGGCGAAAGCCCCAAGCAATATCCGTCGAAACCGGCCTCAGTCTCTGCTCGGAAGCTCATCCGGCCAGCAGCCCAGGCCGACCAGCGACCAGAAAGCCCGCGAGCAGCATGCTGAGACTACCGCTTTGCCCCGGCCAGCCCACGTCCCCTTATGGGCTAATCCTGAGGTGCAGCTGATCCCCATCCGCATGGCCAAGCGGAAGTCGCTTCGGCGCAGACATGAGCCGGTTGACGGCAGCCTTGCGCGCCGCAGTGTGCGTCCGGCAAGGTTGCCGGACCGATACCTGTCTAGTGCGGACGCTTCAGGCGGTCTTTGCCTTCAGCTCCTCGAGCTGCGCCCGTGCGCCGGCGATCATGCAGGCGAGGTCTCCGGTCAGCATCACCATGTCGAAGCCGCGCTTGACCGCGCCCGCCGCGAAGGCGGCACTCGCGCAGTGCATGACACACTTGATGCCGGCCTTGTGCGCCGCGGCCAGGATCTTGTCGCAGGTCGCCATGTGCAGCGGATCGGGATTGTCGCCGCGCGGCGCCAGGCCCAGGGCGAACGAAAGGTCGGCCGGCCCGATGTAGACCGCGTCGAGACCGGGCGTGGCACAGATCGCGTCGAGGTTGGCGATGCCTTCCTTCGTCTCGATCATCGCCATGACGACGATCTCGTTGTTGGCATTGGCCACGTAATCGGCGCCGCCGTAGTGCACGGCTCGCACGGGGCCGTTGGAGCGCATCCCGACCGGCGGATAGCGGCAGGCCGCCACCGCCTTGGCGGCTTCCTCGGCATTGTTCACCAGCGGCACGATGATGGCGTATGCGCCGAGGTCGAGGGCCTTCATGATCGCGGCCGGGTCGTTCCAGGCGACGCGTACGACCGGGACCGTGTCGGTCTGCGAGATCGCCTGCAGCATCGGCGCCACGTCCTTCATCTCGGACGTGCCGTGTTGCAGGTCGACGCACAAGGCATCGAAGCCCAGGCGCGCCATGACTTCCGCGGTCATGCCGTGGGAGATGGAGAGCCAGCCCAGCGTCGGGCACTTCCCGGCCTTCCACATCTGCTTGATCTTGTTCTGCCGCATGGTCGTTCCTCTCGCCTTTTGACCGGTCTCACCGGACCCGCGCGATTGGGCCCCATCGAACGATCACTTTCAACTGCCCGCTAGATGTGAAGCGCCTCGCCCAGTGCGCGCAAGCTCGCTTCGTGGAATGCCTCGCCGAGCGTCGGATGGGCATGGATAGTGCCGCCGATGTCCTCCAGGCGAGCGCCCATCTCGAGCGCTAGCCCGAAGGCGCTGGACAGTTCCGAGACGCCAGCGCCGACCGCGGCAATGCCGAGCACCAGGTGATTGTCGGCCCGCGCCGTCACGCGCACGAAGCCATCCTCGGCGCCCAGCGTCAGTGCCCGACCGTTGGCCGCCAGCGGGAAGGTGCTGACCAGCACGTCGTGTGCAGCCCCGCGCGCGGCATCGGGTGTGAGGCCGACGGTGACGATCTCCGGATCGGTGAAGCAGACGGCCGGGATCGCGACGGGATCGAACACGCGGCGATGGCCGGCGATGATCTCGGCCACGATCACGCCCTGGGCCATCGCACGGTGGGCCAGCATCGGCTCGCCGGTCAGGTCACCGACCGCCCAGACATTGTACATCGACGTCGCGCAGCGCTCGTCGATGCGGACGAAGGGCCCGTTCATTGTGAGATCGAGCCGGTCGAGGCCGAGTCCGGCGATTCGCGCGCGCCGGCCGGTGGCGACGAGGATCTTGTCGGCCAGGATGTCCCGCGACTGGCCGCCCTGCTGCGAAACTCGCAGTGCCTTGCCGCCGTCCGACAGGCCCGAGGCCTTGGCGCCGGTCAGGACCTCGACACCCAGCGCCTTCAGGCGGCGGGCCACCGGCCGCGTCAGCTCGATATCGTAGGCCGGCAGGATGCGGTCCTCGGCCTCGACGATCATGACCTTCGCGCCGAGCTTGGCGAAGGCGGTGCCGAGCTCGAGCCCGATGTAGCCCGCGCCAACGACCGCCAGGCGATCGGGCACCGTGGGCAGCGATAGCGCGTCCGTCGAAGAGATCACCGGCCCGCCGAACGGCAACATCGGCAGACTGGCCGATTCCGATCCGGTGGCGAGCACGACATGCTCAGCCCGCACCGTCTGCGGGCCGGTGTCGGCGTCGACGCGGCAGGTCTTGCCGTCGAGCATCTCGGCATGGCCGTGGATGATCTTCACCTTGTGCCGCTTCAGCAGCGCGCCGACGCCGCTGGTGAGGCGGCCGACGATGCCGTCCTTCCATTCGACCGTGCGCGCGAAGTCGACGGTCGAATTCTCGACGCGCACGCCGTACGGAGCAGACCTCGCCTGCTCGCGCGCCTGATGGAACGCGTCGGCTGCATGGATGATCGCCTTGGAGGGGATGCAGCCGACATTGAGGCAGGTGCCGCCTAGTCCGCCTTCGCGCCCGTCCTGCTCGACCAGCACGGTATCGAGACCAAGCTGGCCGGCGCGGATGGCCGTGACGTAGCCGCCGGGCCCGCCGCCGACGACCAGCACCTTGGCGGAAATCTCAGCCATGTCATGCCTCAATGAAAAGGGTCGCCGGAGCCTCGAGCAGCCCCTTGATGCGCTGCACGAAGCGCGCGGCGGCGTAGCCGTCGATCACACGATGATCGAACGACGAGGAGAGGTTCATCATGGTGCGCGGCACGAACTGCCCGCCCTGCCAGACCGGTCGCACGACCTCGCGATTGACGCCGATGATCGCCACTTCCGGCCGGTTGATCACCGGCGTGGTGACGATGCCGCCCAGCGCGCCGAGGCTGGTGATCGTGATCGTGGAGCCGCTGAGCTCGGCCCGCGTGGCCGTGCCTTGGCGCGCCGCCTCCGAGAGCCGGCGGACTTCGGCGGCGAACTCCCACAGGCCGCGCGCCTCGCAATGACGCACGACCGGCACCAGCAGGCCGGCGTTGGTCTGGGTGGCGATGCCGATATGCACGCCACCATAGCGGTCGATCGTCTCGGCCTCGTCGTCGTACAGCGCATTCATCTCGGGGAAGTCGACGATCGCCTTGACCAGTGCCTGCATCAGGAACGGGATCAGCGTCAGTCGCGGGCGGTCCGGCCGCTCCTCGGCGTTGAGTGTCTTGCGCAGTTCCTCGAGCGCCGTGACGTCGACCTCCTCGACATACGAAAAGTGCGCGATCCGCCGCTTCGACTCGGCCATCTTCTGGGCGATGCGCCGGCGCAGACCGACCATCTTGATGGTCTCGACCCTGGGGTTGGCGACCCGCGCCTGTCCCCCGGCGGCGGCACCGCCCGCGCCGCGCAGGAACGCGTCGAGATCGTCATGGCTGATCCGGCCGGCAGGACCACTGCCGCGCACCTGGCGCAGATCGATGCCGGCATCGCGCGCCCGCCGGCGAACGGCGGGCGAGGCGAGCGGCTTGGCGATCGCCGGCCGCGGCAGCGAAGGTGATGCCGCTTCCGCCCGAACGGTCGGCGTGTGCGGCGGTTCGGCCGGCGATGGCGGCTTCCTGGCCGGGACAGGCTCCGGCTTCTTCGCCGCAGGCGGCGGTCCGGCAGCGGCAGCCTGCTTGGGCGTGGCGACAACCTCGTCGTTGCCGGTCCCTGCCACTTCGAGGCGGACGAGCTCGGCGCCGACCGCGAGCACGCTGCCGACCTCGCCGCCGAGCGCGACGACCGTGCCGGCAACCGGCGATGGGATCTCGACGGTCGCCTTGTCGGTCATCACGGCGGCGAGGACCTGGTCCTCCAGCACCGACTGGCCGACCTCGACATGCCATTCGACTATTTCGGCCTCGGCGACTCCCTCTCCGACGTCGGGGAGCTTGACGATGCGGGTCCCCATCTCAAGCCTCCATCACGGCCTTGAGGGCACGGCCGACGCGCGCCGGGCCCGGGAAGTAATCCCATTCCTGGGCATGCGGATAGGGCGTATCCCAGCCGGTCACGCGCGCAATCGGCGCCTCGAGGCTATAGAAGCAACGCTCCTGCACGAGCGCCGCCAGCTCGGCGCCGTAGCCGCCGGTCAGTGTCGCCTCGTGGACGATCACGCAGCGACCGGTCTTCTCGACCGACGCGACGATGGTCTCGAGGTCGTAGGGCAGCAGCGTCCGCAGATCGATCACCTCGGCGTCGATGCCCGTCTCGGCCGCGGCCGCCTCGGCCACGAAGACCATCGTGCCGTAAGCCAGCACCGTCACCGCCACCCCTTCGCGCCGGATGGCCGCCTTGCCGAGCGGCACCGTGTAATGGCCGTCCGGCACCTCGCCCTGCGCATGCCTCGACCACGGCGTGACCGGCCGGTCGTGATGGCCGTCGAACGGGCCGTTGTAGAGCCGCTTGGGCTCCAGGAAGATCACCGGATCGTTGTCCTCGATCGCGGCGATCAGCAGGCCCTTGGCGTCGTAAGGATTGGAGGGAACGACCGTCTTGAGGCCGGCGACGTGCACGAACAGCGCCTCCGGACTCTGGCTGTGCGTCTGGCCGCCGAAGATGCCGCCGCCGGTCGGCATGCGCACGACCAGCGGCGCCGTGAACTCGCCGGCCGACCGGTAGCGCAGGCGCGCCACCTCCGACACGATCTGGTCGTAGCCGGGATACATGTAGTCGGCGAACTGGATCTCGACGCACGGACGCAAGCCATAGGCCGCCATGCCGACGGCCACGCCGACGATGCCAAGCTCGCTGATCGGCGTGTCGAAGCAGCGGCTGGTGCCGAACTTCTGCTGCAGCCCCTGGGTGCAGCGGAAGACGCCGCCGAAGTAGCCGACATCCTCGCCGAACACGACGACGTTGTCGTCGCGTTGCATGGAGACGTCCATGGCGTCGCGGATCGCCTCGACCATCGTCTTGCGCGGCACGGTCAGACTCCCGCCTGCTGGCGCTGGCGACGCAGGTGTGGGGGCATGGTCTCATAGACGCCTTCGAACATGTCACGCGCCGAAGGATGGGGACCCGAATGCAGGGTGCCGTGCGCCTCGGCCTCCTTCTGGGTCTCGATCACCGTCGCCAGGATCTCCGCCTCGGCCTGCTTGTGCCGCTCCTCCGACCATACGCCGAGACGGATCAGGTGCTGCTTCAATCGCAGCACGGGGTCGCCCAGCGGCCAGGCGTCCGACTCGGTCTTGGGTCGATAGGCGGTCGGGTCGTCCGAGGTGGAATGGGCACCGACGCGGTAGGTCACATACTCGATCAGCGTCGGCCCGAGATTGCGCCGCGCCCGCTCCGCCGCCCACTTCGCAACCGCATGGACCGCGAGGTAGTCGTTGCCGTCGACCCGCAACGCCGGCATGCCGAATCCCAGGCCGCGGGCGGCGAAGGTTCCGGAACCGCCGCGGGCGATGCCCTGGAAGGTCGAGATCGCCCACTGATTGTTGACGATGTTGAGCACCACCGGCGCCTTGTAGGTCGAGGCGAACACCAGCGCGGCGTGGAAATCGGACTCCGCCGTCGAGCCGTCGCCGATCCAGCCGGCCGCGATCCGGGTGTCCTGCTTGATGGCCGAGGCCATCGCCCAGCCGACAGCCTGGACGAACTGGGTGCCGAGATTGCCGGAGATCGAGAAGAAGCCGTGCTCGCGCGAGGAGTACATGATCGGCAGCTGGCGGCCCTTCAGCGGATCGAGCTCGTTGGAGTAGATTTGCGACATCATCTTGGCCATCGGATAGCCGTCAGCGATCAGGAGGCCGGCCTGCCGGTAGGTCGGGAAGTTCATGTCGCCCGCCGCGAGCGCCTTGCGGAAGGCGCAGCTCACGGCCTCCTCGCCCATATGCTGCATATAGAAGGACGTCTTGCCCTGGCGCTGCGCCATCAGCATGCGCGCATCGAATGCCCTGAGCGTCATCATGTGTCGCAGGCCCTCGCGCAGCTCATCCGGGGTCAGCTGGCCGGCCCAAGGCCCGACCGCCTCGCCTTCGCGGTTGAGCACGCGGATGATCGAATAGGCCAGGTCACGGATCTCCTCGGCCGCGACATCGACCTTGGGCCGCCGCACGGCGCCCGCCGGCGATATCTTCACGTCACTGAAGTCCGGCGTGCCGCCTGGGCGCACCGCGGGCGCGGGCACGTGGAACGAGAGGCGGCCGGCATCAGACATGGAGAGGCTCCCGGGTCGACGATCTGCCGGACAATAACGCATCAGATGCGCCACAGGGAGCAAACCGGAAAAGTGCCGGTCCCTGCGCGGCTCAGAATGCCGCGCGGTCTTCTCCACTCCAGGCAACGAAGGGGATCACCGCGAGCATCAGCACCAGCGCCACAATGAAGCCGATCGCGCGGATGAGCGTGAGCCGGTTCATGCGCGTCTCCAGCACGGCGACGTGTGCCGTCGGCAGCAGCGGCCCCAGCACCAGATCGTCGCCGCAGGCCTTGGGGGCGATGTCGGTGCCGTCGGCCTCGTAGTCGACCAGGCCGACCGGCCCGTGCGGCACACGGATATAACGCGCCCGCGCCTCGACGCCATTGCGCAGATCGCGATAGCTGACCCGCCGCGCGTCGGGCGTGGTGCATTCCACCGCAATGCCCTTGTACTGCGGCAGGTACTCGCTCACGCCCCACACGCCGTCGAGCTGCTCGAACTCGGTGATCGCCACGCGATCGTCCTGCCAGGAGAGATGGTTCATCATACCGCCCGGGAACTGCAGCATGAGGAACACCATGCCCAGCAGCGCGAGGCTCGCCAGCGCTGGAAGGCCACGCGAAGCGCGCGGCACTTCGCGCCAGCCGACCAGCAGGGCGCCCAGCAGCAGGACCGCCGCCGGCAGCGCGAGCCGCCACACGAAGATCGACAGGTCGAGGGTCGGGATGAGCCGCGTGATCGGGTAGAACGGCCGGGCCTGCAGCAGGATCAGCACGAACCCGACGATCGCCGGCACCCAGAACTGCAGCGACAGGCGCGCGCGCGCGACGATCACCACCAGGATCGTCGCCAGCGGCATCCAGATGCCGACAGTACGCACATGATGGAAGCGGACGAGATCCAGGAGCGTCACGAAGCTCTCCTCGAAGGAGGCCGGCAACGCCTTCGGCCCGAGGATCAGGCCCTGCCACAGCCCCTGCGGCAGCCAGAACGGCACAGAGAGCACGACCGCAGCGATCGACGGCACCAGGCCGCGCCGCACCAGCTGCAGCGGTGTCAGACCGGAGAGGCTGTAGGCGACGATCACTTCCGCCACCAGGCACTGGGCCATCACGATCGGATGGCCGCAGGTCTGCAGGAACAGGAAGATCGCCAGCCAGCGGCCGGTGATCGGCGACAGCGCGCTCGCCACGACCCATGGCATCAGGCAATAGACCCAGATCTCGGCCAACGAGGCGCGGGCGAACCAGAGCGAGTAGACGTAGTTGGCGCCGAGGAACAGCAACGCGACCAGGTAGTCGCGCTGGAGCTGCTCGCGGTCCCGCTTGGCCGGCGCGGATCGTTCGACCATCGCCTGCACGCCTGCGGCCATCACGACGAAGTAGAGCATCATGCTGAGCTTGAAGGCCCAGAGTGCCGGCAGGCCGAGCAGCGCGAGCAGGACGGGCAGCAGGTACGAGACGTGGCTGTAGTAGACGAAGGTCGGCACGCCCTCGCCGGTCGACGGGCTCAGCAGGAATGCGCTCAGCGGGCCGTTGCGCACCTGGTCGGCCAGCGCGGCGATGCGGTAGGTGTGGGTGAAGGAATCGTCGCCCCACGAGAAGAAGTAGGCGCCGACGATGGCGCCGACGGCGCACCAGAAGGCCCCGTGCGCCTGCCAGCGCCAGATCAGGGCGACTGCGGCCGCGACGAATCCCAGCAGCACCGCAAGATAGATCGAGAAGAAGACGGGATGCTCATGCCCGGCCTGGGCATTGATCTCCCACATTGTCGCAAACTTGCCCGTCAGCAGCGACCCCATGCGCCTGCTCTCCCCCAACCTTCCCCAAGGTCCACGCCTCCCCCCGAGGCGCGCAGAACCTACAATACGCACGATGGCTCCGTAAGCCGGTTGCGGAGCGGCAAAATTGCAGGGGAGGACACGATCGCTTGGGCGCTCGATCGCCGCCTCGCCAAACACTCGCCGTCGATACAGCGCTAATCGCCGCAGGCACCTTCGTGCTGCTGGTCGGCGTCATCCTCTGGCTCGACAACGCCCAGGCGCTCCTGACCGGCAACGGCGTGTTCAAGGCGGCCGAGCTCGAGCCCTGGATCATCGATCCCGCCTCGGCACCGCTCTACCCCTCGAACTATCTGTTCTATCCGGTGTACGGCGCGCTCTGCCGACTGCTCGATGGGCTGGGCATCCTGACCGGCGATCCGCGACGTCAGCTCACCATCCTGAATGCCGCAAGTGCAGCGCTCTGCGTCTCGGTCATCTATCGCCTAGGCTGCGCCCTCACCCACAGCCGCGCGCTGCCCGCGAGCGGCGCTGTTCCATCTCGCCTGCGGCCGGCGTCAGGCGACTAAGCCCGAATCCCCATTGTCCACGCCGGGCGTGGACACATCCGATGCCGATTCCATAAGGGTTTCGCGCGCGATTCCACGAATCCAGCCCCACCCCCCTGGCTGGACTCCGGTTGGACTCCAGTTGGACGCCGGCGGGAAATGAGACTGCAATTTTCTATTGCGTGGCAGCCTGGATGCGTCGCTCGTCGAGGCCGACCGAGCGGGCGGTCTCGACGATGGCGGCCCAGGTGTCGTCGGGCAGCGGCACCCCCTCGCTGAGGCGCTGGCGGCGCATGCGCGCCTCAGGCTCGCCCGGCACCAGAATCTCGCCGCCCGTCACGGCCGGTCGCGAGCTTTTCACGAAGTCCACATATTTCGCGATGTCCTTCGGAAAAAATCCGTCCGGATCGAACACCTTGGGGTCGAGGTAGAACGAAAGCATGCCGTTGGCGAACTTGCCGCGCTTGGGATCGGTCGCGCCATTGCCCGAGAACGAGCCGCCCAGCATCTCGCACATGAAGGCGAGGCCGGAGCCCTTGTGGTCGCCGAAGGCGCGGATTGCGCCGGTGCCCTGCGCGTGGTTGCGCGGACCGGTCGGCGTGTAGTCGCCGTAGAGCAGGTGCGGGTCGGCGCTCGGCTTGCCGTCGGGGCCGATCAATGCGCCTTCCGGCACCTTCTTGCCGCCCTGGCTCGCCACCAGCACCTTACCCTCCGCGACGATCGAGGTGGCGAAGTCGAGCACCAGCGGATCCTGCCCGGCGCGCGGGATGCCGACGCAATACGGCGCGGTCGAGAAGCGCCGGTCGACGCCGCCATAGGGCGCCACCAGCACGCTGCCCGACGCGTTGACGAAGTGGATCGACACCAGCCCCTCGGCCGCCGCCATCTCCGCCCAGTCGCCGACCCTGCCGACATGGCCCGCATTGCGCAGGGTCACGGCGGAGAGGCCATTTTTCCGGCATTTCTCGATGCCGATGCGGACCGCCTGCGGCGTCACCGTCTGGCCGAAGCCGTACTTGCCGTCGACGACTGCGATCACCGGCGTGTCGACCACGACGTCGACCGTGACGTCGGCGACCACAGTGCCGTTCTTCTTCTGCGTGGCATAGCGCGGCACCCGCACCACGCCGTGGCTGTCGTGGCCCGAAAGGTTCGCGCTCACCAGGTAGCGGCCGATCCGGCCGCCCTCGTCCTTCGAGCAGCCGGCCGAGACGAAGATGTCCGCGACGAAGGCCTCGAGCGCCTCCGCCTTGAGGGTGACTGTCATTTACGCATTCTCCTCCTTGCTGGGAGCGCGCCGCTCCGCGGCGCTCATGGGCGGCACGGAATGCCGCGGTCCCAGCGCTACTTCTTCGTCGTGCGGGCGAGGTTGGCGACGTAGCCGCGGTTCCAGGTCGGGGTGATCCAGACCTCGTTGATGCAGATGTGCGCCGGCTGGCACGCGATGTAGCGGATCAGCTCGCCGACATCCTCCGACTGCGCCATGCGCTTGCGCTCGGCCGGCGTGATCGGCACCGGCCTCTTGTCGAGGATGGGCGTCGCCACTTCGCCCGGGAGCACCACGCTGGAGCGGATGCCGTTGACGCATTCCTCCTGGTTGATCGTGTGACTCATTGCCACCACGCCGTGCTTGGCCGCCGAGTAGGCCGGCCCGGACAGCAGGCTGGGATTGCGGCCGGCCATCGACGAGGTATGAATCAGCACGCCGTCCTTCTTCTTGCGCATCATCGGCAGCACCGCAATCGTGCAATAGAAGGCGCTCGAGAGATTGCCGTCGATTACCTGCTCGGCGTTGGCCGGCGTGAGCTTCGCCCACTGGCGCTCCAGGATGTTGAGGCCGGCATTGTTCACCAGGATGTCGCAACGGCCGTACTTCTTCTCGATCTCCTTGGCGATCTTGGTGACGGATGCGGCCTTCATCAGGTCGCCTGGCTTTACCTCGGCCTTGCCGCCCGCCTTCTTGATGGTCTCGGCGCTCTCCTGCAGCGGCTCCTTGCGCCGGCCGGTCAGAACGACGATGGCGCCTTCGCGGGCGAGCGCGACAGCCGCTGCCTGACCAATACCTGAGCCAGCACCGGTCACCCAGGCGACCTTGCCCGTCAACGCAGCCATTTTCCGAATCTCCCCTCTTGCCGGACCGTGGGCGTCCCGCCCGCTCAGATTCATGATGCGGGCGGGACGCCCGCGGTCCGGCAAGATTAGATCACCTTGCCGGTCGTGTCGTCGATCAGGTGCATGTTGCTGAGGTCGGCGCGCAGCTTCATCGCGCCGTTGGCCGTCGCGCCGGCGTTGGGATTGACCCGGCCGCACACCTCGGCGCCGCCGATGGTGAAGTAGACCAGCGTCTCCATGCCCATCGGCTCGACCACCTCGATCACCTGCTCGAAGTCGTGCTGGTTGGGCTCGGTGTGCGGCCGCGTCTCGGCGATGTGCTCGGGCCGCAGGCCCAGCACCAGGCTGGGCTTGCCGACATAGGCGCTGTAGCGGCTGGTCCGCCCTTCCGGCACCGGGAAGGCGAGCTTGTCGTTCAGCCGCACGCGCAGCGCGCCGGCGGCCTGCTCGAGCTGGCAGGGGATGAAGTTCATCGCCGGCGAGCCGATGAAGCCAGCCACGAACTTGGTGGCCGGCGAGTGATAGAGGTCGTTGGGCGTGCCGACCTGCTCGATCAGGCCGGCGTTCATCACCACGACGCGGTCGGCCAGCGTCATCGCCTCGACCTGGTCGTGCGTGACGTAGACGGTGGTCGTGCGCACCTTCTGGTGCACCTTCTTGATCTCCGTGCGCATCTGCACGCGCAGCTTGGCGTCGAGGTTCGACAGCGGCTCGTCGAACAGGAACACCTTGGGATCGCGCACGATGGCGCGGCCCATCGCGACGCGCTGGCGCTGGCCCCCCGACAGCTGCTTGGGCTTGCGGTCCAGGAGCTCGGTGATGTCGAGGATCTGCGCCGCCTGCTTGACCCGCTGGTCGATGACCTGACGAGGCGTCTTCTTGAGCTTCAGCCCGAACGACATGTTCTCGTAGACGTTCATGTGCGGGTAAAGCGCGTAGTTCTGGAACACCATCGCGATGTCCCGATCCTTCGGCGGCACGTCGTTGACCACGTCGCCGCCGATCGCGATGTCGCCGCCCGATATCTCCTCGAGGCCGGCGATCATGCGAAGCGTCGTGCTCTTGCCGCAGCCCGAGGGCCCGACCAGCACGATGAACTCCTTGTCGGCGATATCGAGGTCCACGCCGCGAACGGCAAGCACCTCGTCGTACTTCTTGATGACCTTACGCAGCGAAACCTGAGCCATGTTCCCTGTTCCTTAGCCTTTGGTGGCGCCCGCGGTGAGACCCGCGATGTAGTAGTCCATGAGGAAGGCGTAGATGATGAGCGGGGGCGCCGCTCCCAGCAGCGCACCAGCCATGATCTGGCCCCAGTTGAAGACGTCTCCCTTGATCAGCGTGGTGACGATGCCGACCGGCAGGACGAGCTCGGTCGTCGATGTCGTGAAGGCGAGCGGATAGAGGAACTGCGCCCACGACACTGTGAAGCAGAAAATCGTGGCGGCGATGATGCCGGGCAGCGCCACCGGGATGAAGATCTTGGTCAGCGTCTGGATCCAGGTCGCGCCGTCGATCAGCGCCGCCTCGTCGAGCTCCTTGGGGATCGACGCGAAGTAGCCGATCATGATCCAGGTGCAGAACGGCACGGTCAGCGTCGGGTAGATGATGATCAGCGTCCACCAGTGGTTCACCAGCTCGACGCCGGTCAGCTCGCGCACGAACGTCATCATCTTGAACAGCGGGATGAACAGCAGCGTGTCCGGGATCAGGTAGGTCAGGAAGACGCCGGTCGCGAGCGCGGCGGAGCCCCAGAACTTCATGCGGGCCAGCGAGAAGGCAGCGATCACGCTGATCATCATGGTGATCACCACCACGCAGATCGATACCAGCGCCGAGTTGCGAAAGAAGATCAGGTACTGGTTCTGCGTCAGCAGCTCGATGAAGTTCGAGAGCGTCGGCGAATAGACCCACCACGGGTTGGTGATGGCTGCGATCTCCTCCTTGCTCTTGAGCGCCGTCACCAGCATGTAGAACGGCGGCATCAGGAAGAAGATCGCGAACAGCACCAGGAAGAAGTAAGACCAGCGCAGCGCCCAGCGGCGACTCTGGCTGATGCTGCCGTATCGGACGGGGCGCGTCGGCGCCCCGGCGGTTGCGACTGCGGCGTTTGCCATCAGACCTCACTCCCCCGCTTGGAGATGTCGCGCAGGATGAACGTCGCGGCCACGGCCAGGATCGGCACCATGAACAGCGACACCGTCGCGCCGAGCGGAATGTCGCCGCTCTCGATGCCGACCTTGAAGGCCCAGGTGGCGAACACGTGGGTCGCGGTCAGCGGACCGCCGGCGGTCAGAACGCGGACGATGTCGAAGTTCGCGAAGGTGACGATGGTCGAGAACAGGATCGTGATGGCGATGATGTTTCGCATCATCGGCAGGGTCACGTACCAGATGCGCTGCCACCACGTGGCGCCGTCGATCGAAGCGGCCTCGTAGAGTTGGTCGGGCACCGACTTCAGCGCGGCCAGGTACATGATCAGGAAGAACGGGGCCCCGGCCCATACGTTCACCAGGATGACCGAAAAGCGCGCCCAGCCCGCCTCGCCCAGCCACGAGATCTTGGGCAGCCCGATGTGGGCGAACATCCAGTTGAAAGCCGAGTAGCTCGGATCGAACAGCCAGAGCCAGGAGAGCGTGCTCATGGCGGCGGGGATGACCCACGGAACCAGCAGCATGCCGCGCCACTTGCGCTGACCCTTGGTCGGGATGTTGTTGACGAAGTGCGCCACCACGAAGCCGATCATCGCCTTGAACAGCACGGCGGTGAGGGCGAACAGGCACGACTGCGCCACGACCTCCCAGAAGGTGTCGCGCTTGAACAGGAACTGGAAGTTGCCGAAGCCGACGAACTTGGTCATCGACTTGTTCAGCATCGACAGCCAGACGGCATAGCCGGCGGGATAGGCGACGAGAATAGTGATCAGCAGGATCAGCGGCAGCGCCATCAGGAAGGCGACGGTCGATTTGCGCTGCATCAGCTTGTGCAGGCTGCTGCGCTCGCCTCGACCTGCGACGGCGGAATTGCGTGCGGCGATGTCGGCCATGGGTGCTCCGTGCGTTCCGGGCGGATGCTCGATGAGAGAAGGACGCCGGCCTGTGTGACCGGCGTCCTCTGTTCTCTTCGTGACTAGTTGCGCATGAACCCTTCGATTTCGCCCGAGGCCCAGTCGAGGGTCTTCTCGAGCGGCTCGCCCTTGAAGTAGCGAACCGCCATCTGGGTCTGGATGCCCTGGTTGTAGATCTGCTCGGCGATCTTGTGCGGCGCGGGCGCCGCGGCCACCGAGAGGATCTGGTGATTGTGCGGATTGGGAT
>Ga0209062_1001401_pt1 | contig 43179 bp, 27 predicted proteins | sample Coa_R2_2_FD_187158 | JGI IMG/M metagenome (GOLD analysis project Ga0209062, IMG submission 187158) | Surface soil microbial communities from Centralia Pennsylvania, which are recovering from an underground coalmine fire - Coalmine... | ecosystem: Environmental > Terrestrial > Soil > Unclassified...
TAGTGGAACGCGGCGTTCGTTTCGTGCAGCTGTACATCAACGCCCAAATCTGGGACAACCACACGAACTTGGCCGCCGACCTGAGAGCGGCCTGCCATCGCACCGATCTACCCATCGCTGGACTCTTGACCGACCTCAAGCAGCGCGGGCTTCTCGACGACACGCTCGTCATCTGGGGCGGTGAGTTCGGCCGTCTGCCGATCGCGCAGCTGCCGGCGGACAAGGACGAGCGGAAGGCGGGACGCGATCACAACAAGAACGCCTTCTGCACCTGGATGGCCGGCGCCGGCATCCGCGGCGGGACCACCTACGGAGCGACCGACGAACTCGGCCTGGCAGCCGTCGAGGACCGCGTGAGCGTGCCCGACTGGCACGCGACGATCCTGCACCTGCTTGGCCTTCACCATGACCAGCTCTTCGTCGACCAGAATGGCTTGAAGGAGAAACTAACCGGCGTCAACGAAGCACGGATCGTGAAGGGGATATTGGCCTGAGTCGTGGCAATGAACAACAAGGGGCGGATTGACATTCTTGCTGCGGAGGCAAGAGTCCTGGAGCTTGCGTTGCATCGTTGCGCCCCACGCTTGCTGCAACGACAGCGATCGAAATGCAACGCATTGCAACGACTGCAATGCAAGACCGAAGTCCTTATGGATCACGAGCTTTGCCGTTGCATCCTTGTGCGCTCCTTCGGTGCAACGACATGCAACGCCGTCGAAGGTGTTGCAATGCAACCTTAGGACACTGCCTGATCTGCCAAGGGTTACGGCCAAGGGAGAATCCCACGCTGCCAACTTGCCGCGTGCGAGCATGGTCCTTTCAGCAGGCGCCAATGAGTGACAACGCTTCCGCACCGACTTAGTCCGGATAATTGCAGGTTTTTCGCTTCCAGGTAGACGTGGTAGATGCTGCTTCCGCCTCGATTGCACTGACTCGGCACAAGGCACGTGCCATCGTCGAAGTAATTGAGCAGACATGTTGCCGCGAGAATCAGGCCGCATTCTCCTCTTGCGTTCATGGCTATACCATCTGTTGTCCATTTAAATATAGACAAAAGGCCACTCTGCCAATAAAGGGAACGACAAATTTACCTCTTTTTTCACGGGCGCACACTACCGCAAACTGAATGTTCCCAGGGAAAATAGCGTACTCTGTACAATCGTCATGGCATGCGCCCCAGTTTCTTCTTGATTTCTAGTTTTACATCTTGCATTTCAGTTGCAGATTTGTAAAGATAGATTTACAGGAGTCGAATGAGAATGCCGAAAAACATCGTTACTCGGTTAGACCGCAATCTCGCACGCCGCCTCCGCGAAGCACGTCGAGAATCTGGTCTATCGACCAGGGCGGTTGCTTCGAGCATTCCGCGCCGACTGGCGGTTTCCCATACTACGATTGCCAACTACGAAAACGGCATCACTGTTCCGCCGATAGATGTGCTGGCGGCGCTCGCTAATCTCTACAAGAGACCGCTAAATTGGTTCCTTGAGAATAGGGAAACGCTCGGAGATTTTCGATATCGGAATTTGCGGTCAAGGGTTCCGCTAAGCGAGCAGCGGAGATTTGAGGCGACAGCTGGCAAGTGGGCTGATGCCTACCTCAATCTCGACAAGTTTCTCGACTCGCATCCCCCTCGGAAGCCGCATCTGGTTGAGTCACTATGCGAGGTCTCCCCGGAAAAACTCGCTTTGGAAGTCCGACAAAGCGTACTAAATCTTGATGACAACGAGCCAGTCCAGAACATGATCGATGTGCTGGAGTCGTCTTCTGCATGGGCGCTAGAGGTCAAAGCCGACTTCAGTGTGGATGGCGCAGCGGCTCGACACGGAGACGAATTCATCGTCGTGATCAATCCCACTGTCGCGAACGAACGAATCCGGATGAACTTAGCTCACGAGTTGGCGCATCTACTTTACTTTAAGCATAATCAAGAGTTGAGTTGGGGGGATCAAGAGATCGAGAAGAAGGCCTACTTGTTTGCAACGACATTCCTTCTGCCGCCTTCGCAGTTGAAGGAAGCATTCGCCGGCAAGTCATTTTTGAAGTTGATCCAGTACAAAGAGAGATTCGGCTTATCCCTTATTGCAATGGTGTATCTAGCGGAAAAGCAGCGCATCATTAATACGGCTGCGGCCCGCTGGCTTTGGTCGGAAATCGCCAAACGTGGTTGGCGGCAAAAGGAACCGGGGTACGTCTGGCGGGACCGTGCGATCACCTTTGAGACGATGCTGGAAATGGCCATTCATTCAAAGCGCCTAAGTTGGTCGGATGCGGAGAGAGTTACAGGCGTTAGAGAGGATGAGCTAAAACAACGACTAGCCGAAGTCGTCAGCGCCACATCTCCTCCACCAGAGGAAGGTGGTCCTGACACAATCAAGTTCACGGATGCAAACAAAGTCAGGGAGTGACAGACTGCGCGTGTTAAAAGGGTCGCAATCCCTCTTGGAAGAGACAAGATCGCGCCCTTCTTTTTTTCGGAGATATTCTCATGGCGAAGCGCAGAAGGGCCATCAAGCTCCTCGAACACGAGCGTAAGCTCCTCGTCGAGATGTACTTGAAGTGGCGCATCCCGATTGACCAGTACGAAGCGCGACCGGAAGACCTCGAAGGATTGTGCGAGGAGTGGAGGGGGCACTGTGGACGGCGCGACATGAACGAAGAAGTCCTCCATTATATGCGCAATCAGCGAAAGCAAGGCTTCTGGGTCACTTTCGGCGGCGACCACGAGATAGCGCCGCCGTTGCCAGAACTAACAGCGGACGAAACGGAAATTCTCATCACCATCTACTCCGATACCGTTGCGGCCGCAGGCGAGGGTTCGGACAATATCGCGTATGACAGCGGGACCGCCGATTTGATCGCCAAGCGCTTTTCCGAAACTGTCGGGAAGAGAGTTCCCGCTCATCAGTTGGTCGCCAAGGTGACTGCAATCCGCAAGCGAGGACTTCTTCCTCCGGCTGCAAAACTGACGACGAAGCCTGAAGGGGCAGGCTTCGACGACATTGACCAGATCAGCGAAGCCGAGTGATAATGGCCTGATCAAACTGATTATGGAGAAACCGGCTTACAACATGGCACGCAAACGGATTGATCCAGTTATGCGAGCGGCGATGGAGATTTTTGAAGCGTCGGGCCGCTCCCTGGATCAACTCGGCCAAGACATGGGGTACGAAGGCGACACGGCGCGGAAGGCTGCATGGCAGTTTCTAAACAAGACCGCTGATCCACGGCTATCCATGCTGCGCCGATTCGCTCGCGCAATGAATATTCCGCTTGAGGAACTGATTGCAGGCAAGAATCGCAAGGGTAAGCCTGAATAGCATACAAAGGCGTAGTTAGAAATTGCACCAGACAATTTCCGTCATTAGCCGCTTTGACCTACCACCGGCCGCCTGATTGGGCAAGACGAACTCATGTCGCGACCAATCAGCCAGTCGGTCTTCATAAAGCGGGGAGGCGTAGCCGGATAGCATCACCTTGCCCTTGCATTGCCGAATCATGTCGAGAAGATCGGTATGTTGATCAGCACTCATTTCGTGGCTGTAAACGTCGTCGGTCGTCCGTGTCTCGCCTAGGTACGGCGGGTCCAAGTAGAACAGCGTGCCCGGACCATCTTGCTGCCGGATTACATCTGAGGCATCACGGTCGAGAATGGCAACCCGCTTGAGGCGGGCGTGAACGGCCGACAACCCTTCGATGGCGTTCAGCCACGCGGACGCCTGTTCGTTCATTCTGCGTCGGGTCCGGGTACGAGAAAGAGAGGCAAAAGTATCCATACGACCTGCGAGCGACTGACGGCATCGAATGAAGAAGCGAACCGCTGACTCGACCGGCTCGGCTATGACACTATTCACTTCTGAATCTCGCCATTCAATCTCAGAAAATGGAACCGCTTGCATGATTCGCTGGAACCGTGCGAAATGCTGTTCATGCTGTAGAACTCGCCAGAAGTTTGTAAGCCGTCCATCAACATCATTCACTACCTCGCTGACGCCATCCGGGGCTTTGGCGAGCAGAACCGCCAAGCCCCCTGCGTAGGCTTCGACGTAGTGTATATGGGGGGGCATCAGCGAGACGATCTTCGGAGCAAGATACCACTTGCCGCCGTGCCATTTGAGAGGTGGAGGAATTCGTCCCATAATCTGCAGGTACGCGTTGATTCAAGTGGGTAAAAGGGGATTATCGCGGTTCCGGCCGATTCATGCAACGTCCGTTGTCAAGGAAGATTTGAGAGAGCGCGAAGTGTGGCCTGGGCGGCGAATTCCTTGCAATACCCGCCCGAACACTTCGCAAGTGGCGAATGCGTTGCCAAGCCGCTCCACACCCCATTGTCGAATTGCACGTAGATTTCCGCAAGCGACATCTTGCTTGCGGATCGCCGGATTTGCAGAGGGACCGAGACGGCCGGATCCTTGCGGCCACTACCAGCCCGTCATAGAATCCAATTCGGTTTTTGAGTTTGGATCGTGCGGAGCAGATCATCTGGGGTAACTCCGATGAAACTCGCGGGCTGGCTGTGGCAAGTTGTCCGCGCGACGCTCGCCGTGGCTGTGGTCTTCGGCGAGGCTTATCGCCTCGACGCCCAGCTTGGGCGCCCTTTGCAGGCTGAGATATGGAGCCGGGTGACCCACGAGGACCAAGACTGCAACTGAAAAGGCAAATACTCGCGAGCATTTTCCCATGAAAATCATCAGCGTGGACCCCATTCACCTCCGCCTCCCCCAAGTCAACGAGCGCTGCGACGGCAGCCAGGAAACGCTGCTCGTCCGGGTCCACACGGACGCCGGAATCACCGGAGTCGGCGAGGTCGATTCGTCCGGCGTCGTGGCCAAGGCGATCATCGAGGCCCCTTTGTCGCACAAGATTTGCCGCGGTCTGGCCGAGTGCGTGCTGGGGCAGGATCCTTTCGAAATTGATCGGCTCATCCACCGCATGATCGAAGGCAGCATTTATTACGGCCGGCAAGGAGCGGCCATCCAGGCGATGAGCGGCATTGAAATCGCTTTGTGGGACATCGTCGGCAAAGCGGTCGGGAGGCCCGTCTACAAACTCCTGGGCGGCGGCTTTCGCAAACAGTTCCGCGCTTATGCGTCCATCTTGTTCGGCGACACCCCGGGCGAGACGGAAACGATCGGCAAGCAACTGGCGGCCCAAGGGTACAGGGCCGTCAAGTTCGGCTGGGGACCGATGGGACAAAGCGAAGAAAGCGACATCGCTCACGTCCGCGCTGCCCGTAATGGCGTGGGAACCGAGGTCGAGCTGATGGTCGATGCCGGGCTTTGCTGGGACACCGCCACGGCCATCCGCCGGGCCAGGCAGTTCGAAGAATTCAACCTGACCTGGCTCGAGGAGCCGCTTCACCCGGACAATCTCCAAGGCTACGCACGGCTCAGCACCCAGGCTCCCATGCGGATCGCCGCCGGCGAAGAGATCTGCGACATCGGAGAATTCCTCGCCCTGATGGATCAGGGGGGTATCGATGTGGTCCAGGTCGATGTCACGCGCGTCGGCGGACTGGCTCGGTCGAAGCGCATCGGCTGGGATTCGGCGGAACGCCATCGTCTGTGCGTCAATCATTCCTATAAGACGGGCGTGAACATTGCCGCCTCGCTCCACGTCCTCGCTGCCCTGCCGAACAGCCATTACTTTGAGTACTGCGTCGCGCAGGGACCTCTGCGGCAGTCCTTGACGAAGCAATCATTTCCGGTGATCGACGGCGACATTTCGGTGCCCGAAGAACCGGGCCTTGGCATCGAATTGAACGAGGAAATCGTGGCGAAATACCGGGTCGCCTGACGGGCTTGACGCACCGGACCCTCTGGCCCACAGAAAAAGGAACCTCACACCTTGAGGTGTGAGGTTCCTCGATTGATCGGGCAGCATGAGGTGGCAACAACTCGTTCGTTACGAACGCTTGGCTTCCCAGTCGCGGCTCTGGGTCTCGCCGTCGCGTTCTCTCTCGCTCTTGCCTTTGATGGTGTCGCCGCTCACCTTGCCCTTGTACTTGATGACGAACTTGTTGCCGTTGCGTTCCCGCGTCACTTTGAAGGAGACTTCGCCGCCCTTGTACTTGCCATCCTCAATGGCCGTCTCCTGGCCGTCAGGAGAGACAAACTGTCCGGTCAACTTCTCGCCGTCTGCTTTGAGCTTGACGGCCAGCTCGCGTTCCTGGCCGCCGAAATTGACGGTCCATTTCCAGGTGCCGTTGGGATTCGGCTTGTCCTCCGCCTTTGCCATCCCGGCCAGCCCAACAAAGGCCAGCACCAGCGTGGCTGCTGTCAGTTGTCGCATCGCTTCATCCTCCGAAAGGGATTAAAGGTGAGCCAACGGCATTATCCTATTCTCATGCGGAGCAATTGGCCCGTGCAACAACCGGCTGTACCGAAGCCCTTGCACGGCTGCCATCGTCGATGGTACTCTCATCGTATACCTGTTAAAGCGAGCTTGAGGGCGTCCGGACCGAGAGGGTTTCGTCGTGGGGGCCGCGCGTGTAGCAGACGAGATGGCTCTGGAGCGCTTCCGCGGCTATCTGTATTCGCTGGCGCGGATTCAGGTGGCGGCCCGACCGTGGCTGGCGGCCAAGCTCGATGCCAGCGATGTGGTCCAGCAGACGCTTTTGAAAGCCCATGTTGCCCGCGATCAGTTTCGCGGACGATCGGCTGCGGAGATGGCGGGCTGGCTGCGCCAAATCCTGGCCCGCACCCTGGCCAACGAGCTGCGTGCGCTGGGCCAGGCGCGACGGGATGTGGGCGCCGAACAATCCTTGAACGCCGCGCTGGACGCCAGCTCGTGCCGGCTGGAAGCCTGGCTTGCCGCGGACCAGTCCACCCCCAGCGAGCGGGCCGGCAAGCGCGAGCAATCGGCCGTCCTGGCGGAGGCCGTCGCCAGACTGCCCGCCGACCAGCGCGAGGTCGTCTTGCTCAAACACTGTCAGGGGCTGGCCCTGGCCGACATCGCTGCCCAGCTGAGGCGGTCGCCCGCATCGGTGGCCGGCCTTCTGCGCCGCGGCCTGCAGCGCCTCCGTGACATCCTCGACGACAAGAACCACTCATGAATCCTGCCGAGCCGGGCGATCTGGATACGATCATCGCCGACTACCTTCAGGCCGCCGAGCGCGGACAGGCTCCCGAGCCGGCCAGCTGGGTCGCCCGCCATCCCGACCACGCCGCCGAGCTGCTGGCTTTTCTCGCCGACCTTGACCGCTTCGGTGCCTTTCTCGGTCTGCCCAGGCAGCCCGCCCTGGAAACGACGATCGATCTGCGTTCTCCCGCGGCCATCACCGATGCCAAGTCGGCGGCGGGGGGCGAGGGGGAGCGCTTTGGCGAATACGAGCTGACTCGGGTGCTGGGCCAGGGGGGCATGGGCACGGTCTACGAGGCCCGGCTGGTAGGGACAAGTCTTCGGGTCGCTCTCAAGGTGCTCAAGCCCGCGGAGTCGGAAGGCACGGAGGCAACCCGACGGCTGCGTGAGGAAGTCGAGAATACGGCCAGCCTGCGGCATCCGAACATTGTCCCGATCTATCACGTCGGCGAGCACGCCGGCCAGCCCTTTTACACCATGGAGCTGATCGAAGGAGGCAGCCTGGATCAGCATATGGACCGCTACCGGGGGCAGTTTGCCAGGGCTGCCCGACTGCTGGCCTCGACCGCCCGCGCGGTCCACCATGCCCATCAGCGCCGCATCCTGCATCGCGATCTCAAGCCGGGCAATATCCTGCTGGACGCGGCCGGCGAGCCTCACGTCGCCGACTTCGGACTGGCCACGCGCCTGGATGACGCGGGCACGGCAACCGACAGCGGGCCGCCGGCCGGCTCCCTGCCCTGGATGGCGCCGGAGTCCGTGCGCGGCGAGCCGACGCTCAGCACCGCCATCGATGTCTGGGCCTTGGGAGTGATCCTGTACGAGCTACTGACCGGTGTGCGTCCCTTCGGTGGGGCGGATGCCCGCGAAGTCCGCCAGGCCATCCTGGAGCGCGAGCCGCCGGCACCGCGCGCGGTCAACTCACGTGTTCCCCGCGACCTGGACGCCGTCTGCCGCCGCTGCTTGCACAAGGATCCCGAAAGGCGCTACGAATCCGCGACCGCCCTGGCCCTCGAACTGGAGCGCTGGTTGCGCGATGAGCCGGTGCGGGCGCGGCGAGCCAGACGCACGGAGCGAGTGGCGCGCTGGTGCCGGCGCAATCCCGCCCTCGCCGTCGGCAGTACTCTCTTGTTCGTCCTGCTGCTGGCGGGCCTGGAAGCGGCGCTGTCGTTGACCCGCGACCAGGACCAGAAGCTACGCGCCGCCGTCTGCCAGAACAACGAATTTGTCGCCCGCCACGTCGCCAGCAGCGTGCTGGGGCGATTGGAGCAGCTCAGCGAACCGGTGCTGGCGGCCGCCGGCGACGATGACCTGCGTCGCGCCTGTGGCCAGGCGAAGATCGCCGAGGCCCAGGCGGTGCTGCAACGTCATTTTCAGGGCCAATCCCGTACCAGCCTCTCTTTTGCCACCGTTTACCTGCTCGATCCGGACGGCAAGCTCGTGGCCCTCGTGAACCCGGATAATCCCCGCCAGGGGGGCGAAGCTCCCGTAAGCCGCGTACTGGGCGTCCGGTTTTCCAGCCGCGATTACTTCCAGGGTGCATTGCGGCATCGCTACGAGCGTGCGCCCCGAGATCGCATTCACCTCTCGCGAGTTTATCGCTCTCAGAACGATGGACTGGACAAGCTGGCCATCTCGTGCGCGGTCCTGCCCGAAGGGCCGAACAAGAGAGCCTGGGTCCTGGCCGCCACCATCACCACGGATGCCACACTCGGCGTGGAGAGTCTGCACGACGCCCGGCACAAGGCGGTTCTGTTCGCTCCCCGCGACGCCGACCCGATCCAGCCCGGCGAGCTTCCCCCGCCTGCGGGCTATGTCATTCTGGTCCACCCGGCGTTCCAGACCGGCGAGAAGTCGGTTCCTTTTCCGGCGGATCGTCCGGGGCCGGTCCCACTTCCTAGCGAGGAGCCGGGGCTGCGTCCGGCCAGCGGCCCTCCGCCGTTTTTGGCCGACGATGATTACGTCGATCCCGTCGCCGAGCACGGGCACCCGGAGTTTTCAGGGCGCTGGCTCACCGGCTCGGCTCGGGTGGGCAATACCGAACTAATCGTTCTCGTCCAGCAGCGCTATGAAGAGGCGGTCGCTCCTTATCAGGTGTTTATCCATCGCTTCCTGCTGATCGCGGGCGGGCTTGTTGGACTCATCCTGCTCTCCCTGGTCGGCTTGCGTCTGATTCAGGCCCACCGAAGGAGGCAGAGCGCGACGCCGTCCGGCTAAGGAGCACTCTCAAAATGAACCGCCAAGACGCCAAGAACGCCAAGATAAGAAAGAGAGAACAAGAGAAGGATTAGGATGAAGATTACGATTAGGAAGAGGATTAGGAGCAAGAGTAAGAGAAGGAAAGCCTGATCGAGGTCTCTGCAGGCCGATCCTACTCTTTCTCTTCCTCTTGCTCCTAATCCTCTTCCTAATCGTAATCTTCCTCTTGCTCTTTCTCTTCTTTTCTTTCCTCTCTCTTTCTTATCTTGGCGTTCTTGGCGCCTTGGCGGTTCATTTGGTTACAGGCTCTAAAAAAAGCGCGGTCAATTCTCCCATCGACGGTGTCTGAGTCTTCAGAGAACCCCGTCCCAAGGAGAATACCCATGTCGGACGTATCGCCGGCTCTCTATCAGCAGATCCTCGCCTTTCGCATTGATGACGGCACGCCCGAGCTGCCCTTCGAGGCGCGCCTGGCCCGGGAAAACGGTTGGTCGCGCGCCTACACGCAGCGCGTGATCGTCGAGTACAAGCGCTTCCTCTACCTGGCCATGACGGCCGGTCACGTTGTCACGCCCTCCGAGGAGGTCGATCAGGCCTGGCACATGCACCTGACCTACACGCGCTCTTACTGGGAGCGGCTGTGCCGCGACCTGCTCGGACGCCCCGTGCACCACAACCCGACCCGGGGAGGAGCCGAGGAGTGGCACAAGTATCGCGCCCTCTACGAGCAGACCCTCGCTTCCTATCGAACCGCTTTCGGGAAGGAGCCGCCAGCCGACATCTGGCCTCCCGTCGATGTCCGCTTCGGCAAGGATCACTTTGTCCGCATCAACCGCGCTGCCTACTGGATCTTTCCCAAGGCCCCGATCCGGCGGGCCGCCCTGGCAGCCGCCGCGGTGGTGGGTGTGCTTCTTGTCACCGGCTGTGCCGGCGGCGACTTCAATCCGTTCGCCATGCGCGGGGTGAAATTTCTTTGGGTCCTCATTCCGGCCCTGGCGGCTGCAGCCTGGCTGGGTCTGGTGATCCGCGAGTGGCAGCGCGCCCCAGGACCGCAGCCGGGCGATGAGCAGCCGGAACTGAGTTGGGAGGAAGCGGCTTACCTGGCCGCCGAGGACACCCACCGCGGTGCCGATCGACTAACCCAGGCCGCCATCGCCCGCCTGGTGGCCCAGGGTGCGGCGCGCGTGTCGGCGGACGGAAACAGTCTGGAACCGGCGGCGAATGTGCCACGCCGACTGTCGCAGGGAGAGGAGGCGGTGCTGGCGGCACTGCCCCTTAACCGGTCGGATCCGGCGGCCTTTGAGGCTCTGAAGTCCCGCGTGCGGGCCGCGTTCGTCCCTCAAGCGAGCAAGCTACAAGAGGCCGGCTACCTCTTGCCGGCCAACCAACTCCCAAGCATTGGCTGTGCATCCCTGCTGCCAGCGCTCATGGTCTTGCTGCTGCTGGGGCTGCCCCGACTGATCCTCGGCTTGGAAAAGGGCAAGCCGGTCGCCTTCCTCGTCCTCACGATCGCGGTGGGAGTTGTTCTGAGCATCCTTGTCGTGGTCGCTCGGCTCAACCGATTGACGCGGCGCGGCAAGCACGTCTTGCAACGTCTGCGGGCCACCCATCGGGAGTTTTGCTGGCAGCCGGACAGCGAGACAGCCGAGTCAGCGGGTCTTGCCGTTGCCCTGTTTGGGCCGACGATCCTGGCCGGCTCATTTCTGGCCCCGCTCGCCGGTTGGTATCCGAGACCCCCTGCGCAGGTCGGCGGAGGAGGGGATGGCGGTTGCGGCGGAGGAGGCGGGTGCGGCGGCGGCGGCGGGTGTGGGGGTGGCGGCTGTGGCGGCTGTGGTGGCTGACCCGGGCCTAAGCATCTCCGCCGAGTGGCCGCCGTCCTCACCCTGGGCAATGTTCTGATCGATCGTCGGTTGCATAATGCGCCGTTGAGCCGGACCCGCATGAGCATCGACAACCAGGGCGAGGCTACCCGTAGCCGAATCATTCTTGAAGATTGTGGCGGCAATGACAACGGATAGACCGATGGAATCTTCCGCATCCACATACCCAGCGCCGCCGTTGGATTCGGTCCCCGACCGATCTATTCTGTCCGGGCCACCGACCGCCGCGGTGTCGGTGAATCGGCTATTCAAAATCGGGACGGTCTTGTACATGGTCCGCCTCCCGACAACGCTGAGAGCGCCGCCCGGTCCGGCCACAGCTCCATCGCGCTTGAAAACGATCGACTTGAGGATAAACGAAGCGCCATGCGCCAGAATAGCGCCCCCCTCATCTCCCCGAGCGTCCGCGAGTGTGAGGCTGGAGATGTCCGTTCCTGAACCGCCGTGCTTGATGTCGAAAATGGGACCGTCGTTGCGCGCGCTGATGGTGAGCTGGTCGGCCCCAGGCCCCACGATGTAGAGAAGCTTGTCGATCTCGATCGGTGATTGCAGTGTGATCGTAGTACCATCTAGCTTGTGCGCAAACTCGATGGTGTCCCCCGTCTTCGCCTCGGCGACTGCTGCCCGGAGCGAACCGGGACCATCATCGTTATCGTTCGTAACCGTCCAGACATTCCCATCGAAGGCAGGAAGGACGTACATCTCGTTGGGATCGACGTTGCCCGACCGATAGCCGCTCCCAAACGAGAAGGTCTCGTGTGAGTGGAGTTTATCGATGATCAGATTCGGTGATACCCGAACCTCGACGTAACTTCCGGACCAGTAGTAGTACGGCTGGAAGTTGTGGAACCATCCTTTGTCTGGACTCGACGCAAGGAAGATCGTGCTGCCCGCTTGACCGCCCAGCTCCGTGTAATAAAGCTCACCCATTTCGGTATACGTCTCATCATAGTCTTGCGTTGTACTTTCGCTGATAGGCAGTCGCCAGTCATCGTGCCCCAGGTAGTCGGCCTTATTCATTGCATTAACCCAGGCAACCGCAGTCCTGTAGTTCATCGAACCGTCTGGATTGATGTTTTCGGTCCCTTTTTTCGGATTGGAGCCGACAGAGATGCCGAATCGTTCGGTCGCGGCCAGGTCGGCGTCGGCTAGCCAATTGATGGCCCCGACGTTCGGGCTGTTGTCGTCGTGGATGCTTTGGCCATCGGGATTAAGGTTCAGGGTTGATTTGACCGCCACGGGCGCGGGGGGGATCAGGTTGTTGTCGGGTATGCTCTGCCCAGATACGGGCGGCTTACTGGGAATCTCCGGAATCGCGTACTCAAAATCGATGTGCAGATCGGTTCCCAGGAACCCAGTATTGAACGAGAAGTCTGCCGGCAGGTTTCGCATCGTTCCAGACCAATAATAGTAGGGCTGAAGGTTGTTGAATAGCTCCGTGCTCTTATTGTGGATGGAAGCGAAGTTTTCGCCCGCGACGGCACCAAAATCGATGTAGTACAGGTGATCCATATCGCTGGAGTAGAAGTTGAAACCAAAGTCATCGCCATAGTCCGGAGAGCCCGGGTCATTGTTTGTGAGCGTGGCATTGGGGTCGTGTTTCGGCGTGGTGGGCAACGTCCAGTCGGAGTAGCCCAGGTAGGGTTTTGTATTCATGGCAGCAACCCAGTCCATCGCCGTCTCCCACGCCATCGAACCATCCGGATTGATGTTGGGTACGTTAAAGGTCTGCCCGTTCGGATTTGGCGTTCCGTCTGGATTGATCGTTGCCGCCAGGTTCGCGTCAGCTAGCCAGGTGATGCCTGTGTTGGTGTCGAGGACGGTCTTGCCGTCGGCGCTGGGCACGAGGGTTTGATAAACCGGAATGACATACATATCCTCGGGGTCGGTGTTGTCGTTTCGGTAGCCATTCCCAAAGGAAAACGTCTCGTGCGACCCGGATTTCTTTACGACCTGACCGTTCACTGTGACCTGGGCCTCGCTTCCACTCCAATAAGCATAGGGCTGGAAATTGCTGAACAGTTTTTCCTCGGAATCGTGCGTGAGCAAAACGTTGCTGCCCGCCTGGCTGCCCAACTCCGTGTAGTACAGCTCGCCCATCTCGGTGTTGGTTTCATAGTAGCCCTGCACACTGCTGACGCTCTGGGGCAGCCGCCAGTTGTTGTGGCCGAGGTAGCCCTTTCCGTGATTGTAGTTGTTCAAGGCAGCGATCCATTGGATGGCCGTGTCATAGCTCATTGAGCCGTCCGCATTGATTCCAGGGACATTGAAGGTCTGTTTTGCCGCAAGGTTGGCGTTGGCCAGCCAATTGACATTCAGTGTGGCGTCATGGACGGTCATGCCGTCGGCGCTGAGAGTCAGCGTCGGATTCACCGCCGGCGACTGGAAGGAGACAACGTTGTTGTCGGGAGGGCCGACGGGCTTGTCGTTTGCATCGACGGAGAACTCCGGAAGGGCGAATTCAAAATCGATCACGCGATCCGTGAGCAAGTAGCCGGTGCCGAAGGAGAAATCCACCGGCAGACTCCGCGTGGTGGAAGGCAAATCGCCGCCCCAGTAGTAGTAGGGCTGAAAGTTCTGGAACAGTTTATTTGCCAAAGGAAGCGAAGAGACACTGTCGCCCGCCTTGCCGCCAAATTCCGTGTAGAACAGGTGGCCAAACAGGCTGGAAGAAAAGTCGTAGCCAAACGAGTCGCCGTTGGGTCCTGATTGTGTAGCGGCGTGCTGAGGATCCTTGACGAGGTTGGGGTCCACGTCCGGCGTCAAGGGCAGCGTCCAATTGTCATGGCCCAGGTAGCCTTTCGTCTTTCCGGGGCCGTTATCGACCTTGTTCATCGCGGCGACCCAATTCAGGGCCGTTTCCCACGTCATCGAACCATCGGGGTTAATGCCCTGGACGCCAAAAGTCTGCTTTGCCGCGAGATTGGCGTCGGCCAGCCAGTACACGCCGGTCGCGCCGGGCTTGCCGTCTTTTTTTAGGTCCACCGCGTCGTTGTCATAGACGAGCAGGCCGTTGTCCACGGGTGTTAGACTGGGCACGCAGCGATCCTCCAGCACTTCCAGCCAGGGCACGAAACTGTGCCGGCGAACTGCGGACTTGACCGATCGACCACGATTTTGAAGGTTGCGGTAGGAAAGCAGCCGGCGCCACGGAAATTGATGGGAAGAAGTCATGATCGTTCTCTCTCTTCAGTGAGCGGTCTGCTACATTAGGAAGGTCAACAATCCCGGCGCGCAGACCGAGCGCCGGGGCGTTGCCGGGCCGGTGAGGCTTCAGCTTGGCGGCGAGACTCACCGGCCTGTTTGTTCTTGATCTGCCAATTTGCGCTCTATTTCCTCTTCATGCCAAGCAGTTCTTCCGCTTCGGCGCGGTAGCGCTCCAACTCCGCGAGATGACGGGGATCCTTCTCAAGGTTTCGCCGATTCTTTGCCATCCATTCGATGGCCCTGTCGTACCATTTGTTGGCTTCCACTTTCTCTCCGAGCCGCCAGTGTGCCATGGCCAGGAAGAAAGTGTCGAAGCTTTCCAGCCGGCCGCGGTGCAGCTCCATTGACCGGATGAGGGACGCAATGCCCTCCTTCCAGGCACCAGCACGATACTGAGATACGCCCAGTGTGTTCCAAGCGTCTGCGTCCTTGGGAGCTATTTTCACGGCCTTGCCAGCCAATTCGACGGCACGCACCGGATCCCGGAACTTCGTATCCGGGCACGTGGCCAATAGCCAAGCCAGCTTGTTTAGGTAAAAAACCGACTTCGGGCGCAGTTCCAGTGCCTTCAACCAGTCTGCAAGGGCCTTGTCCCATGCCCCCAACCCTTCGTAGGCAAGACCTCGGTCATGCCACGCTCCGGCGGAATTTACATCCAATTCGATGTTTTTCGTGAAATCAGCGACCGCCTTGTCGTGCTGATCCAGTTGGTAATAGGCGCGCCCCCGGTTGTTCCAGTACAGCGCGAACTTCGGTTCTAGCTCGATGGCTTTGGAGAACTCGGCGACGGCCTTATCGTATTGGCGCGATTCGAGATATAGCCAACCCCGGTTATTCCAGGGTGTCGCGAATTTGGGATCCAGTTCAATGGCTTTGTTGAAGTCGGCGAGTGCCTTGGGGTTCTGGTGCATTCGGTGGTAGTTGCCACCGCGCAGGTTATAAGCCCACGAGAACTTCGGGTCCAGCTCAATGGCCTTGGTGCAGTCGGCGACGGCCTTCTCGGGTCGCTGCAACCGGTAATAAGCGACGCCACGGTTGTACCAGCGCTGGGCGTTCTTGGGATCGAGGCTAATGGCTCTCGCGTAATCAGCAAGGGCCTTATCGAACTCGCGAATCCGCCAGTAAGCATCGCCCCGTAGCTCCCAGTTCTCCCCGTCATCAGGGGCCAGCTCGACTACGCGAGTGTATTCGGCAATCGCTTCCTTGATCGCGCCTCGGGCCATTTGCACCCCGGCAACGGCTCGATGGTGCCGGGGCAGACGGGGCCGAAGGGCACAGGCAACCATGTAGTAACGCAGAGCATCGTCATGGCGCGGCGGATCGAATTCTTTCAGACTAAACCAACCCAAAATATCGTTAATCTTGTCGTCGTCCGGATACAGGTGTTGCGCTTCCTGGAGCACGGCCATCGCCTTGTCCTTGGCTCCCAGTTCCATCAGCTCAATTCCCAGTAACCACAACGTCGCCGGTGGCACTTCGCGACGGTCAACGGCGTCCGCTAGCTGCTTGAGTTCTTGGCGGTTTCGGCTCAACGAGGCCTGGCGAAACCGATTCCGCCAGAGATCGGGATCGGCCTGCCGGGCCGTCTCGATAAGCGTTTTCCAGAACGGATCCTTGTCGCCACGATCGCGCCGGCGCAGGGCTGCCCATTCGTCGAGCGCTCGGACCAGGGCGCGGCGGATGCTGGAAGAGGCGATGCGTTTCGCGGCTTCGGACGGGCCGAGAGCTTCGATGTCGATGCCGTATCCCCGGAACGCTTGAGCAAACCGCTCATCCTGGTTGCGGCCCCAGAAAAACGCCTCCTCCGTGGACATCTTCGTCGGCTGGAGAGGACCGCTAACGTCGCTCTTCAGGGTTGGCCGCGGTTCTCGGCAAATCGCGTCCAAGCTCTGGGCCATGGTCAGGTCTCTGCGTAGATCGAGCAATCGCTGGGGACGTTCCTCGCGGCCCGCTGCTGCCAGGAGTTTGTCGGCCCGCTCCACTTCGGCCAACGCTTCGGGCCATTTCACTTGATCGATCAGAGGTCCGGTCTCATCCAAAGCACGGCTTACTTCGCCATCCAGCGCCGCCTCGCGGACCTCACGGTCATGAGCAACCTCGTAGTCCCGCGCTGCTCGGTCGCGCACCACCCAGCCAATACCACCGCCGATCAAAACGATGAAAAACAGCACCAGCCCAATCAACGAAACCGCAACTTTGTTCCGTCGCGCGAACTTTCCCAGCCGATACCACGCCGAGGGCGGTCGGGCCTCGATCGGCTCGTCCGCCAAAAACCGGCGCACATCGGCCGCGAACGAGTTTGCCGTCTCGTAGCGCCGGTTGCGGTCCTTTTCCAGCGCCTTCATGACGATCCAATCGAGATCGCCTCGCAACTCCGCGGACAGCCTGGCTGGCTCGGTTTTTCGTTGCAACGAGATCTTGGTCACGGACTCGCCCATCGTGCTCAGTCTCATGCTTGGCTTCGGCGGCTCCTCCTCGCGGATAATGCGGCGAATCTCGTCGTAGGACGCCGTGGCGAAGCGCTCTCGGTCGAACGGGGTCGTTCCCGTCAGCAGCTCGTACAGAAGTACGCCCAGGCTGTAAACGTCGCTGCGGATATCCACGTCCAGGGCATTGATTTCCGCCTGTTCCGGACTCATGTAGAGGGGCGTTCCGATCATCTGCAAAAAACGCGTGTAGATCGTTTTGTCGGTCAACTTCTGGCCGAGCGCCTTGGCGATGCCAAAGTCGATTACCTTGATCACCGGAACGCCGTCGTGCGGCGCGACCAGGATATTCGACGGCTTGATGTCGCGATGGATGATCCCCTTGCCGTGGGCATGTTGCACCGCGCGGCAAACCGACTCGAATAGCTCCAGGCGCTGGCGGGCGGTTAGCTGTTGCTGATCGCAGTAATCGACGATGGGGATTCCTTTAACCAGTTCCATTACGAAGTAGGGCCGGCCGCTTGGCGTGGTTCCCGCGTCAAAGACTTTGGCAATGTTCGGATGGTCCATGAGCGCCAGCGCCTGCCGCTCGGCCTCGAACCGAGCGATCACCTCGCGGCTGTCCATGCCGGGCTTGACGATTTTGAGAGCGATTTTGCGGCGCACGGGTTGCTCTTGGTGGGCCACGAAGACCAGGCCAAATCCCCCTTCGCCTATTTGTTCCATGAGCCGGTAGGGACCGATTTCGGATCCGGGGCGTTCCGCAATTGGCACGTAGTCCGCTGTTCTCTGTTGAGAAGCATCATCGCAAAGGAAGCTGTCGGATGCGTCGTGTGCCCGCAGAAGCGACTCGACTTCGGAGCGCAGCTCCGTGTTGGAACCGCAGGCCTCCTTTAGAAAGTCTGCGCGCCGGTCAGGGGGTAGTTTGACAGCTACCTTGAAAATGCCGCTTTCGGACATGGCGTTCTCCGGACACCTGAATGGTCCCTCACCATCCAATGCGAGAACGGATCACAAACCCCCGGTGATTTTTTCAATCCTCGCGATTTTTCTCCTCCCCGCGGCGCCACTGCCGACGCAACCACGCCTTGGCATAGGTCCAATCTTCCTCGGCGGTCGCGTGGGCAATGCCAAGGATTTGGGCTGCCTCTGCCATCGTACAGCCAAGAAAGTATCGCAACTTGACCAGCTCGGCCTTACGTGGCGATTTCTCGGCCAGCCGATCGAGCAATTCGTGGATAGCCAGCGCCTCGAGCGGATCGTGGGAACTCGGCTCGGCCCAATCATCCAGGTTTGCTTCTTGTCGGCGAATGCTTCCACCGTGTTTGTGACTCTGCTTACGCCGAACATTCTCGATGACAATACGGCGCATGGCCTCAGCCGCGGCGGCGAAGAAATGGCCGCGATGATCCCAGTGATGCTCGGGATCTTTGCCCACGAGTCGCAGGTAGGCTTCGTGGACCAAGGCGGTGGCCTGAAGCGTTTGGCCAGGTTTTTCGCTGGCCATTTTCTGCGCGGCCAATCTACGCAGCTCATCGTAAACCAGGGGAAGAAGCTGCTCGGCGGCGTGCGGGTCGCCGTTCTCGATGGCATTCAGGATCTGGGTGACGTCTCCCATAGGTTTGTAGTCTACCGCAGGGAAATCGGACTGCAAGTCTGTGCGAGCATCGGACAATGTCTGTCTCAGACAACTTGACTTACGCTGCCGCTGTGCGATAATCGGGCCAGCCGATCTCTTCCTCGCTTCAAGGAGCATGCCATGTCGCAGAAAGCGATTTGTCCGCGCGGCCACATCTGGGATCCCTCGACGCTCGCGGGGTTGCCGCCTACCGAGACGCCGCGCTGTCCCATCTGCGGTGAGGAGGAACCGTTGCGGGCGAGCAACGCTCTTGCACGCCTGAAACGCTGGTACCAAAAAAATCCGCTCCTGGCCGGTCTGTCCGGCTTGTGTCTTCTCCTTGCGGTCGCATTGGTCGTTACGGTCCTTTTGGCCCGGAGCGCGGTACACACAGCACGCTCGGAAGCCGAGAATGCCCAATTGGAGAAACAGCAAATCGAGGCGAAACTTGGCTCCCATCGGCGGACGACCGCAGCGGAAAATACGGACCAACAACCCAGGCTCCAGGCGAAGGCCGAGACCGAGAGATGGAACACGAAATGGGAAAATCGAGAGAAAGAATTCAAGGCGGAGCTTCGCGCGGCCGAGAAAGCCGCCAGCGATGCCAGGAAGCAGCGGGATGAGCAGTACCAACAGCGAAAGCTCGCCGAGGAGTTGGCTCAGACAGCGGATCAAGTGCGGCAGGATGCGTTGGCCCGCCGCGCGGAGGCGGCGCGGCAGTTGGTCAAAATGCACGTTGCGGAGGGGACGCGGCTGATGGAGAGCGGCGATCTATCGGCGTCGCTTTTGTGGTTCGTCGAGGCGCTGCGGTTGGCCGAGAAGGAGAAACTGCCGGTGCAGACGCATCGACTACGGCTAGCCGCCGTGCTGGCGCAGTGCCCACGCCCGATGCAGGTATGGCTTCACGACAAGACGCTGAACGCGGTGCAGCTCAGCTCCGATGGCAAGCGCATGATGACGGCCGGCGCCAATGGCGCGGTAGAAGTATGGGATACGGCGACCGGCAAGCGCATCGGCAAGGTGCTGGAGCACGAGGAACCGGTCACGCAGGCCGCGCTGAGTCCCGATGGCAAGCGCGTGTTGACGGCGGCAAAGGACATGTCGCTGCATCTGTGGGATGTCGAGACGGCCAAGGAGTTGATTTCCCCCTTGCAGCTCACCGGCCCGGTGGCTGGCCTGGCATTCAGCGCGGATGGCAAGCGCTTTCTCACCGTCACCGATAAGGCCCCTATGGGAGCGACCGAAGTGGAGCTGCACGTCCGCGATGCCCAGACCGGAGAGGCGGTTCGTGAGAGGGCGCTGGGCAGCGAGATCAGCCCGCGTCCGGCCGCGTTCAGTCCCGACGGCCGGCTTGTGTTGACGGTGTGTCAAGATCGCTGCGCCCGCATTTGGGACATCGCGACGGGCAAACAGATCGGCTCATCCTTCCCGCATGCGGCGGCGCTGGTACATGCGTCGTTCAGCCTTGATGGCGAGCGCGTGCTGACGGCCAGCGCGGACGGCTCGGCGCGCGTTTGGAAGGCGAAGACAGGGGAGCCGATGACGCCGCTCCTCAAACATGGGGCCGCCGTGCGCGGAGCGTCCCTGAGTCCCGAGGGGGGGTACGTGCTGACATTCGGCACGGATCAGTGCGTGCGTGTTTGGGACGCGAAGACGGGCGAGATGGTGGGTCCGGCCTTGCGCCATGCCGAGGCGGTGAGCGACGCCGTTTTCAGCCCCGATGGACGCTACATCCTGACCACTTGTGGGGATGGCGGGGCCCGATTGTGGGATTACCGAAAATCCGAGGAAATCCTGCCCGCACTGCGGCATGGCGAGCCGATCCGTTACGCGGCGTTCACGCCCGTAGGTGATGGTTTGCTGACGTTTGCAGGGCGAGTAGTACGATTGTGGGATCTGACCGCTGGCGAGCGGGGTCGCGTCAGCGCCCCGAGTTCCGCTGGCGAGCGGGGTCGCGTCAGCGCCCCGAGTTCCGCTGGCGAGCGGGGTCGCGTCAGCGCCCCGAGTTCCGCTGGCGAGCGGGGTCGCGTCAGCGCCCCGAGTTCAGGCTCTCTCGGGGCGCTAACGCGACCTCACTCGCCCGAATCAATGAGCCTGGAGGTGTTCAGTTCCGACGGCAAGCGTGTCTTGCGGGCGACGGACACAGCAGTGCGCGTGTACGACACCCAGACGAATCAGCCGGTGGGAGGCACGTTGCCGCACAAGAACAAAGTGACCGCCGCGGCGTTCAGCTCCGACGGCAAGCGCGTGTTGACCGTCAGCCATCAGCCCAACGGCGATGAGCTGGAGGGACACGTGCGCGTGTGGGAGACGGCTACGGGGGAGTTACTGGGACAGCCGTTGGTGCATCCGCGTTCCGTTCTCGAAGCAGGCTTCAGCCGCGATGGGCGGCGCGTTCTGACCGCGTGCCAGGACGGCAAGGCGCGATTGTGGGACGTGGAGAAAAATGCTCTTGTGGGAGAGCCAATGGAGCATAAGCAAGACCTCAGCCGAGCGCTGTTCCTCCCTGACGGCAAGCATCTTCTCACGGTCGATGTCGAGGGCGGCCTGCGGTTGTGGGATGCGAACACGGCCGAGGCGGTCGGCGATACCTGGGGACATCGCAAGCCGATCCATCATCTCGAGTTTAGCCCCGACGGCCAACAGCTTGTGACCGCCAGTGAAGACGGCACGGCGTCCGTGTGGGAGGCGAGCAGCGGACACGAAATCGCCACAACGCCCGTACAAGGCGCGCCGGTCTTGCGGGCCGCGTTCAGTCCGGATGGCAAACGCATCGTCACGGTCAGCGGCGATCAGCGGGCACGGGCATGGGACGCGAGCAGCGGCAAACCCGTTGGTCCGCCGCTACGGCATCGCACCGCCGTCACGCTCGCCGCTTTCAGCGAGGATGGTAAACGAATCGTGACAGTCGCCGCGGACGGCCTGCGCATCTGGGAGGCGACGAGTGGCGAACCGATCAGTCCTCTGGTGCGAATCAATCCAGAACCTCGAAGGAAAGCGGGGGAGACGCCCGCTTACGACTTCCGGCCGGAGGAACGGCCTGTTGCGGAGCTTCGGCGAATGGCAGAAATTTTGAGCGCGGAGCGCATGACGGATGCTGGGGAGACGCTCCCCCTCGATCGCGTCGAGTTAGGCAAGGCATGGCAGGACGTGCAGAAGAAAGATGGCAAGGACTTCGCGCCGTCGTCCCAGCGCCTGGCAGCATGGCATCATCGCGGGGCCGTGGAGTGCGAGGACCAACATCTGTGGATAGGAGCATTAAGGCATCTCGATTATCTTGTTTCCACGAAAGGATCGGCCGATCTATATGGCCGCCGTGGTCGGGCCAATCTCGAGCTGCGGCGCTGGGAGGCGGCCCAGTCGGATTACACTCGGGCATTGGCGGATAACAGCGAGCCTTGGGATTTGTGGGCCGGCCGAGCCAAGGCCGAGGCCGCGCTCGGCCGTTGGGACGCTGCGGCGGCAGATTATTCCAAGGCGATCGAACGCACGGGCGATCGGGCGGAACTGTGGTCGGCACGAGGTCGCATTGAAGCGGAGCGCGGCCAGTGGCGTAAGGCCGCCGCCGATTTGGGCAAGGCCATTCATCTGGGCGAACAGGATGCGACCACCTGGCGCCAGCACATCCTGACGCTCTTGGCCGGCGGCGATGAGGCAAATTATCGCCGCTGGTGCGGGAGATTGATGCAGCGTTTCGGCGATAGCAAGGACGAGGCGATCTTCCGCAACGTCGTGTGGACGGTCGCTCTTGCGGAGGGAGCCGTGCGCGATTGGAAGGCGCTAGTCCAGCGTGCCGAACGCGACGCCGCAGCGCATCCCCAATCGGCCGACCATCGGCGACAACTTGCGCTATTGCTTTATCGGGACGGACAGTTCGATGCCGCCCTGAAAGAATTGCAAAGGGGCAGGGAGGCATCTCCTTCCGAGCTTACGGCCCGAGACGGATTGTTGATGGCGCTGGCCGCGCATCGCCTGGGACGTGAAGAAGAAGCCGGGAAATGGCTCAACAAGGCCGAGCAAATCCACCGCGATCGATCGAAGGACGACAAAGGATCGTGGGAGGACCGTTTGATTTACGAGACTCTTCACCGAGAAGCGAAAGCGCGGGTGAACGGAGGCAAACGCTGATCGGCCATTCGTGCTCAGTGATCTCGGCTCAGTCGGCGCTTCTCCGTGGTCGTAGGTACCTGCCGTTCGGCACGATATTTCTCGTATTCCTGCTCCAACCAGCGGAGAACGATCGACGCTTGTTCGGGATGATCGTGCAAGGTATCCTCAACCATGAAGCGGATGTACTGGTAACTCTTTTCCTGCGGGGATTGTTCAGCGGGCACTTCGGGGAGCAAATCCGGCCGTGGTGGATCCAGCTTCATGAATTGCTCGATAGCCTTGGCCAAGGTGCATCTCTGGGCGATGAGTTCGCGCACCACTTGATCTCTTGCTTCCAGGCGGGTTAAAGCGTCTCTCCGAATCTCCGCCAGTTCCGCGCCGCGGATCTCTTCCCGAAAATCGGGCGCTGTGCAAGCAAAGCGGAGACTGAATACACCCACGGCCAGAAGCCCCATGCTACAGCCGATGATGACCGGTCGCATCGAAGCGCTCATCTTGGTTTCCTCCCTCATTTTCGCTGACACGCGCCAAGCACGAAGGGAACTCGAATCAGCAGCGGCGCGCAGGCGTACCTACAGAGTTTCTCCACGGCCGGAACGGTAAATCTCCCTTCCCAGCTGCACGAACCGTTCCCAATGATTTAATCATTCAGGAGCAAGTCACCGAGATCTTTGGTCTTGCCTGATTCCACGGTCATAAAACCAGGCCGGCTTTGCAGAGGACGTTTGGAAGTCCCCCCCATTTGGAATAGCAGTCCGGGAACCAGGGCGGCGCGAAAGCGTCCCTGATGATCCGTCTGCGTCCTGACGCCAAGGCCGTTATCTCGGCGACCGAACCAAAGATGCACTCCCGCTACCGGCTTGCCTGCCCTGTCCACGACCCGCCCGATCACTTCCCCACAAGGTTCGAGCTGGACCTGCAACGGTTTCGCCTGGTCGCCGCGGATCGTTAGGCATTTGCCCAGGTTCCTTTCCTTGTGGTAAAAGGACAACTCGCGCGTGCGCTGGGGGTTCAGTCCCTCGACCACAAACGACGCCGTTTTCAACGTCGGCACATTGGGATCGGGGATCGAGGTTAAGCCGCAGACCCTCACGCCGGAGAGCGGCCCGCCGTCGGGTCCGATCACCCGTCCGGGCAGCGGGCGCGCCGCCTGGACCATGACATCGAGCGTCAGCGACTTCGCCTCTTCCTCCGGTTGGATGAAACATAGGGCGTTGTAACCGTCCACCGAGCGCGTTCCCCAAGGAGGGCAAGGATTGCCGACGTACAGCCACGAACTGCCGTCGTGCCCCGCTCCGTCGAGAGAAAAGCTTGGAAAAATGTTGGCCATCTCCTTCTCCGCGCGACGGCGCGGCGCTTCACGCCGGCGTTGGGAGCCTTTGTCCTGGAAGAGATGGGCCAGCTCCTGCGGATCGATCCGCGCGCAGGCATAGGAATCGCGTGGCGAGGCCGCGACAAGCACAACGCCGGGTCCAGGAAAGACCGTCAAAGTGAAACGGCCGTCGGCTCCAAGCGTGGCGGAGGACGCCGCTTGGTGAGGCTCAAGGTTTGTCAGCACCGAGCTGTGGGTGTTGGGGAAAAGGGGATAGTAATCCACCACGGCCCGCTTCGGCGGCTTGCCGGTGGCCTGGTCGATGACCCGCCCTCGCAGGAGAATGCCGCGGATCAGCTCGAAATCGGTTTTCGGCACATGAGCCGCGGCCGCAAAGTAGCGCTGCCCGCTTTGCGGCTGAGCCAGGATGACATGTTCCTGTGATCCGGGGTTGACGAGCAGCTCGTAGCGGCCGTCCTTATCTGTGTGCGTGGTGATATAGATATCGTTGTGCTGGACCGTTAGTTTCACTCCCGCCACGGCTTGGCCCGTCGCCTTGTCGCGGACAACGCCGCGGATGGAGAGAGGAACAACGCCCTCGAAGTCGATTGGAGCGCCGCGCGGCGACGTCAAGCCAGCGGGGACCGCCCCCGAGGGGCGTATCCTCGCGAAGCCCCGGGTCGGCGGCATCGCCGACCGTTCGAGATCCAACCACACGTTGCGGTCCCGACCCAGGCCCGTCAAGCGGAAACGGCCATCGGCCCCCGTCATCACCTGCGTGGGTTGTCCGGGAAGCGGTCCACAGCAAGTTTTTTCGACAGGCTCGGAGCGGCGATCCGCCGGGTTGATGAACGGCGTTCGATTCGCCGTGGAACCGCTGCCCACAAACCGTACGAAAACCTTGGCCCCAGCCACGGGACGGCGCTGGGCATCGAGCACACGCCCTTCGAGGGGGAAATCTTCGACAAGTCTCAGGTTGAGCGTGACGGCGGAAGCTCGGCCGACTTCCGCCCAGTCCAATCCGAAACCATCGGCCATCGCGATCACCACAGGCCGCGACGCATCCAGGTAGCTCTCATCCAGATCCGAGCGGTCGAACTTGAAGTCAAAGCGTCCGTCCGTCCCGCTCATCGCCCGCTGAGGGTAGACCGGCTGGTGAGCGACGGCCATGAGTTCGTAGCGGCGCGGAGCGTACCCCACATACAGCCTTGCCCCCGCCAACGGTCGGCCCTGCGGGTCCAGCACGCGCCCCCTTACCTGAATCCGATCGTACGACTCCTCGCCAACTTCGTTCTTCTCCTCATCCAAGTCCGCCTGGTCCGCGAGCATCGGCGGGTTCGCGGAGGGAGCAGACGAAACGGGGGCTTCCAGGTCCGAGCCTCGCGGGTCATTCGCTTGTCGATAAGCCAACAATCCCCCCGCTAATAGACTGGTCGCCAACAAGAGCACGCCAGCGATTTTCAGCTTCGACAGCGCTATGCTCTTGAGGAAGTCCGCGGCGAGCGCCGCCGCCGGCGCCGAGACGGTAGCCGCCGGCGGCGTTTGCCGACCCGCGAAGGCCATCGCAGCCGGGACCAAGGGGCGAGCCAGTTCCCCAGCCAGAGCCGCCGCCTGTCCCCGCGATAGCTCAGCGCCGGCTAAGGCAGCCGAAAGCGTCAGTCCGCGTCGCACCAGCCGTGCATGCAGCCGCGCTCGGCCGCGTTCCAGGCGTCCCTTGACCGATCCGGTCGTCCAGCCGAGTTGCTGTGCCGCTTCTTCGAGGCTACGGCCTTCCAGGCAGCACAAGATCACCGGCAAGCGGTAGGCTTCCGCGAGCCGTTGCACTTCTTCATCAATGATGGCGAGGTAGTCGCGGGCGGCCAACTCACTCAGTGGATCAGGATGTGGATCCCTCGTCGTTGGAGCGAGGGGACGTTCCCCTCGTTGTTGCCGAAAGCGCGTGGACCGAGTCTTGAGGGCCACTCGGCGGGCGACGCCATGCAACCAGGCCGGCAGCGCCTCGGGCGGCCGTACCGTGGCGGCCTTACGAGCCAGGACGAGAAACGTTGCTTGAAAGGCATCCTGGGCATCGTGCGTATTTCCCAGGATGCGCCAGCATACCTGCAACACCAAACCGGCATGCCGCTCGACGAGGCCGGCAAAAGCCCGTTCGTCCCGGCTCGCGATAAAACGAGCCAGCAAGGCCGTATCGCTGGCCTCGCTCGATTCGGCGTGAACCGCCAAGTGCCGGATGTAGCGGATCAGATTTTCCGAAGGCACGGCCATGACAGCGATTCTCGCAGGGCGTGGAGAAAGGACGCTTGATCGATCCTCCATTATATTGCCCACGAGCACGGCAAATGGCACAGTGATTATTTCGTTTTTTTGATTAAGACGCCAGCAAGCGCAAGCGAAGGCGATCAAGGATGCCAGGTCACATCCTTGAGAACATCGCGTTCGTAGATCTTCATGGCATCGATGATTTGCGTGCGTATCGGATCGAGAGCAGCCGCATCGAGCGCTTGGATGATGTCCTCGGCGAGTTTCACGCTCTGGATCGCATCCGACTGCGCGATGACACGATGGTCGTCATAGTCAGCCCAATTGCGCCATCGGCGCAACTGGCCCAAGTATCTTCCTGCTGTGATCGTATCAGCATGGCCCGCGTTGGAGACGCGCAACCAGAGATAGCCGTGCGCTCGATCCGCTTGGGGAACATGGAAACCGAGGTCAAGCAACAACAACCGGGCAACGTGAAAGGCTGCGTAGTACGCGCGGCTGGAGGCGGAGCGCCACTCGGCTTCGTTTGCTCCACCAGCGAGCGTGCGCGCCAGGGTAAGGTATTCGCGAAAGTTCACGGTCGCGATCTCACGCATAAACGAAAGATGCACGTCCGTGGATAAGGATAGATTCGCAGCCATCCGTCGCCCCAGCGCCGGTCCGCCTCCCGGATCTGGTCCACGGTCAGCGGCGTATCTAGCTCGAAGACGATGTATCTATCGGGGAACTCGGGGTCGTCCTCGATGAACACATCAAAGCGCGTGGCGCTGGGATAAACCTGCCTGGTCCACTCAACCAGCTCCGTCATGATTTTTTCGACGCCTTGTTCGCGCGCGAAGGCGGCGACTTCCGGCGGAATGATGGGATGAGGAGCGGCGGAAGCGGTCTGGGTATTCAAGGCAATTCCTCCTTGCGAGATGGTTGCGTTACTTTACCACACTCTCGCTCTCATGTCTCGACCTCCCGCGAAACGGAGACGTAAAACAAACCAGCCCGCAGCGCAAGCAAGGATTAATTATCCTTGCCCGCGCCGCGGGCCGGCAATGCGATTCGCGCTCTATTTCGATGATGAGGCAAGTTTGGCTTTTTCGCGTTCCAAGGCGATCTCTGCCTCCAGCCGAGCTAATTTAGCCCCATCGATTGCGTCCTGCGATGCCCCTCCCGTCTTTCTAAGTATGGTAATGCGATCCTCCATTTCCTCGTACACCTTGACAATCTTCTCCAGTATGGCGATTCGATCCTTTGGGGTTTCACACAAATCAAGTTCGGCCTTATAGAGCCGAACGTTCGCTTGACCTACCGTATCCTGTCCGGCCACTCCTTGTTCGTGGAGTCGTTTCATGTTCTCCACGTTCCTTCGCAAGATTTCAACCCGTTCCTTGAGAAGAGATTTAAGCTTGCTGTTGTCGCGAGGCCGCTCCTCGTGCGCCTGTTCGGTTCGCTCTTTTTCTCGCGGTCGATTCACGTACTCCGCGCGCACTTCGTCGAACCATACTTTGCCAGGTCCGTAAATCTGGAGGGCAATTTGGATTTTCTTGGTCGCCCGTGGTATGTCAACGCGGCCGCTGTATTCCTTCCAATCGTGGCTCACCGGGGGATCGCCGTCTTCCTTGGCTCCAATGTATGCGGCCCACTTATGCTCGATCCACTCGTCCTGTTCATCCAGGAAGATCACGTCAATGATTGCCTTTGTTACTCCCTCGGCCTTCACCTGCGCGGATACGCGGAGCGATGGCTTGTCGCCTTTCCTATCCACCACCTGGTACCACTGGGCTATAGGAAAGAAGCGCTCGGCCGTTTTGTGCAAACAGACACTGGCTTTGCCCCGCTTTCCGTTCTCCTTGTCCCAGAGGTACTCCACGCCATCGATCTCCGCCCCCTGAGACCAATGTGCTGGCGAGCCGTCGCCTTCCTCGAATCCGGAGTTTTCGAGGATATTATTCTTCGCATCCGGTTTGGCTCCCTCTGCATCGGCCTTGAGTGCCCTTTCTCCAGCTTGAGTGTGGTAAATCCATCCCGCAGCTCCGCCTAGAGTGGCGGCTACCAACAACATCGCCGTTACGATTTTGAGTTTGGTCAGCAACATGGTTTTCAGCACTCCTTCGGTCAAGGCGACGACGTGTACCGAGATGGTTCTCTTAGCCGCCGCAGTCCCCGCCGCAAACAAACTTGCGGCCGTGATCGTCGATGCCACCACCGATGCAGGAACATCCGCAGACACGTTGTGCGACAGGGCCGCCGCCAACGCTCCACCAGTCACCGCTCGTCCGTGACGAGCCACCCGCTTGGCCAACATCGCCCTTCCTCTGGTCAACCGCGCCGCCAGCGTCCCCTCGGCACAGCCGAGTTGCCGGGACGCTTCCTTGTAGCTTTTGCCCTCCAGCTCGCACAGCACGATGGCCGTGCGATACTTTTCGGGAAGGCGAGATAATTCCTGATCGAGGAGAGTCAGCAAGTCGTTCGGGGCATCTTGTTCGATGCCGGCGGGTTCGGGCATCTCGTTCACTTGTTTTTCGCGCGCCTTTCGCTTCACGGCCATCGCCCTCGCCCTTACCGCCGTCTTCCGCGACACGCCGTACAACCAGTTGGCGATTCGTTCGCGCGGCACGATCGAGGCTGCCTTGCGGACCAAAACTAGGAACGTCGCCTGAAAAGCATCCTCAGCATCCCTTTCGTTGCCGAGAACGCGGCGGCAGACGCCCCAAACCATCGGACCATGTCGATGCACCAACGCCGCGAACGCCGCTTCCTCGCCGCTTTGGACGTAGGCGTCGAGCAGTTGCCCGTCGCTCTGTCCCGCCTCGTCGCGCCGCAGTGCCGCACGGCGAATGTTCTCGAGAAACTCGCTGATGTGGCCGATCGCCATGATTCTTCCTCTGACTCTCTACTTACTATTGCCGGCGAGAGGTCGGTTTCTTGCACGATTTTCTTGAGAGAGGGTTGGACGAGAATGTGCCAGTTCTTTCCGAGCCTGAGGCGTCAGCGAAGGCAATGAGGAGTCTTCGCTTACGCTTCGGACTCGGAGACAACTCAGCTTCGCCGCACCAGCAGAATGAGGTTCATGAGTAAGCTCAACGCCAGGAGGCCGCCGAGAATGGCGATCCACGCCCAGGCGTGAGGCGGTCCCGAAGCCGCGTGCGGTCCTTGTTCTTCGTCCGCCTCGCCTTCACCCAGGGCCGCCAGCGTCGATGTTTGCATTTGCTGCCGGGCCAGCTTCGGCGCTTCGCCGGAGAGAAGACATTCCAGATCGATAATAAGATCCTCTGCCTTCTGGTAGCGGCGGCGGCGGTTCTTGGTCATCAGAAACTCGACCACCTCGCCCAGCCCCGACGACAGCGCCTGATTGAGGTGGTCCGGCGGCGTCAGCTCTTCCTCCAAATGCGCCATCAGCACGCGATCGACTTCTGGATAGTAGAACGGCGGTTTGCCCGTGACCATGTGGTAGAGCGTTGCGCCGAGCGCGTACAAATCGGCGCGGCCATCGATGCTTTGCCGACCGCGAATTTGCTCCGGGGCCATGTAATAGGGGGTGCCCATCGCGATGCCTTTTTCGCGCCGCGCCAGGGCGGCGTCATCAGTTTCGCGGGCCATACCGAGATCGGCTAACTTGGCGATGCCCTCTGTTGTCAACACGATGTTGGCCGGCTTCACATCACGATGGATCAGGCCGCGCCGGTGCGCGTGCTGGAGCGCTTGAGCAATCTGCAAGATGATCTCGATTGCATCGCGCTCCTTGTACACCTTGCCCCCTTCCAGGCTTTCCCGGATCGTCTTGCCCTCGACCAATTCCATGACGAAGTAGTGTAGCGGCCCGGCGGAGCCGACATCGATGGCCTGGATGATGTTGTTGTGGCTGAGCTTTGCGGCCAAATGGGCCTCGCGAGTCAAACGCGCCAGAAATTCCGGATTAGCGGCCAGCCGGGAATGCAGCACCTTGACGGCCACCAAACGATTCATGCTCACCTGCCGAGCTTTATAGACGGTGCCCATCGCCCCTTGACCGAGTTTCTCCAGCAGCTGATAACCGGGAATTTGCTGGCCGACGAGAGTCTCCAACTCCTTGCCGGCACGCTTGGCCTGATTCGCCGTCAAGAAGCCCGCCGATACCAAACGAGCCAAGAGCGCTTCCGGACCCGACTCGCCACTTACTCGGCAACCCTGGATCTCCTCGCGCGTCACTAAGCGGAGACTGATGAGCGCGTGCGCCAAGCGTTCCTCGTCTGAGCGAGCGGCCCCTTCCGTACGCAACGGATCAGCCATAGAAAGCCTCCTCTTATCTCCTCACCGCCCTCAAGGGCGAAGGAAAAACACATAGTATATTCAACAAAATTTCATCATGAACTCGCCCTGATGGGACAGCCTGTCCTTGCCTGATCTTCCATAAGCCTGATAGTATAGAGAAAACCTGAACCCGATTCCTCTTTCGCGCCTCAATCCTCACAAGCCAGCGCTGAAAGCAGACGGGGAGTCGGCCTTCCGCGGCGCCGCGAGAAAGGGAGCCTCATGCAGTCAAGTTCCACTTCCGCACTGGATGCTAGTGTCTTGGTACTGAACAAGTTGTTCATGGCCATTCACATTATCTCCGTTCGGCGGGCGTTTTGTCTGCTGTGTAAGGATCTCGCCGAAGTGGTCAGCTTGGAAGATGGTCAGTTTCAGACTTACGACTTCCAAACCTGGCGCGAGGTAAGCGAATACCGCGCCCGCAACTTCCGTCAGGAAGACGACGACTGGATTCGCACCGTCAGCTACGAGATTCAGGTGCCGCGCGTTATTCGTCTGATGGACTATGATCGCCTGCCCAAGCAGACGGTCAAGTTCAATCGCCGCAACATTTTCGCGCGCGATAACAACCAGTGCCAGTACTGCGGTAAGAAATTTCCGACCTCCGAGCTGAGCCTGGATCACGTTGTGCCGCGCAGCCAGGGCGGCACTAGCACGTGGGAGAACATCGTCTGTGCCTGCGTTAATTGTAACGTGAAGAAGGGCGGCCGGACGCCGAAAGAGGCGCACATGCACCTCATCCGCAAACCGGAAAAGCCCAAACGCAGCCCGCTGCTCAACCTCAAGCTGACGCACAGCAAGTACCAATCGTGGAAGACGTTCCTGGAGAACGCCTACTGGTCGGTCGAACTAAAGTAGCCGGCCGCCGTATTCTCACCCGTAAAGAACTCCCTTGCCGCTCCCATATCTCCCCGAATGAGGCATACGGGAGCAGCGAGGGGGTTAATATTCTGCCATCTGTTGGTGGGGCGATCCGTCAATTTTTTTCTGAAACATCCTTGCAACTGTTTCTCTGCTTAATTATCCTCGACTATCGGCGTAGCACCCGAGCATACAGAATGAAATGTTTGCGCGGGAATAGGATCGCGAGCGCGCCATAGTTCTCGATTCAAGGGTCCAACGAGCGAGCAAATCGGATGATACCCTGGCGTCGCCGCATTCCTTTTCGAGTTGATATTGTTGGCATCATCGAGATCATGGGCTCTTCGCTCTATAGCCGGGCTGATACGCCCATTCGCGAACTGATCCAGAATGCCCACGATGCCATCCAACGGCGACGACGTCGTGACCTGAGCTACAAGGGAAGAATCCACATCGTACAAGATGCCGCGAAACGTACGCTCACGTTTCACGACGACGGCATCGGCTTAACGGCCGAGGAAGCCGAGAAATACCTGGGGACCCTTGGCATCGGTATCACGGGTCTCATCAAGAGGGGAGTGTCGCCGCCCGAGGAGCCAAGCGCAGGCGATGATGCGGACCTCATCGGGCAGTTCGGAATCGGTCTATTTAGCTCGTTCATGCTGGCCGATCGTCTGATCGTCGAAAGCCGGCATGTGGACGGGAGCGAAGGAGTGCGTTGGGAAGCGGGCGCCGGGACTGATATTGAGCTGTCCAACTGCGAACGCTCCGACCCTGGAACCACCGTAACGGTTCACCTCAAGCCGGAGCATCAGCGTCTGGCCGAAACTCCCCAGTTCTTAGAAGCCGCCATCAAGGAGTACGCCGACTTTTTGCCCGTCCCCATTTTTCTCAATCAGGAAAAAACGCGAGCGAACGTCATCAACGTCGCGTGGTTCGATCTGACACCCGATGAGGAGGAGGTCGAGCTGGCGCTTGAGAGTTATTTCGGCGAGACGCCGCTGGAAGTTATTTCGTTGCGCCTTGAAAAACCGGTCTCCATTGCTGGTGCGCTCTACTTCACTCCTCAGCGCATGCCGGGTTTCAGCGGCGATCCGGTAGTTACAGCCACACTACGCCGGATGGTGATCTCACGGCGAATTCAGGGGCTACTGCCCGAATGGGCTTCGTTCGTGCGCGGTGTTTTGGAGCTGGCGGACTGCACGCCGACTGCCAGCCGGGAGGACCTGGTGCGCGACGCCGCCTTCGAGAAAGTGCGCGTCCTGCTGGAAGAGCGGCTTTTCAGCCATTTGGAAGGCCTGGCCAAGGACGCTCCCCACCGCCTCGAAGCCATCCTGGCCTGGCATCACTATCATCTGGTCGGGGCGGCCCTCAGCGTGCCTCGCCTACGCCAACTTTTGCGGACGACCTATCGCCTGCCGACGTCGCAGGGATTGTTGACGTTTGAAGAGATCCTCCAGCGCAGCACGGCCGATTTCCTCGTCGAATCCGAGGCCGAGCGCGTCGTCTGGTACAACGGCGACCGCCGGCAAGAACGCTGGATCAACACCTTGTTCGCTTCCTACGCCGCCCCGTGCGTTCATGCTCTGCGCGGCTTCGAGGAGTCCCTCTTGGCTTGCTGGGTCGCCGATGTCAACGCCGCCGCCATCGTAACCGATCTCCGCATGGCCAATCCAAGCTCGCCGGGTTTCGCGCAGAGCGTGCTCGGCGTCCGCGATCTTGAGGATGCTCCGGAGACCTGGCAGGACTTTATCGGGTCCACAGGAGCCAAACTTTTGTGTGCTCGCTTTCGCGACGATAAGCCGGTCATGGCATTTTTAAATGAGCGCTATGAACTTTTCCGAACTCTGGACGATCTGAAGAAGCAAGGGGCGATTCCCTCGGGGTTTCAGCGGCTCATTGACAACCATTTCGAAGAGGCGCCGGTTCGGAAGAACGAAGTGCTACTCAATCGCAATCACCGGATGGTGGCGCGGGCGCTGGAACAAAAGACCAACAGCCCCTTGGCCAGTGTGCTGCGTCTACTGGTACACAACGCCCTGATTGCTGCCGGTGCCGCGCTTCCCCGGCAAGCCCAAAGCCAGCAAGTGGATGATCTCGAATGGATCGCGGACGCCCTGTGGGGGAAGAAAACCTGAGACCGGAAAGGGAAAGAACCTTGCAAGCCGCCGACCACGAAAGCCAAGGCATCGAGCAGCGGATCGCTGCCCTGAGACAGGCAATCACCGATTTCCGGCAGCGATGCTACAAGGAATCGGCTTACCGAATCGCGAACGATCTCATTCGCCTCGCCAAGCGCGAGCAACGTCTCGTTCCGTTGCTCCTGGGCCAGTTCGAGCTGGTTAATCTGGCCCAAGACCTCTATCAGCATCATCGCGCGCGCGAAGTGGCGATCGAGATGATCGCGCTCTTGGAGAGTCCCGAACGGGCGCGTCAGATTCAGGCGAGCTATCCGGAAAACGAATATGCGGAAACGCGCGCCTGGATGACGGCCTGTGCTTACGATAATCTCGCCAAACATACCGCCGAACTACACGGGTTTAATTCCGACGGTATGCACCAATGTATCGCGGACGGCATCGAGGTCTGCCGACGAACGGGCAAGCTTCGCTGCATCACGTGCTTTCGCGAATATGCTTCCGATGTCTATCTGGCGGCCGATGACATCGCGATGGCATTGCATCATGCTTCCCTCGTTGCTTCGCTTTCGGAAAATGATCCGGGTGCCGAACGACGCTGGGTGGGGGCCAAGGATAAAGGACACATACTGGCTCTCACTGCTGAATTACAAGCTGCCAAGGACGGATTTACCACGGCATTGCAGTTAGCGGGTACATACCACGATCCCCTCGGGGCACGGGGGATCGCGCTCACGCATCTGGAAACCATCCTTTGGCTTTTGGGTAATCCCGGTTTGTACTCGTCGATTGCCGGCGAGCCGCTCGGAAATCGAACCCTGCCTTCCGGAGAAAATCTCTGGCAAGATTGCTGGTGGGATTATCGTGATGCCGTCGCCGCATGCTGTAGTGGCGATTTTGCGAAAGCCATAGAACTGCTCGAGAAATGGGACACGAAGTTTAGTCAGGACAACCTCGCCAATTCGTGGTTTGAAAGCCGCCTCCGTCTGATCGCCGCCTACCGCCTGGCCGGCAAGAACGAAAAGGTCGAGACCCTCGTTCAACCGCTCTTCAAGCGTGCCCAGAAGTCCCGCGATTGGCTCACTCTGCGTCGTCTGCGCCGCCTGGTCGATGCGACCGAGCCGGCCACGCCGACGGCCATGCTCGCCTCGCCGCGCGTCGGTCCCTTTGCCCCAGCCGGCGTATCGGTTCCCGCCGGCGTACCTCGGGAGCCGCAGAACAGTGAGCAACAAATCCCGTCCGCGGCCATCGCGGAACAGCAGCCCTCGCTGATGAGCGAGGCTTTTGCCCAGATGATCGAACGCTTGCAGTCAAGTGAGGACGGCAGCACCAAACGCGAGATCCTTCAGCAAATTCTGGCGATTCCTTGCGATAAGATCACCGATCCGCGCGATGCTGCCTCTTTTCTCTACCTGCTTCCCTATCTGCTCGACGACGCAGCGCCGTTCGATGAAATCTGGTCCTGGGGGCAGCAGGCTGCGTCCTCTTTTCCCGTGAGTTCTTTTGTCGTCAATCTCTTGGCCACTCTGGGCGACGCGTTGCGCCGTTGGCCCGGTTCAGGCATGGACGAGCGAATTGATCCGCAGCGGATCGACCAACTCTTCCGCCAATCGCTCGATCTTGATCCGGAGAACGCCCCCAATCATGCGCGAGCCGGCGCGTTCTACTTTCGCGAGGGCAACGCCGGGGAAGCGGAGCGCTGCTTGGCGCGCGGTTTTCGTCTTCAGCGGAATAACAGCAGTCTGGCGTTGCAACTGGCGGAGATTTACCAGCGCACCGATCGGCCTCGTGACGCCTTGGCCGTGCTTGATCTGTGTCTTCGCGAGGGCTGTGAGGATGCCAACTTGGCCTGGAACGCGGCTGTTATCGCCCATCAAGTCGAGCAATACGATGCTTTGCTGACTTATCTCAACCTCTTTGAAACGCTCCAACCCGAGCAGCCCTGGGTCGGCTACTACCGATCCATTGCCCATTTGGAACGAGGGCAGCCGGAGAAAGCCCTCGAAGCGCTGTGCTTGGAAGAACGCCGCAGTCCAGAACGACCGTTTGGAATAGAGATCCTGCGCGCTTGTGCCGCCGCTGCACTGGGACGAAAAGAACAGTTTCGTGAGCACGTCGAGCGAGTTCTGGCGTTTCCCTGGTCCACAGTCGATTATTTCACGTACCAGGGATTGTCTTCCTTGGCTTCCCGGCTTTGGAACGCTGCTTCTTGTTTGCCTCCCGATGATGAATTAACCGTTCGTTTGGGGCGCCGCATGATCTTGACCGGTCTAGCGCCTGATGCACTCTTCGAGACGCGTCGTCTTGCCGGTGACATAAAGGCTCCGGTCCGTCATTACCGTTGTCTCCTGCGTCAGCCCCTGGATGATCGTTGGGCTGATTCCCCCGGGTGCCTCCACGGCCAGTCGGATTGGACTGCGTATCGCTGTCTCTGGGGAGTCCTCGCGCGCGATGAAGAGGAAGCTCAACGGCTTGCCTTGGCTCAACAAGCCGAGTGCTACGACTTGCCGGCGACTGTCGAGAACGTCGAGGACCTGAAGCAGAACTACACCGATAAACCCGGCGTCGTCTGGCAAGGAATTCGGTGGAGCGTTGAGGATGCGGCGGGTTAGTCGCTGAGCAATTGGAACGACAAACCCGTCAAATTGAACGCGGTGTCAGCAAGAGAACTCGGGGCGCTATCGCGCCCCGTTCGCATTTGCTGGCGCTAGGGCAAAGCACGCTATAGTCGATCGAGCGAATCGATCCACCGCGCCAGTTCATCGAGCGTATCGATGCCAAGCCGGCCGTCGATGTATTGCCGGCCCAGATTCTTGATCTCGCGGTAAATCACCGGATACTTCTTCTCCTTCAGCTTGGAATTCGTTTCCTTGACGGCATCGAGCAGCGGATCTTTATCGCCGACGACGAGGAAGAAGCTCAACGGCTGATTGGCAGCCTTATCGCGCGGGTTGCCGGAGAGGGCGGCCCCGGTCGTGGCCACGCCGCGGAACAGGCCGCGTGAGCGGAAGCCGAGCGCGAACGCCATCTCGCCGCCCTGGTCCATGCCGTGGGCAATGATGCGGCGGCGATCGATCGTGTAGCTATCGCTGACCGCCCGGACGGCCTCTTGCACGAACTCGGACTCGCTCTGGGTCCAGCTGCCGCGCTCCGATTCGGCCTGCGGGCAGACGAGAATGATGTGATAATCCTCGCAAGGAAATTGCCAGGATTGCCAGAAGGCATCGAAATCCTTTTCCTTGTTCTTGCCGGGAGGATGCAGCCAGACCAGCACGGCATGCGCGATATTCGGATCGTAATTCTCCGGAACATAGATCCAATAGGTATGATCCGCCGCGGCAGTGGTGCGCTTGAGGAAGCCGGTTTCCGCTTTCTTATCGTCCTTTTTAGGTTCTTTTTTCTCTTCTTTCTTCGCTTGTGGGCCGGCGCTCTTGGATTTGGCCAACGCTTTCTTCGCGCTCGATTTTTCCGGCAGCTGCGTCTTGGTCGGCACCATCTCGGGCACCTCGCCGAGCTTGATCTTGAGCGTCTCCGTTTTCTTGCCCGTAGCGCGCTTGATCTCAAAGGACAACTCGGTGCCCGGAGCGGCGCCTTCGAATATGTCCAGGAGTTGATCGCGACCGGCGATAGGTTGTGGACGCAAGGGCGCGGGCGGGACGATCTTCATGATGCGATCGCCGGTCTTGATTCCGGCCTTGTCCGCGGGACTACCGGGATAGACGAAGCGGACCTCGACACCCGGTTCGGGATCGTCGCGCATCGGCAGGATGCCCAGGAACGGCTGAGGATAGGAAGCGATGGCGCTTTCCAGCGTAACATCGAGCTTGATTTCCTTTTTGTCGCGTTCGACCGTAAGTGCGACCGTATCCCCCGCGTACTTCGGTCCAAGGATTTGCCGCATCTGCGCCTGGCTGGTGATCGGTTTATCGTCGATTTTTTTGATGGTGTCGTTTGGCTTAAGGCCGCGTTTCTCGGCCGCCGAGCCGGGGGAGACGGAGGCAATCGTGGCCGGCATGGAATGCTCATCCTGGCCCTGCTTTTGTTGCATGATCACGCCGAGCATACCGCGCTTGAGGGTGACAACGTCCTTGGTCGTGCCCTTGAGCATCTTGGGCAATACACGATTGATGTCCTCCAAGGGGATGGCGAAGCCGATGCCGGAATCGTACCATTCGAAGCCGGCGGTCTCGCCCTCGGCGCGGGGCGAGGCCGGCACGAGCACGCCCTGTACTCGGCCATACAGATCGATGAGCGGCCCTCCGTAGTTGGTCGGCGATACTTTGGCATCGGTCTGGATGGCCCTGCCCCAGATGCGGTTAAGGGCGCTGATGATACCGACGCTGACCGAGGGCATTGGCCGGGTCGGCCCGGTGAGGGTCCGGCCGACCGCCAGCGCCGTTTGCCCGATCCGCAACTCGCTCTTGGGCGCGGGCACGGGGACAGTCAGCTTCCCGCTGACGCTGATGAGTTTCAAAAGCGTCAGCATGCGCGTCTGATCGTTGGCCACGATTTCGGCAACGTAGCGCTCCTTATGGCCGGGGACCGACACGAGAATTGATTGCGGCTTATTGGCGAAATTGAAGGCGCTGGAGATAACGTAACCGTCGGCGTGGACGACCAACCCGGTGGTGGGGCCGGTACCCAGACGAATGCCTGCGGGACCACCCGGCATACGCGGTCCTCCGCTTGTGACCAATTCGGTGCCGCCCTGCGTCTCGATCTGCACCACGCAAGGAGCGACCTTGAGCACCGCGGCCTTGATGGCCTTTTCCTGGAGTTCGTCGAGGTCATCGGCTCTTGCGGATGACGCGGATGACGCGGATGACGCGGATGACGCGGATGACAAGGTGACAAGGTGACAAGGTGACAAGGTGAGAAAGAGGGCGAGCAATGGCGCGATCCAGTTAATATGGTTCAGCCGCTTCATAGTTAGTTCCCTTTGTCTTCTCACCTTGTCACCCCGTCACCTTGTCACCCCGTCACCTTGTCACCCCGTCACCTTGTCACCTTGTCACCCCGTCACCCCGTCACCTTGTCACCCCGTCACCCCGTCACCTTGTCACCCCGTCACCTTGTCACCTTGTCACCCCGTCACCTTGTCACCCCGTCACCTTGTCACCCCGTCACTTCTTCGCGGCGGGTTTCTTGGTTTTGGGTTTCTCCAGCGTCAGCGTGATGCTTTGCAGTTTGCGGTCGCGCTGAATCTCCAGTTTGACGGACTGGTTGGGATGATAGCGAGACAGAACCTCGTTAAAAGTATGAATGTCGCCGACCAGGATGCCGTCGATGTACACGATGAGGTCGTCGGGCTGGAGCTTGGCTTTGTCGGCAGGCGAGCCGGGCACTACTTCTTCGATGTAAGGCGGCGTCCGCTCGACCGGATCGGCCACGAGCATGATACCGGTGTAGACGCCTGGTCCCTCATTTTTCTTGCCGGGCGTCAGCGGCTTGTATTTTTCTTTCTTCTCAATAATGTCGAGGATGCTGACGGTTGCTTCCTTGCCATCGGCCTGCGTGACGGTGATGCGAGCGTTGATTGGGATGGCGTAGTTGATCCAGGTGTTCGTCAACTCGTTGCGAAGCTCCTTGCCGATCAGGCCGAGCAACTCGCCCTTGCGCGTGGTCAAGGCCCCGCCGGCGGCGCCGGGATTGTTGGTGATGGCATCAACCACGTAGACATCGCCCTTGTACGTGGCCTCGAAGATGCCGATTCGGCCATAGAGCTTGGAGTACGAGGCCACCACGCCACGCTGCACCGACATCGGCTCATCGCGCGTGGCAATCTGGAACTGATTGCTGAAAGCCAATACGCCCGTCCCCGGTTCGACGATTGGATGCTTGGCGGCCGCGACCACATCGAAATAGGGCAAGTCCTCGACCTTGAGCTTGTTGTCGCCGATCTTGACGAGCGCGACATCCAGTTCCGGCTCGATGGCTACCACCTTGCCGTGGTAGTGAGTGCCGTCGGCCATGTGAACGCGCAGATCCTGGGTGTTGAGGATGTGGCTATTGATGGTGAGGATATAGCCGTCCGCCGAGATAAGAATGCCGCTGCCGTAAGATTGCAAACCCCGGAAACCGCCGGCTCCGAACAGTTTGACCAATTTTGGATTTACTTTGTCGCTCACTTGAGCGAAGGAATCCTCGGCCCTTGCGGATGACAAGGTGACAAGGTGACAAGGTGACAAGGTGACAAGGTGACAAGGTGACAAGGTGACAAACAAGGCAAGCAAGGGCGCAGTCCAGCTAGAACAAGTCATCCGATTCATATTCTGTTTCCTCTCTCTTGTCACCGCGTCACCCTGTCACCTTGTCACCGCGTCACCTTGTCAGCTTCTCTTTTCCAGCTATTCACGATCAAGTTGGCATAGATCTTGTCCCCTTGGCGAATCTCGATGCGGTGCGGTAGCTTGCCGCCATCCACATCCTTGTAATCGAAGAGGTAAACCTCGCAAGGATCCTCATCGCGGTCCAGCCAGATCTCGAAGCCGAGCAGCTGGCCGGCCGTTTCGTCGTCTTTCATCGAGAAATACCACTTGCCGTCCACGCCGGCATGGCGAGTGCGAAATACTTCGGCATCAACGCGCCATTTGCCGTAGTCGGCCTTGGTCTGGCCTTCGCGCGGCGGATAGAACGGCTCGGCCCCGCCGTGGCTGAAGCCGGTGACGAACCCCTTGGGTCCGTAGACGAGGAGTTGGCGATACTGATAGAGGGCCATGAGCAAACCGCCACTGTCGGGCGGATCGCGGCGCGTCGCCGGCTTTTCCTCGTCGTTGAGCGGCTCCAGGCTATAATCGAGACCGTCCACGAGGGCCTGGATGAGGTCGTTTTGACGGTCCCTGGCTCCCTTGCTGCGGATCACGAAGTCGGCGACGACGCGCTTGCCGCGCGCTCCCACGCCGGCGTACAAGGTGCCGGTGGTGCGCAAGCCCCAATCGCCGGTCGCCTTGCTGAAATCGCCGTGCTTGTGGAAGGCGTTCAGCAGCCGTTCCTGCTCGCGCTCATTGAAGTAGTAATTGGCAAAGCCGTTCTTGGCTTTGTAGAGCTTGCTCGCGGGCGAGTTGGTAATGGGCGGCCTCGCGGGGCCAGGCGCTGGCCGCGGTCCGGGCTGCGGCTGCTGTTGTCCCGGCTGCGGCAATTCCTGACGCTGTACACCCATCAGACGAATGAGAGTTTCGTGCGTCTCCACCTGCTTCTTTTCGTTGACGCGGCGGTAAACAACCGGCAAGCGCCACCCCTTGGGATACAAGCCAAGAAGGTTCTTGAAATGGTTCGTGCTGCGGAGACGCTGGCCGGCGAAGGCCGTTACTTGATCATCCACGTCAATGCCGCGCCGCATGGCATCGGAGGGGATGATTTGTTTCACGATGAGCTTGACCAGCCCGCCCTCTTCATCATCGGTTTCTAGACGGAAACCGGGCGAGGCGTGATCGGTATCCATGCCGGCCTTGAGCTGCGGCAGGAAGTTCTTGATCTGGTTGATGGAGATGGCGTAGCCGACGCCGGAGTTGACTCGGCCGCGTTTCTCGAAGGAGCCGCGGCCGTTGATGCCGATTAGCTCGCCCTGCATGTTGAAGAGCGGCCCGCCGGAGTTGCCGGGATTGATCGAGGTGTCAATCTGAATGCAATCGGTGTATTCCAGCAGAGTGCCGGCGGGATATTGATAGCGGTGAACACCGCTAATGAGTCCGTAAGTTACGGTCGGCGTGAAGTCGTTGGCCAAGAGGAACGGATTGCCCATAGCCAGCGACCAATCGCCGGCCTGCAATTTGTCGCTGTCCCCCATCTTGGCATAGGGGAACTTATCGCCCTGCTTCTTGGGCAGCAGTTTGATGAGGGCCACATCGCCAACCTTATCGAGTCCGACGAGGACGGCATCATAGAGCTGGCCATCGGGCAGACCGCATTTCATGACCGGCCCGCGCGCCGCCTCGGTGACGTGGAAGTTGGTCAGAGCATAACCATCTTCACTGATGAGGACGCCGGAGCCGCCGCCGGTCAACACGGCCACCACGGACGGCTGCACCGATTGGATGACCTTGACGCGCTCCTCCTCCATTTTCAACACGCGCTTGTCCAGGTCATCGCCGCGAGCCGATAAGACGGCGAGGAAGAGTGCGGGCAGCAACCCGGCCAACAGCCAACCGAGGCGCAACTTGGTAAGAGGAATCATGGGATCCTTTCAGAGTTGTCAGTTGTCAGTTGATACTTGTTAGTTATCGATAAACGTATCTTTACTAACAACTATCAACGAACAGCTGACAACTACTTCTGTACCTTGGCGTTGACCAGATCCAGGTGCTTGCCGTTGTCGAACAGATCGCCGGTGCGGACGACGAGGCGGAGCTTCTGCACGTCTTTGATGTTCACGTCGATGGCGCCTTCTTTCTTGTCCTTGGGATCCTTGCGCGTGAAGGTTTTCTTGTATAGTTCCTTCGTTTCGCCGTCGATCACGCCTTCGATCACCAGCACGACCGGCCCGCCGACGCCGCCGACCGATTGGTCGATGCCGGCAAGGGCGTGAAATTCACGGTAATCGCCTTTCAGGTCGTACTCCAATTCCGTGTGCGCGTGCAGGGCCAGGCCGATGGTGAAGCTCTCGCCGTAGACGCGCAAGGGGCCGTTGTCGAGGTTCTTGTCGCGGCGATAGATGTCCACGAAATCGAAGTTAGACCTCTGTACGACCTTGTTCGGCTCCAGCCGCGATAGGAACGCGACTTTGTCGAGCGTGTAATCGAGGCGGGTGAGAAACTCTTGGCTGATGTCGATGCGCGCGCCGGCGGGTGTCGTCACCGAGAGGCCGGCCGGCGTCCGCGTGACGGAGCTGACCATGATGGTGTTTTGGTAGCTGTCGTACAGCTTGCACAACACCGGCGGTGCTTGCGGATCCAATTCGCGCTGGAAAATTAGACCGTGCAGGTTGGCGAAGACAAATTTGCCCTTCCTGCCGCCGGGCAGTTGAAACTCGATGCTCTTGCCCTCGGCGTCGGCTTCGCCGAAAGTTCCTTCCACGGGATTGATCGAGTCATTCTTAATGAGTACGGCCACGTCGCGGCGGCGCTTGCGTGCCAGACGCTCCGCCCAGTCCTTGCGGTACTTCTCTTCCTGGGCATCGTTGAGGATGTTGGCGACGGCCGATAGCGGCACCTTGATTTCCTGGCCCCCCATCGTCTTCAACTCAATCTGCTTCTCCTTGATCGTCCATTCCTTGCACTGAAGCTTGGAGCCGTCGGTCAACTCGATCTCGCTGTATCGTCCGTCGGGTTTATTCGCAGTGACGGAGGGGAAATCGATCCTAAGCACATCCGCCAACGGGGTGGCGATCGATTTACCGCCGACTTTGAAAACGATTTCCTTGTCCGTGATGTTCTCTAAATCGCCTTTCAGCACATCGCCCTTGAGCGTGTGCAATTCGGCGCTCTCTTTAGGGGGCGCCGGTTCCGCACAGAGGACCGCGGCGCCAGCAAACACCAAAAGGCCGAGAAGAACACGGACGCGCATGGACAAACCTCGTCAGATAAACTTAAACCACGGATTACACGGAGAACACGGACAAGAAAAAACGAATAATTTCCGTTTTTTCTTGTCCGTGTTCTCCGTGTAATCCGTGGTTCATTGGTTTTTTACTTACCGCCCGACTTCTCCAACTGTTTGAAGTAGGCTTCGATGGCATCGCGGTATTTGGCGGGCATACCGCGCGTCAGATCGGTCATGGCCTTGGCCCGCTCGCGCTCAGGGAGTTTGCCCCACACGTCGGCGTACTCCTTGAACTTTTTCATGTCGATTTCGCCCTTGGCAACGCCGTTGG
>Ga0209062_1001402_pt1 | contig 43177 bp, 37 predicted proteins | sample Coa_R2_2_FD_187158 | JGI IMG/M metagenome (GOLD analysis project Ga0209062, IMG submission 187158) | Surface soil microbial communities from Centralia Pennsylvania, which are recovering from an underground coalmine fire - Coalmine... | ecosystem: Environmental > Terrestrial > Soil > Unclassified...
AGCCGAGGTAAAGAGGGAATTGGAAGTTTCCACGCGAAGGGTCACGTTGCGGCAAACAAATTTCAGGCCGCGATTGCGAACAAGCGCTCCGGGCAACAATCCGCTTTCCACGAGAATCTGGAACCCGTTGCAGATACCCAGCACCGGAGCCCCCTGGTCGGCGAATTTGCGAACCGCGGCCATAACGGGCGAGAACTTAGCGATGGCTCCGCAGCGCAGATAGTCGCCGTAAGAGAAGCCGCCCGGCAACACCACGGCATCGATATTGCCCAGCGAGGCCGACTCATGCCAGATATATTCCGCCTGCTGACCGAGATCATGCGAGAAGGCGTACCAGGCGTCGTGGTCACAATTGCTTCCAGGAAAGACGACGACGCCGATTCGCATCTGGAAATTTCAGTCTACCAGAAGGACCGGCTTCCGGATATACTTTCCAATAAAGCTGCCTGGACTCCCGGTCGAGTCGGGAAGAAAGGACTTGCGTTTTCCATGCGATCTATATCGTTTACACTGTTTCTCTGTTTGCTCGGCGCCGTATCGGCCGCACAGAGCAGGAACGGCAAGCTCACGGGCAAAGTGTTCGACGCCAACGGCGAAACGGTGGCGGGAGCTCCGGTGGAGATCAAGAACTCCGCAAGCGGAACGCTGTACAAGGCGGCGAGCTCGCAGCAAGGCGTCTATACGATCGAGTTGCCGGCGGGAAGCTATGACATCTCTATCAACGTTGGGGGGCTGAAGCCTTTTCAGAAAAAAGGAGTCGCGGTTGCGGCGAACCAGCCCGTAAATGTCGACGTTCATCTGGAAGACACGACTCAGCTCAGCACCCTGGGCGAGGACCGGACGTCGATCTTGGCGGCCGCGACCCGCCACCATCCGCCCTCCGGACCCACGCCGCGCACCGGCGATGGCAAGCCCGATTTGTCAGGTGTCTGGTGGAGTCCGACGACCACCGATCCCGGCCAGCCAGAATTTCTTCCCTGGGCCGAGGAACTCTATAAGAAGCGGCAGGAGATGGCCGGCAAAGACAGTCCTCAGGCGCAATGTTTGCCGTCGCCCGTCGTGCGGCTGGGACCGCTGTTTCAGTTCGTGCAGAGCAAGGACTATCTGATTCGGATTTCCGACGACGATAGCCCCGGTTTCTATCAGATTTATCTGGATGGCCGTCCGCATCCGGTCGATCCGAACCCGGCGTGGTACGGCCACAACATCGGGCGATGGGAAGGGGACACGTTGGTGGTGGACCGCGTGGCGTTCCACGAGCGGGTTTGGCTGGATCGAGAGGGGCATCCGCATTCGGATAAGTTGCACGTAATCGAGCGACGGCGGCCCGATCTGGGACATTTGGAATTTGAAACGACGGTGGAAGATCCGGGAGCCCTCGCCAAGCCGTGGACCCAGAAGCGGGTAGCCGAGCTAGCGCAGGGAGAGGAGATCTACGAGTTCATCTGTCCGGAAAATAATCAGGACGTGCAACACATGGTCGGGAAGTAAGGCGCCGCCGGATACACTGGGAGCTTATGAAAGCTCCCGTCATCCCTCTGATTTTTGCGCTCAGTTGCCGGGCTGAGACCAGAACGCTGACTCTGAAGCAGGCGGTGGATCTGGCGCTTCAGCAGAATCCGGACGTAGTGATCGCGCGCCTGGATCAACAGAAGGCCCGCGACCAGCGCACCATCGCGCGCGATCCGTTTTCACCGAAGGTTTTCGCCAGTAGCGGCGCGGCCTGGACCTACGGCTTTCCTACCAGCATCGAAGGCGAAGCGCCCTCGATTGTCCAGTTGCGCACTTCCATGTCGATTTTCGACCGCTCGCAAAGCTACCTGGCGGCGGAAGCGAGCGAGTCGCAACGCGGCGCCGGATTCGACGTTCAGACGCGACAGCAGGAGGCGGCGTACCGAGTCGCCTCGCTGTACCTGGATGCGCAGAACGCGCGGATCAGCCTGGCCGCAGCGCAAAGAGAGGAAGAAAACCTGACGCGGGTGCAGCAATACATCGACGCGCGGGTGCATGAAGGGCGCGAGCTATCGATTGACTCCAAACGTGCGGCCGTGGATGTCTTAAAGGCGAAGCAACGGGAAGAGGCGCTGGAGATCGACGTGATGAACGCCGAGTCGTCTCTCGCGCTGGCGCTGGGATTGAGCCCGGGCGATCGCGTCCAGCCCGCGGAAGAAGAGTTTCCGGCGTTGGCGCCGCCCGCAGAAGAGACCGCCATCGAACAATCCCTCGCCTCCAGTCCGGAGCTGAAGCGATTGGAATCGAATCTCCAGGCCAAGCTCTTGGAAGAGAAAAGCTATAAGGCGCAGCGGCTTCCTAAAGTGGATTTGGTGGCGCAGTACGCTCTGCTTGCCCCATACAACAACTTTCAGGAATTTTTCGCTCGTTTCCAGCGCAATAACGTGGAGTTGGGCCTGGCGTTTTCCGGGCCTCTGCTAGCCGGGCGCTCCTCCAAGGCATATGCGGCGCAAGCGGAAGCCGACGCCGAGAAGGTCCGTGTGGAGATTAACCGCACCCGGGGCCGGATCACCTCGGACCTTCAGCATGCATATCAAGATGTGCGCCGAGCCCAGACGGCGCGCGATCTGGCCCGCGCGGACCTAAATCTTGCGCGGGACCAGATCGCGGTGGACTTGGCGCAGATGGGCGAGGGGCGTCTGCCCGCAGCCAAGACGGAGCAAGACCGCGCCGTCGAGAACGAAAAATGGCTGGCTTTCTACGATGCGGAAACGGCGCTCGAGCGCGCTCAATTGAACGTACTTTACCAAACCGGGTCGCTGCTGGCGACGCTCAATCGGTGACGGGCTAAAAGGAAAGCTTCACGCCGCCAGTGGCGCTCCGCGAAAGAGCTGCGTAGCCTAACGCTTCCTGATATCGCTCATCGAGTAAATTTCCGATGCGCAGGAACGGCTCCAAGTGGCGAGTCGCCTGAAAAGAACCGGCGAGGAACACGTAGTCGTAGCCGGGATTGCGCAACAGCAGCGGTTGCAGGAAATCGCTGTCGGCGCGAACGCCGACCAGGCGCGCGCCAATGGCGAAGGTCCAGCGGCGCTGGGACAATTCGAGCGAAAGCGAGCCGGAATTGAGCGGCCGGCGCAGTAACGGCTGGCCGATTTGGCTTGGGTTATTGGATGTGGTGATGCGCGTATAGAGCCGGGTGTAGCCGCCGCGCAGCGTGGCGAAGCCCGCGACGCGAGCCGTACCGGAGAGCTCAAATCCGCGCGCCCAAGCGCGTTCAATGTTGCTCCATGTGCCGGGGAAGTGGGAGGAGTCGTAGAGGATCAGGTCGTGGAAAGAGTTGCGGAAAAAAGAGGCCTCCGCGCGCAGGCGGCGCGAAAAAAATTCGCGGAAGAGGCCGGCTTCGTAGCTGTCTGTCATTTCCGGCTTCAGACTGGGATTGCCCACAAAATACGCTTCGCGGGCGAAATTTTGAAGCAGCGATGGCTCCTGAACGCCGCGCGCGGCGCTCAAGCGGAAATAGAGGTCGCGAGGCAAGCGAAATGTCGCGGCGCCGCGCGGCGTGAATTCGGTTCCGAAAACGGTGGAATGCTCCACGCGCGCGCCTCCAGAAAGAAATACGCGCCGGCCAAGCGAATACTGCTCGTAAACGAAGACGCCGTTGTTGTAACGGGATCGGTCTTCGCCGGAAATCAAGCCTGCTTGCCTTTGAAATTCGTAGCCGAAGGCCAGGTCGCCGCCGGCATGAGCGAAGGTTCCCTGATAGCCGGCGATGTCGCGATCGGCGAGGCTGATGCTGACCGGGTCGAAGCCGTCATTATAGGCGTCGCGGTAGCGGTGATAGCCGTAGAGGAAGCGCTCGGAAAAATGCGAGCCGCGCGAATCGTCGACACGAACGCTCAGAGCCGAATCGCGGTCGCGGCTATTGGAGAAAAGATCGAGTGCTTCATCCGCTGTTTCGCCGGGGTCGCCCGTGTAAGAGTCAAATTCGCGGTACGAAGCGCGAAGCTCGGTTTGGCCGGAAATCCGGTAGCCGATGTTAGCCGTTCCAGAAGTGATTCTATAAGCGTCGTTCGGGAACTCGCCGGTGGAGCGGAACTGATCAGTGGTGATTGCATAATCGAGGCGGTTGTGGAGTCCGCCGCTGAGCGCGCCGGACCAGTGGTCCGTAGAAAATGACCCGCGGTCATAGACGAATTCGCCGTGGGGGACCTCGGCTTTGGGATCGCCTTGCCGCGTGAACATCTGAATGACGCCGCTGGAGCCTTCGGCCCCGAACAGCGCGCTTTCCGGACCGCGGATCACTTCCATGCGGTCCAGGCCGGCGGAGGTGAGATGGACAAAATCCAGAGATCCGCCGGGGTCGGTCACAGGGACGCCATCCAGCAGCACCAGCGCAGCGTTGGAATCGCCGCCGCGGACGAAGACGGACGTCAGAGCTCCGTTCTGGCCGGTTTGCGCGACGGCGAGGCCTGGAACATCGCGTAGCAGATCCTGAACGAAAGGCGCGTGAGGCGGCTCAAAATCGCGCGCGGTAAAGATGTCGGCGGCCACGCCTGCTTCCTCCAGCGCGACGCCCGCACTCGTTCCCGTCACGACCATTCGTTCGCTGGCGCTCGCCAGTTGAAGCGTGATTTTCTGCTCGGCCGGGAGTTGCGCCTTGGCTGGCTCGAATCCGGCCTTGGTAATGGTGGCCTCGCAGGCCGAGGAGACCTCGAATCCGCCAGTTGCATCGGTGGTTTTGGTTTCCGCTCCGCAGACGACATGCGCCCCGGGAACTGGGCGGCCGCTGGGGTCATACACGACAGCTTGAATTTGAGCGGCCTGAAAGGAAAGAAATAGAAATAGAGTTGGATGCATGAGACGTTCTCCCTCGAAACGTTCTTCAATTGTCCGAAGCGGGAATCGGTCTCCTGACTTCCGGCTGGCTCTTTTTGCGGTCCACCTTCCCACGAATTTCGCAGTGGCAGACCCAAGCCGCTACGGCGCGCCGGTTACAGTTGCGGGGCAGTGGCGGATTTTCACCGCCTTCCCTACATTCCTCGCTGGATGGAAATTGTCTCTATTAGATTACGCGCGGCGGATCGCAAAAGTCAACTTTACTCCGCCAATTACCGTCGCGGCCAGCACGCCAGCTAACGACATTTGCTCGAGTCGGCTGCGGGAGAGCAGAATGCCAACCAGCACGACCACGGCGGCCAGCGCGAATAGCGTTAGCGAAATGGCGCGGTGAAAACGACGCAATTCGGATTGCAACCAGGAATCGGGCGCTTGCTCAATCGCGCGGCCCTCCTCCGAGTCGGTACATCGCGGCTTAATGGCGCAAGCATTACAAGCGTGCCGCGGCGCGCGATACACGATCACGCGCCGGGCGTAATCTGTTTCCGCGCGGACCAACATCTGCTGTTGCGGGCATATCCAGAAATCGAGTTTTGAATCGTATCGAAATCCGGCGAGCGGCATGCGTTCGCTTCGGCGGTGCGAGTGCCGCGCCGCCGCTTCCAGGCATCCGGCGACGATAAGCAGGAAGATGGCGTAACCCGCGTAGAGCATCGCTGCGCCGCTCATCGTGTCTTACTAGCGGGAAGGGCCTGGCGCAGAGGCGACTTCAGTGAAGAGCGTCTCCCCGGCGGCTTCAGCCACCCTGACGTGTTTCAGATGGCGCACCCCGAGCCAGGATATATAGAGCACCGGAAGCGCGCCTCCTACAATGAACACGACGTCGCCTGGAAGGCGGAGCCATTCCAGCAGCGAGTTCGTCTGTCCGCCGATGAATTTCAAACTGCGTGCGTCATAATAACCCACGCTTACAGAGCGATAAAGCTGAAGCAGACCCAAGGGGAAAAGCGTTGCGAACGACATCCACGCCAGCCCGAGGTTAAGGCTCCAAAAACTGATCTTTGCCGCCCGCTCCGGCCACGACGGTTCAGGAATAATGTAGCGCAAGCAGAACAGAGCCAAACCCACGGCTAGCATGCCGTAGACACCCATCATCGCTGCATGCCCATGGTTTGCCGTCAGGGCCGTTCCAATTTCGTAATAAGACACGGCCGGCAGATTGATCAGGAATCCAAAAATTCCCGCGCCTAAGAAGTTCCAGAAGCCCACGGACGCCAGAAACATGACCGCCCAGAAGTGCGGAAAGGCCGCCGGCCCTCCGCTGCCTTGTCGAGCGCCGAGTTGGAGAAAGCTCCAGGCTTCCAGCGTCAGAAAAGTCAGGGGAATTACTTCCGCAGCCGAAAAAAAGGCGCCGAGCGCCAGGTGAATCGCCGGCTGTCCGGAAAAATAGACGTGATGCATCGTGCCAATCACCCCGCCCGCGGAATACAACAGAATGTCCAAGTAGATCATCGTGAGGGCGACTGGCTCCCGCACCACGCCGAGCAGCACGAAAATATACGCCACCATGATGGTAGTGAACAGCTCCAAAAAATCCTCCACCCAAAGATGCACCACCCAGAATCGCCAGAAATCGGTCACCGTAAAATGCGACTCCGGGTGCGCCAGCAGGCCCACCGCATAAAAAGCAGGAATCGAAAGGGCAGAAAAGAAAAACAGCCAGGGCATGTTGCCCATGTGATCCGCGGCCAGGCGCGTTCGCAGGCCGCGGAACAGGATGGCCACCCACGCGGCCAGCCCAGCCGCCAGCAGAACCTGCCAAAAGCGGCCCAGGTCCAGATATTCGAAGCCCTGATGGCCAAACCAGATCCAGGCTTCGCGAAACCATCCGAAAACGCCTGCCAGCTCTCCAGCCAGGCTGCCGAACACCACCACCACAAGCGCTCCTAGTAGCCCGAAGGCGAGCCAATGTTGGCTGCGAGGCTCGTGTCGGACGATCATAGGCGTGAGGAAGATTCCCGCAGCGAGATACGAAGTCGCCACCCAGAAAATCGCAAGCTGCACGTGCCAAGTGCGCGCCACGTTGAAGGGCAGGATGCGCGCAAGGTCGATGCCGAAGAAGCTCTGCAAATCCGCGCGGTAATGTTGCGACGCTGCCCCGACCAGCGTTTGGAGCAGAAACAGCAGAGCCATCGCCAAAAAGAACCAAGCACAGGATTGTTGCGAGGGCGTGAGGTTTACACGGTCCGGCGGGCGGAAGGAAATCGTCTGCCGCTCCATGCCGTGCCAGCCCAGAAAACTCCAGCGTCCGAACGCAGCGAGGAGCAGGCCGATGCCGCCCATCAGCGCGATGAGCGAAAGGACGCTCCACACAACGGCGTCGGCCGTCAGGCGATTGTCCACCAGCGGCTCGGGAGGCCAGTTGTTCGTATAGGAATAGCTTTTGCCGGGGCGCGCAGCCGCCGCGGCCCACGCGCTCCAGCTAAAGAACGCAGTCAGCTTACGGACGTCCTCCGCATCGCCGATGGCGCCCGGCCGCAGTCCATATTGCGTAGTGGGATTAGAGAAGAAGCGGAAGTAGTCCTCGCGCAGCTCTTGGAAGGCCCGCGCCTGCGCAGCGGAGTAAGTCAGCGTATCGGTAGATGGGTTGTAGCGGTTGGTTTTGAAATCCTGGATCGTGGCGAGCGTGGCGTTTGTGGATTGCGAGCCGCCATAGCCATTTCGTGCGCTTTGCGCGGCGCGGTGCAGGTAATCGGCGGTGTAATCCGGCCCCAGATAGGCTCCATGTCCGAAAATCGAGCCATATTCCATGAGTCCATTGCGGAGAAACACGCCCTGTCCAGCCACAACGTCATCGCGTGTGAAAATGAGCCGGCCTTCCGGCGTCACCACCCGCGCGGGAATGGGCGGCATGCCCTCGTAGGTTTGCCACGCCAACATTCCCAAAACGGCGAATCCAGCGATCACTACAATCAGGACGGCCTGCACCCAGCCGCGCGCGATCAGCAAATCCCGTCGAAGAGCCACCGCGAACCTCCCTTCGTCAGCATCCATTCTATGTAGCGTCCGTTGAGCGAATTCACGCAGGTTCGCGTGAATTCGCGCATCCGTGCGCGAATTCATTGACGATCACTCAAACCCGTGCAGCTTTCAAGCCAACGAACGGGAAGTCAAGTAAACTATGCTCTATGCCGAATCGGAGATTCACTTTGGCGATCGCGCTCGCGCCCGGCGTGCTGCTGGGGCAGCTTAATTCGAACACTGTGACGGTGACGGCTTCGCAGAATTCGAGCTTGCAGCCGGATCAGGCGATTTTTAACGTAACGGTTGGCTCTGGAGTTGATAAAAGCCTGGACGATGTTGTGAGGTTGGTGGCGGGCGTGGGAATTTCCGGGGCGAATTTAACGGGGATTACATTTCCGTCGCTCCAAACGAATCCGTTGCAATTGCAATGGTCATTCCAACTCATCGTTCCGTTGTCCGCGCTAAAGCAAACCACGGCTTCGCTGGCGGCATTGCAGAAGACCATCGCTCCGTCCGGCGGCTCGATTTCGTTTTCGCTCTCCGGTACGCAAAGTTCGGGAACGCCGGCGCAGAGCTGCGATTTCGCCGGGCTCATTTCGAATGCTCAAGCGCAGGCGCAGTCATCGGCGGCCGCAGTCGGATCAGCGGTGGGAAGGATTACGGGAATTTCCGGCTCGATTTCGCAAGGGTTGGGCAATTGCTCGGCGACGGTGACGTTTGGTTTGGGCTATTCCGGCAATCCCGGGCCGCAAACGATCTCGATTACAGCATCGAGATCCGCGAGTCCGGTTCCGGATCAGATTGTGTTATTCATCGCCGTGCAATCGCCCCCAGGCGCGGGGCTGGACGATATCACCGGCGCGCTTGTGCAGGCCGGCATCGAGGGAGAAATCCTATCTGGCGTGTCCAGCCAAATGTACATTAACAACGGCAAGGCCCAGCCGGTTTTGCTATGGTTTTTGACGTTGACCGAGCCGCTGGCGAACCTCAAGAACGCGATCGCGCAACTTCAGGCCGCGCAGGCGGCTCTTGCAAAGCAGAATTCCGGCCTAACTCTCTCGATTTCCTCCGCGACTCCGCAGGCCTCTCAGCAAGCGCAACCGGTCTGTTCGCAGGCAGCGTTGATCGCGGACGCGGCGGCGCAGGCGCAAGCGCTGGGCGGAGCGGCCGGCGTTTCTGTGGGTCCGATTACCGCGTTAGATACCATAGCGAGCCTGCCCGCTTCGCGTGCTGGGGCGGTCGCTTTAGAGTCATGGACAAGCGTCCTCGGATCTGGCTCAATTGCCCCCTTCGTTACTTATTTCATTGCGCCTGCTCCTGTTTCGGCGGTTTCCTGCTCGATTGTGGCGCAGTTTCAACTCTATTGATCTGAAAATCCAACATGTCTTTCCGCGCTTTTGTTTTCACGATTGCTCTCGCGCCGGCGCTTTTGCTTGGCCAGCTTAATTCGAATACCGTCACTGTGACAGCGTCGCAGAACTCGGATTCGCAGCCGGACCAGGCGATTTTCAATGTAACAGTCAACGCGGGAATAGATAAGAGCCTGGACGATATTGTGAAGGCGTTGGCGAGCGTGGGGATTTCCACGGCGAATTTGGCGGGAATCACCTACCAGTCGAACCTTGCGGCTCTGACTTCTGGCGCCGCCTCGACAGTGGGGTGGACCTTTCAACTGCCCGTGGCGCTCTCGATGCAGAAGCAGACTCTGGCTTCCCTGGCCGCTCTGGAGCAGACCATCGCGCAAGCCGACAACGGCCTCTCGCTGTCGTTTTCTTTGGCTGGCATTCAGAATTCGGACCCACAGACTCAGAACTGCAATTACTCTACGCTCATCGCCAATGCTCAGGCCCAGGCGCAGCAACTCGCTTCCGCCGCAGGATCCGCCGCGAACCGAATTACCGGCATTTCCGGGACCACTTCGAACGGCGTGGGAGTCTGCTCGGCGACGGTGACGTTTGGTTTGGGCTATGCCGGCAGTCCGGGGCCGCATGCCATTTCGATCACGGCATCACGAACGGGGACTGCAATTCCGGATCAGATTCTCATGGTGCTCACCGTAACTTCGGGCATCGCCTGGGGACTCGACGACATCGCCGGCGCGCTGACGCAGGCCGGCGTCACGGGGATGAGCTTCTCCAATGTATATACGGCTTATACGTATGACAATAGAGGCAACTCGAATGCGTATTTGCAGTGGTCCTTCACGCTCGCCACTCCGCTGACAGCATTGAAGAATGCGATCGGGCAGCTTCTCTCGGCGGAGGCGGCGCTTTCCAAACGGAACAGCGGCGTGGGCCTGTCGTTTTCCACCGGCGGCTTGCAGGCATCGCCGCAAGGGCAGCCGGCTTGCTCGCAGGGGGCGTTAATTGCGGACGCAACGGCGCAGGCTCAAGCGCTGGCCGGCGCGGCGGGAGTTCCGGTGGGGCCAGTTAAGGCGATTTCCAACGCGGGTGTGACGGTCTGGGACCCGCTCGGAGTCCCTGGCTATGCTCCGTCCAGCACATGCTCGATGCTCGTACAGTTTCAGCTTAACTGACCCGCTACTTCACCGTAATCCGCAGCGAATAGCTTCCGGTCACCATCTGATCCAGGGGAATCGACACTTGTTCCTGCACCGTCTCCGTGGCGCCGACTAACGACCGGCTCGCGGTGTGCTCGGATTGAAGCACGTTGAGCATGGAGGCCGGCAACGAGGGCAGAACCTTGTCGTCGGAATAGTATGTCGCGCGGCCCTCCAGCAGAGAGACGTAGACGCGGTTATTGGTGCGCTCCTGATTCAGAAGCGCGACGGTTTCGGGGATGTTCATGAAACGGTCGGCGGTGGCGGCGGCGCTCAAGATGCGGTTTAGAGTTTCCGCGTCGCTGAAAAGAATGCGGTGATCGCCTTTCGGCATGCCAGCGGGAATCTTGATTTTGACAGTTTCCGCAAATCGGTCGCCGCGGAAAGGCTGTAGGAACACCTTCACCGGAATTTCGGCGCCCGGCTCCACTTCCGCCGAAGGCGTCCAGGCGCTATCGATAGCGGCGATACGCCGCTCCGGCAGCAAGTCAATGGTGCATTCCACCGCTTTCAGCTTCGGCATTTTTACGGGATTCAGGAACAAGCGGTTGAATTTATCGCCCCACCAGGTCGCCAGCGTCAGAGGAGGCGGAGCAGGCATTTCGCTGCCGGCGAGCATGGTGGAGAGCTGGATGCTGCCGGCTCCCTCCACGTCCACGTGGCCGCTCATCCGATAAGTGACCTCGTCGGCATACTCGTTGATCTGTTGCAAAGTGTTGGCCAGCGTCATCATCATCAAGTAAGGCGTCCACTTTTGCTGGACGAAGACGCCGAAGCGCATGTCTTTCTCTTTGACGGAACGGCCGGCGGCGTCCAAAGAGCGTACTTTCAGGTGCACCGGCGCCAAGGGCGCCTCGTCGCCCAGTTCGCCCATGACGCCGCTAAAGCGATCCTGGTGCAGGGCGCCGACGATGTCCGTGGTGTTGGGCAGCTTGGTGGGCTGATAGGAAGACGCCAGCGTCCACACGACTTCGCTCTTGGCCATAGGCATTTCCACGGGTCCGAGGCTCATGAACGGATGGCCGAACGCCAGAACGCGTTTGCCGTCATTATAAGTAACCGTGCCCGTCCCGGTAATCGAAAGATCGCCGGAAACCAGAATGCCCGCGACCGATTCGCCCGGGTTGAGCGAATTCCGCCAGCCGGCGGCTGGCTTGGCGCTGAGGGACGTGGAGGAGGCGCCGCCGCCTTCGACAGGCGTGACTCCCATCTGGCGGAGCATCGGCCCAAACATTTGCAGCGCGGCGGAATTGAATCCGCTGAAAATGAGTGGAGTGTCGATGGGAGTCATCAGGGGCAGAGGCCGCGGGCCGAATTCCGGGGGGCCGGCGCCCACCAGCCGCGCGAGCAGGTCGTTCGGCATCGGGGTCGAGACTTGCTCTCGCACCGGCAAGGCATCCGGCGTCTTCGCGTCGGCCGGCCGAGACGCATCCAGATCATTGATCTCCAGCATGGACTCAATCGGCGTAATGCCGCAAATCGCATCGGGCGAGAAGACGCTGATGCGAAGCGCCACGGCGCCAACCAACTTTCCGCCGATATAAACGGGACTGCCGCTCATGCCCGCCGCGACGCCGGTCTGCTTGGCCTTGCCGAGCATCTTGGCCAAAATCACGTCATTGGGTCCGTTGCTCTTCTTCCAAACGCCGATGATCTCAATCGGCACGGGCTCGGGCTGGGTTCCCTGGAAAACCGTCCAGGCCGTGGCTTGCATGCCCGGTTGAACGTCTTTGAGCGGGAATATTTCGGTTTTGCCGGCCTTAGGGGCGGTAAGCTCCGCTCCGTAGGAGGCCGCACCCATCCACAGGAACGCGACCGCGAACCATCGATTCATGGATTACCTCTACGCTTCCATTAGAACACCCGCTAGGCTGGATGGGTTCCTCCAGGCGGGCGCGCTATTTTTCGGAAATCCGTCTGGACGGCTGCGGAGCGTATTGGGAAGCTGCCGGCAAGCGGCGCGTTCGGGCGGGGCAGGTAGAATGAAGGCGTGCGTGGTCTTGCGCACTCTTATCTAAAACGCACAAGTGAAAATCGGATTCGTCAGTCTTGGCTGCCCGAAAAACCTCGTCGATAGCGAGGTGATGATGGGGCAACTTTGCGCGCGAGGACATGAGCTGACGCCGCATCCCTCCGATGCGGACGTCATCGTCGTGAATACATGCAGCTTTATCGATCCCGCCAAACAGGAATCGGTGGATACGATTTTGGAAATGGCGGAATACAAAAAGACCGGCCGGGCGCAACGGCTGATCGTCGCAGGGTGCCTGGTGGAGCGGTACCGAGGCGAAATCGCCGCACAGATGCCGGAAGTAGACGCGGTAATCGGCACGAACGAGCTGGAGCGGATTGCAGCGCTATGCGAAGGCGTGACGCCAGCGGCCGCTAATCCGCTGGAGCGTTATCTCTACCATGACGCGACACCGCGCGTGCTTTCCACGCCGCGTCATTTCGCTTATATCAAGATCGCAGAGGGTTGCGACCATCCTTGCAGCTTTTGCGTGATTCCGCAATATCGCGGCAAATTCCGCAGCCGGCGGTTCGAAAGCGTCGTTTCGGAGGCTAAGCGCCTGTTTTCCCAGGGGGTCCGCGAGATCAACCTGATTGGCCAGGACACCACTTGCTACGGCGAAGACTTTGGTTTGAAGGACGGGCTGGCGCTGCTGCTGGAGCGGCTGGCCCAGATCGAAACGGGCGGCCGCAAATGGATTCGCTTTCTCTACTGCTATCCGAACAGAATCACGCAACGGCTGCTGGACGCCCTGGCGGCGCACGATTCGCTTGTAAAGTACATCGACATGCCGTTGCAGCATGCGAGCGCGCCGGTTCTGAAGCGGATGAAGCGCGGCGGCAGCGGCGACATCTTTTTAAAGCTGATGGAGCGCATACGCCGGACGATTCCCGGCGTTGGCATCCGCACCAGCATGATCGTCGGATTCCCTGGCGAAACCAGGGAAGATTTTGAAACGCTGTGCGGCTTCGTAGAAGAAGCACAGTTCGACCGGCTGGGCGTGTTCGCTTATTCCGATGAGGACGCCAGCGGCAGCTTCCATCTCGACGGCAAGATCGATGCGCGAACGATTTACAATCGCAAGCGCCGGCTGATGGCTTTGCAGCGCAAGATCTCGCGGGCGCATAATCGTGCGCTGGTGGGCGGGGAGCACACGGTGCTGGTGGAAGGCCCGTCGGCGGATTCGGAAATGGTATGGCAGGCGCGACTTCCCACGCAAGCGCCGGAAATCGATGGCTTGTGTTATATTTCCGATCCAGGCGAGCGCCCGCTCCAAGCGGGCGAGTTCCGGCGAATGCGTATTGTCAAGGCGCACGATTACGATCTGGAGGGCGAGTTGACAGATGCGCCGCCGAGGAAACCGGACGGCCTGGTGCAAATTCTGGGGGCGGGACATGCGATGCCCGATTTGCGGTAAGAACGTCAAAATCGACGATCCTTTTATGCCTTTCTGTAGCGAACGCTGCCGAATCATCGATCTGGGCAATTGGGCTTCCGAAAAATACGTGATCTCCACTCCCGCGGAGAGCGCCGCAGAGCCGCAGCGGCCTGGCTCCGTTGTTCCGCGCGTATCGGGGAAGAACGCACCGCCCGAAGAACACGACGAGACGTGAAGACGCTTGCGCGCCTGATCGCCACGTGGTTCGGCTGCGGGTACGCGCCCGCGGCTCCGGGGACGGCAGGATCACTGGCGGCGATGGCGCTGGGCTGGCTGCTGTGGCGTTTTGCAGGCTTCGGACCAGGGCATTTCCTGATTTTGGGGGGAGCGGCCATCGCCCCGGGGATCTGGGCGGCGAGCGTGGTGGCGCGAGAAACGGGATCGGGCGATCCCGCCATTGTCGTCATCGACGAAGTGGTAGGGCAATGGATCGCGCTCGGGGGAGCGGCGGTCTTCAATTGGAAGAGTTGGCTGGCGGCGTTTGTGCTGTTCCGGCTCTTCGACATCTGGAAACTGCCGCCGGCGCGCCAGCTTGACCGCATTGCCGGCGGCGTGGGAATTGTCTTCGATGACGTAGCCTCCGGAATTTACGCCGCGCTTGTATTGCGGGCCGCCGGATGGTTCAATCTTTATTAGGTGATTCGGTGGCTTTTCGTAAATCATCCAGTGGGTGCCCCGAGATTGTAGAAGTGTCGCCGCAGGCGGCCATTCCAGGGGGCGAGGTTCAAATTCGCGGCAGGGGTTTGGCCGGGCCGGAGCGGCCCGAGGTCCGTTTTGGCGAATCGCAAGCATCGATTGTGATCGGCTCGGACTCCTACCTTGTGGTCCGGGTTCCGGAAGGAGCCACGGGCGGCGAGTTGTTTCTAGGCGCAAATGGCGGCGCGGCCTGGGCCTGCCAGATTGGAGTCCAGGTTGCGGACGGAGTGCATCCGGTGTCGAATCCGGTTGTGGACCGCCGGGGAGCCATCTACACGACTCTTAGCGGCTCGGCGGGGCAGAAGACTCCCGTATCGGTGTTTAAAATCGAGCCGGGTGGAAGCGCTAAACCGCTAGTCGCGGACATGATGAACGCGACGGGTCTGGCGTTGGACGCCTCTCAGACGCTGTATGTCTCTAGCCGCCACGATGGCGTGGTTTATCAGATTTCCGCCAGCGGCAGCCGCGTGCCTTACGTCGAAGGGATGGGCGTGGCGACTGGAATTGTTTTCGACCCGGAAGATAACCTTTATGTGGGCGACAGGAGCGGCACGATTTTCAAAATCAGCCGCCAGCGCCAAATCTACGTCTTTGCCACGATGGAGCCTTCGCTGGCCGCTTATCATCTGGCCTTCGGTCCGGACGGGTTTCTTTACGTCACCGGGCCGACGACTTCCACGTTCGATTCCATCGCCCGGATCTCGAAAGAAGGACGGGTGGAGCGATTTTATCGCGGACTGGGCCGGCCGCAAGGACTGGCTTTTGATGTAAAGGGCAATTTGTATGTGGCGGCGTCCTTGAGCGGCCGGCGAGGGGTGGTGCGAATTACTCCCGGAGGGTCGGCGGAATTATTCCTTTCCGGACCTTCCATTGTGGGACTGGCCTTCACTCCGTCCAAATCCCTGATTCTGGCGACGCACAATGCGCTCTATCGCGCCGACGTGGGCATCGAAGGCCGCCGCATTCCGTAGTGACGCCGATTTTGGACGATTCCGGCTGGGCTGCAACAGACGCTGAAATCATTGCCGTCGGTTCTGAGTTGCTGACTTCTCAGCGCATCGACACGAACTCGTTATTTCTCACCGATCAGCTCAACGCGCTCGGCGTGGAAGTCCGCCGCAAGCTGATCGTGGGGGATGATCGCCCGCGCCTGAGCGCGGCTGTTCGCCATGGACTGGCGCAGGCCCACATCCTCATCCTCAGCGGCGGCCTTGGTCCCACCGAAGATGATTTGACTCGAGACGCGGTGGCGGACGCGCTGGGCCGCGCGCTCGTCTTTCGGCAGGATTTATGCGATGCGATCGAGGAGCGCTTCCGGCGGCGCCAGCGCAAGATGGCGGAAAACAACAAGCGGCAGGCCTACCTGATCGAAGGAGCGGAAGTCCTCGCCAATCCACATGGAACCGCGGTGGGCCAGTGGATCGAAACAGAACGGCGAGTGATCGTGCTGCTGCCCGGTCCGCCCGGCGAGCTCAAGCCAATGTTCGCCAACGAATGTGCGCCGCGGTTGACGCGCCTTCTGCCGCCACAAGCGATTCGCAGCCGCCTCTATCGAGTGACTGGAATGACGGAATCCGATCTGGATCACCTGATCGCCCCGGTCTATACCAAGTTCGACAATCCGACAACGACAATTCTGGCGTCGCCGGGCGACATTCGGGTTCAGTTGCGCGCGCGAGCCGCCGCCGCCGAGGAAGCCGAACGCCTACTTGCCCAAGCCGGCGAGCCGATCGAGGAGCTGCTGGGCGACCGTATCTTCTCCCGCAACGGCGACGCGCTGGAAGCGGTGATCGGCGCACAGCTCAGGCGGCAGGGCGCTACCGTCGCGGTGGCCGAGAGCTGCACCGGGGGCATGGTGGCGGAGCGAATCACTTCGGTTCCGGGCAGTTCGGATTATTTCCTGGGCGGATTTTTGGTCTACTCGGACGGCATGAAACAGAGCCTTTTGGGTGTGGATCCCGCACTCATCCAACGGCACACCGCCCTGAGCGCGGAAGTTGCTCGGGCGATGGCGGAGCAAGCCCGCGCCCGCACCGGCGCGACCTACGCAGTCTCGACGACCGGGGAAGCGGGCCCTGAATCGAGCAGCGGCGCGCCCGTGGGAACGGTCTACATCGGGATGGCTGGGCCGGAGGGCGCCTCGGAGACGCGAAAGCTCAACTTGCCCGGAGACCGCGCCCGCATCCGGATGTTTGCAACGCAGGCGGCCTTGGATGCGCTGAGGCGGCGGCTGATGGGTCAGCCGGAGGGCGATCTCTGGTAAAGTCGGTGAGGGCCGCAAAGCATTCTTCGGCCGGCGTTAAAATGTGCGGCGCTTTAGCCGCTCGATGGTGAATTGGGCGGTGTCTGCCACGGCCATCACGGTCATTACTCCCGCCTGCACGGGATCGGTAACGACCAGATCGGCGGCCTCGGGCACGCTGCCCGCCATGTTGAGGCTCACAACGAGCAGCCCTTGAGCGCGCACTTCACGCACCGCCCGCTCGATTTCGCCTCCCATCAGGGAACCTGCCATTACGAGCGCCCTCACGCGGGGCAGGCGAGCCGCGGCGCGAACGGCTTTGGCTAACACCGCCTCCCCAACCAAGGGGATCGTATCGATAGAGATGTGCTCGCCGCGAATGTTGTGGCGATCGGCCTCCGTGATGGCCCCCAGCGCTACCTGACCGACCTGCGCTCCGCCGCCCATGATGATGATCCGTTTGCCGTAGATTTTTTCCATGGTGTCAACCTGGGCCGCGCTTTGCACAATCGGCAAACGGCCCAGAGCTTCCATGAGTGCGTTTGGATCGCCGGGCGTCTCAATCTCAAAATAGGTTCGCCTCGGCTCCACGATTTCGACGCTGACAATATCGCCGCGATGCGAGGCAATCACGCCGGATAGCTGGTGGAGGATACCAGGCCCGGCGGCCGCCGTAACTTCGATTCCAATTTTTTGCGCCATGGTTTGCCTGCTTTCCCCACCGCCGCTCGATTTCGCGCGATGGAAACGCTTCGGCCCGCCGCCCCAATTCGCCAAGCGGCATCAACCCATAAAGCTGTGCAGGAGCAAATGAGTGTAGCACAACAACTTTCGCGGCGGAGGGAAGACTGGGCCGCGCCGCCCTATTGACACCACCCCTCAGTCGAGTACAATCGAATGGTCGGTTCCAAATCTGAAAAAACGAAAACTAGAAATTATGTTTAAATCCCGCAAGAACCGCCCCGAGCCTCCGATCCCGGAAAGGACCTATTCATCGAGCGAAGTGGCGCAGGTGGCTAATGTCAGCCTGCGCCAATTGCAGTGGTGGGATGAGCGTAAAGTGGTCTCGCCGCGTCATGAAGGGCACCGCAGGGTGTACGGTCCTGGAGAAGTGATCGAGATCACGGTGATTGCGGAATTGCGCCGGAAAGGTTTCTCGCTGCAGAAAATCCGCCGTGTGCTGCGGTTCTTGCAGAGAGAGATGGGCCGTCGCCTGGCGGAGCTTCTGGATGCATCCTCGGATCTCCACCTGGTGACGGATGGCAGATCGATTTTCCTCGAAGATCAACATTCGCGGATCATCGATTTACTGAAGAACGCCCGGCAACCGATGTTCCTGGTGTGCGTGAGCGACCAGGCGCGGCGCATAAACGACGCCGACCGCAAACCTGTTCGCATGGAGCCGGCCATGGCGCACCCCGCCGTGCGGCGCGCGCGCGTGGGATAGTCTCAGCCTTTCCTCAGGCCGGGCAGCCCCCCCAACGGCGGCGCCAGACGCACGGCGCGCAGAATCGCTTCCGAAACCGCTTCCGCCGCTGCGACTCCCAGCGCATCAATGGGAGCGCTCGCGCGGCCTAGGCTCAACGCGATCGTGACATCACCGTCGGACATCGTGTTCACGGGGCGAATTGTTCGCGCCACTCCCTGCGAGCCGAATTCCGCCAGCTTGCTGGCTTGTACCTTTGTGAGTTGGGCATTGGTCGCCACAACCACGAGCGTCGTATTGGCGCGCGAGAGGCCGGACGCGATTCCAGCCTTCATGACGCGCACGCTGACAGCGAAGTCCATCGAATCCGGCGCCGTGCGGGCGCCCGCCACAATCTTGCCCGTCGCCGGATCGCAGACATCTCCCACCGCGTTCACAACCGCCAGCGCCGAGACGAGCACCCCTTTGTAGGGGCCGTTTAGCTCGACTGTCCGCGAGCCTAAGCCCGATTTCATTGCTTGCCGCATGCCCAGGAGCTTGCCGACCGTAGCGCCGGTTCCCGCTCCCACCGCGCCTTCGGCGACCGTCTTATCCGTCGCCGCGGCGGCGGCCGCTTCCCCCATTTCTCGAGTGGGCCGCGCATTCGCTTTTCCAATGGCGAGATCATAAAGAATCGCGGCGGGAACCAGAGGAATTTTCGCCGCTCCGGTTTCGAAACCCACGCCCCGATGCTCGAGATAGCGCCGCACGCCGCTGGCGGCTTCGAGGCCGAATGCGCTTCCACCCGCGAAGACGACCGCATGAATCCGCTCGGTGAGATGATGAGGATGCAAAAGGTCCCATTCTTCGGTTCCAGTCGCGGATCCTCGAATATCGCCTCCCGCCACCGCACCGGATTCGCACAAAACTACTGTGCACCCGGTCAGTCCGTCATAATCGGAAGCGTGGCCCACCAGAATTCCAGAGATGTCCGTGAGACCTTTCATCAGGCGTCCATCATGTTAACATCGGCCCCATCCTTGGCACGCAAGGCCCGGCCCTGGCAAGTCGCGTTGCTTGTCACCGGGCTCGCGCTGGCGTGGCAGACGCTGCTGGTGTACGGTTATTTTGGCGGACGCTGGAGCGCGCTATTCCTAGCCAGCGATCGCTTTTCGCAGTCGCTCCCCGTTCGCGAGGAAGGGAGCTATGTACTGCCCGGCAGCGGAGGCTACGACGGCCAGTTTTATCACGCCATCGCGCATGACCCGTTAGATCTGCGCGAGACCGACCGCTTCCTGGATTTCCCGCCAACCAGGTACACGCGAATCCTGCTTCCCGCGCTAAGTTACGCGCTGGGTTTCGGCCGCCTGTTCTGGGTGGATCGTGTGTACAGGGCCTTGGAACTGGCCGGATTATTTTTGGGCGTGTTTTGCGTCGGCGCTTGGGCGGAAAGCCGGAACCGGAGCGTCTGGTGGGGCGCGGCCTTCCTTTCGCTGCCTGGCGTGTTCATTTCGTTAGAAAGGCAACTGGCCGATCTGCCTCTTTGCGCTCTCCTAGCGGCCGCCCTGTTGAGCCAGGATCGTCGAGAGAAAAAAGCCTGCTGGGTTTCTCTGGCTTCCGCGGGACTGGTTCGGGAAATGGGTTTTGTCGCTATCGGCGGATTCATGCTGGCCGCTGCTCGCGAGAAAAGGTGGAAGGATGTGACGGTGTGGGCGTCGGCCGCGATTCCGGGAGCGATCTGGAACGCTTACGTTTTTCGGTTCATCCCCCACCCTAGCGCGATGCAACCAGCAACGCCAATCCTCAATCTTTTCGTCTCGATGCGGCATTTACAGGAATATCCCTTTGGCCTGGCGGTCTCCGCTGCTTTGCATGGCTTCGACCGAATCGCGATCGCGGGCGGGTTGCTGAGCTTGGTTCTGGGGCTGCTCGAAGGGGTGCGCAAAGGGCCGCTGGGATCCGTCGGAGTCATGCTCGCTTGCTTTGGAGTCGCGGTGTCGGGGTATGCCGACTACAAGGAGGTCTACAGCTTCGCGCGCGCGGGCAGTCCGCTCCTTTTGATCCAACTGTTTCAGGCCATCGAGACCGGAAGCTTACTTGTCCTCGCGCCGCTGGGGCTGATGCTGCCTCGTTCGCTGGCCATCAACGCTCGCATGACGATTCTCTCTATCTTTCGCTTGGCGGGTCGATGAGCCTGCCGGGCTGGCGCGCTGCGCATGCTAGCATCGGGTAAGAGCGCACAGGGCGCTGCGGACGCCCCGGGTTGTGCAGAGAGATTCGCGCTCGCGGCCCGGTAGGCGAGCTTTGCGGGTGGGCTTGGGGGGATCTCATTGCTCGATTTCCTAAAATCTCCGGTGGAAACGTTTCAGGATTTCCTTGTTCTGAGCGTCCGCGCCGTCCGCAATATTTTCCGAAGTCCGCACTACGTGGACGACATTTTCCAGCAAATGGATGTGATCGGCGTGGGATCGCTGCCGATTGTGATGTTGATCGGTTTGTTCAGCGGCGTGGTGATGACCATGCAGATGGCGCGGGCGCTACAGCAATATGGCGCTCAGGGACAGGTTGGTCAGATCGTCTCTATCGCGCTGGTGCGCGAGCTCGGGCCGGTGTTGACCGCCGTACTGGTGGCGGGCCGCAACGCTAGCGGCATCGCCAGCGAGTTGGGCTCCATGAAAGTTACCGAGCAAATCGACGCGATGCGGGCGCTGGGGACCGATCCGATCCAGAAGCTAGTGACGCCGCGGCTGATCGCCACCGCCTTCGTGCTCCCGCTGCTTACTATCATTGCGGATTTTATCGGACTTATCGGGGGCGCCGTCATCGCCTACGCTTTATTAAACATAAGTCTCACTCAGTACTGGACCTCGGCGTGGATGATTCTCCAATACAACGATCTGGTGCAGGGTCTGCTCAAGCCCTTCATCTTCGCACTTGTAATCGCTCTGGTGGGATGCTTTTACGGGATGCGGACCACCGGCGGAACACAGGGCGTAGGCCGCGCCACCACCAAGGCCGTGGTGGTTTCGTCTGTTTGGATTTTCTTCCTTACGTCGATGATTACGCGTTTTTTCCTTTACTACTCCTGATGCCGCAGGATTCGCCTCACCGCGAAGTAGTTCGATTCGAAGACGTCAGCCTGCATTTCGGCGGAACCCCCGCCCTGGATCATGTCAGTTTTGAATTGGGAGCGGGAGAGACCAGGATCATCTTTGGAGCCGCCGGCAGCGGGAAAACCACGTTGCTCAAGGCGGCCCTTGGATTGATCAAGCCGGACTACGGCCGCATCTTTCTCTTCGGCCAGGAAATCACAGGCATGACCGAGCAGGAGCTGTTCGACCTTCGCGCCCGAGCCGGGATTCTGTTCCAGGAAGGCGGCTTGTTCGACTCCCTCACCATCGAACAGAACGTGGCCTACCCTCTGTTGAATCAGAGGGTTCTTCGAGAGACGATTCATCCTAACGGCGCAGGCCAACAAGCCGTTGCCGAGCGCGTGCGCGAGATTCTGCACTTCGTCGAGTTGGATCAGACCCTGGAAAGGTTCCCCAGCGAGATTTCGGGCGGCATGCGCCGCCGCGTCGGCATCGCGCGCGCTCTTGTCACCGAGCCCGCTCTGCTCCTCTACGATTCGCCCACCGCAGGTCTCGATCCCATCACTGCCAACACCATCATCACCCTCATTCTCAAAGAGCGCGAATTGCGCAATACTGCGACCATCTTAGTGACGCACCGCTACCTCGACGGGCATCTCATAGCTAACTTTCGCTACAATCCGAGCAGTGGAGCTTTGGAGCGAACGTCGCGAGCGTCGGGGGGGGCAGGTAGCGTGACCACCAAATTCTTCGTCATGAAGGAAGGCCGGCTCGCGTTCGAGGGATCGGAAGCCGAACTTCAAGCCGCTTCCGATCCGTATATCCGAAAGTTCCAGAGGCACGGAAGCTCGTGACCCAGCATGCCAGTCACCAGTAAAACGAAGTGGTCGCAGCTCAAAGTGGGTTTGATGGCTATCGCGGCCTTGGGCATTCTCTCGGTCCTGGTGTTTCTCATGGTGGGCAATTTGGGAGTTTTTCGGGAAAAGAATATTATTTACACGTTCATGAACGATTCCCAATCGCTGGCGCCCGGCGCCGACGTTCGCTTGAACGGCATTCTGATTGGCAAAGTCGCCTCCGTCCAGCTTTCCGGATCGTCCGATCCCAACCGCACCGTTCGAGTAGGAATGGAGGTCGACAACCGTTATTTGGGTTCTATCCCTGCCGATTCTCAGGCCGGCCTGGGCAACTCCACATTGCTTGGCGCAAAAATCATCACAATCAAGAGAGGGATGGCGGCGCAAACGGTCCAACCGGGCGGGGAACTCCCCAGTTCCGAGAGCGCGGAGCTCGAGGACATATTCCGGCAGAGCTCTTCAACTCTCGCCGCTTTGCAGTTGACCGTGAAGAAAATCAACGACATTATCGACATGGTGCAAAGCGGAAAAGGAACGATCGGCCAGCTCCTTGCCGACGATACTATGGCCAAGAAAATGCTCGCGATCCTCGACAGCGCGCAGTCCATCGCCAACGAAGCCCAAAGAGTTGTGGGCAGTCTCAATTCCGACAGAAACAGCGTGGGCAAATTGCTGCACGATAACAACGAGCTTTACGGTCAGCTCCACAGCGGTTTGGCGACGATGAACGAAGTTATTGACAAGGTCAACAACGGTCCTGGGACACTCAGTAAGCTGATAAACGACACTACTTTGTACGATCAGGCGCAAGACTCCTTGATGCGAGTGCGCGATATACTGGCGGGGCTGCAAGCGGGCGAGGGCACGGCGGGCAAATTTCTGAAAAGCGACGAGATCCATGAGCAATTGCGGACGACCCTGGCCAGTCTCGACACTTTGCTAAACAAAATCAACAATGGACAAGGAACGATTAGCCGGCTGCTGAACGATCCCACGATCGCCGAGGATTTAGACGGAGTTATGCGCGAGACCCAAGGATTGCTGAAGGATTTTCGCGCAAATCCCAAGAAATTTCTCCGCATTAAGATGTCGATCTTTTGAGCAAACTACTGGTGGTGAACGCCGACGATTTCGGATTCACCCGCGACGTAAATGAGGGCATTGCCGAAGCCCACCACCGCGGCATCCTGACTTCCGCTACATTGATGGCCACGGGCTCCGCCTTCCAGCACGCCGTCGCTCTGGCGAAAGAAACTCCTGGCTTGGATATTGGGTGCCATCTGGTGCTGGTGGGATCGCCGCCGTATCCCGAAACAGTGCCGCAATTGATTCAAGCATTGGCTTTGAGGCGCATCCGCGCGCGTGAGGAGTTCGCGTGGCAAATACGCAAGATTCTGGACGCCGGTCTGCGGCCCACGCATCTGGACACTCACAAGCATACGCACCTGCTGCCGCCCGTGCTGGATGCGGTGGTCGAGATTTCCACGGAGTTCCGGATTCCGTGGGTCCGGCGCCCTTTCGATTTCCCATTTCAGACGGGAGGCATCGGCTGGAAAACGCGGGCCGCGAATCGCGCCATGACCGCCGTGCGAGGCCGGTTCGAGCGGATTCTCCGCCGCGCTGGATGCCGCTTTACCGATCATTTTGCAGGATTTCGTCTAACCGGGAATTACGGCGCGGCTTCGCTGGCGGCGCTGATTCGCCTGCTGCCGGAAGGCTCAACTGAATTTATGTGCCACCCTGGCCGCTGCGGCGAGGAACTGCGCTTTGCGAGTACCCGGCTGAAGGAGAGCCGGGAAGCCGAGCTGCGCGCGCTCACCGCGCCGGAAGTAAGGGCGGCGATTGAGGAAGCGGGAGTGAAGCTTGTGAGCTTCGCCCAATTCGAATAGCCGTCCGGCTCACATCCCCACGTAGCGCGCGTAAACACTGCGCGCGACGCCCACATCGGTAGTGCCGCGAATGATGGCGCGGCCGTCGGGAAACACGGTGAGCTCATATGGATCGACGGCGGCGCGCAGAGCGAATTCGTTCACGCGAACGGGCGCCAGCGCGGCGAGGCGGTTGGCAAGCTCCGCCAAATCGATGGGGCGGGCGCGTTCGTGAATTTGCACGGCGTTGCGTCCGCACAAGCTGATGGGCGCGCGGCGTTTGCCGTCCAGATAGGGAAATTCGCGGCGCGCGCAACAGGGGCAATCGGGATCGCGCGCCGGCGGAGCAGTCTGGCGAATCTCGCCCGTCCAAACGTCGATGGTGGTAAGGCGCGGCGTCACAGATTCCGGCCCCCGCGCCAGAATCTTCAAAGCGTCGCCGGCTTGCAGCGAGGCGACGGCCGCGGTTGCCGAACCCAGGACCCCTTCCGTCTCGCAGGTGGGCTGCGCCCCGGAAGGAGGCTCGGGATAAATGCATCGCAGGCAGGGAGTGCGGCCGGGAAAGATCGCGAGCTTCAGGCCATAGCTGGCCACGGCCGCGCCATAAACCCAGGGCGTGCCCTCGCAGACCGCAAAGTCGTTGATCAAATACCGTGTCTCGAAATTGTCGGTCCCGTCGAGAATTAGATCGGTCTGTTCAAGGAGCTCGGCGATGTTCTGCGGAGCAAGGTCCGCCACGATCGGCTCAAGTTGGATCGCGGAGTTGATTCGCCCCAGCCTTCGGGCGGCGGCGACAGCCTTCGGCCAGGATTCACCGGCGTCGGTTTCGTCGTAAAGGAACTGACGCTGAAGATTGCTGAGCTCGACGAAGTCGCGGTCGATGAGCCGAAGCTTTCCCACGCCCGCGCGGGCGAGCAGCTCCGCTTGCACCGAACCGAGCGCGCCCATCCCCACAATCGCCACTCGCGCGGCGCCGATGCGCCGCTGCCCTTCTTCTCCCAGCGGAGCGAAACGGCTCTGGCGAAGATAACGCTGCTCGGCGCGGTTCGTCATGCTGCGGAGCACGGATCTTTGAAACTCTCCCGCGATACGCTTGATTCACTCCTGGCCGGTTTTTTTCTTTCCACGCGGTCCGATTCGATTACGGCCAGAAGAGCTTCGAGCGCCGAGTCGTCCATCCGCGAGGTTACGCGCCTTCGCTCATAGCCGCCAGCATCGCGCGCTGGCGCGTTAGCCGCTCGGGGCGGTCCTGCGCGAATCGTCGAACCCCGTTAAAAATCGAATCTGGATCCAGGTGCGCCTCCGCAAGCACGTCAGCTTCCAGCCCGCCTGTAAGCCATCGATTGTGCCAATCCGAAGTCAGCGAATAGGAATCGGTCAGCGGGCCCAGGTTGCGGATGGGCCACATGCGCCGCGTGCCGGTGCTCACCACCATCAGGTCGTAGTAGGCTTCGGGCGGCAGAACGGAGTTGCGATACTCCTCGGGCTGACGTTCAAAAAGCTCCTCGCTTACCGCGGCCACCACCTTTACGTTGATTGCGGCCTGCTCCAGCCTCGGCAAAATGCTCACCAGGTTCGAGGTGGAGCTTGCGCCTTGGACTAGAACGTAGCCGTGGCGCGGTAGCCCGGCGGCGAAATCACGAATCACATACAGTCCCTTCGCAGCAGCCTTCGGATCGCTGTCGGCGAAGCGGGACCGGTCCGCGATCTTAAAGTCTGGCCGCGCGACCTCTATGGCTATGATGCCGACCTTTGGATCGCGCGCGGCGATCTCGGCCGCGGCGAAATAACCCGGCGCGACGTCGTTATAGTCCCAGAAGTTCAACGTGATGGCCTGGCCGCGGGGAAACAGCTTCCAAACTTGTGGCGAAAAGATGCCGAAGTGCGTGCGCGCATCGGCGGCGGTTTCCGGACCGGAGTGAGCGGAAAGAATATGCAGCACGCCCACGCGAAACCGGCTGTCCTGGTTTTGCTGACTCCAGACGCGGGCAGGAAGGTACATCAATGGCGTAAAGGCGCCATAGGTGCCGCTAATCGCCCACACGCCAGCGAATTTCTCAGGATCGACAGAAGCGTTTTGGCCGATCAATCCGATGCAGGTGGAAACATTGCCGGCCTCCTGAATCGCAGCCTTTAGCCGCGTGCCCAGCGGATTTGTTTCTGGATCGTAGTGACCCCAGAGACTGCCGTGCTCCAGATTGACCGATTCGGAAAGATCGGCGGCGACGGTGAGAAATCGGTTGCCAGTGACATAGTTCACCCATTTGACAATTTCGGAAATCGCGCGCCGCGCGCCGGCGGTTTCGCCCGGCTTGCGGAACAGCGCGATACGAACTTGCTTCTCCTCGCCCGTATGCGGATTTTTCACCGTCAACTGTTGCGGCTCCATGGGCAAGTTCGCCACGCGTAAACGGTCATCTAAAAACGGATCGCGCGTCACGTCGATGCGCAGGGGAAAATCGTCCCGCACTTGCTCGCCGATCTCCACTAGCCGCTCGGCTAGCCACTCGCCCAGTCCATTACGGTCAAGTACGGACAAGACCCTATCGATATTGGTCTTGAATTGGATCAGGCGCTCGCGAATATCGGTCACTGGGCCTTGGCGGATGCCGGAGAACTCGACGCCATAGCGCCGCTCGAAAGTGCGCGCCAGCGCTACGAAGTAATCCGAGTTCATCTTCATCCCGTAGGGATGGCTCGGATAGCCGATCACCTGCTCGCCAAATTCGGGGATCTGGCCATTCACCGCGCCGGGCCAATAGCCCTTGGTGGTGTTGCCGATGACGATCATTGGACGGCGGTCGGAAGGATCCCAGTCTTCCATGGTTTTGAGAGCCGCTATGATCTGCCCGTAATCGTTCCCGTCTTCGAGCGTTAACACATTCCAGCCATACGAAGTCCATTGGTCTGCCAAGCGGTAGCCGTCGAACTTGGCTGGAACCACGCCGCCGATTAGCGCATCATCGATGCCGGCGTTGTTATTGGAAAACAGGATGCGCAGCCGCTTTCCGCATTGCAGCGCCAGCGCCTGCGTCTTCAATTCTTGCGCGTGGCCCTCGGTGAAGGCAAACTCGCCCTCGAAGGCAATGACCTTCGGCCGGCCGGCCGGCGCGCCGATGAAATCCCAGAACGCCGCCTTGCCGGCCGCCGTGGCGATGCCCACGCCGGAGGGTCCGCCGTTTACGTCGTTCGTAACGTCGGTGCTTTCAGCGTGGCCCGCCAGAGCGCGGATGCCGCGGTTTTTGGCCTGCGCGAAGAGCGGATGGTCCGCCAAGCCGAGTTGCGGAAGCAGAGTGGCTAGCGCTTCCGCTCCCCGCCGGAATCCCAAGGCGTCGATCCCGAGCATGGCGAGTTTGGGATCGACGTAATAGCGGCGGTCGCCGGTGGCTTCAAATTTGCGCGCCAACGCCTCGCCCATAATGATCCACAGCGCATAGCACGTCGGGATGCAATGCCCTCCGGCCAGCATGAACTTGTCGGCATAAGGGTGCTTGGGACGGCGATAATCGAAGCGCAGCCCGCCCAGTTCCGGCCCGGCGAGATGCGTGGCGACGTTATACGGCGTGTAGGCAAGAGGCCCGCCGAAATGCCCTGTCTGGGAGTAATTTCCCAGCAGGACGAGGGTCATGCAGGTCAGATATCCTATGTCTTCGAGACGTTCGTAATCCTGGGCCGGCGGCGTCGCCGGGACAGGTAGAGCAGGCGCGGTCATAGATGCACCCCCAATGGTAACCCGAGCGCAGGACGGGGCGCCTATCTAGAGTAGAATAGTTTATTTGTTTCCGGGGCCTTCTCGGGCATGGAGGAAAAGTGAAAAAATTCCACTGGATCGCCGCCACTGGAGCGGTTTTGCTGCCTTTTGGAGCGATGCTCGTCGCCGATAACGCCAAGGTCAGCGGAGTGATTACGGGCAGCTCCGCTTTTGTCAGCTCCAAGGATCAAAAGCCGGGGACCTTTCGCAAGATCGTCGCGGCCGATCTGCCCGAACCAACCAAGGGCACTCCTAACTTTGGCAAAATGGCCCCCCGCGGGGATATGATGCCGCAAGCTCCCCCGGGATTCAAGGTCGAACAATACGCCCACGACAATCTCAAGGCGCCACGCCAGATCCGCACCGCTCCCAATGGAGATTTCTTCGTGGCCGAGCAAGCCGCTGGCCAGGTGCTGGTAGTGCATGACAATGCGGGCAAGCCCGAGATTTCGGTCTATGCCAGCGGGCTTCAAATACCGTTCGGAATCAACTTCTATCCACCGGGCCCAAACCCTCAATGGGTATACGTCGGAAATACGGGCTCAGTTGTGCGGTTTGCTTATAAGAATGGCGACAGGAAAGCCACGGGCGCGCCTGAGACTCTCATTTCCGATCTGCCGCCGCTGGGCAATCACCAAACCCGGGATGTGGTCTTCTCAAAGGACGGCAGGCGGATGTTTGTGGCGGTCGGGTCTGCGGATAACGTGAGCGATAACCAGGCCGTCCAGGAACATCGAGCCAATATTCTGGAGTACACGCCCGAAGGGAAATTCGTGAAGATTTACGCTTCTGGAATTCGCAATCCCGTTGGATTGGGGGTGAATCCCACGACGGGCGAGGTTTGGTGCTCCGTAAACGAGCGCGACAATCTCGGAGACAATTTAGTGCCCGATTACATCACCTCGGTCAAAGAGGATGGATTTTACGGCTGGCCATGGTTCTATATCGGCCAGCACGAGGACCCGAGAGCGAAAATGGCGCGGCCCGCCGACAAGACAATCGATAAAGTGATCGTGCCCGACGTGATGGTCACCGCGCACAGCGCGTCGCTCGGTTTGACGTTCTACGAGGGCGCGCAATTCCCACAGGAATACCGCGGGGATCTATTCGCGGCGGAGCACGGATCTTGGAACCGGTCGATCCGTTCGGGACACGAAGTGGTAAGAGTGCCTCTGAACAAAGGGAAATCGAATGGAGTGTTCGAAGATTTCCTGACTGGTTTTGTTGCCCCCGACGGCACGCCTTGGGGCCGGCCTGTTGGGGTCGCCACCGGCAAGGATGGCGCGCTTTATGTGACGGATGAGGGGTCGGCGTCCATTTGGAAGGTGAGCTACGTAGGAAAATAAGACTATTGGCTTTCATCGATTAGTGGGGAGATGCGAAATGCGAACGATTCAGGCAACCATGGTTATTGCGCTATCGCTGGCGGTTGGCGTAGGCGTCTCGATGGCGCAGGAGAAGGGTGGTGGGGGCAGAGGCAAAGGAAAGGGTGGCGGAATCCCCGCTCCCTTGATGCTTACGATCATGGGCTATTCCGATGGCGGCGTGATTCCTTCTAAATTCGGCTGCATGGGAGGACAGAATTCGGGCGTGTCTCCCGCAATTTCGTGGAGCGGCGCGCCGGCCGGAACGATGAGCTTCGCGGTGATCTTCCACGATACCGACGTCGCTTTACCCAACGGCGACGACGTGCTGCATTGGGCGATTTTCGATATCCCCGGCTCCTCCACGGGCCTTCCGGAGAATGTCGCCAAAACAGCTACGCTTCCGGACGGCTCGGTGCAGTTGAACAACATCGCGGGCATGCCAGGTTTTTTCAATCCCTGCCCGCCGCCTCCGACGGTGCACCATTACATTTTTGAGGTGTATGCGCTTGATAATAAGCTCGGGCTGCCTGCGACTACGACCCGAGCTGACTTGCTCAAGGCGATGCAAGGGCATGTGCGCGCCAAGGGCACCTACGTCGGGACGTATCACCAGTAGAACAGCCGGCGGCCGGCAAACTATGGCCGATAAGCCGCGCTTTGGATGTCGGTCTCCCAAACTCGCACTTCGCGAAGCTGCACCGGAACAGGATTCGCCGTCAGCCGGCGGCTCAGTTCCTCGTGAAAATACTCGGCGATGTTTTCCGCCGAGGGATTTTTCACGTCGAACGGGGCGATATCGTTGAGGAAGACGTGATCCAAGCGCGCGATAATCTCGCCCATGGATTTTTTTACGTCGATAAAATCCACTAACAGGCCGGTATCGTCCAGCCTTTCGCCTTCGATGGTCACGCGCACGCGGAAATTGTGGCCGTGCACGTTTTCGCATGAGCCTTTATAATTCCGCAAGGCGTGGCCGGCGGCGAATGTTTGCTCCACGGAAACTTCAAACATGAGCGAAAAAACTCTCCACTTCCTGCCGCCGGGTAGTGAATCTATATGGCGGAAGGCTATCGAAAAAAATTTGCCCGTAGCGCGTTTGCGTAATGCGGTGGTCGAGCAAAGCCAGAACGCCGCGATCGGAGCGGCTGCGAATCAGCCGTCCGAAGCCTTGCTTTAACGCAATTGCAGCTTGGGGAACCTGGTACTGGAAAAAAGGTTCGCCACCCTCATCGCGAATGGCAGCAATGCGCGCCTCCACAATGGGATCGCTAGGCGCGGCAAACGGCAACTTATCGATAATAACGCAGCTCAACTGGTCGCCGGGTACGTCCACGCCTTGCCAGAACGACGACGTCGCGAACAATACGGCATTCGGAGTGGAGCGGAACTCTTCCAGCAGCGCGCTCCTTGGACCCGTTCCTTGCAGCAGCGTTTGAAACGGAATTTCCAGCGAAACCCGGTCGTAGATAGACCGCATCTGCTGATAGCTGGTGAACAGCACAAAAGCGCGGCCGCGGCTCAGCATCAACAGTTCAATGATTTCCTTTGCCGCCGCGGCGGAAAACGCCGGACTTCGCGGATCGGGAAGCGACTGAGGCACATACATCAGCGCCTGGCGGCCGTAATCGAAGTGACTCGGAACCACCAGCGTGCGGGCGTTGCGCAGGCCGAGCCGCTGCTTCGCGTATTCGAACTCGCCGGAAACCGCCAGGGTCGCCGAAGTCAGCACGATGGAATCGGTTCGTTCGAACAGCTTCTCGCTGAGCAGCGGAGCCACGTCGATGGGCGTGGCTTGCAGAAAGACGCCCCGGCCGCGGCGCTCGATCCAATAGACGTAGCTGCGGTCACCCGACTCCATCCAGAAATGCAGCCGCTGGGCCATATCGCGAGCCCTCGAAACGAGCGGAGCGGCCTCTTCCGGCGGAGCCTTGAGCACCTCCAACTGCAACGCGGTCAGCTCCAGTGCGTATAAAATATCGCGGTACGCCTGATCGTTCTTTTCCAGGAACGCCTCTTGACCGCGAAAGCCGGTCCGGCCTTCGCCAGCCGGAAATAGCGATAGAAATTCCGAAGCCCTTTCAGCCAGCGTCATCAGCGTGCGGTCCAGTTCCTGCGATCCGAATTCCTTCCGTCGAGCTACGGCCGCGACGTCGCGAGCCAACTCCTCGAACTGATGGCTGGAGATTCCTACGCCAAAGTATTGCCCGGCGACATCCTCCAATTCGTGCGCTTCATCAAACACGACGGCGTCATATTGGGGGATAATTCCGGCGCGCTCGCTTTCCTTCACCGCAAGATCGGCGAAAAAGAGATGGTGATTGACGACGATGACATCGCTTTCCGCGGCGCGCTGGTGCATTAAAGTAATGAAGCAGCGGTCGAACCGTTTGCATTTCTGGCCCGTGCACATGTCGGAACGCGCATCCAGTTTTCCCCAGGCCGCGCTGTTTTCGGGAAGGGCTTTGATCTCGGCGCGGTCGCCCGTCTCGGTGGTCTTCTCCCATTCGCGGATGATCTCAAAGTCCGCGAACTCCTCCAGGCCGTTCAGCACCGGCTCCTTTTCGGCATCGTAAATCTTCTGCCGGCAGACGTAATTGGAGCGCCCCTTCATATAACAGGCCCTCACCGGGCCGAGATGTTTCTGCAAAAACGGAATGTCCTTGAAGAAGAGCTGCTCCTGAAGGTTTTTGGTTCCAGTGGAGACCACCACTCGGCGCCCCGACAGAATTGCGGGAACAAGATACGCGAGCGTCTTTCCCGTTCCGGTGCCCGCCTCCACAATCAAATGCTTGTTTTTGGCCAGCGCGCTTTCTACGGCCTCCGCCATGTTGAGCTGGCCCTCGCGGTATTCGTAGCTTGGATGCCAGCCGGAGAGCAGCCCTTTTTTGCCAAAGAATTTACGGACGGAGACCGAATTCGCTTGGCGCTGGGGTTGCGTCATTAAACCGGATTTTAGCAGCGTCACAAACCTGCGATTAATGGGAGCGGCGTGAAGGAGGCGCAAACAGCACACGCCTAATTCCATTCGAAACGCCTCCACCCATCGCGAGGTGTCGTGCTCATTCTTGTTTCGAAAAAAACTTTTCGCTTCCGGCCGATTCTCGCCATCACCGGAGCCGCACTCGTAAAAACACGCTGCCGGCCGCCGGATGACTTCCATAATAGGGTTGGATCGCTGGGGGAATGGCAAAAAGACTTACGTTGAAACCCAGGCCTGCCTCCAGATGGTCGTCCGCCACGATATCGCGAGTGTATCCGGCCAGATACTCCTGAACGCGGAAGGTGCTGCCGGCCCTGCGATCGAGCTCTTGCTCCAACTCCGGCTGATCCGCGAACAAATCGTCTTTGTCCACCAACTCAATCCGGCCGGTAGCGAAGTTTCGGGTTCCGATCGGGTAGACGCTTTCCAGCAGATAGGAATTCAAGTTCCTGCCGTTCAGAATTTGGTGATTTCGGCCCCAAATCCAGCTCGTGGACCAGGCGTGATCGCCCATGCGCCGCGAGTAGCTAATCGACGCCGTCGTCCGCACGATATCGCCCGGCGACTCGCGCTCAGGATGAGCGAGCCGGCCGACGGATGCTTGCGCCGCCCAACTGCGGTTGGGAAACACCCACAGCCGCGCGGAGTAGGAATTCATCGGTCCCCAATCGACGGTCCACCGGTTTTCGCCCGGCTCAGTCCCGTAGAATCCGCTTGCTTCGAGTTTCACCCATTTGTGCTGGATGCCCGCCGTGGCGACATTATCGGCGATATGCGTGGAATCCTGCCAGTGATGTCCCAAAGGCGCCTGCGGGATTTCGGCCGCCGAAGCTCGGTGCGGGAAGGCAACTGGCCCCAGCGCGGGATCCCCCACGGGTGCGTAATACAGATTGAGCATTGCCTTGGCGCCAAGCGGACGCGCGTACTGCGCGCTCAGCTCCATCACAAAATTATGCGGGTGCTGGGCATTCACGAGCGGGATTCCATAGGCTGTTTCTCCCGTTTGAAAAAGCTCAGGGTAGCGGCGATCGGTGACTGTCGCCGGCTCCAGGCTAAGCATTGCTTTCAGAAGGATGCTGCCTTGGCCCAGCGAATGGCCCGCCGAAGCCATCCCCCAGTTAGCCGAATAGAGTTTGTCGCCGCCGCGCGGGCCGCTTTGTTGCGCGTCGACGAAAAACGCCTCCGCCATGAACATCAGGTTCCAGCCTTCCTCGCGGTCCATTAGCATGGGCATGGGCCAGGAGAGCGGGTTCCGCGACGTGCCCGACGCGGCGTTCATAAGATACGTGGACGGCGGAGGCAAAGACGCCTGGGCCAGCACAACTCCAGCTTGCAAAAAGCACAGTAATATGATGCGCACCAATACACTTCTCCTGTGATTGACATTTGCGACAACAACAACAGGAAAAGCTCAGATGCGGAGAGCCGGCGATGGAGGCCGGGCTTCGGCAAGGGGCGTGCGGCCGGCAATGACGCCAAATTTGGCGCGTGCTGGCGCGAGGGGAACGCGCAACATGGGAGCCGGCGGTGCTGCGGCCACCGAAGAAAGCTCGGATGCGACTCCCACCAGCTTCGCGTGAACACATGGCAGCGCTTCTTTTCCCGAATGGGGATGGCGATGGCACGGGGGCGCCGCCCGTGCGGTTTCTTGCACGCCCAGGCATGCGGCCAGGCATTCCGAGGCTGCCGTCGTCACTAGGGCCGCAAGCAATATCGCCAATGCGATTCGCAATCGCATCGCTACTAACATAACAGCCTTATGACCCGAGCTCAGTTTTTCAGCGCAATGAAATATAAAGCGGCTAGAATCAGTACGATGATCGCGAAGATTCGCAAGGCCGTGTTCCCCGCCGCTGGGCTGGGAACGCGTTTTCTTCCCGCCACCAAGGCGCAACCAAAGGAGATGTTGCCGCTCGTGGACAAGCCTCTGATTCAATATGGAGTCGAAGAGGCGATGCACTCCGGAGTGCAAAACATTATCATCGTCACCGGGCGCGGAAAAAGCGCCATTGAAGATCATTTCGACGTGAGCTTCGAGCTCGAGCATTTACTGGAGACGCGGAACAAGAAAGAACTGCTGGCGACGGTACGCTCAGTGTCGGACATGATCGATGTCTCTTACGTACGGCAGAAAGAGGCGTTGGGACTTGGGCACGCCGTACTGAGAGCTCGCGAGCTGATCGGCGGGGAACCTTTCGCCGTGATCCTTTCCGACGACGTGATCGATTCCGAGGTCCCTTGCCTGCGGCAGTTGATGGACGTCTACGAATTCTACGGGGCGCCGGTCGTTGCGCTGATGGAAGTCCCGATGGAAAACATCTCCGCTTACGGCGTAGTGGACGCCGAGCCTGTATCGCATTCCGGCGGCGAGAATCGGCTCTATCGCGTCCGCAATATGGTGGAGAAGCCCAAAGCCGGAGATGCGCCATCGAATCTGGCCATTATCGGACGATATGTGCTGACGCCGGAAGTCTTTTCCTCGTTAGACGCGATCGAACCGGGCAGCGGCGGCGAGATCCAATTGACGGATGGACTAAAACACCTTCTGCGCAGCCGGCCGATTTATGGATACCGCTTTGAAGGCACTCGCTACGACGCAGGCGATAAACTGGGATTTTTGAAAGCCACCGTCGAATTCGCGCTCAAGCGCGACGATTTGGGTCAGGAATTCCGATGCTATTTGCAAGGATTGAAATTATGACGGCCGGCGCTCTGACGCTCGCCATCTTGACGGCCGTGGCCGTTCCTCTTCGCGCCGGTGGAATTGTGGACGATGTGGCGGCCAAGATCGGGCAGAGCGACTTCGCCGGCGCGGTCGGTTTGATCCAAAATTACCGCCGCACCCGCGGCGTGACTCCCGAGATGCTGGAAGCCGAGAGTTGGATGGCGCGGGGCGAGTTGGCCCGCAGAAATCTTGACCAGGCCGAGAAATACGCGCAGGAAACCTATACGCTCGCCACGGCGGAATTGAAAAGGCGCCCGCTCGTCCGCGATCCGAACGCTCCGCTGGCTCTGGCTTTGGGCGCGTCTATCGAAGTACAAGCGGATGTGATGGCGGCCCGCGGCGAACGCGCCTCCGCGGTTTCCTATTTGCGCGGCGAGCTCGCCAAATTTCAACGGACGTCGATCCAGCCGCGGATTCAAAAGAACATCAACCTGTTAAGCCTGGAGGGCAAGCCCGCGCCCGCGCTGGCGGGCGTCACGCTGCCCCCCGGCAAGCCTACGCTGTTGTTTTTCTGGGCGCATTGGTGCCCGGACTGCAAGGCCGAAGCGGCGGTGCTCAAGCAAGTGAAGGCGGAGTTCGGAGCAAAGGGGCTTGTGCTCGTGGCGCCCACGCAGCGTTACGGCTACATCGGCGAACAGGAGAACGTGCCGCCCGCCCTGGAGGATCGCTATATCGAGGAGGTCCGTCAGAAGTTTTATTCTGGCGTTGTGGAAGGTCCGCTGGTGGTCAACGAGCAAAATTTCCGCGTGTACGGCGCGAGTACGACGCCCACGCTGGTGCTCATCGACCGTAAAGGCATCGTGCGTATGTACCATCCGGGCGCCATTTCCTATCCCGAACTCCGCGCCCGGATCGCTGCGGCGACATTCTAATTCTCTCAGCGCCCGAATTTAGCGCGTTGCACGCGTCGAAATCCTGTAATCCCCCACCGCGGGCATCTTGACGACGCGGCACATTTCGAACAGGCGCGACCGCGCGCGAAGACCGATCGTCTCCGCGAGTGTTTTCTTGTTCACGGGCTGTCCGCTGGCGTCCTTATAGAGTGGAATGGGCCCTGTAACCGCATCGTCGGGCAGGTTCGTCGTGGCGATGAGCGGCTTTCGATGATTGCAGCGGTAGGTGATGATCGAAGCCACGGTGTCCTCGACCCAATCCATCGCGCGGCATGCTCCCAAATCGTCGAGCAAAAGCACTTCCGCGTCCAGCGCCGAGCGATAAGCTTCGCGGTCGCTTGATCCAGAGGCGATGTCAAAGCCAGCGCGGATTCGGTCCAGCAAATTCTGATAGTCGAAGAAAAGGCCTTCGAATTCTTTCTCGATGATTGCTTTAAGCGCGCCAATGGCCAAATGAGTTTTGCCGGTGCCTGTGTCGCCCACCAAAAGCAGGCCCGGCGGATCCACATTGGGAAACTCGCGTGCATATCCGCTGACTAGGCTCAAAACTTGCGAAAGATAGGCCCTCGAAACGGGGTTGTCGGAAGGCAGCGCGAAGGTGCGGAGGGTTGCATGCGCGTAGTTCGATGGAATTCCGGCATTCTCTTTGATCGACTCCGCTCTCCTCGATGCGTAGCATTCACATCGCTCGGCTCCGGAAAGACCCGCCCGCTCGACAATTTTCCATCCCGTTCCATCGCAAATTCCGCAAATTGATTCCGCCACGATCACCCCACCACGATCAAAGTCTCGCCCGCGGCGACCGTGGCGCCGGCGCGCGTCCGCACCTCCGCCACCCGGCCCGCTGCGGGAGATTTCATTTCATTCTGCATCTTCATGGCTTCAACCACAACCAAGCCTTGGCCAGCCTCGACGGAATCGCCGGGCTGCACCAGGACGCGCACCACTTTACCGGGCATCGGCGCGGATATTTCCTGGCGTCCTCTTCCAGCGGGGCCGTACTTGCGGAGGCTCAATTCGCGCGGATCGAAAATCTCCATCGCGAGCGGCCTGCCGTTGACTAGCATTTCTCCGCGGGGGCCCTTTGCGATGCGATACGCGCGGCGATTCAACAGCACGGATTGGCAACCCGGCTCTAGGGATGCAATCGAGAACTCGCCTTCCGCGCCGCCGCCGTCCTCGCGCTGGTAACGGAATCTCGATCCCTCGATCTGGATTCTTCCGGCGCGGCCACCGGTCCGAGTCTCGCGCGTCATCGGAGCAATGACTCAAGCCCCGCGGCGAGCCAAGCGCTCTTTGCCTGCCCCCCGGGCGCCATCGGCTCGGAAGCGGAGGCAGCCATCGCCAGCGCGATCGCGGCAGCAGCCTCCTCTTCCGCGCCGAGCGCTTCGCGGACGAAGCTCCGCCCGTCGAGAAACTCCGTGGAAAGGCGGCCAGCCCGGAAATCAGCGTCGGCCAGAATTTGCCGAAAGAAAGACAGGTTTGTGCGAATCCCGCCGATTTCATACTCGGCCAGTGCGCGGGCCAGCCGGCGCGCGGCTTCGTCGCGTGTGGGCGCCCACGCCGCCAGCTTCGCCAGCAGCGGATCGTATTCCAACGGAACTTCCCAGCCCGCATACACGCCCGAATCCAGGCGGATTCCGGGGCCAGACGGCTCACGCAAATGCGCGATGCGTCCAGGCGACGGCAAAAATTGGTTCTCGGGATCTTCCGCGTAAATGCGGCATTCGATGGCGGATCCCCGCCAGGCGATGTCCTGTTGCGCAAGCATCAAGCGCTCGCCGGCGGCGATTTGCAACTGCCACGCCACCAGATCGATGCTGGTTACGAGCTCGGTCACGGGATGCTCCACTTGCAATCGCGTGTTCATCTCCAGGAAATAGAAATTCAGATCTCGATCCACCAAAAACTCCATCGTGCCCGCATTCGTGTACCCTGCCGTCCGCGCGATCCGCAGAGCCGCTTCGCCCATGCGCTCCCGAAGATCGGGGTGTTGAAGCATCACTGGAGAAGGGCACTCTTCCACAACTTTCTGATGCCGCCTCTGAATGGAACATTCACGCTCACCCAAATGGATGAGATTGCCGTAATGGTCTCCGAGCACCTGGATTTCGATGTGACGCGGCTCGATCATTTTCTTTTCGAGATATACCTCGTTGCTCGCAAAGGCGCGCAGCGCCTCGCTTGAGGCGTCCCGAAGAGCCGCCGAGAGGTCCTCCTCGCGATCCACCCGGCGCATGCCTTTTCCACCCCCGCCGGCCGCGGCTTTCAATAAAACCGGGTAGCCGAGATCGCGGGCCGTGAGCCGCGCCTGTTCAAGGCTTTGGATCTTTTCCTGCGTGCCGGGCACAACCGGGGCGCCCGCGGAGATCGCAATCTGACGCGCTGCGGTTTTTGATCCCATCTTCCGGATGGCTTCCGCGGAGGGTCCGATGAAGACGATTCCGGCCTTGGCGCAAGCCTCGGCAAATTCCGCGTTTTCGCTCAGAAAACCATAGCCGGGATGGATTGCTTCGGCGCGGTGATCCTGCGCCGCTTTCAAAAGCCTGTCTATGCGCAGATAGCTTTCACTGGCGGGTGCGGGGCCCAGATAAGCGGCTTCATCCGCAAGGCTCACCGCCAGCGAAGCGCGGTCCGCGTCCGAGTACACGGCGACGCTTCGAATTCCCTTTTCCCGGAGGGCGCGGATGAGCCGCACGGCGATCTCGCCGCGGTTGGCCACGAGTACCTTGCCGAACATGAACGTCGATTGTAACAGCCGCCGCGTGGCCCGGCTATCCTCGACGTGAGACAATTCACCTAAGCCAGGTCCGAGTTGCCTGTTGCTCAAGCTCGTGATCGCCGGATTGGGCCGCCCAATGAATCAAGGAGATTTGTTATGAAATTCCGCTCTGTGGCAATCGGGTTATTACTCGCCGCTGCTTCCTGCTTCGCGGCGGACGTGGATGGGAAATGGACAGGAACCATGAGCACGCCGAACGGCGATTTTCCCGTGAACTTTACGTTCATGGCTGACGGAACCACGCTGAACGGCTCCACCATGGGGCCGGACGGCGGAGACGTCAAAATCCAAAACGGCAAGATCGACGGCGACAAGATCACCTTCTCGATCACCTTCGACTTCGGTGGAATGCCCTTCACGCTGAACTATGCGGGAGCCGTTCAAAAGGACCAAATCAAGTTCACTATTGACATTATGGGCATGCCGATGGATCTCGTAGTGAAGCGGGCAAGCTAAGACAAGAATCGCCGCGGTGGCGGGACCCGCGATTGGCGCGGCCCGCCATCGATCTCGCAGCCGCGCTTTGTTTGATATCGCCGGCTCGCTGCGGCTGCCGCAAAGCCCGCTTGATAAAATCGTACTTTCCCATGCAAATCGATAAAGTGTACGAACCCCAGCGGTTTGAGCCGCACTGGGCTCGTTGGTGGGTTGAGGAGCAACTCTTTCACGTCGAAGCGGCGCCGGGCGAACCTTACTTTTCGCTGGTCATCCCCCCTCCCAACGTCACCGGCTCGTTGCACATGGGGCACATGTTCGAGCACGCGATCATTGATGCGCAAATCCGCTGGCGGCGCATGACCGGCGTCCGCACGCTGTGGCTGCCGGGAACGGATCACGCCGGCATCGCGACGGAGCTGATGGTTACTCGCCAGCTTGAAAAGGAAGGGGTCAGCAAGCGCGAACTGGGCCGCGAAAGGTTCGTCGAGCGGGTGTGGAAATGGAAAGAGGAGTTCGGCGGGCGCATCGTCGAGCAGATGAAGCGCGCCGGGGTAAGCTGTGACTGGTCGCGCCAGCGCTTCACTATGGACGCCGGGCTTTCGCGCGCGGTTCGGGAAGCCTTTGTCCGCCTTTACGAAAAACGCCTGATCTATCGGGCCAACTACATCGTCAATTGGTGCCCTCGCTGCCAAACGGTGCTTTCCGATTTGGAAGTTGAACGCGAGGAGACGCAGGGTCATCTCTGGCATATCCGCTATCCCGTGGAAGGATCCAATGTGAAGCTGGTGGTGGCAACGACGCGTCCGGAAACGATGCTGGGCGATACGGCCGTGGCGATCAATCCAAAAGACCCGCGTGCGCCGGCGCTTCAAGGCAAATTCGCCCGCCTTCCCCTGATGGAGCGTCTCATACCCATCGTGCTGGACGATATGGCCGAGCTCGGCTTCGGCTCGGGCGCGGTGAAGATCACGCCGGCGCACGATCCCAGCGATTTCGAAGCCGCCCGGCGTCACAATCTGCCAAGCATTCAGGTGATCGACCGGCACGCGAAGATGACGTCCGAAGCCGGCCAATTTGCCGGCCGCGATCGTTTCGACGCCCGAAAGGGCGTCGTCGAGGAACTGGAAAGACGCGGTCTATTGGAAAAAGTCGAGCCGTATTCGTTGAGCGCAGGCAGGTGCCATCGCTGCAAGACCATCGTCGAGCCGCTGGTTTCCCAGCAGTGGTGGATGAGCATGAAACCGCTCGCCGCGCCCGCCATCAAGGCCGTTGAGGAAGGGCGGATTCAGTTTGTGCCCGCCAACTGGGCCAAGACTTATTACGAATGGATGTACAACATCCGTGATTGGTGTATTTCACGGCAGCTTTGGTGGGGCCATCGTATCCCGGTCTGGTATTGCGCCGATTGCCAAGAAATTTCGGTGGCCCGAGAGGATCCTGACCGCTGCGCGCATTGCGGATCGGCGCGAATCGAGCAGGAAAGCGACGTTTTGGACACCTGGTTTTCCAGCGGCCTTTGGCCTTTTTCAACCCTCGGCTGGCCCGAGGAAACGCTCGATTTGCGCTCTTTCTATCCCACCTCCCTTTTGGTCACGGGCTTTGACATCATCTTCTTCTGGTGCGCCCGGATGATCATGTTCGGTCTGGAGATGATGGGCGACGTGCCGTTCCGCCAAGTCCACATCCATGGCTTGGTGCGCGACGCCGAGCGCCAAAAAATGTCCAAGACAAAGGGCAACACCATCGATCCACTGGTGATCAACGACAAATACGGCACCGACGCCGTCCGCTTCGCGCTGCTGGTCAGCGCGGCTCCAGGCAACGACATTGCGCTCAGCGAAGACCGCATCGACGCAGAAAAGGCGTTCGCGAATAAGATTTGGAACGCATCCCGGCTCTTATTAAGCAAGCCTCGCCAGGGATCGGGCCAGCCGGCATCGCTGGCAGACCGCTGGATCTGCGGCCGCTTGAATGCTTGCGCCGCAACCGCTAACAAAGCTTTTGAGCAGCACCGTTATCACGAAGCCGCAGAATCGCTTTATCGCTTCTGGTGGGGCGACTTTTGCGACTGGTATTTGGAGTTGAAAAAGTTCGAAGCGGATTGGAGCTATGCCTACGTCGTCTATGAGAAGGCTCTCCGCCTGCTGCATCCACTGATGCCGTTCCTTACCGAAGAGCTGTGGCAAAGGCTGGGCCAGCCAGGCAAATCCATTGCCCTGGCCGCTTATCCGCAATTCGACCCGGCGGCGGAAGCTCGCGAGGCCGAAGCGTGCATGAACCTCGTGCAGGAAATCGTTGCCGAAGCCCGCGCTCTCCGCGCGGACAACAAGATTGACCAGCGCCGTAAGCTCGACGCGCAATACAACTTCGAAATCGACGGCGAGCGCAAGGCCATGATTGAACGGCTGGGCAATATCGCGTTGATTTACGATCCGGCGCTAAAGCGCAAATTGCGGCTCGATATCCCCGTCGACCGCGCGCGGCTGGAGAAGGAACTCGATCAGTTAGCAAAGCAGATCGCCGCTCTGGAGCAACAGTTATCCAACTCCGAATTTCTCGCCAAGGCTCCGGAAAAGGTCGTTGCCGGGATGCGGGCCAAAATTGCCCAGTACAAAAAGAGGGTCGCGGAAAACCGCGAAGCTCTGGGTGAATGAACCTGTTCCTCCCGGGCCGTCGCGTCGAATGGTTCGAATCCATCGATTCGACCATGATCCCCGCTGCCGCGCTCGCTCGCCAAGGCTGCCCGCACGGAACCATCGTGGGGGCCGATGAGCAGACCGCCGGGGCCGGGCGCCAAGGGCATTCGTGGCACTCGGAAAAGTGCGCCGGCTTATATGTTTCCATCGTTCTGCGTCTGCCTATGGAAGCGCGAGCGCTCCCTGTCGTGATGCTGGCGCTGGGGCTGGCAACCCAGGAAGCGATCGGGCAAACCGCATTGCTCGCGCCGGATTTGCGTTGGCCTAACGACGTCCTTCTCGGCGGTTGCAAATGCGCGGGCATTCTGGCGCAGTTAGAAGGCGACGCGATCGTCGCCGGCATCGGCGTCAATGTCTCGCAGACCCGCTTTCCGTCCGGCCTCGCGACTCCCGCAACCTCCCTGCTGCTGCAAGGCGCGCGCGTCACTCGCGAAGATTTGCTGACAGCCCTGGTCCATGCGGTCGACCACGTGTGCTCTGTGCTGATTGAACATGGCGCGCACGCCATTTTGCGCATGTTCGAAGCGTCGTCCAGCTACGCCAGGGGCCGCCGCGTGCGCGTCGAACAACAAGGCGGCGAGCTTGTGGGCGTCACCTGCGGCCTCGACGAATCCGGGTTCCTGATCGTCGAACAGGACGGCGGAAAAGTCGAGAAGATTTTGACGGGCGGAGTCCGCGCCGCGTCCGCTGAGTGAATGAGGTAAAACGGCTCGTTCATGAAAATGCTCAGCCGCATGTTGCATTCCATACGGACGATCGAAGCGCAAAATTGCCGTCGGAGCCGGCCTCGAAGTTAGGCCTTTTTGCCTTTAGCATCCCGTCCGCCGCCATTCAATTCGCGCGCACGACGCCTGTAGCTTCGAGTGAGCCGCAGCGTTGGTAGCGCGTTGTGTGGATTCGCAAAAATTGTTCATCCCGGCGGCAAAAGAGCGCATCGAACCAGGAGGGAGGCAAAGCTTCCGCTGAGAGAGGAGGTCATCATGGTGGCTACCGTTGCGGCGGCGTCGGCTGGCATGGCGGCCGCGACGGCACATGCCTCGCATGCCGGCGCGGAGATTTTCGCAATTGCCGGAATCTGAAAATACCGGGCATCAGCTATGACGGCGGATACCACCAATATATGGTGGTTCCGGTGGAGGCGCTGGTGGCGATTCCGGACAGCCTCAACGCCGCCGAAGCGGCGCCGCTTCTCTGCGCCGGCATAACGACCTTCAACGCGCTCCGGCACAGCGGCGCTTCTCCGGGGGATCTCGTTGCCGTGCAAGGGATCGGAGGCCTCGGGCATCTCGGCATTCAATTCGCAAGCAAGTGTGGTTACAAGGTGGCGGCGATCGGGCGGGGCTTCGAAAATGCGGCGCTCGCACGCAAGCTCGGCGCCAGCGTCTACGTCGATAGCGCTGCAACCGACGCTGCGCAAGAATTGCAAAAGATGGTTGATCGGAGGATGGAAGGGCAGGCGATGTGATGACCGGCCCGAGACATAGGTAACAGAACGTACCGGAGACATGGGTTACACTTTTTGCCCTGAAGGGGGGTGGGTGGAATGCCATGGAAGGAATGT